>ENA-OPWC01000401-OPWC01000401.1-human-gut-metagenome-genome-assembly--contig:-NODE-401-length-37906-cov-3.679137_pt1 | contig 37906 bp, 29 predicted proteins | sample MGYA00241504_ERZ502000 | MGnify/ENA primary metagenome ERZ502000 (study PRJEB25962, sample SAMEA2042005) | human gut metagenome | biome: human gut; feature: human-associated habitat; material: faeces...
CTATGCGCGGCTCATTGCTCGCGTAACTTTCTATTTAGAATAATGTCTGCTGCACATATCTCTCGGGGAATTCATTCAGGTAAGCGAAGCATTCCTTCGGGGAGCATAGAATACTATTGACTGAGCAGGTATTGCGAATTAAGGCCATGAGTTCTTTGGCGTGAGGGCTGGGAATATCATAGGCATTTCCGTAAGTATGGACATATTTTTGCCGAATGCCGGGAAAATCACGATCCAGAGCCTGATAGAAAAATTCCCGATCTCCTTCCCGCAACGTGACTCCTACATCGAACAGCAGGATTCCCTTCACATCCGCCTGCAGGCAATAGTCAAGAAGCCCCTCGATATTTTCTCGGGTATCATTAATAAAAGGAAGAATGGGAGTCATCCACACAAGGGTGGGAATTCCCAATTCCTTACATTTCATCAGCACCTCGAAACGTTCTCTCGTGGTAGAGACATTAGGCTCTATTTTCCGGCACAAATCCTCATCATAAGTAGTAAACGTCATCTGAACCACTGCCTTGGCTTTCTGATTAATAGATTGCAGCAGATCCAGATCCCGAAGCACCAGGCTGGCTTTTGTGAGCACGGTCACACCATATTCATATTGATCGATCAGCTCCAGACATTTTCTGGTCAATCGCAGCTCTTTTTCAGCCGGAAGATAAGGATCGCACATAGCACCGGTACCAATCATACACCTGTGACGCTTGGAGCGCAGCGCTTGTTCCAACAGCTCCGGTGCATTTCCTTTCACTTCGATATCTTCAAAAGCATGTGTAAATCCGTAGCACTTACTGCGACTGTCGCAATAGATGCAGCCGTGAGAGCATCCGCGGTAAATATTCATTCCGTTATTCTGAGACAGAATCCCCTTTGCCTGTACAAAATGCATGGCAGATAGCTCCTTTCTGAAAGCACTGTATATAGTTTCATGGTAGCATATCGTGTGAATGAACACAATGAAATGCAGGAAAATAAATTTAGGCAAATAAAAGCTAATTTTACTAGCTAAATAAAATTAAAAATGATACAATACAGGAAATGAAACACAAATGGGATACTTGGAAGGGAAGGTATTGTATGGAGGCATTTTGCGCTGTGAATTTTGCGGTTTTTCCGCACAGAGGAGTATTGGGTTCGGAAGAATCCAGAAAAAGTATGGAGGAAATGGTACGAAGGATCCATACGAATTGGGTGATATTCACACCATCGGGGATGCAGGAAACACCTTACAGTGAGGAAATCCGTTATGATGGGGAGAAAAGCTGTACGGATGAGGAACTGTATGATATGATTCGATATGCACAGAGCCTGGGACTGAAAGTTGCTTTGAAACCGACGGTGAATTGTGACAATGGTGTCTGGCGGGCACGAATCAGCTTTTTTGACCATGATGTACCTTGCGAACCCAAATGGGGCAACTGGTTCGAGAGTCACATTGCCTTTCAGAAACATTATGCACAGATTGCGCAGCGGACAGGCTGTGAATTGTTCCTGGCGGGGTGTGAAATGACCATGACGGAGCACCGGGAGACAGAGTGGAGAAAACTTATCGCGGAAGTACGGACGGTATATGACGGACCTGTCGGTTATAATTGCGACAAATATGGAGAAGATCATATTACATGGTGGGATGCCGTGGATGTGATTGCGTCCAGCGGATATTATCCCATAGACGACTGGGACAACCAGTTAGACCGGATCGAAAAGGTTGTGAAAAAATTTCAGAAGCCCTTTTTGTTTTCGGAAGCGGGTTGCATGAATATTCATGGTTCTGCGCAGGTTCCGAATAACTGGGAACTGCAGGGTGAAAAGGATGATGCGGAACAGGCGGACTGGTACCGGGCAATGTTTACAGCCTGCAGAAAACGTGACTGGGTGAAAGGCTTCGGCATCTGGGATTGGCCGGGAAATTTGGAAGGATTGAGCCCTTATGCGGTATGCGGACGTCCTGCGGAGAATGTGATCGCAGAAGAGTACGGCAGGAGAGAGTAAAGCAGGCAATCGAAAGATCATAACAGAAAATGTCGAAGCAACAGAAAACAGAGTAGAAGGTATGGGAAAATGGAACAGCAGAAAAAGATTATAAGTATAGCGGATTTGCCGCAAGTGCGGGTATTGGGCCGGACCACGGGAAAAGATGTGATCAATTTATTCTGGACCGGCAGCGGTATAGAATTTCTATATACTGGCAGTGAATTGTGGCTGGAAGTAAATGCTGATTACGACACGATGGAGCCATGGCTGGCGGTAGAACTGAATGGTGCCCAGATCAGCCGCTTTCCGGTTAATAAAGGGAAAAATGAAGTATGCCTGTTTCGAGGAATGACAGTAGGAAAGCCGAAGCATGTACGGATTCTGAAGGAAGTACAGGCTATGCACCAGGACCCGCTGCACATGATACAGATTTTGGGATTGCAATATGGAGATGGGGAATTTTTGGTTCTGCCGGATCCTGAATATCGCCTGGAATTTGTAGGAGACAGTATTACCAGTGGAGAGGGAACTATGGGGCCGGTAGGTGAGGAAGACTGGATCAGTGCGTTCTTCTCTGCGGAAAATACGTATCCCCGTATGGTATCGGATGCGCTTTCTGCGGAATATCGTGTGGTGTCCCAGAGTGGCTGGGGAATCGTCACCGGCTGGGATGGCATTGTAGAGAATAAGATTCCTCCCTATTATAAACAGGTCTGCGGATTGCTTACCGGGGAGCGAAATGCTTCGCTGGGAGCACTGGAAGACTATGATTTCAAGGCATGGCAGCCGGATGCCGTGATCATTAATCTGGGAACCAACGATGCCACAGCAATCCAGTCCGCAGCGGAACTGGTAAGAGAATGGGCAGGAACCCGTGACATAAAAGAAGTCAAAAAGATCCTGACTACAGCAATCCGAGATTTCCTGAAAGCTGTGCGTGACTGCAATCCTGAGGCACAGATCATCTGGGGCTATGGTATGCTGGGAGACAATTTCCTGCCCGTCATCCGTGAAGCGGTGGAAACCTACGCGGAACAGACTGGTGATACCAGAATCCACTTTTTACAACTTCCCAACACCACACCGGACACCGTAGGCAGCCGCCTGCATCCCGGAGTGAAAGCTCATCGCAAAGCAGCACAGGTGATAGAAAAGTATTTGCTGGAACTTTTTAAACAATAAATTTATAAAATCTTAAGGAATATGTGCCGAAAAATGTGACAACTCCGGATTAAACTGGGACTCAAAGAAAGCAATTAACTCTGGGGGGTAGCAATATGACACAGGAGAATCGTTCGAGCAGACAACCGGATCTGGAAATGATACAGGTGCGAAGAAATCCGTATCTGGTGGATTACCGGACTGGAAAAAATATAGTCAGACACGTAGGAAGACGTGTAGGACAACCGCAAGACAGACAGACCGGAAGATACGCCGATCAATCACGAAGCAATCATACCGGAGGACGCACAGAACGGTCACAACATAGCATATCGGCAATGCCGCAGGAAGGCGGAAGGAAGAAATCACATCCGCAGTATTCGACGACAGCACAGCAGAAAAACAAGGCCTGGCGGCAGGAGCAGGGTCATCCGGGCAATGCATATGAGCAAAATGTTTACAAAGACAATACTTACAGCACCCGCGTCAGACAACGCCGGGTCAGAGCCGGGAGGCAGCGCCGCCGCAGACAGGCAAGAATCCGCAGATATATTAAGATTTCCCTGCTGTGTGCCAGCATTCTTGCAGGAATCTTTATGTTGAAAAATTTGTTGGAAGTACCTGCCAGCACTGCGGAAGCCAGTACTCCTGTGGAAGCTGCGGCAGAAGCTGTGCAGCGGATCGAAAAACAGATCGGGGAGACCACGGGAACCCGGATCCAGGGACTTCCGGCGGATGTATATGCAGCACATCCCAACTGGACAGAAGATTTTCTCACCGTGAATGAATATTCCAGACCGGGAGATCCCCTGACGGAAGTGAAAAATATTTTTGTACATTACACGGCGAATCCTGGGACCAGCGCGGCCCAGAACCGCAGCTATTTCGAACAGCTGAAAGACAATCATGAACGCAGTGCCAGTGCCCATTTTATCATTGGCTATGATGGCGAGATCCTTCAGTGCGTTCCTCTGGACGAGATCGCCTATGCAGTACAGACCCGCAATGAGGATTCTATTTCTATTGAATGCTGCTACAAGGCGGACAACGGCCAGTTTACTCAGGAGACCTATGATTCTCTGATCAAACTATTGAAATGGCTGACTGATGCCTATGACCTGCAACCCGATGACATCTTGCGCCACTATGATTGTGGCGGAAAGAAATGTCCCATTTACTATACGGAGCATGAAGATGCCTGGAACAAACTGAAAGAAGACGTGAAAAACCTATAGAGAATTGCGAACGGAGGAACTTTTTTCCAAAAGGAAAAGGTTCCTTTTCGTTAGTCTTGTTTTACGAAAACAAGTTTGCTAGAATAGAACGGTAATAAGCAACAGACAAGGCCTTGCGGGGCAGAAATGAGGAGTAACATGAATTTATTATCACCTTCAATTCTTTCGGCGGATTTCTGGAAACTGGGAGAGGATATCAAAGCTGTGGAAGGAGCAGGAGTCCCCTGGCTGCATGTAGACGTGATGGACGGATTGTTTGTACCGTCGATTTCCTACGGTATGCCGGTATTAAAAGCTGTCAGATCCCACACGGATATGTTTCTCGATGTGCATCTGATGATCGAGAAGCCGGAACGTTATGTGGAAGAGTTCGCTGCCTGTGGTGCGGACCTGGTGAATTTTCACCTGGAAGCCACAGAAGATGTGGAGGGATGCATTGAAAAAATACATGCCACAGGCAAAAAGGCCGGCATCACCATTAAGCCCGCCACTCCGGCAGAGGCAGTGGAACCTTATCTGGAACTGGTGGATCTGGTGCTGGTAATGACAGTGGAGCCCGGATTCGGCGGACAGAAGCTGATCCCGGAGTGCCTGGATAAGGTACAGGTGATCCGGAAAATGATCAACGATAAGGGGCTGTCTACCGATCTGGAAGTAGACGGTGGTATCAATCTGGACAATGTAGCATTTGCCATGGAAAAAGGAGCCAATGTCATTGTAGCCGGTTCCGCTGTATTTAAGGATGACATTGCAGCCAATGCAAAGGCATTTCTGAATAGATTACAATAGTTCAAAAGAATGTCTGACGGTGAAATTACGGAGTGGCCGATAACCAAGCCGGAAGACGGACAAGGAGGAACGAAGGATGGAATTACAGATATTGCATGCGATTCAGGGGATCCATCAGGAATGGCTGACAGAGATCCTGCGTTTTTTTACTACGATCGGAGAAAGCGGTCTGGTATGGATTGTCATTGCGATTGTGCTGACATGCATTCCGAAGACCCGGAAATGCGGTCTGACCATGATAATCGCCATGGCAATCACCTATCTTGTGGGAAATTTGTTCCTGAAAAATGTGATCGCGAGACCCCGTCCCTGTGCTGTGGACCCCGGTGTGACGCTGAAAATTCCGTTCCCTTCGGAATATTCCTTCCCTTCGGGACACACTTCCAACGGTTTTGCCGGAGCGGTGACCATTTTCAGCTATTATCGTAAGGCAGGTATTTTAAGTCTGCTGGTGGCAGCAATCATTGCTTTTTCCAGACTCTATTTCTTCGTGCACTATCCCACGGATATTCTGGGCGGCATTGTGCTGGGAACATTAGATGCGCTGTTGGCGGTCTATCTGGTAAAGCGTCTGGAAGACCGGGCGGATGCGAAGACCGTATCAGACAACGATAAGACGGGACACAGGTAGGAAAAGCAGCACTATAGAAGCAGGGATCTGACAGGAAACGATATGGACAGAAAGGGCAGAAATTTCGATGAATAGCAGAACGTTATGGAATGATAACTGGTATTTTGCAAAAACAGCATTGGGTGTGAATTGGGAAGACAGAACTCTCTGGGAGCGGGAGATGCAGCCGGCAGACTTGCCTCACGACTGGCTGATCTATGATACGAAGAACCTCTATGAAGACAGTATTGGCTGGTATCGGAAGAAATTCGTGTATTCCGCATCCGGAGTAAAGCGTGCAGGCGAAGCGGCGCAGGAGAACTTGCGGGAGCAGTCAAATTCTGTGGCAGGTAATGCCTGCACGACATGTGACGAACGTGTCATTTTGCGCTTCGAGGGTGTTTACATGGATTCTTCCATCTATATAAACGGCGTGTGCCTCGGTGACTGGAAATACGGCTACTCCACCTTTGACTGGGACATTACGGATCATCTGCGTGAAGGTGAAAATGAAGTTGTTCTCCGGGTAACCTTTCAGGCACCCAACAGCAGATGGTACAGCGGTGCCGGAATCTATCGTAATGTCTGGATGATCCGTCTGCCTGAGACACATATTCCGCTGGACGGTATCTATACCTCCTCCGTGGAGACGGAAAACGGCTACGATCTGACCATCGATACGGAACTGGAATGGGGAGCAATCACTGAGAATTATGAACTGGAATATTGCTTGCATTATGCCGGGGACAGTAAAAACTCTGCAGAAACGGAAAACAGGGAGATTTTCCGGGTAAAACAGCCCCTCGCCGGTGGACAGGAGAAGACATCTGTGGCGATTCCTGTGGATAATCCCCGGAAATGGGACATCACAGATCCTTATCTGTATGATCTTACAGTTCGTCTATGCAAACTTCCAATGAACGACGGGGAGAACGGAGCAGGTGAAGCCTTACAGAAGACGGAAATCACACAGGAAGAACATCTTCGCATCGGTTTCCGCACCATGCAATTTGATCCTGCCAGGGGCTTTTTATTAAACGGCAGAAAAGTGCGCCTGAACGGTGCCTGCGATCACCATGACCTCGGAGCACTGGGAGCGGCTTTTCACAAAGAAGCCATGCGCCGGAAATTTGAACTCATGCGTTCCATGGGTGTCAATGCTGTGCGGACTTCCCACAATATGCCCGCTGTGGAACTGATGGAACTGGCGGATGAGATGGGATTTCTGATCGTATCCGAAGCGTTCGATATGTGGGAGATGGCAAAGAATCCTTATGATTATGCCAGATTTTTCAAGGAGTGGATGGAGAAGGATGTACGCAGCTGGATCCGCAGAGACCGCAATCATCCTTCCGTTATCATGTGGAGCATTGGCAACGAGATTCCGGATACCCATGCGGATGCCCATGGACAGGAGATCACCCGTAGCCTCCTTGCAGCAGTCAGAAAGTGGGATTACCGGAAGGTGGCACCGGTGACGATCGGTTCCAATTACATGCCCTGGGAAAATGCCCAGAAATGTGCGGATATCGTGAAAGTGGCGGGCTATAACTACGCGGAAAAATATTATGCGGAACACCATGAAAAGCATCCGGACTGGATCATCTACGGAAGTGAGACTTCCTCTGTGGTACAGAGCCGAGGGGTGTATCATTTTCCGTTGGAGAGGGCGAATCTGATCGAAGCGGACGAACAGTGTTCTGCGTTGGGCAACAGTACTACCAGCTGGGCGGCGAAAAATACGGAATACTGTATCACTATGGACAGAGATACCCCTTATTCCTGTGGTCAGTTCATCTGGACAGCCATTGACTATATCGGTGAGCCGACCCCTTATCAGACGAAAAACAGCTATTTCGGACAGATGGATACGGCGGGATTTCCCAAAGACTCCTACTACGTCTTCCGTTCGGAATGGACGGATGGGAAAAAAGATCCCATGATCCATGTATATCCCTACTGGGATTTTAATCCGGGACAGCAGGTGGACGTGCGGATCACCAGCAATGCTCCGGAGGTGGAACTGTTCGTAAACGGAGTGTCACAGGGAAAACAGCAGATCGATCATCAGAAAGGAACGGTATTGCAGCCTTCCTGGAAAGTACCGTATGCGCCCGGCAGTATCTGTGCCGTGGCATACGACGAAACGGGTAGGGAGATAGCCAGACAGGAGAGACATTCCTTCGGCAACACAGATCATTATGTATTAAAAGCAAATAAATCAGCCTTGCATGCTGACGGCGAGGACATGATCTTTGTGGAGATCTCAGCGGAGGACCGGGACGGATATCCTGTGGAAAATGCCTCCGATTATGTGAGAGTGACCGTGGAAGGTGCTGGAAGACTGGTGGGACTGGACAATGGTGACAGCGCCGATTACGATGCCTACAAGGGAACCGTACGTAAGTTGTTCCAGGGGAAATTACTGGCTATGATCGCAGCAAAAACTACGCCGGGGGAGATTCGTGTGACTGTGGAGGATGCATGGGCAGCCACAGTGAACAGCATGACCAATGAAACCGGTACTGGAACAGCAACGGCAGCTGCCGGGCACCGCACGGCGACAGTGACGTTACAGGCAGTCGAAGCACCGATTCGTCCCGGTGTCTGCGCAACAGAAGAAAACAGAGAATATCCGCCCGCCTTTGTGGATCCCGGATTTGTTCCGGTGCGGAAACTGGAAATGAGCGCTCCCTATATGAGATTGACACCGGAGAAGCCGTATGTATTGCTACATACCCGTATCTATCCCATGGAAGCCACAGACCGTAAGCTTCTCTGGAGCATTACTGATGCTTCCGGTATCCCCAGCCCTGTGGCAAAGCTGGAGGAACTGGAAGACGGCGAGAGCATCCGGATCACAGGCGTCAGTGATGGCAGTTTTCAGGTAAGGTGTATGACCTGTAACGGAACAACCAATATTAAAATGATTTCCCAACTTGACTTTGCAGTGGAGGGCATGGGACAGACGTTCCATTCTCCGTATGAGCCGGTGACGGGTATTTCTTATGTCGGAAGTTTTGGCGGAGACGTAAGCCGCGGAGTGGAGAACAGTGCCGGAACGGACAAGGCACAGCCTACCGGACTGGTCTATGAAGCGTTAGACTTTGGTGAATTCGGAAGTGACGAGATCACGCTGTCCATTTTTGCCAACGATAATGATCCCCATCGGATTCAGATATGGAAGGGAGAGCCCGAAGAGAGCGGTTCCGGGACACAGGGAACACTGGTGGGTGAAATAACCTATCAGAAGCCGGGCATCTGGGAAGTCTTCCAGCCGGATACCTTCGTATTGCCCCGGAGATTAAAGGGTGTAACAAAACTGACAATGGTGTCAGAAGATAAAATTTTCCTGAAAGAGTTTCATTTCACCAGACAGGAAAAAGCTTATGCAAGACTGAGTGCTCTCACGGACGGAGTTACCTATGGTGACAGCTTTGTGAGAACCGGGGATGCCGTTGAACAGATCGGCAATAATGTCTCTCTCGAATTTACGGATATGAACTTTGGAGAAGCGGGAACCGATAGCATTGTCATCTGCGGAAGAACTCCTTTACAGCAGAATACGATCCAGCTTAGGTTTACCGATGGAGCTACACAGGTACTTCCCTTCCCGCACAGCGAGGAATATAGGGAACTGCGTTTCCCTCTGGAAAGAGTGACAGGAGAGCAGAATGTGACCTTCGTTTTCCTGCCGGGATGCAATTTTGATTTCAAATGGTTCCGGTTTGAAAAAAGCGGATCTGAGGAGTAAGCGATAACTATGAGCAAATGGAACAGAAAAATATGGGCAGCAATACTGGCGGTGGGAATGACAGCGTCTCTGACTGCCTGTGGAGGCAGCAAAGGAGAAAACAGCAATGCGTCTGTTGCCGGTACACAGAATGAGACTGCCACCGTACAGGATGAGAGCACGGACAGTAACACTGACAGCACCGGCAGTGCCACGTCTCTGGTGCAGGACAACCGGGTACTGCAGATCCCGGACGACAACTACCGTACCTACTATGAGCTTTTCGTATATTCCTTCTATGACAGCGACGGTGATGGCATTGGAGATCTACAGGGCGTACTGGAAAAGCTGGATTACCTGAATGACGGTGATGATACCACAGATATGGATCTGGGAATCAATGGTATCTGGCTCATGCCGGTGATGCCCTCCGTCACCTATCATAAATACGATACCACGGATTATGAGAATATCGATCCGCAGTACGGCACTCTGGAAACATTTCAGGAGTTGCTGACGGCCTGTCATGACCGTGGGATCCGTGTGATCCTGGATCTGGCAATGAATCATTCTTCCAGCAGCCATCCCTGGTTCCAACAGGCTGCGGAGTATCTGAAGAGCCTGCCGGAAGGGGCGGAACCGGATAGTTCCGAATGCCCGTACGTGGATTATTACCATTTTTCCAGAGAATACCAGGGCGGGTATGCGCAGCTGGATGGAACGGCCTGGTATTATGAAGCGAGATTCTGGGACGGAATGCCGGATCTGAATCTGGAGAATGAGGCGGTACGCCGGGAATTTGAGCAGATCGCGGACTTCTGGCTGGATATGGGTGTGGATGGCTTTCGACTGGATGCGGTGAAAGAGTATGTTACCGGATCCACAGAGGACAATGTGGAAATTCTAAGCTGGTTCGCGGATTATGTTCATGGCAAAGATCCGGAGAATTATCTGGTGTGTGAATGCTGGACGGATCAGAATACCTATGCCAAATATTATGAGAGCGGCGTGGACAGCATGTTTGATTTTGCTTTTGCCGACAAGTCCGGTATCATTGCCAATGTGATGAACGGTAAGGCATCGGCAACATCTTATGCAAAGAATCTGGAAACAGAGCAGGGCATGTATGCGCAGTACAATCCGGATTATATCAATGCTCCCTTCTACACCAATCATGATATGGGACGCAGTGCAGGCTACTATGCCGGGGAGAATAGCGAAGCTCAGACGAAAATGGGCAATGCCCTTAATCTCTTAATGAATGGCAATGTATTCCTCTATTATGGGGAAGAACTGGGCATGAAGGGCTCCGGCAAAGACGAGAACAAACGGGCCCCCATGTACTGGAGCAAGGACGGCAATGCGGAAGGCATGTGTAAGGGCCCGGCAGATATGGATGATTTCCGGATGAAATTTGACAGTCTGGAAGAACAGCAGGAGGATCCCGATTCCATCTATAATTATGTGAAACAGGTGATCCGTGTCCGCAACCAGAACCCGGTGATCGCCAGAGGCACCACCGCTTATCTGGAGCAGTATTCCGGTGAACAATGCTTTGCCCTGACAAGAAGCTATGAAGGCAGTAACTTATTATTGTTGGGAAATACCTCTGCGGAGGCTGTGAGCGTGGATCTGACCGGACTTACCGTAGGAGGCACCACAGCGGAGGAACTGGTACTGCTGGGGGAACTTTATACCGGAGAAGAGACCGCGGAGCGTGCCGGTACTGTAGTTACGCTTCCGGCTTATTCGATCCTGATCCTGGGAGAAGAATAAGACGAGCAAAACAGAATACAGGAACAAAAACAGGTCTGTGGGCGAACCCTACAGACCTGTATGCTTTCTTACAAAATCTTCAAATTCGTTTACCGGTAACGGCTTCGAGAAGTAGTAACCCTGAATATCATCACAGTGAAGATTCTTCAGAAACTCTACCTGATCCGAAGTTTCTACACCCTCTGCGGTAATAGTCATACCGAAGCTCTGCAGCAGCTGTGTGATGTGCAACAGCAGCTTTTCACCGTTCCGGTCACCAATGTAATCGATCAGACTCTTATCCAGCTTGATCGTATCGAAATGCATGACATTCAGCGAAGACAGAGAAGAATAACCGCTTCCGAAATCATCCAGCAGTAAAGTAAATCCTGCTTCATGGAACTGCTCGATCAGGGAGGAAATATCACTGTTATCAATGGTAGCACTCTCAGTGATCTCTAACGGAACATATTTCGGATCGAGCCGGAATGAATTCAAAATCTCCCGGTACTTATCTACCACATTGCTGTAGTATAGGCTGACTCTGGAAATATTTACAGAAATCGGATACAATGTTGCTCCGGCCTGCAGCCATCTCTGCTGTTGTGCGCACACTGTGCGGAACACATATTCATCCAGTGTTGTGATATTACCGTTTTTCTCAAATAATGGAATGAACTTGCCGGGAGAGAGCATGGTGCCGTCGGGGCGCTTCCAACGGATCAGAGCCTCCGCTCCCAGAATGTTTCCGGTGACGGGGTCTACCTTCGGCTGATACCACAGCTGGAATTCTCCGTTCTTCAGGGCATCTTCGAAGACATCTTCCATCAGACGATCCTCGGAGAGCTGTTTGATATCCAGCTCATCATAAAAAGCATAATGCCTGGTACGTTTTCCTTTTATCGGATACATGGCCTGTACAGCCTTGCCGTAATTCTGTTCGATTTCCTTATGATCGGCGGTCTCATAGATGCCGCACAGTGGGAACAGTTTCGGAATATTAAGCTTTGTGGACAAATTGGAAATATCCTGACACAGGCACTCCAATCTGGGTTCTAAGGTACACCGGTCATTATCCCGCAGGAACAGGATGAACCGGTCTGCATTGATGTGGGCAGAAAATTCACCCAGATGTGTACCGGTTTGCAGGATCTTCCATACTTCCAACAGTGTTTCGTCACCCTTGGCCACACCACAGGTATTATTGATCAGCTTGAAATCCTGAAGATCCAGGGCAACATAGAAGCCGCTGTCTCCGCCTCGGTGGGATAATTTCTCCTTGAAGCAGGCAAAATTATCACCATTTGTCAGAGGATCCACATAAGCCAGACGATATAACTGCCTGCGCCGTGTCCGGATACTGTGCACAAAAGCAAAAGTACCGACTCCGGCGATCACAATGATCAGCAGGATCAGCAGCCGCACCTGAAACAATATCGGAGCGGAACGACTGGAAAGTACCTGATCGGGAACAATAGTCAGGGCGAACCACTGTCTGTCGCTGCGGAGATTGTCCATTGCAGCCGCATAGTAATAATACTTCTGACTGCCTCCATAGAAATAACCACCGTTGGAAGAAGAACTCTGAAGCAGCGTATGCAGATCCTGCAAGGGCTGGTCGTTACGGGCATCCTGAGTCAGATAATCGGACATACGGTCGGCTTCCTGCAGGGAAGCCGGTGCATTGGAAGATGTGGCGATCAGGTCACCGTCCTGATTTACCAGACAACTGAATCCCTGATTATTAAAGGATTGCACGCCTAAAATTTCTTCAAAATGCTGGTTCCGATAGGTGGCAAATAAAACACCGATAATGGAATCACTCTGATCATATACGGGAATGCTGAATACATTGATGGGCTCCGGAGTACCGAGGCGATCCTGGAGGGTATTGGTAATACCAGGAAGTCCCTGCATACCATCCTTAAAAAAATCTCTGCTGGACAGATCCTGTACATAGCCATCGGTGCTTATCACCTGACCGTCCGGTGAGACGAAACCGATCCGTTTAAACTCATAGGTGGAGACAAAAGATCCCAACTGTGCAGCAATGGATTTTGCATTGACTGCATCCGGGGAAACGCTGATCGCATCGGCAAGGCTGTATAATAAGTTGAAGTTTTCACGGAGCTCCTGTTGTACGATCAGGGCGTTCTGCGTGGCAACATCCCGGAGAGTGGACTGTACTTCTTCCTCTGTATCCTGTGTGATCTGGGCAGAACTCCACATAACTGTGGAAATTACCAGCACCAGAGCAATGCTCAGAATGATCAAGGCCTGTTTTGGTAATTTACTTTTTTTCATTTTATATCCTCTTATGTATGTTATAAAAATTACCTTATATAATATACCATTATACACATTTACGATTGCATGGCAACAAAAACTGCATTGACAGTCCGGATTTCCTGTGCTACTGTAAGAATACGCAAATGCAATGAGGAAGAGAGTATTTATCATAGAAGTTTTACAGAGAACATTCCGTAAGGCTGAGAGGAATGGAACGGACAGATAGAGAAGATGGCTTCTGAGCGGCGCACCGAACGGATACCGGGGAGAATAGGAACGGTGGAAGCAAGGCTGCGACAGGATCCGCCTGTTACAGCGGATAGGGTTACGGACCCGAAGAGGTCTGTGTTGCGAAACGCAGACGAAGAGAAGTGGTAACACGAGACAACGCTCGTCTTCTTGAAGAACATAAGGTTCTTTGAGGAGACTTTTTTATTGCAACAAGGTCACAAGTCAAAAATTACGATGTGCTTGCACAAGAGTAATTTTATGACTTGATGACCTGCCCCGATATGAGCATAAAAGTGGAGCGTAAGCTTCACGATATGCGAATATTGGGTTGGATTGTGAGAGTGCGGAGCACGGAACGATCCGTTGGAATTAAAATAAATAAGAAAAGGAGAATGTGATTTATGGAAAGCAAAGGAAAATATTATCTTACCACAGCGATTGCCTATACATCTGCGAAGCCCCATATCGGCAACAACTACGAGATCGTACTGGCTGACAGCATCGCGCGTTTCAAGAGAAAGGAGGGCTATGATGTCTTCTTCCAGACCGGTACTGACGAGCATGGACAGAAGATCGAACTGAAGGCTGAGGCAGCCGGCATCACTCCCAAGGAACATGTAGATAAGATCGCCGGTGTCATCCGCGGTCTGTGTGATCTGCTGAACATTTCCTATGATAAGTTCATCCGTACCACGGATGAGGATCATGAGAAGCAGGTACAGAAGATCTTCAAGCGTCTCTATGATCAGGGGGACATCTATAAGGGAGCTTACGAGGGAATGTACTGTACTCCCTGTGAATCCTTCTGGACCGAGTCCCAGCTGGTGGACGGCAAGTGCCCGGACTGCGGCGGTGTCGTAAAGCCTGCCAAGGAAGAGGCTTATTTCTTCCGCATGAGCAAATATGCAGACAAACTGATCAAGCACATTAATGAGCATCCCGAGTTCATTCAGCCCGTTTCCCGTAAGAACGAGATGATGAACAACTTCCTGCTCCCCGGACTGCAGGATTTGTGCGTATCCCGTACCTCCTTTACCTGGGGCATTCCGGTGACCTTCGATCCCAAGCATGTCATCTACGTGTGGCTGGATGCACTGACCAACTACATCACCGGTATCGGCTACGATGCAGATGGCAACAGCACCGAGCAGTACAAGAAACTGTGGCCCGCAGACCTGCATCTGATCGGCAAGGACATCATTCGTTTCCATACGATCTACTGGCCTATTTTCCTGATGGCACTGGGTGAGCCCCTGCCGAAGCAGGTATTCGGACATCCCTGGCTTCTTATGGGCGGTGGCAAGATGAGCAAATCCAAGGGAAATGTGGTCTATGCGGATGATCTGGTAGATTATTTCGGCGTAGATGCAGTACGTTACTATGTACTGCATGAGATGCCTTTTGAAAATGACGGTAATCTGACCTGGGAACTGGTAGCAGAGCGTACCAATTCCGATCTGGCCAACACCCTGGGCAACCTGGTGAACCGTACCATTTCCATGAGCAACAAGTATTTTGGTGGTGTAGTAGAGAATAGGAATGTACAGCTGACCGAGAACGATGCAGCAGTGGATGCCGATCTGAAACAGACTGTGACCGGCACTTATGCAAAAGTAGTAGCCAAAATGGAAGAACTGCGAGTAGCAGATGCCCTGACCGAGATCTTCGGCATCTTCAAACGCTGTAATAAATACATCGATGAGACCGAACCCTGGGTACTGGCCAAGGACGAAGCCAAGGCAGATCGTCTGGCTACCGTTCTGTACAATCTGGTGGAAGGTATTATCATTGGCGCATCCCTGTTAGAGCCTTATATGCCCGAAACCGCAGAGAAGATCGCAAAACAGCTGAATACCTCCCTGCGTGACTTCGATCAGTTAGAGCAGTTCGGCCTGTATGAGAGCGGCAACAGGGTGACTGACCAGCCTGAGATCCTCTTCGCCCGTCTGGATATGAAGGATGTAGCAAAAAAAGAGGCAGAGCTGGAAGAAGCCATGATCAAGGCAGCAGCGGAGCATGAAGCGGAAGAGGCAAATGCCGAGGCAGAAAAGGCAGAGCAGGAAGCCATCGATATTGAGCCTAAGACAGAGATCGAATATGACGACTTCGCAAAAATGCAGTTCCAGGTAGGTGAGATCATTTCCTGTGAGGCAGTGCCCAAGTCCAAGAAGCTGCTGTGCAGCCAGGTGAAGATCGGCAGTCAGGTACGTCAGATCGTCTCTGGCATCAAGGCACATTACAGCCCGGAGGAAATGGTGGGCAAGAAGGTTATGGTATTGGTGAACCTGAAGCCTGCGAAACTGGCAGGAGTAATGTCCGAGGGCATGATCCTGTGCGCAGAAGACGCGGAAGGCAATCTGGCTCTGGTCACCCCGGAGAAGAATATGCCTGCCGGAGCAGAGATCTGTTAAATAGTATATGACAACGCAACTTTACGAATGAGGCGGGATGAACTGTTACTATTTTACAAAAAAAGCAATATAGGGCTTAAAATTTTATAAGAAATGATATATAATGAATAGGACGCCAAAGCAGATGCTGTAAAATTGACATTTGTTTTGTGCGTCCTATGATTTTTCCGTAACCAAGGAGGTCTTATGATTAAGGAAGAATTTTACTTTGATTCCCGGGACGGCGAAAGCCGTATCCATGCAGTGAGATATACTCCCGATGACGGCAATGTAAAAGGCATTGTGCAGGTAGTGCACGGAATGGCAGAGTATGTGGAGCGTTATGAGAACCTGGCTGAATTTCTGACTGCCAGAGGAATCCTTGTTACCGGAGAAGACCATCTCGGACATGGAAAATCTGTGGCGGAAGGCGGCACTTACGGTTACTTCTGCGAACAGGATCCGGCAACGGTAGTGGTAAGGGATGTACATCGGCTGAAGAAGATCACAGAGGAAAGCTATCCGGAGGTGCCCTATGTTATTTTGGGACACAGTATGGGTTCCTTTATTACGAGGAATTATCTGTGTCGTTACGGTAAGGGAGTCGACGGGGCGGTAATTGTCGGAACGGGAATGCAGTCCGGGGGATTGATCCTTTGTTCCAAAGCCATGGCAGGCATACAGAAGCTGTTCTGTGGTTCCAGGCATGTCAGTCATTTTATTGATAAGGCTGCATTCGGGAACTACAACAAGCGGATCGATGTACCCAGAACCGCAAGTGACTGGCTGAGCCGGAATCCGGAGAATGTGGACCGCTATATAGCGGATGAGCTGTGTGGATTTACCTTCACTGTGAACGGGTTCCAGACGCTGTTTGAACTGATCCGCAGACTGCAGAAGCAGGAGAATCTGGAGAAGGTACCGCAGAACCTGCCAATCCTTATGGTATCCGGTGCCGAGGACCCAGTGGGAGATTACGGTAAGGGTGTCCGGAAGGCATGTGATTCTCTGAAGAAGGCTGGTGTGAAAAATATTACCGTCAAACTGTACGAGAATGACAGACATGAGCTTTTGAATGAGGAAGACGGTGAACAGGCCATGGAGGACATCTATCAATGGATCCGCAGGGAGATTCCGGGACTGGATTAAGACCGGAAAGCTTTCGGATCAGAGAGGCGGTGCATCATGTCGGATACGGCAGCGGGCACTTACGAGATCAGATGGGCGGAAGACAAAGACTGGATTCCTGCCATGCATATGATCTGGAAGACATTTTTAAAATTTGAGGCGGTGGATTATACAGAGGAGGGAATCCGTAACTTTTATGATTTTATTACGGATGAACACCTCTATAAGTCGTTCCAGCAGGGAAGATATCAGATGATGGTGGCGCTGGACGGTGAGAGAGTCATCGGAGCGGCTTCCGTGCGGAATTATAATCATTTATCACTTCTTTTTGTTGATGAGGAGTATCATCATCGGGGAATCGGACGGGATCTGATGAGAAGAATGTGTGAATATCTGAAAAAAGAGGAAGGGGAACGGTATATGTCGCTGAAAGCAGCTCCGTATGCCGTAGAGTTCTATCGAAAACTGGGGTTTCATGCGGTACATGAAGAGGAGGCATTTTCCGGAATACGTGTGACCCCCATGGAAAAATTTTTATAAAACAGAAAAGGATAAGATATAAATGAAAATTTTTGATCTGGATAGCCCTTTAATGAATGTACTGAACAAAATGGCAGATCTGATGTGGCTCAATATTCTGACACTGATCTGCTGCATCCCTGTCATTACCGCTGGAGCTGCGCTGACTTCCATGCATTATGTGGCATTGAAGATCGTGCGTAACGAGGAGAGTTATATTACAAGAAGCTTTTTTAAATCCTTTAAGACCAATTTCCGTCAGGCAACCCTGATCTGGTTGCTGCTTATGCTGGTAGCGGCGATCCTTGGCGGTGATTACTACATTATTACCAAATCCGGAATGCAGTTCAGCCAGGTGTTGGTGGTACTGATCATGGCAGCAGGAGTGCTGGTGATCTGCACTTCTTTATATGTATTTCCGGTACTTGCCAAATTTGACAATACAATCATGGGAACCATTCGAAATGCATTTATCATGAGTATTTTACAGCTGCCCAAGACAGTTGTAATGTTCGTAATGGCATTTTTCCCGTTGATTATTTATCTGGTATCTTTAAGACTGATACCCATTATTTTCCTGTTTGGTTTTTCACTGCCGGCTTATGCCTCTGCCATGCTGTACAATAAATTCTTCCAGAAGCTGGAAGATCAGTTGTTGTCAGAACAGGAGCCTGCACCGGAAATCTCGCCGGAAGAGGATGAGAGAGTATTCCATGATGAACTGGATGAAAGCCTGAAAACAGACGTGAAGTAACAAAAATGTCCTGCGGGGGCATCAGACGAGAGGTGTTCGGAGTATGCAAAAGAGAAAATTTTGGGAAATTTTTTTCCAGTGGGTCTTTCCCTGCGCATTGCTGGTAGTTGCACTGGTTCTGAGTATTTACGAATTTAATAATAAAATGAATTCAGCCATACGGACGGTGGTGGATGATCAGGCAGAGCAGATCGGCTATTACTATTCCGCGGGAGTAGATGACAAGCTGGGGGCACTGGGAGATATCACGAGTGCCATGGCAAACATTATGGCGAGCCGGCCGGACAGAAGTGATGCTTTTGTATATGAGAAGCTGGACACCATTGTAAAAGCCAGCAACGCCTATATGTCTGCTTATTGTGCTGTGAACGGAAACGGAATGCTGAGTGACCGCCGGGAGTTCGATATGTCGGAGTTAAACTATTACGGCAGCATCAGCGGAACCTCCGCCCATTATATTTATGCCGGCACGGATGGGATCAACGGACAGACTGCCTTTATCTATGTGTGTCCGATTGCGATATCCGGAAATGTCACCGGATATCTGCTCAGTTATATGAACCCGGATAACATGAAGGAATTCTTCGACAATTCTGTATATGGTGACAAGGCATTTTTCTCTCTGGTCAACCGGAACGGAACCATTATGGCATGCTACGGTGCCACTGACGGAACGGCTATTTTGCAGAATGATTTCTGGAATTCCCTGAAAGATATTTCGGAAAGCCTGGGAAGCTGGACCTTGTTTGAAAGACAGCAGCAGAAGGGCAACAACGGCATTTTACATGTTAAGGAAGACGGTGTAGGCAAGATCATCTGTCATTTTCCAATCCGCGGTACCGAGTGGAACCTGGTGGTCGGTATTAATGAATCCTATCTGTCTGGAATCCAGCAGTCCTTCCGCGGCCCGATTGTGAATCTGATCGTCAAGATCAGTATTTCCATTGCAGTAGCGCTTATTATTATCACCGCAATCAATATTCTGGTACGCATCAAAGCCTCTGAACACAGTAAGGTGTTGGAGGATAAAGCGGATACCGACCTATTGACGGATCTGAACAATAAGATGGCCACAGAGCGTAAGATCCGGGAATACATGGAAAAGTACCCGGACAAGCAGGGCGTATTGTTCGTACTGGATGTTGATAACTTTAAGAAGATCAATGATACTATGGGACATGCCTTCGGAGATGAAGTGCTCCGCAACCTGGCAGTACGTCTGCAATCCATGTTCCGGGCTACGGATATCGTGGGTCGTACCGGTGGCGATGAGTTCATGGTGTTTCTGAAGGATATCCGCGAGATCAGTATGATCGAACGGGAAGGCAAGAAGATCGAACAGTTCTTCCATCAGTTTGAAGTGGGAGAATATGTAAAATATTCCGTAACGGCCAGCGTGGGAGCAGCGGTCTTCCCCGGGGACGGCAAGTCTTTCGAGGAACTGTACAAAGCCGCAGATAATGCGCTGTATGTGTCAAAAAGACATGGCAAAAACCAGCTTAGCTTCTATAAAAAGCCGGAAAATGAGACAAAGTAGGGCAATTCTTGTTGAATATGTCCAAGAAATGCGGGCGGATTTGTTCAATCTGACAAGCATTTCGAAAAAAAACAAACTTTATAAGCAATTCTTACAATATGATTCAAAATCTTTGTGAAATAGTGGTATGGCACATTTTCGTGATTTTCGTTATACTGAATTCAGATTCAAACGAGACATATCGTTTCACAATGAGAGAAAATAACATTGGTAAATATGAAAGGAGTATTTTCAAATGGCAAGTTTATCTTTAAAGAATGTCTGCAAAGTATATCCTAACGGTTTCGAAGCTGTTAAGGATTTCAACCTTGAGATCGCAGATCAGGAGTTCATCATTTTCGTAGGTCCTTCCGGATGTGGTAAGTCCACCACCCTTCGTATGATCGCAGGTCTGGAAGATATCTCTTCCGGTGAACTGAAGATCGGTGACAGAGTAGTTAACGATGTAGAGCCTAAGGATAGAGATATCGCAATGGTATTCCAGAACTACGCTCTGTATCCTCATATGTCCGTATACGACAACATGGCATTTGGTCTGAAGCTGAGAAAAGTTCCCAAGGATCAGATCGATAAGATGGTTAAGGAAGCAGCTAAGATCCTGGATTTGACTCCGCTGCTTGATCGTAAGCCCAAGGCTCTGTCCGGTGGTCAGAGACAGCGTGTTGCTATGGGACGTGCAATCGTTCGTAACCCTAAGGTATTCCTGATGGATGAGCCTCTGTCCAACCTGGATGCTAAGCTGCGTGTACAGATGCGTATCGAGATCGCTAAGCTGCATCAGAGACTGGGCACCACCATCATCTACGTTACACATGACCAGACTGAGGCTATGACCCTTGGTACCAGAATCGTTGTTATGAAGGACGGCGTTATCCAGCAGGTAGATACTCCTCAGAACCTGTATGAGAAGCCTTGCAACCTGTTCGTAGCAGGATTCATGGGATCTCCGCAGATGAACTTCCTGGATGCTACTGTTAAGGTAGAAGGCGACATCGCTAACCTGGTAATCGCAGGCCACAGCATTCCCCTTCCTCCCGCTAAGTCCAAGAAGCTGATCGATGGCGGTTACGATGGAAAGGTTGTTACCTTCGGTATCCGTCCTGAGGACGTATATGATTCCGAGATGTACATCGAGACCTCTCCTCAGAGCGTATTTACCTCTACCATCAAGGTTTATGAGTTACTTGGTGCAGAAGTATATCTGTACTTCGATCTTGACGAGTTCCCTATGACCGCAAGAGTAGATTCTCGTACCACTGCAAGACCTGGCGATACCGTTAAGTTCGCTCTGGATGTTGAGAAGATCCACGTATTCGACAAAGAGACCGAGCAGGTTATTACCAACTAGTCTTAAGTTTCATAAGAGATTTCAAGGTCCTGTCTGTGAATGCAGACAGGGCTTTTTTTATGCATTTTGCTTGCACGGGGTGAGTAAATCAGATATACTAAGAATATATAGTTCTGACATGGATGAAAAGCGAGACTGCTTGCAGGTGGAACTTTTCGCCTATGAACAGAACGAATGGATATGAGCAAGGAGGACGATAGTCCGGAATGCGAAGAGACGTTGCGAAATCGAGAACGCGAAGAGCGAAGAATTCGATATAGATTATGCTACAGAAAGGCGTGGACAATATGATTACAGGCCAGATTATACAGACAAGCATTGATGAATTAAAAGCAATCACGAAGGTAGACCTCGGAGTCTATGATCTGAACGGATCCGAAGTGGCATCTACCATGGAAAAGGATGACATAACCACAGATCTGATCACAGGCTTTGTGGCTTCTCCGGCGGATAGCCAGGTGATCGGAGTACATCACCTTCTGAAGATCCGTGACGAAGGGGATCTTTTATATGTACTGGTGGCACGGGGAATGACGGATGACGTATATATGGTGGGTAAGATTGCTGTCAGTCAGATCCAGAATCTTGTCATTGCCTACAAGGAACGGTTTGACCGGAATAATTTCTTTCAGAACCTGTTGTTGGATAATCTGTTGCTGGTAGATATTTACAATCGGGCGAAGAAACTTCATGTGGAAGTCAGCTGTCCCAGAGCCGTATATCTCATTGAGACCAAGGATGAGAAAGATGGCATTGTATCTGAAGTGCTGAAGGGCATGTTTTCCCCGCAGTCGGGAGATTATGTAACAGCGGTGGATGAGTCCAGCCTGATCCTGATCAAATCTGTTGAGAGCACCACCACACCTGAGACACTGCATGAACTGGCCGAGACCATTGTAGCCATGATGAATGCGGAGGCTCTTCTGGATGTGAAGGTGGCATATGGCACCGTGGTACAGGAATTGAAGGACGTATCCAAGTCCTACAAGGAAGCCAAGATGGCACTGGATGTAGGCAAGATCTTCTACGCAGAGAAAAAGGTGATCGCCTACAGCACGTTGGGAATCGGACGTCTGATCTATCAGCTGCCGGTGAATCTGTGCAAGATCTTTATTGAGGAGATCTTCGGTGACAATGTACCTATGGACCTGGATGAAGAGACCCTGAACACCCTGAACAAGTTCTTCGAAAACAATTTGAATGTGTCGGAGACTTCCAGACAGTTGTTCGTGCATCGTAATACGCTGGTATATCGTATTGAGAAGATTCAGAAGAGCACCGGCCTGGATCTGCGAAGCTTTGATGATGCACTGACTTTCAAGATCGCATTGATGGTCGTAAATTATATGAAATATCTGGACAACCAGGAATATTAAGGACAACCCCTCGCATAAAGTTAGATAGAAACTTTATACGGGGGGGATTTTATGTCATATCGGAAACAGATCAGCTATTTGGAATTACAGGAAAACGGGCAACGGATCCGGGGAGCCGGGTATGCAAAGCTGGAAAGCTGGGAAAAGGAAGAGATTCTGATGGTGCAGCTGAGAGGACAGGGGATCGTGTCTGGCAAGGAGATGCTGCTGTATCTGCAGCGGGAAAGCGGAGAAGAACTATTATGTGAAATGACGGCAGAACGGGGAACCATTTCCTGTGAAAAAAGAATTTTCAGAAAAGCGGATTGGGAGCCGACACTGGGGATACGCATTCCCCTGGAACGTAATTTTGAGATCATAGGGCGGTTTGCAGGAGCGGCTGGTGCGAAGAAAGTACCTGCGCCTGTGACTGCGATTGCACCGGTTACGGTGGGGGAAATCGAAGGACAGGGGCAAGGTGGAAACCAGCCGGAGCAGGCAAAGCGGCCGATACAGACAGAACAGCAGGAAGCCCAAAATAGGGAGATGCAGCGGGAGCGGGTGCAGGAGCAAGGCAGGCAAGCCCGTGAACAGACCGAAAAAGTGGCAGAAACCGTAGTCACAAACGAAAAAATGGTCAGTGGATCGGAAGCCCGGAGCTCGAAAAAAACTGCCACGGAACACACTCTCCACATGAAAGACACCAAATGGGAGCAATTAAGCAGTATCTACCCCCACATCCATCCCTTCCGGGATGCCAGAGAATTTCTTTCCGTGGGTCCGGAGGATTTCGTTGTGTTGCGGGAGCGTTGCTATCAGATGACCCACAACAGTTTTTTGTTGCATGGCTATTATAATTACAGACATTTATTATTAATGCGTCAGGAAGTCTCTGGGGAAGTGAAATATTACATAGGAGTCCCGGGTAATTTTTATGAAAGAGAAAAACAGGTAGCCAGAATGTTTGGCTTTGAAAGTTTTGAAGGAACCAGAGAACCGGCATGGGAAGGGGATTTCGGATATTATCTGATCGCAGTGGAACTGTGAGAGAATCACAGTCCCCGCTCGTCAAATTCCGGAATAAAGCTTTCACAGGCGGCACTTCCCTCTTGCCGGAAGCCCTGTTCAATGCCGATTCGCTCCGCAAAGCGCAGGACCCGGTCATATTCCTCAGGTGTCACTGTGCGATTGAGTGCTTCAATATCTGCCACCTGCGGAAGAGGTGTATATTGATTCATAATGCTAATATAGATATGATCCCCATAGGTCTCATGGAGATACCGCAGGATCTTCTTGGAGTCTTTCGCTTGTCCCGGCAGGAGCAGATGGCGTACGATCATCCCCCGCTGCATCAGCCCGGTGTCGGGATCCATGACCGGATCTAAGACCTGCCGGTACATTTCCGCAATGGCAGCGCAGGCAATCTCAAAATAGTCCGGGGCATGCGAATACGCAGCGGAAAGATCCGGAGAAAAATATTTCAGATCCGGCAGATAGATATCCACCAGACCATCCAGATGGCGTAAAGCCTCCGGAGATTCGTAACTGCCGGTATTGTATACAATGGGGATGGACAGTCCCTGATTTTTGGCCTGCTGTAAGGCAATGACGATCTGGGGAAGAAAATGTGTGGGGGTAACAAGATTGATATTGTTAGCTCCCTGTTCCTGTAATTGTAGAAAGATTTTCACCAGATGTTCGGGAGTGATGACTCGCCCGGCTTTCCCTAGAGCGATGTTATGGTTCTGGCAGAAGACACAGCGCAGGTTGCATCCGGAGAAAAAGACGGTACCGGAACCGGAAGTACCGGAGATACAGGGCTCCTCCCAATAATGCAGAGAGGCTCTGGCAGCCATAATATCTGCCGTCTGACCACAATATCCCACGCCATCATCCAGGCGATCGGCATGACAGGCCCTGGGACACAGGATGCAGTCGGACATGATTTTCCGGAACCATGCGGCATCTTGGGGAGCCAGATCGCCGGAAACGGATGCTATGCTGTTGGAAAACGAAAAAGGGGATGACATATCGCCTGACACAATCTATAACCTCTTAACTGACTTATCCATGAATTCACAGAACACTTTAAATATCAAAACCGCACATGCCGGACCAGGATAACAGCTCCACCCAGTTTCCTCACGGCACATGGAAGGTTCTACTTAGTGCTGCTTTGTTCCCAACCTGACACGGTTCGTAGATTCCCATTGCGTAAGACCGAGTTTCATCACTATTCCCATGATACCGGACATGTACGGCCTTTTAAGTGTATCCTGTTCCCCGGTTTTTGTCAAGCCTCTTTGCCTTGAAGGAAACAGGGAAGAGTGTTATAATCAAAATAATATGTAATTTTGTCGAAAGATAGTTGCCTACGGAGAAGGATCCATGAGAAACGAGCGAAAAAGTATATCCCTGCTGGGATGGATAATAGGTGCACTTTTACTGATATATCTGGGAGTATTTTGCTACCTGAACCTGTGTAAATATGCACAACATGTGGATTCGGATATTGCAGCAGAGGCTTTGCTGGCCCGGGAGATCTGGGTGGAGAAGGATATTACACCCAACGACTGGATCTCCAGCACGGAGAGACGGATCATTGGGATGCCTACGGTTGCAGCCGTATTTTACGGTATCACCGGCAGCATGCAGACGGCGGCGGGGATTACCTGTGTTCTATTGGGTGCGATTTTGCTGGGGACATTTTATTTTTTTCTGAGAAAATTATCTTTGAGCAGGACGGCTTCCATCACAGCGTTACTGGTATTGTGTGCGCTGCCAATCAACGGTTTTCGCAATGAGGGGCAGATGGTTCCTTTTGTAGCGCTGCTTTTATTCCTATTTGCAGAGTATTATGTGTTTCATGGCATTTTTCTGTTTTTCAATATCCTGTTTTACCTGAAATTAAAAGAAAACCGGCAGATGACCCGGAAGACCTTTCTGGAGTGGCTGGTATTGTTTGTTGCCGCAGTTTTGCTGAACTGTGGAGGACAGAGATGTCTGCAGGTCATCATCCTGCCACTGCTTGTAGTGGAAGTGATCGCTTTATTCATGGAATCCGGACACCTCCGGCAGAAGCTGCCCGGTGGACGTTATCTTGCCACAGCCTATGTGGGAAGTCTTGTACTTGCTTTTCTGGTATCCTGTCTGTATGGCGGCAGAGGAGATTATGCAGTCTATCTGCTGCAGCCGGGAGAGGCAGTAGAGAAACTGCTTCTTGGGGTTCCGGCAGCCCTGTTGGAGAACTTCGGACTGATGGGAAATGCAAAGGTAGGGAGCTTTGCCTCTCTGATGCAGCTTCTTGTCTGGGTGTTCCTGATCCTGTTGGGGTATGGACTCTGGTATGTGTTCCGGAAAAATACAGAGAGCACAGATAGACAAAAAGATGCACTGACAATTCTCCTTGCTTCTGTGGGAGTCACAGCATTTATCATCGGGATCACCAGCGCGGAGGCGGCCCATTATTACTTTTTCATGGCATGGTTCGCAGCAGCTGTTCTGGTAGCGGTGATGGTGGATCATATGTCGGAAGGACAGCCGGTGTTCGCTGGTCTGATCTTAACGGCCGTAGCGCTGTTCGCGGTGCTGAATCTGAAATACACCTACTGTGAAGCGGCCACCACACAGGATAACCTGAAGGAATATCAGGAAGTGGCGGATTATCTGACAGAAGCGGGAATCGACTACGGATATGCAGAATTCTGGGATGCCGAACGGATCTGTCTGATCACGGACGGCCGGGTGACGATGGGACATTCCTATACCATGGCCAGTCTTTCCGGATACTGGTGGCTCACCAGTACGAAATGGTATCCCCCGACGCTGCCCACGGAAATGCGGACCGCTTACGTCGTACGGACAGAAATGCGTGAAGCCTTTGAACAGCAATTTCCGGAAGGGGAAGCACCGATACTGGAATATGAGAATGAAAAGCTGGCAGTATATGTCGGTGACAGAAATTATGTGGAACTATAAGATAAAAATGAGGGAACATTAATGGAAAAAATATACCGTATTCTGTTGGGAATATTTCTTGTCTGTCTGATTCCCATTCTTTTGGTCCTGAGTTACTGGTCCTGTCGGTATTCTTATTACGGAACGGTGGATTACAGCATCAGAAATCTCCTGATAAAAGACAGTACCTGGAAACATTTTGTTATTTTCCTGCTGGCATCCGTCATCGTCTACGAAGGAGATAAATGGCTGACTGCCCAAAATCAGATAAAGCAGGAAAAAATCTGCATCTATACATTGTTGGCAACCAGTGTTACTGCGTTTCTGCTGGGAAGTATCTACGTTCTCAACAATCCCTATTATCCGGTAGGAGATCAGATCAGCGCCACGGCATTTGCAGCATATTGCCGGGATGGCAACTTCATTATGTTGTGCTCCGGAGGTTATGTGGGGATGTACCAACAACAAAAAGGACTGGGGATATTATACGAGATGCTGTTTGCCCTGTTTGGAAATTTCAATTATACTCCGGCAAAAATCCTGCATGTAATATGGTGGGTACTGGCGATTCTGGCAGGATACGGTTTCCTGAAACTGAATACAGACAGAGCCATATTTAGAATCGTATATTGTATTATGATGTTGGGCTGTATTCCTTTTTTGCTGTATTTACCGTATATTTACGGGGACGTGCTCAGTATCAGTTTTGGAATGGTAATGTTCTGGGCGGTGTCTGCTTATGAACATTATGAGAAGAAGAGGTATATTGCGTTGGCGGCATGTGTGGCAGGGATTGCTGTGCTTGCCCGGAAAAATACATGGATCATACTCATTGGAGTGGGAATTTATGCAGTTCTGGTCTGCCTGAAGAAAAAGAAGGGACAATATCTGCTGGCAGGGTTTGCAATTCTTCTGACGGCAGCACTGACGGTGAAAGCGGTAGATGTAATGTATGAATACCGTTCCGGATATCCCAGTGACATTGGCATTCCGAGCATTCTCTGGATTGCGATGGGATTACAGGAGACGGATGGCATGGCCGGGGTGTACAATCGCTATCAGCAAACCACGTTTGCAGAACATGATTTTCAACAGGAGCCTGCCGCACAGGAAGGAAAGGAATATATTCGCGAACGATTGCGGGAGTTCCGGGAGAATCCGGCTATGGCCAGAGATTTCTTTAAGAGAAAACTGGAAGATCAATGGATCGAACCACTGTTTTCCAGCCTCAAGGCAACAGAGTCGTTTGATACGGATGGAGAACCGCTGTCCTCCGGGATTACCAGTCTGTACTATGGGAACATACATGAAACCGTATGGAAGCTGGCCAATTATTACCAGAGTATCGTATACTTGGCAGGACTTGTACTTGGAATTGCTTTGTGCGGAAGATGGTGGCAAAAAAAAGAAATTCCGACAGCATTGTGGCTGCCGTTGATTGGCATAGTAGGTGGCTTCCTGTTCAGTATTATCTGGGAAGCGCAGAGCAGATATGTATTTCCGTACTATGTATTTTTGATCCTCTTTGTGCCGATGGGACTTTATGAAACGGGAAGAGCGATTTCCCGATTGCCGAAGCATAGAAGAAAAACAACCGAGCAGAACCAGACACAGGAAGAAAGCTTACGAGAGATCGCCTGATGCCTTTCTGGCAGCTTTCTCCTGTTTGTTCCGGATGCGGAGCTCTTCAAAAAAAGTCTTCAGCATCTGGCTGCATTCCGTTTCCAGAATGCCCCGGGTAACCTTCACCTGATGGTTAAACTGGGGCATTTCCAGTATATTTAGGATCGAACCTGCACATCCCGCCTTGGGATTCATGCAGCCCATCACTACTTCAGGGATACGGGCCTGCACAATGGCACCGGCGCACATCTGGCAGGGTTCCAGGGTCACATAGAGCGTGCATTCTTCCAGACGCCAGTCGCCGATCACTTTGCTGGCTTTGTTGATCGCTGTGATCTCTGCGTGCGCCAATGTATTCTTGTCTGTATTTCTCCGGTTGTAACCACGACCGATGATCTTACCTTCATGTACAATGACACAGCCGATGGGGACTTCACCCAGGGCATAGGCTTTTTTCGCCTGCTTCAGAGCTTCCTTCATATATTTTTCTTCCACACTTTTGATTACTGCCATGGTATCTGTAGCCTTTCTGATGCTTGCGTTGTCCGAGGTATTATGCTTTGGAAAACCTTTTCCAAAAAATCACACTATATTTCGTAAATGCTGTACATTGACGAAACTATCGTTAACTTATAGTATAGAGAATATATGAGTAAACGTCAAATGGAACGAGACCGCATTTTGCTGCGGTAACGGAGAGCAACGGGCGCAGGAACTGCGACCGGAACGGGGGATTTATGGTATCGATCAAAGAAGTTGCAAAACATGCCGGAGTGGCTATTTCCACAGTATCCAAGGTCTTAAATGGCTATCCTAATGTCAGTGAAGAGACGAAAAAAAAGGTACAGGACGCCATCAAGGAGTTGAATTATATTCCGAATTCCATTGCTGCGGCGCTTTCCTCCAAGCAGTTTGGAAGAATCGCGCTGGTGCTGGATCCCAATAGACAGACCCAGGCCATTGACCAGATCTTCATGCAGTATCTGGTAGGGGCACTGGATAAGGCCAAGGAACTGAACGTGGAAGTCGTGACGATCTTTCCGTCCATGATCGCGGGGATGACGGCGGAAGAGATCACAAGATCTTTTCTGTCCCAGAGTATTTCCGGCGTGGTGATCTATGGCATGTCTAAGGAGGACAAGGTGCTGCAGAAGCTGATCCGGGAGAAACAGTTTGCCTGTGTGGTAGTGGATGCGCCGATTGTCAATTCCAGGACTACATCCATCAGCATTGATCAGGAACAGGCCCAGTATGATGTGGCGAAGAAGACCGTGCTGGATGACAACTGTAAACGAGTGCTCTACATTGCGGGCAGAAGAGACGGTTATGTCACGGATCAGAGATTGAAGGGGATGAAGCGTCTGGTGAAGGATCTGGATCTGACCATGATGGTCAGACAGGGAGATTTCAGTGAGCTGATGGCAAGAAACGTGGCATTGAAATATGCGAAGAATAAGGATGTGGTGGTCTGCGCTTCCGATCTGATGGCCATAGGTGCCATGAATGCATTGATCGATATGGATATTTTCCGTCCGGTGTGCGGCTTCGATGGTATCACCCTGATGGGATATGTCGGCAAGCAGATGAATACCATAAGGCAGGACTTCTACAGCATCTCCAGCAGAGCCGTGGAAGAGGTACACCAGCTGATGAACGGCGGGGAAGGGCATCAGGTAATCATGCCCCACAGTATCGTGAAAATGTACTATAAGGACATTATCTGTTAAGCTATTTTGCACAAAAAATCAGGAAAATTAAAGAAAAGGTTGCGGAAAACGTTTTCCTATGCTATCCTGTGTATTGTAAGAGAACGACATACACAAAATCTCAGTATTGCGAGGGTATGAAAAGCCGGAAAGTGCAGGAAATACCTAAGGCGCAGCGGGAAAAAGGGTATAGAGGCCGAAAAGTGCAGGAAATACCCGGGGCGCAGCGGCAGAAAGGGTATGGAGGCCGAAAAGGATAGGAAATACCCAAGGCGCAGCTGAGACAAGGGGATGGGATACCAAAAATAAGTATAGTACCCAGACAAAGAAAAAGAATATGAAAAAATGAGTGTGGCACGGTACATTCATTTTGGCAAAAATAAAACTATCGTGCAGAATGGAGTTTGAAATGAATTTAGAGCAGACTTTAAATGAGATCACCGGCAAATTATATGGCAAGAATATCGGTGCCTGCACCGATGCACAGCTGTACACCGGAGTATTGCAGCTGACCAAAGAGAAGATGGCAGAGACTCCCGCCATTACAGGAGACAAGAAGGTATATTATATTTCCATGGAGTTCCTGATCGGTAAGCTGTTATCCAACAATCTGATCAATTTAGGCATCTATGAGGAGATGAGCGATATCCTGAAGAAGAACGGCAAGAATCTGGCAGACATCGAAGAGGCAGAACCCGAACCTTCTCTGGGTAACGGGGGCTTAGGCAGACTGGCAGCCTGCTTCCTGGATTCCATTGCTACCCTGGGACTTCCCGGGGACGGTATCGGTCTGAATTACCACTTCGGATTGTTCAAGCAGGTATTCAAGGATCACCTGCAGAACGCCGAGAAGAATGACTGGATCCAGAAGGATTCCTGGCTGAACAATACCGGCACAAAATTCGAAGTATCTTTCGGTGACCGCAAGGTGACTTCCGTACTTTATGATATTGATGTCGTAGGTTATGAGAATGGACTGAACAAGCTGCATTTATTTGATGTAGAGACCGTAGACGAGAGTCTGGTAAAGAAGGGCATCACTTTTGATAAGAAAGCTATTGAGAAGAACCTGACCCTGTTCCTGTATCCTGATGATTCCGATGAGGCAGGTAATCTGCTGCGTATCTATCAGGAATACTTCATGGTATGCAACGGTGCCCAGCTGATCCTGAAGGAAGTAAAGGAAAAGGGTTATGATCTGCATACTATGCCTGAGCATGTAGCGATCCAGATCAACGATACCCATCCTACCATGGTTATCCCCGAGCTGATCCGCATTCTCACCACAGAGGAAGGTTTCACTATGGATGAAGCTATCGACGTAGTAAGCCACACCTGTGCTTATACGAACCACACCATTCTGGCAGAAGCTCTGGAGAAATGGCCTCTGGCTTATATCGAGGAAGTAGTGCCTCAGCTGGTTCCCATCATCAAGGAACTGAGTGACCGTGTGGCAAAGAAATATAAGGACGAAAAAGTTCAGATCATTGACAAGGACAAGAGAGTGCACATGGCACATATCGACATCCACTATGGCTATAGTGTCAACGGCGTGGCAGCGATCCATACTGAGATCCTGGAGCAGAGCGAACTCAATCATTTTTACAAGATCTATCCCGAGAAGTTCAACAACAAGACCAACGGTATTACCTTCCGCAGATGGTTGCTGTCCTGCAACCATGAGCTGGCTGCCTTCCTGACCCAGACCATTGGTGACGGCTACAAGAAGGATGCGGATGAATTACAGAAGCTGTTAGAGCATAAGGACGATCAGGCCGTACTGGATGCCATCTACGACATCAAGAAGACCAAGAAGGCAGAACTGGTATCCTATATCAAGGAGAAGGAGGGCGTGGAGCTGAATCCCGATTCCATCTTCGATATTCAGGTAAAGCGTCTGCATGAGTATAAGCGTCAGCAGATGAATGCACTGTATATCATTCACAAATATTTGGAGATCAAGGGCGGCAGGAAGCCTTCTACTCCACTGACCTTTATCTTCGGTGCAAAGGCTGCGCCTGCGTATGTGATTGCTCAGGATATCATCCATCTCCTGCTGGTAATGTCCGACATTATCAATAACGATCCTGAAGTCAGCCCTTACATGAAGCTTGTTATGGTAGAGAACTATAACGTAAGCTATGCCGAGAAGCTGATCCCTGCCTGCGATATCTCCGAGCAGATATCCCTGGCATCCAAGGAGGCATCCGGAACCGGTAACATGAAGTTCATGTTAAACGGTGCCGTAACACTGGGTACCAGTGACGGTGCAAACGTAGAGATCCATGAGCTGGTAGGCGATGACAATATCTACATCTTCGGTAAGGACAGCGACACTGTGATCAAGCATTACGAGAAGGCAGATTATGTCTCTAAGGACTACTACAAGAAGAGCCCTGTGATCAAAGAGGCTGTAGACTTCATCGTCAGCAAAGAAGTGCTCAAGGTCGGCAAAAAGGAGAACCTGGAGCGTCTGTACAACGAGCTGCTGAACAAAGACTGGTTCATGACCCTGCTTGACTTAGAGGACTACATCAAGGTAAAGGATCAGGCATTTGCTGATTACGAGGATCAGCAGAAGTGGAAGAAGATGATGTTAGTGAACATCGCCAAGGCCGGATTCTTCTCCTCCGACAGAACTATTGCAGAGTACAACAGAGATATCTGGAAGCTGAAATAAATGGAAAGTTAGCCTAGCTACGAGCCATGCAAAAATAGAACGGAATACCTCGGTGGGAGCTTGCTCACACAAGAGGTTATTTCGTTCTATTTTTATACCGTGCGTCCAACGGACACTCTCGACAGCCGTCAATGAAATAGATGTGGAGCGTTCTTTGCGACACATTTATGAATTGAATGCATGGCTCGTAACGTAGGGTTGCCGTAAATCCCACGAACGCCTGCAGTTGGGACTACTGACTTTTGAAAAAAGCCTCTATATAGTCAAAATAGTAAAAAATAAGCTTCTCAGAAAGCACTTTTTTACGTAATAGATCTTTTTATACATTTATAGTAAAAATAATTTGTTTCTAAGACGGAAATTTTACTTTTCCCAGCTCTTTCGCATGTTTTAGTAGAATTAAGAGTAAGTGTGGTTGATCGACGAGTCAAATCTAAATTTGTGTGTAAAGAGGCAAGCTTTTTTGCTTTTGTATTAAAATCGCTATTTTTTGCAAAAAAAATACAAAAACAAGGGATTTGGATGCTTTGGAAGTAACTGTTTTCGTAAAATGAGAAAATCGTAAGCGCCAAATATTCCAGCGGCTAGCCAAGAACCTCCTCTAAATCCATAATTATAGTTAGACTATTTCACTACAACAACTACAATTATGGAGGAAAACATCATGGCAAACATACGTAAACCCCGTGTTTCAAAAGAGGAACAGCTGAAACTTATCAATGAATGCCGTTCTAGCGGCATGACAGATAGCGACTGGTGTCGTGAGCACGGCATTGCTGTCAGTACCTTTTATTTCTGGGTAAAACAGCTTCGCAAGGAATCAGCTCAGATCCCGGAACCAGCTTATGGTCATTCTGAAAATCCTCGTCCCAGACAGGATGTGGTTCCCATTGATATCATACCGGAACACTTTCCACTGCAATACAACGATCCATCCCCTGACACTTACCATACTTTAGAGATTCTTCTTGGTTCTGCTACGATCAGGGTCTCTGATAAGACGATTCCGGAACTGCTGTCCCGAACGCTGCAGATCCTGAAGGCAGTTGTATGTTAGGCGATATCTCCGGACTGGAACGGATCTACATTGTCTGTGGCTATACCGATATGCGCAAATCCATTGACGGCCTCTGTGCCGTGGTGGAGGATCAGCTGAAACTGGATCCGGCATCCAGTGCTCTGTTTCTGTTCTGCGGCAGACGCAGAGACCGGATCAAAGCCCTGTACCGTGATGCTGACGGTTTTGTACTGATCTATAAAAAGCTGACGGTACATGGAGGATACCAGTGGCCAAGGAAACAGTCCGAAGTCAGAAATCTGACCTGGAGAGAGTTTGACTGGCTCATGTCCGGTATCGATATCGACCAGCCAAAGGCTCTGAAACCGGAATAAAAACATGCACAGAAAAATGCCTGTAAACCGCATATTTTCAGCATTTTTCAGGGGTGATTATCCTTTAGGAAAACTGCTTTTTCTGGTATAATAAAGGTATCAGAACCAAGGAGAAAAAGCATGGCTTCCAGTGCAAAGGACATTCAGCTGCGAGAGCTGATGGATACCGTTTCACAACTGAAGACAATGATGGCCGAACAGACAGAGCTGATCCGTTCCCTCAGAACAGTCATTGATGAAAAGACTGCCCATGAAGCAGTGCTGCAGGAACAGGTGGACTATCTGACGAAGAAGCTTTTCGGCACCTCCAGTGAAAAGACACACTCTGACATCCCGGGACAGCTCAATCTGTTCAACGAGGCAGAGGCAGAACAGGACCCTTCCCTTCCGGAAGAAGACTGCATTGAGGAACCCAGCCCCAGAAAGAAAAAGGCGACCCATGCAGAACTTTTCAAAGGTCTTACAGTACACAAACAGGTGATCCCGCTGGCAGAGGAAGATAAGATCTGTCCGATATGTGGTACACCAATGGAACGCATCGGGGAAGAATACGTCCGCAGGGAGCTGGTATTCACACCTGCCAGATGTGAGATCTATGAGTACTATACGGAAAGCTATGGCTGTCCCAACTGCAAGGATGGAAAAGGTGATACCGAAAAAGCTGTGATCATCAAATCCAAAGCAGCACCGGCACTCATTGGGAAAGGTCCTGCTTCCCCTTCTACAGTTGCATGGACGATCTACCAGAAGTATGCGAACAGCCTGCCCCTTTACCGCCAGGAAAAGGACTGGAAGGAATACGGGGCAGCCATCAGCCGTACGACCCTTGCAAACTGGATCATTTATAGTGCGGAACATTATTTCCGGCCACTGTACGATTACTTCCACCGTCAGCTTCTGCTGAGGGAGTTCCTCATGGCGGACGAAACCCGGGTACAGGTTCTGAAGGAACCCGGGCGAAGTGCTGAAAGCCAGTCATTCATGTGGCTGTTCCGCACTGGGGAAGATGGTCAGCCCACCATTCTTCTGTACGGATACACTCCGACAAGAAGCGGAAGCAATGCGGCAGACTTCCTGAATGGTTTTCGTGGTTATCTGGAAACGGATGGCTACCAGGGCTACAATAAAGTGTCCGGCATAAAACGCTGTTCCTGTTGGGCACATATCCGCAGATACTTCGTGGATGCCATTCCGAAAGGGAAACAGCTGGATTACAACCAGCCAGCAGTACAGGGTGTCCACTACTGTGACCGTCTGGCAAGACTGGAAAGCACCATTACCAGCAAATGCGGGACGGATTATGAAAAAAGGAAACAAATGCGTCTCGAGAAGGAAAAGCCGGTTCTCGAGGCCTTTTGGGCGTGGGTTGACAGCCAGCATCCCACCCGAAACACCCGTCTGGACAAAGCGCTGACCTATGTGAAGAACCGCCGGGAGACTTCCATGACTTATCTGGAGGACGGACGCTGCAGCTTCACCAATAACCTCAGCGAGAATGCCATCCGGCCGTTCACGGTCGGTCGCAAGAACTGGCTGTTCAGTGACTCTGTGGAAGGTGCACAGGCCAGTGCCATTACATACACGATGGTGGAGATGGCGAAGGCACACAACTTAAATATCTACGGTTACCTCAGCTATGTTTTGGAGCAAAGGCCGGATGAAACCTGGAGTGATGAGCAGCTTGCAGAACTGGCACCCTGGAGCGAAAAACTCCAAACTCTAAAAATATGAGAATGAATTTGTAGTAAAGTGTTCCAACTCAAAATGAGTTGGGGCAAATTTATAGCTACCGTTGGATTATTTGGCGCTTACGTTAGATCATTATGGATCCAAGCCTTCATTGTCGTGAGCAATGACTGTCCCTGCCTCGCCGACTGTTCGATCCGAATCAGTTCATGATCGTCTAAAAAGTGATACCCGGACCAAATTGTCCGGGCAACACCAAGGATTCCCACTATGATCAGCGTTCCCAAAGCAACTGCGATCACAGCATCCTGCCATACTACTTTCTTTTCTTTTGTTACTGTTTTCCCTCTGTTCATCTCTACCGCCCTTAGTAATCCGGTATTCCCTACTCTACGATAATGCCGCCTAAAACAGCAATATCCTGTCTCTTCAACAGTGCCAGTTCATTTGCGATCTCATTATACAATGTGGATCCAGCCTTTTCTACCAATACCACACCTGTTACGGCATCTATCTTCTCCATGGACTCTGCATTATATAACACATTATCCAATACAGTGACCTGAATACCTTCTTTCTCCAACGCTGCCTTAAGGCTCTCACAGACCTTACCTGCTCCGGCACTCAGGTTGCACCCCATCAGGCACATATTACTCAGCTTGCTTTTCACCGCCGCAATCTTCACTGCCGCAAATGCCAGTTCCATAGACTGTTCGGCATCAAATTTCCGCTTACCGTAGTGTCGAAGATCATCTACCCACTTGTCCAGAATAAACTTCTTCTTAGAATCCTTTACCACCACACCGATCTGAGGTATGTGATATAAACTCTGCAATTCATCGGATACACGAATTTTACTATTGAAAATATATATCAAGAACAGAATTCCCGCATAAACAAATGCAAATAATACTGCACCCAGAAGGACATACTTCTTGCTTACAGAAGGACTTGCTAATACCGGTTCCTCCTCTGTTGTCGTATCCTTTTGATCCATCTCAGCCTCTCTGGTCTCTTCCTTCCAGGTCAGCAGATCATAATACTTCTGCTGGTCTTCAGTAAATCCTGCCTTTGCAGAGGCAATCCCTGCTTTGAGATTAATAAGCTGATTGCCATAATCTATCTGCCGCCCCATCGTATCGGTACTAATGATTTTACCGGAAGTCTCGGACAATAATATCAACTCATGACTGCCTAATTTCTCCGCAAGGTTTTTCTGTTGCTCTTCCATGTAGCTGTTAACAGCCTCTGCCAGCTGCTCACAGGTCTTTTCATCCTTCTGCATCACTGTTACTTTCAGGCTGTCACTTCCAATGCTGATATTCTGTGCACCATTTCCAACGAATATTGCCGGATCCGTACTAACAGAAATCAGCTCTGCAGCATATTCTGCTGCAATTCCCGCCTGCTGTTCCACCCAGTCGTATAAGCCTACACCACCAGCTATATTCTTATATACTGTTCCCAGACGTTGTGCCAGGCTCCCGTCCTCTGCCTGAATTCTGTATACCAGCTCTGTCCGTGCAATATTCAGCGGATCCAGATGCATGTAGATGGATTCTCGATAATACGTATCCTTATATACATATTCACGTTCATCATCAACCGTAGCTACAACCGAAATCTTCTCGCTGTCGCTCAAACTATCCTCCAGCTGTGCCAGCTGCTCTTCTGCTGACATTTCATCCAGCTCCGGTTCTTCTGCCTCCTGCTCGCTCTGTACATTCCGATAAGACTTCACATAACTGAATCCTCCCATCAGAACTGCACCTATTATGAGTGCGACCAGCAAGCCTCTCCAGTGAGATAGAATATCGGCTATCATATCCAGTAAATCGATTTCCCGTTCTTCCATGATCTTTTTAACCTTTCTGTTGTTTGTAATTTTGAATATTAAAGACTATTGTGATTAACGGCATTATTATATCATGGAGCCGGGATTTCCTCAACCGGATATTCACTCCCATTCATTGTCCCAATCCGGATACTGTTCAACACTATATTGTCGGCAGCCCCTACCTAGATTTCTTCCACAGCATCCATGC
>ENA-OPWC01000418-OPWC01000418.1-human-gut-metagenome-genome-assembly--contig:-NODE-418-length-36889-cov-4.024298_pt1 | contig 36889 bp, 36 predicted proteins | sample MGYA00241504_ERZ502000 | MGnify/ENA primary metagenome ERZ502000 (study PRJEB25962, sample SAMEA2042005) | human gut metagenome | biome: human gut; feature: human-associated habitat; material: faeces...
TTTGTCTTGACAACTGAACCACAATACTTACGTAAGATATACCCACATCCAAGAACTTTCCTAATATATTAAAAAGACAGGTCCGTCCTTCACCTGCATTCAGCTGTGTCTGACTCCCTGTCTTTTCTTAAGTAAACCTGTTCCCGGTACGTCCGGAAAGCGATCTTACATCTTTTATTTATATCTTACAGATCGATTTTTCCTGTTGTATCTCCATTAACAACATAATATGCTGCTGACTCTTCCGGTTTCAGATAAATCTTAACATCTTTCATGTCTCCGACTTTATTCTTCAAATCCTTTGTCCATACATCTTTGACTTTCTTAAGGATCTCTTTCTCTGTATACTCTTTACCAGAGAACTGAAGGAAGAATTCTGTCTTCAGATCAGCTTTCTTTGTAGTCTTGGCTGCTGTCTTCTTAGCTGCTGCTTTCTTTACAGTCTTCACAGCCTTTTCAGCTGTATCTTCCGCTTTTGCTGCAACCTTCTTAGCTGCCTTCTTCACTGTCTCTTTTACTTCTTCTGCCTGAACTTCTGGTGTATCTACCAGCACTGCTGCCTTTGTTTCAAGTTTCTTTGTTGTGTCTTTCTTTGTCTCGATTGCTTTCGCAGCTGCTGTCTCTTTCTTCTCTGCCTTTACTGTTGCTGTTTCAGCTTTTGTTGTTGAAGATGTCTTCTTTGTTACCATACTTGTTTCCCTCCTAAAATATACACCCAAGTATATTGGCACTACCTCATTACAATGTTATTCTTAACGCGAAATAATAACAAGAACTTTTGTCCGTAATGATAAATTATTCACGATACAGATTATTGTAACTCATTTTTGACAAAACGTCAAATTTTCCTTGATAATTATCATTTTATTCCTCTGAAGAATATCCCCTGAAAAATTCTGAAAGTCCGTCCAATGTCTTCATAAGAACCGGAATCTCTTTTTCATCCAGTCTGTTCAGCACAGCATTTGTCATCTCCATGTGAAACTCCTCGTGATGATAGTAAGCCTTCTCCCCTTTTTCTGTCAGCCAGATATACACCACTCTTCGATCCTCTTCACCGCGGGCACGCATTACATACTTCTTGTTTACCAGCCCATTCACCGCTGTGGTCAGAGACCCTGCCGTAATCTTCATCTTCTTTGCCACTACAGACATCGTTGTCTTTCCTGAAACACCGATTGCTTCTATTATATGCATATCGTTGTTTGTGATGTCTTTAAACTCCTCTGTAATGATTGCCTTTTTCTCCAGCTCCCAGATTTCATTAAATAAATGTACCAGAATGTCATTGATGGTATTATACGCATCCATCTTTTTTCCTCCTCGTCTTCTACTGTTCTCTGATCTCTTCAAACAGCTCTTCTCTATTGAATCTTCCGGGATCACTTTCATTCTGGTCTGCTATCTTAATTCAGACAATACCATGTTTTCTATCTCTTACATTCGACGAAATCTGTCGTATCTTCTATCTGTCAGTTGTTTTTCTGAAAGGCTTCCATATTGTTCAAGGAAATGTTCCATCTTCTCTTCCAGTTCACAGAGCACAGGAACCATCGTATCTTCCCGGTACACTTCAGGCTCGCAAATTATTTCTTCGATCACCTTAAGTTCCTTAAGATCTGCTGCTGTCAGACGCATCACTCCTGCCGCCTCTGACGCTCTCTTGCTGTCTTTCCACAAAATGCTTGCAAACCCTTCCGGTGAAAGTACTGAATACACTGCATTCTCCATCATCCACACTTCATCTGCGACAGCCAAAGCCAACGCACCGCCACTTCCACCTTCGCCTGTGATTACAGATATAACAGGTACTGTAAGCTTAAGCATTGCTGCTATACTTCCTGCAATTGCATTACTCTGTCCGTTGCTTTCTGCTTCCATGCCCGGATATGCACCTGGCGTGTCAACAAATGTTATGACAGGTCTCCTGAATTTTTCAGCCTGTTTCATAACACGGACTGCTTTTCTATACCCTTCAGGTGACGCCATTCCGAAGTTATATCTTATATTCTCTTCTATATTCTTTCCTTTACGGTTTCCAATAACAGTTACCGTTTTTCCATTAAATGAAGCAATTCCTGCAACGAGGCTTTTATCATCTTTATAGTATCTGTCACCATGCATTTCTATAAAATCATCGAAAAGCACTTCTATGTATTTCATAATATCCGGACGGTCACTTTTTCTGGCTGCAAGGACTTTCTCATATGGTGTTAAAACATTTTCACTGCTCATGCTTCTCCTCCGGTATTCACATGCATTTTCAATATCTTTGATAAAGTCTGCTTCATATCTTTTCTGTCAACTATCATATCTATCATGCCATGTTCTAACAGAAACTCTGAGTGCTGGAAGCCTTCCGGCAGCTTCTGTCCGATAGTCTGTTCAATAACTCTTGGCCCGGCAAAACATATAAGTGCTCCTGGTTCAGCAATTATAATGTCACCAAGACTTGCAAAGCTTGCGCTCACACCACCTGTTGTAGGATTAGTGAGATATGATATAAATAATCCACCAGCATCCTTAAACTTTTCAATTGCCGCTGTTGTCTTTGCCATCTGCATAAGCGAGAAAAGGCCTTCCTGCATTCTCGCTCCACCGCTTGCAGCAAATATTATAAGTGGCAGTTTTCTTTTCATTGCATATTCTGTGAGTCTTGTAATCTTTTCACCTACCGCAATTCCCATGCTTCCCATAAGGAATCTTTTATCCATAACTGCAACAGCTGTTTTGACTCCGCCAATTCGGCATGTTCCAGTAACTACTGCATCCTGCTGGCCTGTCTTTAATCTGTTTGCTTCAACCTTTTTCTCATATCCCGGAAAGCTGTTTGGATTGCCTGTCTTAACCTGTGCATACAATTCCCTGAAACTTTTGTCATCACTTATAAGTGCAATTCTTCTTGATGGTGTAAGACTTCCGTCTGCCTGTTCCTCACTATCCCTTAATCTGTTGATAGTACCCCACCTTTTCTTACGCTTTAAGAAAATGTCATTGATATTCATTTAACTGTAATTCCTTCCTTAAGCCACTTTTCAATTTCGGTATGATTCTTCTCCCAGAAACCTGTATTGTAATTTCCTCTTATAAAATCCTTATGATATGTAAGAAGATGCATGAACTCTCTGTTAGTCTTAACTCCTTCAATTATCAGTTCCTCAAGAGCTCTTCTTAATCGTCTTACCGCCTCAAGTCTGCTGCTTCCAGTCACTATAATCTTGGCAATCATTGAATCATAAAACGGACTCACTTCATAACCTTCAAAAAGATGGCTCTCAACTCTTACTCCATAACCATCTGGAAAATGTAAGAATTTAATAACTCCCGGTGTAGCCGCATTTATTCTGCACTCAATTGCATGTCCATTGACACATGTATCTTCCTGAGTGATATTAAGCTTCATTCCGGCAGCTATTCTTATCTGTTCTCTTATAAGGTCAATTCCTGTAACCTGCTCAGTTACCGGATGTTCAACCTGTATTCTCGTATTCATCTCTATAAAATAGTAGTCACCCTGTTCATTCATAACGAATTCAACAGTTCCTGCACTATAATATCCTGCTGCTTTCGCAGCTCTTACTGCAGTCTCTCCCATGACTGTCCGCTTATCTTTACATAATTTTGCACTCGGAGCTTCCTCTAAAAGCTTCTGATTATTACGCTGGATTGAACAGTCACGTTCTCCAAGATATATTGTATTGCCATATTTATCTGCAAGAATCTGTATCTCAATATGCCGTGGATTGATTATCAGCTTCTCTATGTACATATCATCGTTGCCAAATGCAGCTTTAGCTTCACTCTTAGCGGTTTCAAATGCATTTTCTATATCTTCTCTGCTGAATGCCTTGCGCATTCCTTTTCCACCGCCTCCAGCTGACGCTTTAATAAGTACCGGATAACCAATTCTTTCTGCAATGTGTGCTGCTTCCTCTGCTGTTGCAACCAGACCATCAGAGCCTGGTACAACCGGAACCCCGCATTCAATCATAAGCTGCCTTGCCGACTGTTTATCTCCCATGCTGCTTATTATGTCTGCTGATGGTCCTATAAATATAAGATTGTTCTCCTCACATTTTCTTGCAAATGCAGCATTCTCAGACAGAAAACCATAACCAGGGTGGACTGCCTCACACCCTGTCAGTATTGCTGTTTCTATTATCGCATCCTGATTAAGATAACTTTCAGCCGCCTTTGCCGGTCCAATGCAAACTGCCTTGTCTGCTGCCATAACAGCAAGTGAATCCTTATCGGCTGTTGAATATACAATTACGGTTTCTACATCCATCTCACGGCAGCATCTGATTATCCTTAACGCTATTTCACCACGGTTTGCTATCAGTATTCTCTTAAACACTTCTGCTACCTCCGTTAATTAAGGATTACAAGCGGCTGTCCATACTCAACCATAGTGCCATTCTCTGCTGCCACTTCCTTAACCGTACCGTCACAATCTGCTGTAACTTCGTTCATCAGCTTCATTGCTTCAATTATTCCAATAACATCACCGGCATGAACGCTCTGCCCTGGTTTTACAAAAGGTTCCTCATCAGGACCTGCTGCTGTATAGAAAGTTCCAACCAATGGCGCTTTAATTTCTTTAATATGCTCATCTGACTGTGGCTGTACGTCCTGAATAGTTGTAACGGTCTGTTCCTGTTCTGTATTAATGCGAACAATATCTTTCTTTACAGGCACATCACATATGGCTTCGTGCATAGTTTTCTTCAGTCCAAGGCATACGCCATTCATCTCCAGATTCAGTTCGCTGCATCCACTTGCATCAAACTTATCTATAATCCCATAAATATCATTAATATCCATAACAAACTGTCTTCCTTAAAATCTTTATGTTAAGCTGCATTCTTGTCAACATACTCAACAATTGCTTTAACTGATGTAAGATTAGGAAGTTCTTCTTCTGGAACAGTAATTCCATAAGCATCTTCAACTGCCATCATAAGTTCCATAGAATCAAGTGAATCAATTCCAAGATCATCCTTTAAATTCGCTTCTAATGTAATCTTATCCTCTGAGCAGTTAATAGTATCCATAATAATTTCTTTTACCTTTTCAAATGTCATTATTTTGTTCTCCTTAAATAATTTTATCTAAATATATTTAACTAATATATTTGAGCTAATTATAAGAGCACAAATCAGGTTTGTCAATACTATTTTGATATTCAAAGTATTTATTTTGTTTCACAGCTGAGTATTATTCCACCTCGCTCAGCATAATAACTGCATAATCCTCCTGCTTTATATACGCACACATCCGTAGTACCATATGCCTGCTTTATCATATCTGCTATCTTATCTGCAAGAGCTTCATTCTCAACATGACATATTCTCAGTTTTCCGCCTTCATATCCTGCATCGTCAAGTAATGCCTGGAGTTTTACAAGAAGCTTTTTATCACCTCTGCATTTACCGATTGCTTCCAATGTTCCATGACTGCTTGCTGTTCCTATTACACTTATGCCAAGAACCTCCGCAGCCGATGCTACAACCTTGCTTACACGACCATTCTGTGCAAGATTATGCAATGATTTTAATGAACAGAACAGTCTTGTTTTCTGCATATATGCATCTATCGCTCCATCTATCTCTTCAAATTTCTTTCCTTCTTCAATCATTTGCTGCAATTGTTCCAGTATAATACGCATCTGTGGACCAGTGCTTTTAGAATCTATTACCCTGACTTTAGCCTGTGGATGTTCCTCCAGATATACTGCCCTCGCTGCCATTGCAGAATTATATGTTCCTGACATTCCTGCAGTTATTGTTACAACAAATATCTCATCATCATCACCAAAAGCTTCAAGCCATGCATCTATTCCAGGGCACGCAGTATATGAACGTCCCTTATGTTTTTCAAGAATATCAAGCATTCTGTGAATATCAAGCTGCCCATCATCACAAAACTCCTCGTTATCTGTAGATATTGTAAGCGGAACTGCCTTAAAAACCATTCCCCTAAGTTCTTTTATATCGCATGCTGAATCTGCTACTAATCTCATTATTAATCCTCCTGTTTGCCGGATATACTCCGTTTCGATGTAGTTTTAAATACTATGTCATATTGTATTTTATAACTTATAGTGTTACAATATACAAAAATAGCGTTTTTGTATATTTCAGGAGTACATTATGAATATAGTTAACAAAGATTCTAAAAATACATTTACACGAATGTGCATAGGTGAAGCAATAATCAAGCTTCTTAAAGACACTGATTTTGATAAGATTCGAATTACGAGTGTGGCGAAATGTGCCGGTGTATCACGCATAACTTTTTACAAATATTATGAATCAATCCATGATGCACTATGCGACTATCTTAATATTATTATAATTGAATATCTGGAAGAATGTGCCAACAACCCTGAAAACGGGAGCTTTCTGGATTATTCCCACATTCTTTTTGCACTTGAATTCTTTAACCGGTATAAGGATTATTTTCTTACTCTTTCAAGATGTGGACTTCATTCTATTCTTATTAACAGTATTAATAATTTTATGTCTGAACATTTTACGAATCCTAAGAATTACTCTGAGTACAGACTATACTGTTACTCTGGCGGATTGCTTAATACATTTTTAAAATGGGAAGAAAACGGATGTGACTGTGATGCTGGCGAGATAGCCAGGACTCTTGAAGAACTTTATAGTTAATAAGCCACTCCTTCCGGAATGGCTTAAATATTTTATAATCATTTATTAATCTGTGAATGCACTTTTCGACGTACTACTAGGAAACATATAACCTGCATAATTATCGTTGCCGTCCATGATGCCGGATAAGATATGAACAGGTCATAAAGAGTTCTGTGACTTGGGAATATGACGAATATCCAGAATATTCTCATTCCTACTGTACCAATAACTGATAATATCATAGGTACTAGCGAATACCCCATTCCACGAAGCGCGCCCGGAAACAGATCCATTATTCCACATAAGAAATATGGTACTGTAGTAATTGATAATATCTCAACACCACATTTGATAACATCTTCACTGTTAGTGTATATCATAAGCACTTTATCACCAAATATATATGCACCGCAGCCAAATACAAGTGATGCTCCTACCGAAAGTATTGCACAATCTATAAGCACCTTGTCCATTCTCTTGAACTTTCTTACACCATAATTCTGACTTGTAAAACTCATGCAGGCCTGTGTTACTGAATTAATTGATGCATATAGAAAGCCAAGAATATTGTTGGCTGCTGTATATCCTGCCATTGCTGTTGAACCGAATGAATTAACCGACGACTGCAGCAAAGCATTTGAGAAATTAATAACTGTACTCTGTATTCCTGCCGGAATTCCAACCTGAAATATCTGTTTAAGATAGTATCCCTTTATCCTTAACTTTGAGAATCTCAACTGGTAACTTGCATCTGTCTTATTCAGACATCTTAATACAAGCACACACGATATAAACTGTGAAAATATTGTTGCGATTGCCACTCCTGCAACCCCTAAGTTAAACACAATAACAAGTACCATATTAAGGCATGCATTTATAATTCCCGCTGCTATAAGAAACATCAGCGGTCTCTTGGTATCACCAACTGCTCTAAGAACAGCCGCACCATAGTTATAAAGCATAAAGAATGGCATACCAAGAAAATATATTCTCATATACAGTGTTGAGAGGTTAATTACATCATCCGGTGTTCCCATAAGTTCAAGTGCCGGCTTAGCCATCAGCACGCCTATCAGCGCCATCACAACTCCGCTTATTGCTGCAAATGTTATCGCAGTATGCACTGTCTCTGACATCTCTTTATGTTTGCCTGACGCATAGAATCTGGCAGCCAGTACATTTGCTCCCAAAGAAACTCCTATGAAAAGATTAACAAACATATTAATAAGCGCTGTCGTTGAACCTACTGCTGCTAACGACTGGCTTCCTGCAAATCTTCCAACAACAATTATATCTACAGCATTAAACATTAACTGTAGTATTCCTGAAAGCATCAATGGTACTGAAAACGATATTAACTTATCCATTATTGTGCCATTGCACATATCTATTTCGTATTTATTCTTACTCATTACCGCATTCCCTCATGAAGCAACCTTATTCCCAGTAGCCCAGTTCAACACCCTTCTGATATAAACCAAGCCCCTTAGCATAATATCCATATGCATTAAAATGTGTCCAGTCCGAACGAAGTTTCCCTGATATACATCCAAATGCAGCATACAATCTGTCAAGCGCAGATGCTTTAAGTCCACAATTACTCAGTCCGTATTCCAGCATATATACTCTTGTATTAAAGAAATGTTCACCAAATGCATCTCTTAAAGCTACTTCCCAGTCTGTATAATTCTTTCCTGTTCCGCCTTCACTGTTATCCATATTTATAACACCTTCATCAGCTAAAGAACTGCCAGGATCATCCGTATCACCTACAATAATATAATCCTCACATCCTGTATAATCTATAATCGACTGATATTGTGCTATCAGCTCATCATAATTATCCCAGCCGCCATTACTGCCCATTTCGATGATAAGAATATCATTCTTATGGTCTTCTGCCGCTTTGGGTATAACCTGATTTCCCTGCGCCACATATAATTCATCCGGCTGATTTTCATCTATGTTATCACATATTCTGATTCCAACCACATAATCTTCTGGATTAAGATTTTCATAATCTCCAGGTATTAATTCCTCTCCTAAATCCTGTAAGATATCAAGCCAGTTTTCACTATTCTCCTCTGCATCTTCAATATCCTGCTGCTGTTTTGATACCTTATCTTCATACCGGTTTTCTATCTGGCATAAAATTCCGTCAATATATACAGTATCCGGATATTCGTTATATTCAATGCCATAGCCACTGTAATCGTACATATGAATTGGCTCACCATCTTTATCTACTAATACAACATCTATGTATTCATATTTTGTTATATATAAATCTCTGTCAGTATACATCCCAAGTCCGCCTGCACGTCTTGAAATCTCATCTGATTTTTCACCTGACACTCCCAGGTTATATGTTCTATAACCTGTAAGCCTCTCTATAGTATAAGGAGATGTATAGTAACTGATATCTACTCTTCCAACATCTGTAAGAATATATCCCTCATCTGACCCCATTCCTTCTGTCATGCTGTCTCCCCAGCATGCAATTCCACGACCGCTTTTATAATAATCATTCTTACCGGTTACATTTTCTCCCATAAAACTATCATCATCGGCAATACTTTCTGAAACTTCTACAATATCATGTGTTCTGTCACCACGAAGTCTTTCCGTTTCAGCATAATCGCTTTTTTTATCCTTAGTAATACTGTTACCATGCACCAAAACAACACTTGTAACAGTCCCCATTAAAGCTAATGCTAAAGCCCCCACAATAGCAAGTTTCCTTAATTTCATACATATCACCTTTTTTCTGCCGAATATATCAGCAACATTGTTATAACATTAATTCGCACTTTCTTCAATATTTCAGCAGGCTTACCTTAATATCTCAATAATTAATAACGCTTTATCTTTATAATATAGTGTACCGAACGAACTTTTGTTTATTATATAAAAAAAGAAACCCATAATTTTAAGGGTTTCCTACAAGCAAAAAATAGAGCGGGTGATGGGGTGCCTGTGGCACCTGCCTGGCACCGACCGGAGCAAAGCGGAGACCGAACCCGTGGGTTCGATTCACATCACCCTGAAATAATTCACTTGAACAAAAAAATAAAGCGGGTGATGGGAATCGAACCCACGTATCTAGCTTGGAAGGCTAGTGTTCTACCATTGAACTACACCCGCATAATTACTGATATCTCAGTGCTTTGTTAAGATATCATAATTATATTATAAAGTCAAGTATTTTATGCCAATATGTTCTTTGCGACATGTTTTATCAACATATATACTTGACATTATCTATTCTTAGGAATAAATTATGTTAGTTGCATTTTAGTTTGTAAAAAATTATGGAGTAATTTCAATGACTAACAATTCAGACCACATTTTTTCTAATATAGATATAAGGAAGCTTCTTATTCCTATCATGCTGGAAAATCTCTTGGCTTCACTTATGGGAACCGTTGATACTATGATGGTAAGTAATGTCGGTGCATCTGCCGTCTCAGCTGTGTCACTTGTCGATTCCATCAATATTCTTGTAATACAGGCCTTGTCAGCAATTGCTGCAGGAGGTGCAATCCTGTGTTCCCAGTACATAGGAAGCAGCAACCCTAAAGGTGCCAACCGTGCTGCAAGACAGGTATTTCTTGTCATGACAGTGCTGTCAGTCTTCATATCTGCAATATGTCTCGTTCTTCGTGTACCAATGCTTAAGTTCATCTTTGGTTCTGTAGAAGCTGAGGTTATGGCTGATTCACAGGCATACTTTCTTTTTACCCTGTTGTCATTTCCATTCATTGGCCTGTATGACGCTGGTGCGTCCATTATGAGAGCCCAGAAGGACAGCAAAAGCCCTATGACAATATCAATTATATCCAACTTCCTTAATATAGGTGGTAATGCGATTCTTATATTCGGACTTGGAATGGGCGTTGCAGGGGCTGCAATATCAACACTTGCATCAAGAATTTTCTGTGCAGTTATTGTAATTATTAAATTAAGAAATTCATCACAGACCATATGCGTTAACAGATATTACACAATCCGTCCCGACTGGGATTTAATTAAGAGAGTCTTATATATTGGTATTCCTTCAGGTATAGAAAACAGCATGTTCCAGTTTGGAAAGCTGGCAATCCAGTCAACAGTTTCAACGCTTGGAACTGCTGCCATCGCTGCAAATGCTGTAACCAATATTCTGGAAAACCTTAACGGAGTTGCCGCACAGGGTGTAGGTATCGGACTTATGACTATAGTTGGTCAGTGTATTGGAGCCGGAAGAAAAGATGAAGCCATATATTATATAAAGAAACTCAGTAAAATGGCTGAAGCTGCCATTATTATAAGCTGTCTTGTTGTATTTGCATTGTGCAGGCCGATTACCATACTCGGTGGAATGGAAGCAGAAAGTGCAAGAATGTGTTTTGAGATGACTCTTTTCATAACAATAACCAAGCCAATATCATGGGTATTGTCGTTCATTCCTGCATACGGAATGCGTGCTGCCGGAGACGTGAAATTTTCAATGATAACATCATGTGCAAGCATGTGGTTATGTCGTGTAAGCTTTACTATATTATTATGCCGTGTATATGGTTTTGGGCCTATTGCTGTATGGATTGGAATGTTTGCCGACTGGACTGTGCGTGGTATCGTATTTTCTATCAGATTCCATTCGCGCAGATGGCTTAATCATCATATAATTGATTAAAAGATAAAACAATAGAGGCGTTATCTTGCTGGCAGTGTCCGGTATCATGCAAAATAAATCGCCTCTATTGGTAAAAATACCATAATAATTATAAAAATGAAATGGCTTAAAATTACAAAGATTTACGCAAGCGTTTGTGCATTTTCTACAACATACATTAAAATTCTACAAAAAATTCACAACATTTTCTCTAATTATGATTGATGTCAGGTGCATCATATCTCTTCTGACTGTCAGGTGCACCGTATGAATTGTCAGAATACGCATATCCTGCATATTTATAAGAGTCGTCATAATTCCTATCTGATAAATTTCTTCCGTTAATCTTCATAGATGAATAGACAGTTCCATTCTCTTCACTCTGATGTTCTGCTTCTATAGCCAGCTTTTTTATCATGGCACATACATTATCATAATCACTGATATTGTCTATTCTTCCCTTTTCACCTTTCCATGTAATGTCGCCCGTACCACATATTCTGTCAAATATTCCACGGTCAACACCAATAAACTCAACATAAGCAAGCGGAACCATTATTGTATTCCTTTCCCCATTGCCTTTTCTAATATATATTTTGTCTCTGGTGATAATATATTCTGTATTCACAGACTTAACCACTGACTTAATTACACCAATAAGATATATCCATACCGGCATAAGGTGAACTGCAAAAAACATAATCATGAATGTTGCTACCTGTCTGTCAGCATACATCCCTGCCTCATTAAACAGTAGTCCTATAAATCCAAAGTCGAACATTCCCCAGATAAATGCAAATATCAGAAACGGGTTAAATATTGCCTCCAGCACCGAAACACCTACCGCCTTCTTTCCACTCCAGTACACCTGCTCATCAGGTGACAGTCTGTCCCTTAATTCCATGATATATTCCTCCCTCATATGGATGCATGTGTATATTACTCCCTGTTGTCCTTAAGGCTTTCAACCATATCAACCCTGTCAGCCTTTCTCCTTACTATAAGGAGTGATACTGCATAGCACACAAGCACTATTATTATAGTTAATATAATGCTCTTAAAGGTTATTGCCGGTGTATAAAGCACTCCCTCTATACCTGAATATATCCTGAATACTACTACCATCATTAAATAACCTGCAAGCATTCCAACAGCTATGCCAATAGGTATTATAACATGATTTACATCAATAATCATTCTATTAATTTCGCGTCTTTTAAGACCAAGCACTTTAAGCATTGATATGTTGTGGCGGTTCTCCGAAATAAGCATATTTACTGATACATACAGTGCCGCAATACATATAATCGCGCCGATTACCGCAAGAGAATATATAATTGCGCCCATCTCTGTAAGAATAGTCTTCATCTGTTCCCTGATATCATCAGATGTCACCGTCTTGGATATCTCGTCGCCTAAATCAAGCTTTTTCTCTGAAAGCAGTCCGTTGTATGTTCCGTCATTCCAGCCCAGCAGTTTCCTTGCATTGTCCTGACTGCATACAATCATTTTCTGGCTGTCATTCATTATAATTCCGCTTATTGTAACTTTCTTTTCTTCCATTGTAACAGGATTGACAAATGTAAATTCATCCCCAGCTTCAAGCTTATAGGCATATGCCATTACATTTGTAACATAATATCCATTGGAAATGTCCGCCCTGCTGCCGTCCTCAGTATCAATATTCAGATACTTAACATCTGTATCCGCGCCTATCAGTGAAAATGCAGAGCCGTTATGCTCGTATTTCCCTATAACAAGCTCATCTGCCCCTGCCACCTCATCTGTCTTTAGGCGGTTAAGAACATATTCATACTTAAAGCTGCCCATGCTGTCTGCGCCTTTGTCAATTACGTTGTTGATAGAGTCTATAAACATAAACGCTACCGTTATCATCAGTGCACCTAAAAATGCACCCAGGAACACAACAAAGCTTCTTCCCGGATTGGCAAGTATGCTTCTTAATGCGAACTTATTTCTTACCTTTCCCTTCTTACCGGCTAATACATGTCTTGTTCTGATGTCTCCGTCTGCATTGCCATTAAGCATTTCTACTGTATCCTTCTTCAACAGCTTAGATACTTTATGTGCTGCCTCAAGCATGTAGATAGCTGTCGGAATTATTATTCCTATAAGTGCTATCGGAATTGGAAGTGTAAATTTAACAGGCATTGGCTCATAATCTGCAAGGCTCAGTTCACCATATGGCTGCTGTATTATCTTGGTAATAATCGTAACTATAATTCCGCCGGCAAGTCCCGGAATCATGGCAAGTACACTATAATGCTGCATAAGCTGACTTTTAGTGTAGCCAAGTGCTGACAATGTACCAATCATTTTCTGTTCCTGCTTTATCTTTCTGCCTATTATAATAGCTATAAGTGCAACTGTAATAAGCGGCAGTGTAAACAGAAATACAAATGCCATAATAAGAAACATTATTGCCTGATCATCAACCATTGTAATTCTCTGGTTATTGTCTTTAGCAAGATAGCTGTTTATCTTGTACTGCTCGTTCATGTCTTTTCTGAACTGTGTCACATCACTGTCGTCACTGTATACTACCTTGTACTGACATGAGTTTGCCTCAAGCGCATCGTACGCACTATCTGTCATGTATGCAAGGAAAAATGATGTGATATTCTTGTATGAATCATCAGTATTCTCAAGCATATACAGGTAATCAGGTCTTAAGAAATATCCTGTAACCTTGTATTCTTTTCCCTTAATTGTGAGCCTGTCGCCAATACTTACATGCTCACTTTCAGCATATCCCTTTGATATAACAATCTCATCATCGTTAGATATGTCATTTCCATCAATCACCTCATAAAGGTCGATTTTCTTATTGCGTTTGAAAACTCTTACTTTATATCCGTCCTCATTAATATTTACATAATGTTCTTTCTCAAATGTAACATTATATTTCTTCTCAATATTAGTAATCTCGTTATCAGGTATCTCCACATATGTTGTAAATGTGGCATCTTCCAGCTTATTATCTATAAAGAATTGGTCACCATATGATTTAATTCCTGTTCCTGCTATGTAAAAAAGATAGAACAGCAGCAGGGCAACTACGGTAAGAACTGCCGCAGCTACATAAAATGACAGATTCTCTTTAACATTTCTTAAATATCTCTTGTTAAGAGTCATAACCAGCCTCCTCATAATCACATTTTAAAATTCATACTTGTGCTTCTGCTTTTACAGTTCAAGTTCTTCTGCACTACGCTTATTGCCATTGTTTGTGCAGGAAGCAACCTGACCATCTTTAATTCTTATGACTGTGTCAGCCATATCAGCTATCGCTTCATTATGTGTTATGATTATAATTGTAGTCTTAAACTGTTCGTTGACTTTCTCTATGAATTTCAGGACATTTCTTGATGACTTTGAATCAAGCGCACCTGTAAGCTCATCGCACAGAAGAATCTTAGGATTCTTGATTAATGCTCTTGCTATCGCAACTCTCTGCTGCTGTCCGCCTGAAAGCTCCTTAGGAAAACGATTCTTGTATTTGTCAATATCAAGTGCTTTCATTACCTCTTCTATATCCATTGGCTGCTTTGCAATATCAGCGACAACCTGAATATTCTCCTGCACAGTAAGGTCTGGAATCAGATTGTAAAACTGGAATACAAATCCAACATCTTCCCTTCTGTAGTCTGTCATTTTCTTCTTGTCACTTCTGCTTATGTTCCTGCCTGAAATTGTAATTTCGCCTGAATCAAGTGAATCAAGACCTCCAATCATATTAAGAAGCGTACTCTTTCCTGAACCTGAAGGTCCGAGAATTACATATATCTTTCCTTCTCCCAAAGAAAGGCTCACGCCGTCAAGTGCGTTGACAAGTGTCTCACCCTCGCCATAATGTTTTCTTGCATCTTTAATATCTATAAACATATATTTCCTCCTATCATTTTCATAGTAGCAACTAGCTTCTGTTAGCTTATGCTAACCACATTGTGATAATAGCACTTGTAATAGTAATTAACAAGGGGATTTCACATAAAATACGGCGCGCCAGTTTCCTGACACGCCGCATTTTGGGGATAGTTTTATTATGAATACAGATATAAGCATTTATTAATATGCAGCTTCATATATTTCAAGTATCTGCTCCTCACTAAGCTGCACATAGTTGTTCCTGAGGAGTCTCTGCTGAGTCTTTATTACATCACCTGCAAATATTGAAAGGTCCGATTTCTTCACTCCGAATTCTTCAAGTGGCGCACTCTTTAACACCTTGTCCATAAGTGCATAAAGTTCTTCGAGTGCATTTTCAGGTGCTACAGAAAGACTTTCTGCGATAACACCTTCAAGGTCGTTGATTCTGCCTGTCGGCTTAATCTTTTTATACATCTTCATGACATCTTTAAACATAAGCTGGTTAGACTGTCCATGAGGTATGTGATATACAGAGCCTAATGGATAAGCACAGGCATGAACTGCTGCACAGCCTGCATATCCGAATCCAAGTCCTGCCCAGTTAGAAGCCTTTAAGAAATCTGCAGCGTAAGTCTTCCATGCGTCTTCACCTCCGGCTTCCACGGACTTTTTCCAGCATGTAAGAATAGTCTTAAGTGCCTCTGTTGAGAAAATTCTGGAAATACTGCAGCCATTAGGACTTAAGAAAGATTCAACACTGTGAACCATCGCATCTATTGAAGAAGTTGCAAATATCTTATATGGAAGTGAGTCTAACATATTAGTTATCATGACTGCACTGTCTGCAACCATTGCCGGGGCTGCGAGTCCCATCTTAACACCCTTGCTGACACGGTTAATTACTGAAATATTAGTAACCTCGCTGCCTGTTCCGCATGTTGTAGGAACAATGATAAGCGGATGAACTTTGCTAAGACTTCCTACTTTATCATAGAGGTCATCTACAGTATCGTCCTTTCCTGCAACCGCAACAACCTTTGCAATATCAATAACTGTACCGCCGCCAACTGCAATTATACGGTCATAAGTCTTATCACGAAGTTCATTAAGAATTGCATCAACCATGCCGTCTGTCGGCTCACCCTTGCCGTATTTCTCACGGAAAAGTGTCTGTACTCCTGTGTTAAGCGGAGCAATATATTTATCAAATGTATGCTCACCGCATAACACAAGGTCATCAGCACCGATTCCAGCTTCTTTAGCAAACTGTTCAAATGTATCAAATTCCTGTATTTCTGTCTTTATAGAAAAGCCCTTCATCAGCTTAAGCCTCCTTCTTTAACTGCTTTGCATCGTCCTGCTCGAACTTGCGGTCAATCATGTCAATAATCATATCCGCTGTCTCGTCCCAGCCTAAGATGCTGCTGTTGATAAGCATATCTCTTGTATGCCTGTCGCCACGCTTCTTTCCTGTAATATACTCATGTCTTGCATGCTGTGCCTTATCAACAGACTCCCATTCTTCCTTAGCCTTACGCATATTCTTGATACCTTTTTCCTTCATGACCGCTGCAATCTCATCTTCCTGCGGTGCATATATGAACACATTAAGAACATCATCCCTGTTTCTTAAAATGTAGTCGCTGCTTCGTCCAACAATGACGCATGATGACCTGTTGGCAAAATCATTGATTGCCTGGAACTGTGCATCAATAACCCTGTTAGAAAGGTTTGCATATCTCACTCCATATGATGTGTCAAATGCGTATCTTACGCCAATCTTTGTATCTGCCTCTTCAACAAGTCCCTTATCTACACCAATCTGTGCAACTACCTTATCAACAAGATCTCTGTTGTAATACTCGATTCCTAACCTGTCGGCAATCATCTTGGCAATCTGTGGACCGCCACTTCCATACTCACATCCGACAGTAATAACAAAATGTCTGTCCGGATACTTTGCATTTGGAAGTACTGCCTCTTCCTGTTCTTCTGCCTTTCCACCGTCCTCGACAATGAATATATCACGGCCAAACTCTGCACCGTATTTCTTCTTAGAATAGAAGTAGAAGAACACACCAAGTGCAAGCCAGATACCAACTACAATCCATTCCTGCCATACAAGTGCGGCTGAAAATGAAGCTGGAACAATGTAGAGTAATGTCATGAAGCCTGCCATAAGTACTGCCATAACTCCAACAAATCTGCCTGCCTTAACCTTGTAAGGTCTTGCCATCTCAGGCTTCTTCTTACGAAGGATACAGAATGAAATTGAAACAAACATATAAGCAATAACACAACCAAATGAAGCTGCATCAACTAACCATACAAGCACGCCTCTTCCAAAGAAAGGTGCTGCAACGCAGGCAATACCACAAAGGATAATGGCTGCTTCAGGCGTCTTATGCTTTCCTAATTTACCAAACATTTTAGGAATCATAAGTGACTCACCCATTGAGTAAAGTGCACGGCTGCCACCCATCAGGAATGAATTCCATGATGTGATAATTCCACACAAACCACCGATGATAAGAACCTTGCCCATGAGTGGTGACCTGAATGCAATCTCAATAGCCTTTGCTGATACAAGTCCATTCTGAGATGACATTTCCTGTGCTATTGCACTCTGAGGCATTATGTAGCAGACTGCAAATATGATAAGGAGATACCATGCAACAGCTAAGAATATAGACAGAAGCATTATCTTACCAATTTTCTTGTATGGCACATTAATCTCCTCTGCTGCCTGTGGAATTACATCAAATCCTATAAAGAGGAATGGTGTCATGCAGGCTACCTTGAACACGCTGCCAAGAGTAGTACCTGTGCCTGATTCCCACATTTGTCCTGTAATATTAGCACCATCACCGTTAACTGATGAACCGACTACAAGAAGAATTCCTGCAATAGCGATAATTGCTGTAAGAACTGTCTGTAATATAGCTGCTGTCTTAGCGCCTATGATATTAATAAATGTAATTAATACCGCAACGCCTACACCTAACAGAATTGTTGTCAGGTAAATATCTTTTCCTGCTATTGAATAAAGGTAAACCTGATTAAATTTAGGGAAAAGGTAAGTAATAACTGTTGGAAGTGCGGTTGCCTCAAATGCTGAGGTAGCCACATATCCTAATATAATCATCCATGTACACACGAAAGAACCTGTAGGTCCCATCGCTCTGTAACTAAATACATGCTCGCCGCCGCACTGAGGCATTGCTGATGTAAGCTCTGCGTAGGTAAGTCCTACGAAAAATACCATAACGCCACCGATAAGCATTGCTATGATTGAGCCCATAAATCCGGCAGTTGTAATCCAGTCACCTGAATTAATTACCCAGCCCCAGCCTATCATCGCACCAAATGCGATAACAAGTATATCCCAGGCACCCATTACCTTATCAAATTTCGATTTCTGCTCCATAATATATCCTCCCACAATTAAGTTGTGGTTAAAACCACATTTGCACTACGCTTCTAATGCTTCCTTCAAAGCCTCCTCGAAGATTTCAAGACCTCTCTCCATCTGCTCATCTGTCATTGTAAGAGGGGCCAGGAATCTTACTGTATTGCTTGCTGTACCACAGCTTTCAAGAAGAAGTCCCTTCTGGATAGCATTCTGGATAAGGTCTGCAACGAGCTTAGTTGCTGGCTCTTTAGTCTCTCTGTCCTTAACGAACTCTATACCAACCATTGCGCCAAGTCCTCTTACATCACCGATAACATCATATTTGTCCTGAAGCTCCTTGTAACGCTTCATAACTGTCTCTCCGATGTGTCTTGCCTTAGCTGCATAATCATCACGTTTCATAACATCCATTACTGCAAGTGCTGCGGCGGCTGCAACAGGATTACCACAGAATGTACCACCGATAGTTCCTGCCGGAGCTGCATCCATAACCTCTGCTCTTGCTGTGATTGCTGAGATTGGAAGTCCTGCACCAAGTGACTTGGCTGTTGTGATAATATCAGGTGCCGCACCTGCCTCAGCCCAGTACTCAGAAGCATAATACTTTCCTGTTCTGCAGTTACCACACTGAACTTCATCAGCTATCATTAAGATTCCGTTGTCATCACATATCTTTCTTACTGCTTTAACCCACTCGATTGGCGCTGGGATAAATCCGCCCTCACCCTGGAATGGTTCAACAATCATGCAGGCGATTTCACTTGCTGGTGCGCCCTCATCAAATATTCTGTTAAGTTCATCTATGTAATACTGAATTGCCTCTGCTTCTGTGTATCCCTTAGGTGCTCTGTAAAGATATGGATAAGGTGCTCTGTAGATACCTGCTGGGAAAGGTCCCATGCCTACTGCATATACCTTCTTGGCTGTAAGTGCCATTGTAAGATTAGTTCTTCCATGGAAAGCACCTGTAAAACAGATAACTCCGTTTCTCTTTGTAAATGCTTTGGCAATCTTAATTGCATTTTCATCACACTCAGCACCTGAGTTAGCAAAATATGTTTTCTTTACATCACCCTTGCATGGCATTATTTCGTTAAGCTTTTCAGCAAGGCTTACATATCCGTCATGAACATATACATTGAAAATCGTGTGGAAATATTTCTCTGTCTGTGCCTTAACTGCTTCAATTACTTCTGGATTAGAATAACCGATATTAAGAACGCCAACGCCGCCAACCCAGTCAAGGAACTTATTGCCATCAAGGTCTTCAAACATTGCTCCGCCGCCCTGCTTGATACATATTGGATAAGCCTTTCCGCAGAGTGCCTTAGGAATTGCTGCATCTCTTCTGTCGAGAAGTGCCTTTGACTTAGGTCCTGGAACCTGCTCTGTAATAATTTCTGGAAGTGCCTTTGTTAATTCTGTAGTTGTCATAATAAAATCCTCCTTATTGATGAAACTCTCAAAAGAGAAAGGCGCCGAGAATTATCCATTCTCAACGCCTTTGTCTTTTAAAAACTTTAATTTATTTTCTTTATGGTCTGAATTATACTATTTTCTCTTTCTTTATCAATGTTTCTGATTAACTATATTAATTGTGCACCGTGCACAAATAGATACTTTCACACTGAATCTGCATTTATTTTCTGCCGCGATAGCTTCTTATCATAAATGCAAGCTTTAACTCAAGGCATGTATCCAGATTCTCAAAATCAACCCCAAGCAGTTCTCTTATCTTGTTAAGCCTGTAATTGAGCGTGTTCCTGTGAATAATCAGACTCTGCGCTGTCTCTTTTACATTGCAGTTGTGGTTAAGAAAGCTCTCTAGTGTCTCGCACAGACTGCCGTTATTAATCTCGTCAGCGTCTATCAGCTTGCCGATATTCTTCACAACATAATCATCCAGAAACCTGCTGTCCGTAACCTTCGATATAAATGTATATATTCCCTGCTCTTTATAAAAAAAGATTCGTTCCTCCGTATCCGAAACCAAAGCAACTTTAACTGCTTCTGCAGCTTCTCTTCGGCTGCTCTTCACATCTTCAAGATATTCAACGCTGCTTCCAATTCCAGCCTTAAGACAAATGTGATGTTTCCTTTCAGCATTTTCAATGATACGCTTTAACACAGCCTTCAAGTCCTCATCACTTATCCTGTCCGTCGAAACAAGTGCAAGAACGCTTCCAGTCTGCGGCATTACAAGCACATTCCCCGAATAAAATGAGAACTCCATATTGATAATGCTTCTTATCTCCTGTCCTGTTGATAATAAATCTTTGCTGCCACGACGGTTCTTTCCAAATACGAATTCAACAACACAGAAGCTTCCAGTCAGGTCAATTCCAAGAAACTGTGCCTGCTCAAGCACACTGTCACGGTTAAGATGCTCCGCATCAAGGATTGACGCAAATACCTGCTCCTCAAGGTTTCTGTTGTTCTCCTCAAGTACAAGCCTTTTACACAATATCTGTGACAAATCCACAAGCGGGAATTTCTCCGGCAATTCAAAAAGTGGAAGTTCTTCTTTATTACAGTACGCGATAAGCTCCGGCAGAATCTGTCCCTCATTGATTCCAAGCGCTGCAATCCCATAATCGACCATGCTTGTAATCAGCGCCATCAGTTTATTCTTATCCTCCGTCACATCAGGATTCGTCAGCACCACGAACTCGTCGCCATGAATATAATCTTCAACATGATACTCGTTCTTAACACACTGCAGGCAGTCCGCAAAATATATCCACCTTATCGTGTTCTTCATGCCCGCAGCTCCTGCCTTCATATTCAGAACATTATTTAGTTGTGGAATTCTTGTCATATCTTCGCAATTCATGTTGTCACCTGCCTTACATTTTTATGGACGTACAAATGTGTTCTGTCACACTTTTATGTACAAACTTTTGTGTTATGTTGCATTTTTCTGCACGAACTTTTCTCAATCCACTCATCGGACATTTCAAAATGCTGGTAATCTTTCGCATGTTCCCAGTCGCCGCCCCACTCAAATCCATGTTCTGCAAACACATTATAGCACAAATCGTCATGGTCAATCTTATGTGGAAATTCAATGCTTCTGTCCGTATACTTTTCAGCGTTGGCAGGCTCTACATTTCTTCTGCCATCAACATTTTTTACATAAGGATTATAAAGCGTGTTGATGTCAACCGCCAGCCCTAACGCATGCTTTGACAGCTTCGTTGAATAGGAAATGTATCTGAAATTAAACGCTGAAGAATTATTATCACTCATCGACTTCTCGTCATCAGCATCATATTCATCAATAAGTCTGATTTTTTCAATCTCATAGCCAGCCTCGTAAAGCTGCTTAAATATATCAAGCACATCATCAGCAATCAGCCTGTTCACAACCAGCTCACCTATGTGCGTTTTCCCATCAAATCCGACATGCAAAACTTTAAGATACCGCAAATCTTCTCTTGGCATGGTGCAGTTGTCCTTAAATGATTTTCCCTGCATCTTTGCAAATATGTCGTCTGGAATTGGTGATATTGTAAATGGTTGGGTGTTCATGTGTGTGCTCCTCTGTTTTTTATCTAATATTCAAATTCTACTATCCTGCAATTCTCGCATATGCATGCTTCCACTTTCGTTCTGTGGCTCGCTTTAAGCGGTGTGATTTCAACAAATCCTTTGGCTGTTTTCGCATTTGTGAATACTCTAGGCACTTCATCGGCAAAGCTGAATGCTCCGTCTTTACTGCTGAAAAGGTATCCTTTTCGCATTTCCTTATTACATTTTGGACAAATCATACATAACACCTCATTCCTTAATATCTTTACTAAGAACCGACATTGCCATGCTAAGTTTTTCTTCAAACTGCTCCGCTTTAACAAGCGCTATACCTTCATTGTCATCGCCAAGCACAACCAGCCTGCTGCCATTCACCAGTCCAAAAGTCTCTCTAGCCTCTTTAGGAATAACTATCTGACCGCGGTCATTCACTGTGACAACACCCCACATGTGTTTGCCTTTCGGTGCTGGTGCCATCTTCTGCCCTTCAAGCTGCACATCGTCCTTTATTAAGGAATCCATCGTCACGCCATAAAATTCTGCAAGCCTGCCGCATTTTTCAATATCAGGAATTGTTTCACCACGCTCCCATTTGGCATACGCCTGCCTCGATATTCCAATAACCTCTGCGATATCCTCCTGAGTCTTCCCCGCAAGCGACCTCAGCATAATAAGATTCTCCTGTAGCATAATGTCAGTCCTTTCTGTTGTTATGTATGTATTATAATCCTTGTAAAATGCGGATTCCACCAATTGTAGTTGTCAGAAAAGTGGGAATTGTGTTGGAATTGGTTGCGTAACATGTAAATTCATTCAAGCTTAATTTATTAACCTATATATTTTCTATGTGCATTTTTTACATTACTTTGTTTCACCATTGCGTAATGCAAAGTTGTGTCTATCTTTTCATGTCCAAGAAGTTTCTGTAACTGCTCCAAAGGCATTCCCTTATCAATAGCAACTGTTGCCATCGTCCTTCTGAACTTATGAGGATGACATTTCTTTATTCCAACTTCTCTTCCTATCTGTCGTATTCTAAGTTCAATTCCATTGATAGTTACTCTTCTATAAGGCTTTCTAAGTCCAACAAATAAAGCTTTATCATTATCTTTTCTTGTGTTTAAATACTCTTGCAAATGCAACTTCGTTCTAGCATCAAAATACACAATTCTTTCTTTATCACCTTTACCAAAAACAACACATTCTCTCTCATTAAAGTCTACATCTTCTCTATTAAGCCGTACCAATTCTCCTATTCTCATGCCTGTTGATGCCAACATATCAATTAGTGCTAAGTCCCTTATTTCTGTACAAGCATCTCTTAATCGTTCCATCTCATCATCCGAATATGTTTCTTTAACTGGGATGACAGACTTAATTTTATGTATTCTTCTTACCGGACTCTTTAAAATATAATTTTCCTCTTCTAACCAATTAAAAAAGCTCGATAAGTTTCTTCTTATGTTATCAACACTTGTTTTACTCACATTATGCGTTTTTTGATACAAAGTAAGATAATGTCTTAAATCATCTGTAGTAATAGCTCTAACATTCTTGTTCACTTCATCAATCATTGCCATTATTGTCTTTTCATAGTAATTTAATGTTCTTTCCGAACGTCCCTCTAGCCTCTTCGTAGAAATAAATCTAATTAACAATTGGTTAGAGTCATCCTCTATTTCTTCATCATTCGATAAATCCTCTAGAATTTTTTTCAGTTTCATCATCTGTAAATTATCTAATGTATCAGACATTTTAAACATTATAATATTTACTAATTCTTGCTCCATAATATATACCTCCTCGTATTGTATATATTTATTGAAACATGAAATATATTTTAGTAAATACCTTTAACAAATATACTTTACTTTCTATACTTAATGCACTGGTTATACAATTAAAATACGATTAATTATTTCCCCCTTCATAATATTTAAACTCATCAATATTACATTATTTTCTTCTTACCATATGTCGTAGCAATTATATCTTAAACCTATATTTATGTATGACATATTCATCTAAGATATTAAATAAAAACATAGTATTTGTAATAAGACTATCTATATCAAACTTAAATTTCTCTTGCAATGGTTCAAGATCCTTACCGATTCCATAGCGTAATGCCATTTCATTTTTATCAATTTTTTCAACTTCCTCTAAAAAAACAATTATTTCATTTGAATGAGGAATATCTATTTCATCTAGAGCATTCCACACTTCAAGTACACTATGCCCCTTTAGCTTATCAAATCCCTTTTCTATCTGGCACTCTTTAAGTTTTAACTCTATTGAATGCTTACACGCAAATGCACAAGGAATTAAATAATAAGAAACGGTATTTCCATCTCTATCTCCAACAATTCCACCATATAGATATTGTGCTGATTTTAGATAATCCATCGCCATATGAGATAATACTTCTGTTGCATAAAATTTATTGTTCAAAAATACATTATTCGCCTCAATGGTTCTTAAATGTTTCATAATCCCTACATAAGACCAATCAGCAAATTTATCTCCTGTAAGAACTGTCTGCATCTTGTAATCATCTGGAATATTATCAAATATCATATTATTATATGATTTTACATTACCCTCTTTATCATATCTAGGTCTCAAATAATCACTCCCTTATATATTCAAATCTGATACATCAATCTCACCTGTCATCAGTTTTAAAAGTAAACTATCCCTCAAACAAGCTAGCTTTTCATTTTCTTTGAGATTTACTTCGATTTGGGAAATAGCAGACCAGGCATAATCAGAAAACTTTATTATTGTATTTTCAGTAACATCAGGCATCTTCAATTTAGCCATAATTTTTGTTGTCAAACTTCCTCTTGTACTTGTTCCATCTGATAACACTCTTAATTCTTCATATCTACCACTTAAATTAAAAAATATAAAAGGCATATACTCTTTTGCTGCATGTGTTACTATTACAGACTGATTTATGCAAGTGTTCAACAAAATCATAGTTGTTTGACCTCTTGTATGCCCCTGCCCTGCAGATGCCGTAACGACATCGTACTTACTAGCCCATTTTGTCGATGAATTATCCACACCTAATTGTGTAATTGTTTTGTCAGTAGTTGTCACAAATTCATTTGCTGTTTCCCCTGACGAAAGCCAATGAATATCTCCACCTTCCCAATACTCTTTTTTAGAAGTACTAGGAGTTCCTCCACTATATATCTTAACTGGATAATCTTCCAACACCTTTGTTTTCTCAAATTTCCCAAAAGTTTCCATGTACACACTTCTAGCCTGCTCCGATAAATTCCTATTAATTTGATTATTGTTTTCAATTTTTTTATCTATATCATACAATACACTTACAATCTTACCTTGAACTGACAAATTGGGTAAATCTATCTCCATCCCCTTAACAATACGTCCAGATAAACTTCCCCTTGTACTGGTTCCATCTGATAGTTGTCTTAATTCTTCATATCTTCCATCTAGATTATAATATAGGTATAGAGGGTTTACTATTGAAACCTCTGGTTCAAATACTAACACTGACTGATTAATATACATATCATTCATCAGAAAGCTCACCTGACCTCTAGTATGACCTTGCCCTGCAGATGCCATAACTATTGAGTTTCTCTTTGCATATTTAGTTGAAGATTTTTGAACGCCCTCCTTTGTAATAAATTTTTCGGTAGTATACACAAACCTTTGGCTTGTTTCACCAGAGGACAACCAAGGCAAGTCACCATTCCAGTATTCTTTATGTGTTGTAGATGGAGTTCCTCCACTATATATTCTATTACATATATCTTCCAACTTATATTTCATCAAATCATCTCCTTACTCCTACAAATCACAATTTATTTTGTCTAATATCATTAATTGTACTTTCTTTCATCATCCGCAACCATTAAATCAGATGTATGATTAATACTATACCTATTATTAATTGAAACCGGATCAATATTACTACTCATCAGTTCAGCCTGTCTGATTACAGTATCTACTGCGCCTTTCGCCTTTTCTGGTGGATACTTATATTTTCTAAGCAAATGCTTCACCTGTGTTCTCATATAAGCTCTAGCTGACTCTTTTTTATCCCAATCAACGGTTCGGCTTCTACGAATTAAATCAGTCAATTCATGAGCCATTTCCACTAATGTTGAATCTTTCATATTTCTAAGTACATCCGGATCAGCTACCAAAGCATCATAAAATGCTAACTCTTCTCTAGTTAATCCTTTATCATCACCAGCATTATAAGCATCTGTCATTTCTTTAGAAAGATTTATTAATTCTTCAATAACCATTGCACTATTAATCATACGATTATTATACCTAAGAAGAATTTGCTTCATCTTTTCCGAAAATAACTCAGACTTTACAACTCCTGTTCTAGAAAATACTACTATGTTATTCTCCAGAAGTTTTCTCAACATTTCCGCTGCAAGATTTTTGTGTTTCATCTTCCTAATCTTTTCAATATATTCATCAGAAAGAATTGAAATTTCAGGATTTTCTTTTCCAACTTCTTCAAATATATTGAATACCCCATCTTGTTCAATAGCTTGCTCAAGTAGTGTCATAATCTTAGAATTCACTTCATTTCTTGTCATTCCACCATTAATTTTACAACCATATTTGCAGGCACCTGCTTTTAAGCACTTAAAAAATTCTATTTCTTTCTTAATCCTTATATCTAGTAAGCTTCTGCATAAAGTCTCCGCCTGACTAAGTCTTGTAGCCTGTTTCAAGAATTCCTTCTTTTCATCTTCTTCAAACCCCAACACAAAATTTACACCGTCAGCTATTATCTTAAGTCTAATATTATCATCATCTTTAAAGAAGTCATCGTAGTCAAAACCGTATATCATATCTCTAAGAGACTCAAGTGTTCCCATTGCTACAGATAAAGCTACTCCCAAATCAGGTACTTTATCTTGATCTCTTGCAGTATATTGCCTTAAAGCATTTCGAAGCTCATTCGCCATTCCAATATAATCTACAATAAGACCAGCTTCTTTATCCTTATAAACTCTATTAACTCTTGCTATAGCCTGCATAAGATTATGTCCCTTCATAGGCTTGTCTATGTACATAGTTGCCATTGATGGCACATCAAATCCTGTCAGCCACATATCTACAACAATGGCAATTTTAAATTCACTTTCTGTATTCTTAAATTCAACCATTAATCCATCTCGATATGTCTTATTCCCTATAATATCATGCCATGTTGGATCATCCTGATTGCTCGATGTAAGAACAACCTTAACTTTTCTCTTCCAGTCTGGTCGTTTACTAATAATTATTTTATACAGGTTAATGGCTATTCTTCTGCTCATGCATACAATCATTGCTTTTCCTGTAAGAACATATTGTCTATCCTCATAATGTGCAATTATATCATCAGCTAAGAGATTTAGACGTTCTTTAGAACCTATTATTGCTTCGAGTGTTGAAATATCAGATTTTGACTTTTCTATGTCATATTCACTCATTTCTTCTGAATAACTCTTATAGACATCGTCTATTCTTTTAAGAACATCCTCATTAAGTTTGATTTTAGCAGTTCTATTCTCATAATAAATTGGGACTGTGGCACCATCTTCAACTGCCTGAGTCATATCATATATATCAATATAATTTCCAAAAACCTCTACTGTTGATTTATCCTCAAAATCAATTGGTGTTCCTGTGAATCCAATAAAAGTAGCATTAGGCAGAGCATCTCTCATATATTTAGCCATACCTACTTTCCATACACCTGATTTTCTATCCAGTTTTTCTTCTAAACCATACTGCGAACGATGAGCTTCATCTGCCATAAAGATTATATTGCTTCTATCACTAATAATTTCATCACTTTCTTCAAATTTTTGAATAGTTGTAAATATAATACCGCCCGCATTAACACTAAGTAATTCTTTAAGATGGGCTCTACTTTCAGCATGTTTAGGCGTTTGTCTTAGCAACAATTTGGAACTTGCACAAAATGTTCCAAAAAGCTGATTATCCAGATCATTTCTATCCGTCAATACAACAATTGTTGGATTCTTGAATTCAGGGTTACTTACAATAAGACCTGTATAGAACACCATAGATAAACTTTTACCACTTCCCTGTGTATGCCATACAACGCCCACCTTATTACTTTTTTCTTTTATTGCTTTATAAGTTCTTTCAACAGCTTTTTTTACAGCAAAATATTGATGATAACCTGCAAGGATCTTTACTGTTTTTCCGTTAATACTCTGATAAACAATAAAATTTCTTATAATGTCCAGTAATCTCTCCTTTGGAAACATTCCATTAAGCATAGTCGTATAAAAGTCTATACTACCTTCATCTGGTCTTTCGCCGTTTTCAGATTTCCAAGCCATATACCTCGTAAAATCAGATGTAATAGTTCCTACTTTTGTATTTAACCCATCACTGATAACATTAAAAGCGTTATACCAAAACAATTTAGGAATATCTAACATATAATTTTGTATCTGATTGTAAGCGTTAGTTATAGTTGTATCTTCATTTGCTGCATTTTTAAGTTCAAAAAGGATCATAGGAATACCATTAATAAACACCAATATGTCAGGTCTTTTCTGCTTATAATCAATAATTGTATATTGATTTACAACTTTAAAATCGTTTTCTTCTGGATTATCAAAATCAACTAATTTTACAGTATATGTCTTGTTCTCAGAGTTATCTCTATATGGCACAGGAATACCCTCAATAAGGTATTTATGAAAAGATGCATTTAATTCTTCTAACTTTAATAAGCTTAAATTCATAATTGTCTTATATGATTCTTCAATAATAGACGCAGTAATCCCCTTATTAATCTTACCAATAGCCATCTCATAATAAGTCTTTAAGATTACATCATGATAATCTCTTTCTATATCAGGTCCATAAAGATACTCATATCCTTTGCCTTCTAAAGCAACAATTATTGCTTGTTCTAAAGTATTCTCATTAATCTGCATCCTTCATCTTCCTCCTTAAATCCAACAATTTGTTGTATTTAATGTTACCAATAACTTAACTATATTCTTGTAAAACAATTACCATTTGTCGGAGTAACTAAATATCCAGATTACTTACATCCAATTCGCCTGACATGAGTTTAGTAAGTAAGGTATCTCTTAATTCAGATAATTGTCCATTTTCTCTCACATTAGCACAAATCATATCAATTATAGGTTTAACAACCAAATTAAACTCTTTTATCTCTTTCCCAGGAACAATAATTGGTATTTTCCTTAGTTCACTCAAGCTAATGTATTGTTGTGTACTACCTGCCATACAAGATTTTATATATTGTTGTGCATCTTTGCTTTTAAGAAATAAAAGAAAATAATATGCTAACTCTTCTCTTTGAGAAGTCCTAAACAAGGCTACATTTTTTATTGCAAAATTTATTTCTTGTCTTGAAATAAATGAAACAAACCCTACTGTACCAATCATACTCATCAGCACATCATGATACGCAACCTTACTTCTTTCATTTATCTTATCATAATCATCTTGACTTATCTTATTGGGTGATTCTAAATCAACATCATATTCAAACAAATGTTTTGATGTTACTAACGGATATCCTTCATCTTGAGGCTTAGGGGATGCGTGGGTTCCATCCCTAACGTCAATTACCTTTGATAACTCTACCTCTTCGCCTGTCAAGCTCATTATCCAATTCTCATAATATGCAGATGCCTGCTCCGATAAATTCCTATAACTTTAAGCAACTTTCTCCGATAAATTCCTATTAATTTGATTATTACATTTTATCTTCTCATCAATCATTAAAAGAATTTGAGATATTTTTCTCTGAAGATCAATATCTGGAATTTTTAGATTAAACGCCTTCAAAATTGCCATCGTAAGAAATTTTGTAGATGTTCCCTGTGACATAGATTTAAATTCAGATAAACATTCTTTCAAAGCATAAAATATATATCTTAAATCATACTTTTCAGTATCTTTTGAATCAATAATATATGTCCTTTGGTAAACCTCAAATTTACCCTCAAAATAATTGATATGGAAATTGCCATCTGCATTATTTCCTGCCAATAAAATTGCGGCTTGATCATATTTATATTTATCTATCCTTAATGGCTCAGGTGCACATGTAAAAAAAACATATTCACCATTTTCAACCGCAGCATTTGAATTCAACTTTCCAGTTCTAATATTTACAATATCATCCAACACCATTTCTCTATATTCCATCAAATCACTTCCTTACTCCTACAAATCACAATTTATTTTCCCTCACCATATCCAATTGCAGCTAATTTTCTTTTAATTTCATCCTCTAATGAGTGAGATTCATTAAATAATCCATACAATTCGGTTGTTAATCTTGTCATTTTTTCTTCAAATGGCTCACTATCTTCCTCTTGCTCTGCAATTCCAACATATCTACCGGGGGTAAGAATATAATCCTGATTGGCTACTTCTTTTAATGTTGCAGATTTACAAAATCCTTTAACATCCTCATACTCTTTTCCCTGTCTCCAATTCTGATAAGTTGATGCAATTTGCTGAATATCTTCTTCTGATAATTCTCTTACCTTTCTATCTATCATATGTCCCAGATTTCTTGCATCAATAAATAATATTTTATTCTGCGAATATTCTGTTTTACCCTTTCTAAGAATCCACAAAGATACAGGTATTCCTGTTGAATAAAACAACTGACCTGGCAATGATACTATGCACTCAACTACATCTCCGTTTATCATATTCTTACGAATTTCACCTTCGTTTGATGTATTTGAACTCAATGAACCATTAGCTAGTACAGTACCAGCAACTCCACCTATAGGATTGAGATGGTGAATCATGTGCTGAAGCCATGCAAAATTTGCATTACCAACAGGTGGTATTCCATATTTCCATCTAACATCATCCTGTAGTCTTTCTCCTCCCCAATCTGAAATATTAAAAGGTGGATTTGCAAGAATATAATTAGCCTTTAATGTCTTATGCTGATCATCATGAAATGAATCAGCATTATGTTTTCCAAGATTAGCTTCCAACCCTCTAATAGCAAGATTCATTTTTGCTAATTTCCATGTAGTCGGATTAGATTCTTGTCCAAATATTGAAATATCTCTTACATTTCCTTGATGTTCTTTAACAAATCTTGCCGACTGGCAGAACATTCCTCCTGAACCACATGCCGGATCAAAAATTTGTCCTTCAAATGGTTCTATCATTTCTACTAATGTTCTTACAATGCAGCTTGGGGTATAGAACTCTCCTCCTAATTTACCTTCTGCAGATGCAAATTTGCTCAAAAAATATTCATATACTCTACCAAGCACATCTTTTTCCTGAGCTGCAGTAGAACCAACTTCTATATTAGTAAAAAGTGTAACTAATTCACCTAATCTTGTTTTATCAAGCTCAGGTCTGGAATAATTTTTAGTCAATACTCCCTTTAAAGAATCATTTTCTCTTTCTATTGCTTCCATAGCATCATCTATTATTTTACCTATATCAGTACTAGTAGCATGACTTTTAATAACCGACCATCTTGCCTCTTTAGGAACCCAAAAAACATTCTCGGCAAGATACTCATCTCGGTCTTCCTCATCACCATATCCTTCTAAAAGTAACTGTCGATATTTCTCCTCAAACGAATCAGATACATATTTCAAAAAAATAAGTCCTAACACTACATGCTTGTATTCAGCAGCATCCATATTAGAGCGTAATTTATCCGCTGCACTCCATAATTTTTCTTCAAAACCTACATTTGTTGTTCCTGTTGCCATAATGTTTTTCTCCTAAATAAATATATTTTTATTATATTTAATCGTATAAATATTTTCAACTTGATAATCTTTTATCGCTTTTATTTTTCTTTACGTTCTTTAATCAGATTATCAATAATTTCTTTATAATCATCAAAAAAATTATCTCTGCTACATTCATCTAATAGCGGTTTGATAATTTCCCTAGCAATTAATATAAAAAATATGTATGATATTATTATTATAAATATATGTGAAAATACTGAGTTATTATCCTTATACGCTACATCAACGCAAATATTAATGTATACAGAAAAAACAGCCGGCATAAGCCATGACATCATCTCAAAAACAGGTCTTTCATTTCTTTTTTGCAAATTAAGAAATTTACTAAATTCCAACAATTTTTCATCTGATAAATCTTTATGTTTCTCTTTCACATAATTTTCCCATTCACAATAAGTATCAAATTTTAAGTCAGACTGCAATTTTTTAAATTTCTTTTTATAATACTTTGTTTTGCACAAATATTTATATATAATTAATTCTTTCTGTATATTAAAATTATAGTATTTTTCTCCTATACTTTTCATTGTCATCATTTTCATAAATTTCTTCACATCCTTTTATTTATCTATGGCATTTTATTCAACTATAATATGTCTACAACAATCATACTTAAATCCTTATTTATCATTATCCCCCTTTTCTCCTCTCCCTTCAACATCTTTTTTACGACAAAATTCGACAAACCATATTATCTCTAATCCCCCAAACCTTTCCATTGTTATTTTTCCAAGCCTATATTATAATTTTTATTAACTACACCAATGAAGGAGATTTATTAAATGAAGAAAAATAGTATTTTTCGCAGCCTGCCGTTTAAATTGCTGGTGGGCGTTATTGCCGGCGTCCTGGTGGGACTGCTGTTAAGTTCAACTGATGGCAATGCATTTTCACGCGCCATTTTGAATATTGTTGTAACTCTGAAATATATTCTCAATCAGATAATTAATTTCTGCATACCTCTGATAATCATTGCATTTATTGCACCTTCGATTACTCAGATGGGTAAAAATGCATCAAAGCTTCTTCTGATTGCTGTTACAATCGCATATACATCATCAGTTGGTGCTGCACTTTTCTCTACAGCATCCGGATATCTTTTGATACCACATTTGTCAATATCCTCTACTGCTGATGGATTGAAAGAGCTTCCGGCTGCGGTTTTCGAATTATCAATCCCACAGATAATGCCCGTTATGAGCGCACTCGTGTTCTCAATTATGATTGGACTTGCTGCCGCATGGACAAAAGCAGAATTGATTTCAAATATTCTTGAAGAATTCCAGAAAATCGTGCTTGCGATAGTTTCAAGAATCATGATACCGATTCTTCCATTTTTCATCGGACTTACTTTCTGCGGACTCTCATACGAAGGTTCAATAACAAAGCAGGTTCCTGTGTTCCTGAAAATCATAATTATTGTATTAATCGGACATTACATTTGGATGACTCTGCTTTACACAATCGCAGGATTGTATTCTAAGAAGAACCCGATTGAAGTAATCAGACATTACGGTCCTGCATACCTGACATCAATTGGAACAATGTCATCTGCTGCCACACTCGCAGTTGCACTCCAGTGTGCCGGCAAATCAAAGGTTTTGAGAAAGGACATGGTCTCTTTTGGAATTCCTTTGTTTGCAAATATACATTTATGTGGCTCAGTGCTGACAGAGGTATTTTTCTGCATGACTGTATCAAAGATTTTGTATGGCACTATTCCATCAGCCGGAACTATGATTCTGTTCTGTGTGCTTCTCGGAATATTTGCAATCGGCGCACCTGGCGTACCTGGCGGAACAGTTATGGCTTCGCTCGGACTTATTACCGGCGTGCTTGGATTTAACGACACTGGAACTGCCCTTATGCTTACAATATTTGCACTTCAGGACAGCTTCGGAACAGCCTGCAATGTAACAGGCGACGGTGCGCTCACACTTATCCTGACTGGATATGCAGAGCGCCACGGCATCAAAGAAGGTACTGACAATTAATATATTTCTTTGACATATGTAAAGTGCTATAATCATCACATGAATACACGCGCCTGCGGCGCAGAAATGAGGTAACATATGCCATTTATTAATTCAAAGATAAGCACTTCTCTTACAGAAGCACAGGAAACTGAAATCAAAACCCGTTTAGGTCAGGCTATCCAGACAATTCCCGGCAAGTCAGAAAGCTGGCTCATGGTCGGCTTTGAACCTGACTACAAGCTCTACTTCAGAGGAAGCAATGCCGAGCCTATAGCTATGGTCGAGGTCAGCGTTTACGGAAGTGAGAACCCATCTGCCTTTTCTAAACTGACTGGCCAGATATGTGACATTTTTAAAGATGTTCTTGGAATTGCACCAGATCATGTATATGTAAAATATCAGGCTGTTTCTAACTGGGGATGGAATGGAGATAATTTCTAATATGCATTAATAAGCGGGACACTCATTTTTTTATGAATGTCCCGCTTAAATATTTTTTTCTAAAATTCTTTCTTTTCCATAATCCGGACACTAATTGCATAAGAGAGCAGTATGAGAAGTACTGTCACTACCACTGCAATTCCTGCAAGTATCCAGCCATTCATTTGGTTTAAAAATGAAAAGGCACTTAATACATTTGTCTTTACCAGCTCCGCAAATGCAATGACAGACGCTCCCATTACACCACATGCCCCCGAAATGACTACTCTGCTCTTTTCTACTCCGGATACTAGCTGCAGCGGAATCAGCAATGCAATCAACAATGCCGTAACCGGCAGAAACACCAATACCACAGGAATCTGGGAAGCCATGTCTACCGGCATCTGCTGTTTCATTTCTAGGATCATGTAAAGTCCCGCTGCCACAAGCCATGAAACCGTTCCTCCTGTAAGACAGAAAAAATATTTTTCCCTCACATACGTTTCTGCATCAATCGGCAAAGTCATCAAAAATCCATATCCTTTATCAAGCTCGTCATAGGTAACTGTATTTATCAGAAGAATACTGATTGCAAACGGTAACCACCCCAGGATAACCGCTTCATTCTGTAATCCTATTACCACTCCAATGATAAGTAAGAAAATTAATGCCTGTTTATTACACCAAATTAACCGGAAATCTTTTTCTACTAATCCTGCCATTATCTGTACCCTCCCGTCATCATAAGAATTAATTCATCAATTCCGCCCTGCTCCACCGCAATCTGCGGATAATTTTCCTGATAAAATCTTCTGTCATTAGTAAAGCAGGCATAACCATAAGTTTCTTTCTGTACTTTTATGACTGCTGTCTTGTCTAATGTCCTGTATTGTTCCTCATTCACCTTCAAAATACCATACTGCTCTAAAATAACATCTGTGTCCTCATGCAAAATGATTTTTCCGTCATGAATGAGATAAATGTCGTCACAAAGTGACTCCAAATCTGTGGAAATGTGCGATGTAATCAATATTGTGCGCTTCTCGTCCTGCGCTATATATTCCCGTAGCAAATCAAGGATTTCATTCCTTGCCTCCACATCAAGCCCTGCGGTCGGCTCATCTAAAATCAACAAATCAGCTTTATGGCTGATTGCTGTCAGCACCCTCAGTTTTGCTTTCATACCTGTGGAAAATTCTTTTAATTTCTTCTTCCGTGGAAGCTTTAAAGCCTCACATTTTTGGTCAAAAAAATCCTTCTGGAAATCAGGATACATTTTAGCAAGGATATGCCAGACATCTTCCACCGTAAATTGTGAACTAAAGCCTGCCTCCGTCAAAGATACTCCGATTTTCTGCTTTACCGCAGCCGGAAGCTCTCCACCTTCGTTACCAAACACACAAATCTTTCCAGCATCCGGCTTTACCAGTCCAAGTATCAGTTTAATTGCCGTACTTTTTCCTGCGCCGTTTTTTCCTACAAACCCTGTAATTCTCCCCTCTGGTATTTCCAAGGATAGTTCCAGTTCAAAGTCCTTATATTTTTTTCGGACATTCTGCATTGTTATCATAATTCGCCTTTCTATTTCTCATCAAGTATGAGCTTTACAACCTCTAAGATTTCTTCTTTCTCCATCCCAATTGCCACTGCCCGGTCAATGGCTTTGTCAAAGTCCTCTTCCACAGCAATTCTTCTCGCCTCCGACGCAAGCTGTTTATCCGAAGCAGTCACATATGTTCCCTTTCCGTGAACAGTCGTAACAAAGCCTTCCTCTTCTAACTTGTCATAAGCTTTCTTTACAGTCAGCGCGCTGATGCGAAGTTCCCCTGCAAGCGTCCTCACAGACGGAAGTGCCTCTCCCTCTTTTAATACAGACTGGATAATCTCTGACTTTATCTGCTCCATAAGCTGTTCGTAAATCGGAACCATGGAAGAATGATTTAATATAATATGCATATTTTTGTTTTCTCCTTTGTGATAAACAGTATATAACAGTTGATGTGTGTTGTCAACTGTTATATACTGTTTACTGCAGAATTTTATTGTTCTGCTCTTATGAGCAAAACAGGGAGGGTGGAATTGGGAGAGTTTTTGATATGTAAAAGGAGAGTCACTTTTATCAATGTGCCTCTCCTTTATTATCAATTTTCCCTACATTCATTTATTCTTTGTATTATCAATTATATCTTTGAAAGAAGAAATCATATCTACCATCTTACTCATCTTTTTTGCTTTTTTTCTTGCTATTCTGCTAGAATCTCCAGATATTATTGAAAAATAATATGTAAATTCTTCAGAAATTTTCTTGATTACCACCCCAATAAAAGCCACTATCAAAGATCCTATAATATACGGACCAACTATAATAAATGACTGATACATACCATTCATAAATGATTTATACATCAGTTCTCCAATATTCACCATATTCTAATTACCTCTCTTATTATCAAAATTTATTACCCGTAAATACTTTTCTATCAATTTCGGCTGTATCAACGGATATGTCCAGTTCTCAGGCAACTCGT
>ENA-OPWC01000445-OPWC01000445.1-human-gut-metagenome-genome-assembly--contig:-NODE-445-length-35759-cov-9.451742_pt1 | contig 35759 bp, 30 predicted proteins | sample MGYA00241504_ERZ502000 | MGnify/ENA primary metagenome ERZ502000 (study PRJEB25962, sample SAMEA2042005) | human gut metagenome | biome: human gut; feature: human-associated habitat; material: faeces...
ATGATCAGCTCACGCTGGCCGCGGCCGATGGGGAACATGGAGTCGATGGCCAGGATGCCGGTGTGAAGCGGCGTGTCCACGCTCTGGCGCTCGAGGATGCCGGGGGCCTGCTTCTCGATGGGGTTGTAGCCCACAGCCTCGATGGGGCCTTTGCCGTCGATGGGCTCGCCCAGCGGGTCGATGACGCGGCCAAGGAAGCCGTCGCCCACCGGGATGCCGGCGCGCTTGCCGCTGCGGGTGACCATGGTGCCGACGCCGACGGTCTCAGCGCCGTCGAAGAGCATGATGCCCAGACGGCCCGGTTCAACGCTCTCCACCATGCCCTTGGCGCCATTCTCGAAGGTGACGATCTCGCCGTAAACGGCGCGGTCCATGCCTTCCACTTCCACGATGCCGTCGGCGGAGGAGATGACCACGCCGCCCTCTTCGCTGGTGGCGGCGGGCTTGTAGTCCTCGATGCGGGTCTTGAGGGTGGCCAGAGAGGGCTTGTCGGCCATCATCTGGTCGATGGCGTGGCGGCCGGAGTTATCGAAGACGCGGTCGCCGATCTGCAGCACATAGCCGGAGAGGAGGCTGTCGTCCACCGTGACGTTCAGGATGACCTCGGTGGCGTCGTACAGCTTCGCGACCTCTTTCTTGATGCGCTCCAGATCCTCCTCGCGGGGGGTGCGGGCGGCACGGAGGTCAGCTTTGACGATGCGGTTGGCCGAGAAGAACTCGGTGCTGAATTCACTTGCCATTTTCAGCCCCCGCTTTCTCCAACAGGTCGTCCAGCAGGCGGGCGTCGTCCTGCTCGTTCAGGCTGCGGGCCAGCAGCTTCTCGCACATGGCGCGGGCCAGTGCAGTGGTCTGGGCGTCAGCCTGGCGCAGCTTGTGCTGGCGCTCGGCTTCGGCGGCAGCTTTGCCCTCGGCCAGGATGGCGTCGGCCTGCTGCTGGGCGTCAGCCAGCAGCTGCTGCTTGTCCTTTTCGGCCTGCTGCTCGTAGGCAGTGCGGCGGGCAGCAGCCTCGGTGTCCACATTGCGCAGCTTTGCCTGCGCGTCGTTCAGGGCCGCAGCGGCCTCCTGCTTGGAGGTCTCGGCGGCGTTCAGTGCGTCATCCACCTGCTTCTGGCGCTGTGCGATGATGTTCATGACAGGCTTGTACAGGAACTTGCGCAGCAGCAAAAACAGAACCAGAATGTTGACGACTGTATACAGAAGGTTCAGATTCAGAGTCAGCATTCGTCATGCCTCCGTTATCAACCCAGGAACAGGATGATGAGCAGAGCAACGACGAAGCCGAAAATTGCAGTACCTTCGGCCAGAGCTGCACCCAGCAGCAGGTTGGTCTGGATCTTACCGGAAGCTTCCGGCTGGCGGCTGATGGCCTCCGTTGCCTTGCCGGTGGCAATGCCGATGCCGATGCCGCCGCCGATACCAGTCAGCGCTGCGATACCAGCGCCCAGAGCTACGAGTCCGTTCATAATTATTTCTCCTTTTAATCGATCAATTTACTCTTCTCCACCAATACTCTCTTTCATGAACAGCGAGGTGAGGAAGACAAAGACATAGGTCTGGATGAGACCATCGAACAAATCAAAGTACAGGCTGAAGATGGCCGGCACGAATACCGGGACCACCAGCTTGATGAGCTCCATGATGACGAAAGCGCCCAGCACGTTGCCGAACAGTCGCATACACAGGCTGGTGGGGCGGATGGCGATCTCGAGGATGTTCATGGGGGTCATGATGGGGGTGGGGGCGGCGAGGCTCTTGAGGAAGCCCTTGCCACCCCGGGCATGGATGCCGGAATACTCGATGAGGCAGATACTCATGAGCGCCAGCGCAGCGGTGACATTCAGATCCTTCGTGGGGGGCTTGATGCCGAATACACCGATGAGGTTCGCACAGGCGATGTAGAGAGCCACCGTCATGAGGTAAGGCACATACCGTCTGCCCTGCTCGCCCAGCATGCCCGTGAAGAAGTTGTCGATCGTGGTGACGACCAGCTCAAGGATGGCCTGCCGCCTGGAGATGTGGTCCACCTTGAGGTTCCGGGTGAGCAGGATGGAGACGATGACCAGAAACAGCATGATGCCCCAGCTGACCACCACGGATTCCGGCACCTGCAGGCCGCCGAGGGAGATCATCTCCACATTCAGCTCTTCTTTCAGGGCCGCAGTCAATGCGTTCATTTCTTTGCCTCCTTTCTGAGCAGAGTCTTATCCTGAAGCGTAAAGGTATCGTTCGTTTTCACTCTATCTCCTTTCGTTTCTTTTATTAAAGCAGCTGTGCTAAAAATTAAAAAAGGTGCGTTTGTTTTTATGGAAACACACCCTCTTTCCGCGTTCAGCGCAGCCCTTTTGCGTCTGGTATCATAGCACGATTGGTGCAGTTTGATAAGACCTTTGGCCGATATTCTACTTTTTGTTATATCTTATTTCACGCCTCGGCCGGGAATGTTGTGCATCTTGCTTAATAATGCGCAGTTAAACTGTCCATTTTGACCAAATCCTTAGTCATTCCTTAGTGGTTCGTTTCATTTTTGAGGTAAAACGAAACCCTTTCGGCAGAATTATGCACTCCATGTATATCTGATATATAAAATTCATATGGCTGTCAAGTGTGTGATACATGAAATTTTCTTATCGCAATCTTCAAAAATAGTGCCGGTCAAAACGGCATCTTTGCGATATGCAGTTTGCGGCTGTTGCTCGTGCATTAAAAACGCAAACTGCTATAATCAGAAGCTTATTTTTATTAAGTAATATTACCTGTTTATAATATAGGATATAGGCTCACTGGGCGTTCTGTCCACCGCGGCGGAAGATAGCACGGAAGATGAAGCGGGACAGCGGGCCGCAGTAGAACATCTGCCAGCACAAAGCCATCGGGAAATTGCAGCCGAACGTATGCACCCACGTACCGAAGCTGGGCTCCTTGAACAGCACCGTTGCCACAAGGCTCATGACAGGGCACATGATGCAGACGATCATCAGAGAGATGGCATAGGTGATGAACTGCGGCCGGTCGGTGGGGCGCATGAAGGTGAAGGCCAGCGCAGTCGCCAGCTTTTCCACCACGAAGAACTCCAGCACGAAGGCCACCGGCACCATAATGGGCATCTCATGCAGGGCCATGCCGAAGGTGGCGTTGGTCACGCCGCCGGTGGCGAGGGCGACATTGTAGACGATCATTCCATAGACCATGATAGCGGCCATAACGACAGTAAAGACGATTTTTTCAAGCAGAGTCTTAGGCATTTTTGATTTTCTCCTCATTTGTGTTGTGGGGTAAAGTCTTTCGGAACTTTCGCCGCACAAAAAAAGACAGACGAGGGCGGAACCTTCGTCTGTCTTTGCACGACTACCATTCATTGCCCGCTATGATAGCACAAACTCCCGCCCCGCGTAAGAGTTTTCAGCCTTTTTCTCCCGTTTTGCGCAAATCCTTCCACGAACGACCCGAAATTTTCGGGCAGTTTATCGTATTCCCGCCGTCCCGTCAATCACCCGGAGCGAAGTTTGGCAGTTCTTGCGCAGAGGTTTTCCACAAAAGGCCCTCCGGGCCGTCCAGACTGCGCAGGGAGGCTGTTTCAGTCGTGCGTTTGTACGAACAATACAGTTTTTTTGTCATTTATTGAAAAAATATATCTAATTCATTGTGCATTCTGCGAATGGACAAACCGCGCCCGCGCGTGTATAATAAAGCCAGAAACCAGAGAAGTACAGCAGAAGCTCAAATGAGAGCTAACCCCGCTGACTTTAAGCAGAAAGGAGCGAAGACCGATGGTCGATATGGAACCCGCACAGTACGCACAGACTGTCGGGGTTCGCTGAGAAGCAAAACAGAGGCTCACCACAAACGGGATGTTTCCCCCGTATAAAAACACAACAACAAGAGCCGTTCTTGAGCATCAATAAAGCGAATAACAGAACAGTCTGTGAAATAAAATCCCTCGCGTTCAAATAGATCCGCCGAAGGTGATCCCAATGAAGAAAGCTTTTGTACGGAACGTCTTATTTGAATAACTCTAAAGGAGAAACTCCGATGTACTAAGTAATGACACTCCCTTCGCAAATCTAACTCGAAAGAATGTGGTAATATGAAATTCATCTCTGTGATTCGTATCCCGCACTCCAACAGTTAAGAAAAGGGTCATTCCAATGTACTAAGAAATTCATTCCCCTGCCAATCGTTCTTCACCGTTTCAAAGGAGAATCTTCTATGAAACGTCCGGTACAGACCGAAAAATGAAGAAATCGAGGTCAAGAGGCTATGACTCCGAAGAAGTAAGCATCCTGCCGACTGAGGGCTTGCAACCGCCTCAAGTCGGCAGGTTTTTTGTCTGATGTTTTCCAATGAAGCCTGCATCCTCCCGTTTTCCTGCCGGGAGGATGCGGGTTTTGTTTTGTCCCGAATATTTTGCGGCGGCAGGCGCAGAGCCTGTAGACTTTCGAATCTATTTCGTGTATACTTTTGCTCAGAAAGCAGCACTTACAAGGAGGCAGACCACTATGGCAAGCAATTTCGAGTTCTATTCCCCCACCCGGGTCATCTTCGGCAAAGGCACCGAGCAGCGCGTAGGCGCGCTGGTGCGCGAATACGGCGGCACCCGCGTCCTCATCGTCTACGGCGGCAAGAGCGCCGTCCGCTCCGGTGTGCTGAACCGAGCTGAAAAGTCGCTGGCCGAGGCCGGCATTTCCAGCTGGACGCTGGGCGGCGTCGTGCCGAACCCCCACCTCGACAAGGTCTACGAGGGCATCCGCATCGGCAAAGAGAACAGCATCGACTTCCTGCTGGCCGTGGGCGGCGGCAGCGTCATCGACACGGCCAAGGCCATCGCCTACGGCCTGGCCGAGCCGGAAAAGGACGTCTGGGAGCTGTACGAGCACACCCGCACGGCCAGGAAGTGCCTGCCGGTGGCCAGCATCCTGACCATCGCGGCGGCGGGCAGCGAAACGTCCAACAGCAGCGTCATCACTCGGGTGGACACCCACCAGAAGCGGGCCTACAACGACGACATCAGCCGCCCGAAGTTCGCCCTCATGGACCCTGAGCTCACCAAGACCCTGCCCGACTATCAGACCGAGTCCGGCTGCGCCGACATTATGATGCACACCATGGAGCGCTATTTCACCAATGGCGGCAATATGGAGCTGACCGACGCGCTGGCCGAGGGCCTGCTTCGCACCGTGATGAAGAACGCGGTCATCCTCCACACCGACCCGGCCAACTACGAGGCCCGGGCCGAGGTGATGTGGGCGGGCAGTCTCTCTCACAATGGCCTGACCGGCTGCGGCATCGCCAGCGGCGACTTTATGTCCCACAAACTCGAGCATGAGATGGGCGGTATGTTCGACGTGACCCATGGCGCGGGCCTCGCCGCCCTCTGGCCCAGCTGGGCGCGGTATGTCTATAAGGACTGCCTGCCCCGCTTCGTCCGCTTTGCCCGGAACGTCATGGGCGTGACCACCGACGGCACCGACGAGGAGATCGCCCTGAAAGGCATCGAGGCCATGGTGGACTTCTACCACAGCATCGGGATGCCCGCCAGCTTCCATGAGCTGGGCATCGACCCCACCGACGCGCAGATCGACGAGATGGCCCGCCGCTGCCTCGAAGCTTGCGGCTCCGCCCTCGGCTCGGCCAAAAAACTCAGCCTCGACGACATGATCGCCATCTACCGCGCCGCCAACCACTAAGAAAACTTTTTCCCTTCCGCCCGGCACAGGATATTTTGCTTACTCTGTGCCGGGCATTTCGTTGTCTTTTGTGTGCTTCATCTCACTTTTTGGCAAAGAAGTGGAAAAGAGATGGGAAAATAAGAGCATTCGCCTGAACTCGAAGTATAAACGAAGCGCACCCCTTCTCCACACAGAAGCAGAAGGGGTGCGCTTTTCTATGTCCGCCGAAAGTTTTCAACAACACAAAACTTCATTTTCCTATCACAAATTTCCATCTCCCTTTTGGGAGGAGCTGTCTGCGAAGCAGACTGAGAGGGCTATCCATCCTTATAAAGAATAGATGTCTATAAAATTTCTATATTTTACAAAGGTTTCGTTTTGTGGTTTGATGGAGCCAGAACGATTTGTTTTGCTGCATCGGGGCTGTCAAACCTGCGTGAATGGGGTCGTTTCCTGCGTGAATCGCTGTGTCTAAGCCCCGATGGTTATGTTATAATATGGTCATAAGGGAGGAACTTGAGGATGGAGCTTCGATTTGCGGTCGTAGAAGACCGCCTGCCCGACGCTCAGCGGTTGGAGAGCCTTTTGCGGCTGGCTTTCGGCGGCGGGCATACATTGGTCTGTGACCATTATGAGAGCGGTGACGCCTTTCTGCAGGCGTTTCCCTCAAAAAATCATCAGGTCGTTTTTCTCGACATCTGCATGGAAGGCACCAACGGCATCGAGACGGCGCGCATCCTGCGCCGGACCGACCCCGACCTGCTGCTGGTGTTCGTGACCTCGTCCCCGGAATACGTATGGGACGCATTCCCCGTCCACCCCTTCGACTATCTGCTCAAGCCCTACCGGGAAGAAAAGCTCTTCCAGCTGGCCGACGAGCTGCGGCGGGCTCTTCCGGGCCGAACCGGAGCTGGAAGTCCGCATCGCACGGCAGCAAGTACATCTCCCCCTGCGGAAGATACAGTACGCCATGGCCCAGAACCACTACGTCCGCATCGTCAGCGACGACGGCGAGTGCCGGGCCGTCTCCACCTTCTCCCAGGTGGAGCAGCTGCTGCGGGCGCAGGAGAACTTCATCGTCTGCAACCGGGGCGTCATCCTGAACATGGACAAGGTGCTCCGGCTGGACAGCGACTGCTTCGAGATGCTGGACGGCACCCGCCTACCCGTGCGCCAGAAGGACAAGAATACCCTGTTCGCCCAGTTCACACAATATCAGTTCCGCCATATGCGGCGGGAGCTATGACGCCGAGAGGAGGCCCGACCTTGGACTTTTCTTTATTTGGACGCTATTTTCTGGACCTCGCCGTCTTCTACCCAGGGGCATTCCTCTGTCTCGCGCCCCTGTGGGAGCATGTGAAGGCCCCCCGGCGCACCGCTGTGCTGACAGCCGCTCTCGTCACGGTCATCTGCCTTGCGGCGGCGGCCCTCTGCGCCATCTTCGAACTCGACAGCAACATCCTGCTTCTGCCCACCCTGCTGGCGGCGTTCTGGCTGCTGCGCTGGCGGGTGGGTCCGGAAGTTTCCGTGAGCCAGACTGCCTTTCTCTTCGCCGTCTCCTGCGTCATGATGGCAGTCTGCACCCTGCTTTCTGCGGTGCTCAATGCCCGGGCTGAGGTGGGCAACGACGCCCCGGCCTGTCTCGTCTCCACCTCTCTGATCAAGCTGGGACTCTCGGCAGTGCTCTGCATCATCTTCTGGTTCACCGCCGTCCAGTGGAGCCGCTGGCTGCTGCAGGAGTACCGGGGCGAAGCCTTCTGGCAGTCGGCCTGGCCGCTGCCCACCATCTACGCGGCTTTCCTCGTCTTCTGTATGCCGCTGGACCCGGCCGTCGTGCTCATCAACCGTCTGATGATCATTTCTGTTCTGGCCGTCTCCATCTCGCTGCTGGGCATCTTTTTGCTGCTGTACGAGATGTATCAGGTGGCCCGGGAATACACCCGCAGCGCCCAGCTCGACCGGGAAAACCAGCTTCTGGCCGTGGAATCCCGCCGCTACACCGAGCTGCGGGCCTATATGGAGCAGACGCGGCATCTCCGCCACGACTTCCGTCAGCATCTCCACGTCATCGCCGGACTCACCGAGGCCGGGCAGGTGGATGAGCTGAAAAACTACCTGCACCAGTACGAATCCGAGCTGAGCGAGGAGCGCCCCACCCTCTGCGCGAATCCTGCCGTGGATGCTCTGGCCGGTCACTACGACCACGAGGCCCACAGCCTCGGCGTGCCGGTGGCCTGGCGGCTGGAACTGCCCCGCCAGCTGGCCATCCCGGAGGCCGACTTCTGCATGATGCTGGGCAATCTGTTGGAAAATGCTTTCCACGCCAGTCAGAAGCTGCCGCCCGAACAGCGGCAGGTGAAGGTAATGGCCCGGATGCTGAGCCCCGCCATGCTGGGCCTGCTGGTGGAGAACCGCTATGACGGCGTGCTCAAGCGCCAGCAGGGCACCCTCCACTCCACGAAACACGACGGAATGGGCATCGGCCTCGTCTCCATCCAGACGGCTGTTTCCAGATATGGCGGTTCTATGACCGTCGAGACCGAGAACTGTTTGTTCCGGGTGAATATTCTGCTGAACTTATAACCTCTCCGTCACGCCTGCGGCGTGCCACCTCCCCTATCGAGGGGAGGCTGAGAGGTCATGTTATCAAAAAAGGAGGACTCCACTATGAAAATGACCCGACGCAACTTCCTCAGCGCTTCCGCTCTCACACTGCTGTCCTGCCAGCTGGCCCCCGCCGCCAGGGCAGACTGCCTTCTGTCCGACCTTTTCCACGGCGCAGACACCGCCCTGCCGCCGAAGCCTCTGACGGCAAAAGTCGTGGACGCCAACCCCTTTATGGGCCGCAGCGAGTCAAACATCCACCACGACTGCTACAACACCGACTCCACTGACGCCGTCCTCCCCGTGGGCATCTGCCCCGAGGTCAACGTGGCAATGGAAAAGACGAACCCCAACGCCTCCCCGGCCATCTTCTTCGACAACTTCGATAACCCCGTCAGTCCGTTCCTGGGCGGTCTGGCCATCCGCGACCTCGACGCAGAAGAAGTCCGCACCATCGGCTTTTTCTCTCCCGCCAAGCACGACGGCGGCGGCTATCTCATCCAAAGCTCCTATTCCTTTGTGGACGGGCGCAACCTCATCGTCTGCCCCACCAGCCACAACCATGTGCTGATGCTTCGTGCCACCGACGAGAACGGTACGCCTCTGCCGGTTTTTGAAAAGGTACTGGACATCAACATCAAAGAGGCCGCCGAGCGGGTGCTTGGCCGCAGCCTCGAGCAGAATCTGCTCTCCATCGTCTTCGACTACGACGGCAACCTCTGGTTTGCCACCGGCGGCTTCCGCATCTATCCTGAGCGTGAGCAGCAGGGGGTGCTCGGCTACATAGCCCACTCGGCGATCGAGGCGATCCTGAACGGAGAGCAGGCCGACCTTTCGAAGGCCGTCTTCGTCTACGGGCTGGCGCTCGGCGAGGGTGCGGAAAACGGAATTGCCGCCTCCAAGGACGGCGCGGTCATCCTGACGAACCAGAACTGCTATCTGCTGCGTGCCAATAACGGTGTCGAGGCTGTCTGGTGCACACCGTATGAGAGCGTCGGTGCGAAGGTCAGCGGCGAGGGTGACAAGACCACCGGCGGCGGTCTTGCCTGGGGCGGCGGCTGCTCCCCGTCGCTGACGCCGGATCTTGTGATGTTCACCGACAATGCGGATCCAGTCAAGCTGCTGGCGCTCGATATGAAGACCGGTGAGATCGTTGCAAGCATGCCGGTTCTGGATGATCTGCCCGAGGGCTATCAGGTGGCGGTTGAAAACTCTGCCATCGTCTATGATGACAGCGAGGGCACCGTCAGCACCATCGTGTGCAACTGGTTCGGCGCAGGCAGCGCAGGCCTTGCCGATCCCGACAGCGATTCCTCCATCCAGAGCTACGCCAACATCTATGATACGAACTGGCTGACAAAGGGCAACTGCATGATCGCGCCCGGCGTCGAACGTGTCGATACGGTCAAAACCGATTCCGGCTATAAGATGAAAAGCGTCTGGTCTCGAAATGATCTGAGCGACACGTCGATTATGAAGCTCTCCACCGCAACCGGCTATATTTACGGCTATGTGCAGGATCTGGAAAGCGGCATGTGGCAGTACATCATTCTGGACTTTGCCACCGGCGAGACGGTATTCACCATGGACGTCTCCAACAAATATGGCTACAATAACATGGCTATCGGTATGTATGCCGGAAACAGCGGCAACGCGCTCTACTGCCCGACGGGCTATCTGGAGCTGCTGTGCTTGCAGGATCGCTTTGTGTATCTTCCCGAAATGCCCTACCGCAAGGTCGATCTCGACAAGTCCGCGCGAAACATGCTGTCGCAGGCGCAGTTTGAACAGGATGGCGGCAAAGGAGCGGTTGCAAGCTGGCGCAACACCGTGACAGTCGAAAACGTCCACCCCAACACGACAGTCTCGTTCCGGATGAACAATCTTTCCGGAAGCACCGCTGAGCTGAAACTCTATGCCTACAGTGCGGACGGAACGTTGGCGGAGGTCAGCAACGAACTGTGGTCAATCACGGATGAAGCAGGCAGCGCCGTGGATACGCTTTCTGACGGCACACTGTATGAGCTGCGTGTGAGCGTTGCGGACGGCGGCGCATTCGACCTGAGCGAGGCGGAAAAGGAGATCAAAATTTCCGTTGTACTTGCAAAGTAAGACTCAAATGATTTGCGCCCGTGCCAGCATAAATGCTGATACGGGCGCTTCTCTGTTTTACATATCTTTTGCCGAAGCTGAATATTCAACCTTTCCGGGCTTTTCTTTATCTTCTTATACAATACCCTGGGCGTTCATAGCATCTACGACTTTCTCGAAGCCTGCAATGTTTGCGCCTACAACATAATTTCCTGCTTTGCCATATTTCTTGGCTGCATCATCCAGGTTGTGGAAGATGTTGATCATGATCTGCTGCAGCTTTGCATCTACTTCCTCGAATGTCCAGCTCAAACGTTCGCTGTTCTGGCTCATCTCCAGTGCACTGGTAGCTACGCCGCCTGCGTTTGCAGCCTTGCCGGGAACGAATAAAACGCCATTTTCCTGCAGATACTGGGTAGCTTCCAGAGTGGTAGGCATGTTAGCACCCTCGCAGACAGCGATCACACCATTTGCAACCAGTGCCTTCGCATCCTCTAACTGCAGTTCATTCTGAGTCGCACAGGGAAGTGCGATATCAGCTTTCACACTCCATACGCCCTTGCCCTCATGATATTCCGCGTTCGGACGATACTTGGTGTACTCAGAAAGTCTTGCACGTTTCACTTCCTTGATCTCTTTTAATGCTTCCAGATCAACACCTTCCGGATCATAGATCCAGCCGGTGGAATCTGTGGCAGTAACAGGCTTTGCACCCAGCTGATATGCTTTTTCAATTGCATAGATCGCAACGTTTCCGGCACCGGAAACAATTGCAGTCTTTCCTGCGAGTTCAATGCCATTTTCCTTCAGCATTTCGCGGGTCATGTACAGCAAACCATAGCCTGTTGCTTCTTTTCTTGCAAGAGAGCCGCCGTAGGTAAGGCCTTTACCAGTCAGCACGCCTTCATATACACCACGAATTCTCTTGTACTGTCCATATAAATATCCGATCTCACGACCGCCCACACCGATATCACCGGCAGGAACGTCTGTGTCTGCACCGATATGACGATACAGCTCTGTCATGAAGCTCTGACAAAACGCCATGATCTCACGGTCTGATTTGCCTTTCGGATCAAAATCGCTGCCGCCCTTACCGCCGCCGATGGGAAGACCTGTCAGAGAATTTTTAAATACCTGTTCAAAGCCCAGGAATTTGATAATACCAAGATTTACGGAAGGATGGAAACGCAGTCCGCCCTTGTAGGGTCCGATTGCACTGTTAAACTGTACGCGAAAACCAGTGTTTACCTGAACCTGTCCCTTATCGTCTACCCAGGGAACGCGGAACATAATCTGTCTTTCCGGATTCGTCAGTCTCTCCAGGAGCGCGTTTTTACGAAATTCTTCTTCGTTTGCCTCTACAACGACGCGCAGAGACTCCAGTACTTCTTTTACTGCCTGATGGAATTCGGGCTGAACAGGGTTTTTCTCAACAACCTGCGCAATCACCTCATCAACATATGACATAAATCTTTCCTCCTTGTCCAGTTGTTCAGTTTCGAAGCTATTATATACTTATTGTTTTTTCAATGCAAGCACTTTATCACATTAAACTAAAAAATTTCCGAAATTTTTTGAACTGCTTTTGCGTTAAAGATACCTTTTCAGCTCTCGGATATTGTTTTCCTCAAAATCCAGCAGCTCCCCGGCAAGCTCCAGCGCTTGTCCATCCGCTTTTTCATTCCGGTTCATCGCTTTCCAGAGACTGGTCATCCCCATGCTGCTGCCGCGGATCAGCATTTCCGCCATATGGCTCGTAGTGGAATTCAACAGCGTGTTCCCCTGAATGGACGCAGTCAGCATCAGCTGCTTTACCTTGTTGACTGGATCCGGCGTCTGGTTTTTCGAAAGCAGCACCGCCCTCGCGCGGTCGTGAAGTTCCCCATATTTAAAGGATTCCCGCGCCAGCATCAGCGCCATCGAATCGTCGTACACCTTCGGGTTAATGACCTCCAGAGCATGCATCCCCATTTCCGCATTCCTCTGAACCTCCCGAAGCAGTTCAATATCGTCATTTTTCATATCCGGCATTCCTCCCTTTTTCTGTCCCGAAAACAGGATAGCATCATTTCCTGTGATGGAAAAAAGAATGTGCCTTGGCACATTCTCGCGCCGAGGCGCGGTTGCCTTGGCAACCATCTTCCCTTGCGCCGAGTGCGCATCCCCGCGGAGCGTTTTTATCGTATGGAAACGAAGTTTCCTATACGATAAAAAACCGGAAGTGTATCTCACTGTCAGAAACACTTCCGGTCTTAGCGTTCCCAAAAATCGGGAAAGAATACCGTTTTTTTTATTCATGATAATAGAATGCTCGCAGAGCGTGCATTCTATTATTTTAAAACTTTTAAAACTTCGGTCTTTACATAGCCGGTTTCGCCGTTATATTTGACTCTAGTCCAGCCGTCCGCCTGCTGCATCACGATTTCCAACGTTTCGCCAGGAAATGCGGTTCCGATCTTGTCCGCAGTTTCGCTGCAGGCCTTCCGGATGTTGATTGTCTGTGCGATCTTGATCTTGCCGGATGCAGGCAAATCCGAGGACGTCGATGTTGTAGCTGCAGAAGACTCTGCCGTCTGTGCAGCTTCGGAAGCGGAAGACTCTGCCTGAGCCTCCTGTGTTTCTTCCACGTCCTTTAAATACTCCGATTTGATATAGCCTTCTTTGCCGTTATATTCGACCTTAGACCAGCCATTTTCCTTCTTCTCCAGCAGTTTCAGCACTTCGCCGACCGCCACCTTGCCGAGGCGCTCTGCCTGCTCACTGTCGGAGGAACGCACATTGACAACGTCTGTTGCTTCTACCTTTGTTACAGTGGTCTGAGCTTCTGCTGCCGCCTCTGCAGGCTGCGTCTCCTCTTCAGAAGCCGTCTCAGCCTCTGCCAAAGCTTCACCGACCTCTACCTGCAGATCTTCTTTTAGCTGCGCCAGATAATTGTTGAGTGTATCGTCCTGCATAACCGCTTCATTAAAGACAACCTGTACCCGATTCATCAGGTCAATGACGTCGTCCTGCGCGGAAATATCTTCCAGATACTGATTGACAGAATCCTCCACATCGCCTTCATAAATATACAGGCTTCCGTCCTCTCTGGGATAAACCAAATACGGGCTGATGCCGGGCACTGCAGTTTCCAGGTCGTTAAACTTGATTTCATAATAAGCATAGACCAAATAAGAACCGTCTACCGGGCCTGTCTTTGTATAGCAGACCACGTTCTGGTACGCTTCGATATGCTCGCTCATCTTCTGCAGATAGATCTGCGTCTCCTGATCGTAGGTATTGACGATGGAATTGATCGTATCCATGTCGCCGGCAGCAGCCGCATTATAATATTCGGTAATCAGCTGCGTTACTTCCGGCACGGTATTTTCTTCCAGCGGCATCTGCAGCGTTGTCTCCGTTTCCGCTGTCTCTATCGTCGTTTCCGTCTGCGTCTGTGTTCCGGTGTTCGAAGCTGTCATCTTTGCACCGTTTCCGAGCGTGATACCGACCGCAACACATACCGCAATTACTGCAACACCTGCGCCTGCACCAATACAGGTCTTTTTCTTGTTATTCCGAAAAAAATCCAGAATTTCTTTCATCTTTTCGTTCTTCATACTTTCCGCTCATTTCTGCGCACGCTTTTTGCGCATATCGAGTTTGTGTCAAGTGCGCGCAGACACAAATCTCGCGATTGAAAAATGTTATTTTTCAATCTTCTATCACAACCTTTTTGTCTATTCTGTTTGATTTACGGGTTTCTGTTCTATTGTCAAAATAAAAAAAGTGATGCGAATAAAATGCAACCGACAGGAATCGAACCTGCATTAAAGGCGTCGGAGGCCTCCGTTCTATCCGTTAGACTACGGTTGCAAAACTGCAATATACGAATATATTACAAATGTATTACGCATCACTATTTTGTATCTTATCACAGGCATGCCGGATTGTCCAGCACTTTTTTGAATTTCACAGGGTTTTCACGAATGGCTTGTGGGAACTGTAACAATTCCGACTATACAGGTTTCGCATGAGGCATCCGTTTCCCATGCGGTAAAAACGCCAGGCGCACAGTCACAGCTGCACCCCCGGCGATTCTTTCGTTCCCGATAACAAAATGTCCGCAGAATGCGCTTTTGCGAATGGTGCGAGTGAACTGTAACTATTTCAGTCCATGCTCCAGGCGCTCCTTATAGCCATCTGCATGCTTGACATCCAGCTTGTTGTAACACATCTCATATTCCGCGTCGGAATAACATTTGTCGAACGACTCTTCCACATTCGTACGGTAAACCAGACCAATCGCAAGGGAAGGTGCGAGATACGGATCTTCATAGTTCGTACACGCCTGCTGGATTCTGTCACAGAACGCTTCCGCTTCTCCGTCCTCCGGCGTCGGAATTACGATTTCGAATACATCTCCGTCCACACGGCCGATCAGGTACTCTTCCTTCGCTTCCTTGCGGATCAGACCTGCAACGGTCTTGATCAGGCGGTCACTCTCCTCGTTGCCGAAATGGTCATAGACAAATTTCCAGTCATTAATATTGGCGCAGATCACTGCAGCCGGAGCGGTCTCCTGCATTTCCAGAAGGCGTCCTTTCATATAGGTCTTATTCAGCAAACCAGTCAGGGCGTCTTCGTGTTCGCCGCGCTTGATGCGGTAAGCCTCCTGCTCCATCGCCTCTTCCAGCTCGTCTGCATAGATCGCTGTCTCACGGTAACGATAATGGTCACACGCCAGTGCTTCATACTGCAGCATCATATGTTCAACAATGCGCTCTGCAAGCTCCTGATCTGAAGCATGATCCATTTTTACATAGAGATGACCAATCGTCCGATTGAATACGCGAAGCTTTCTGCCCGGATCGTTTACAACATCCGGCTCAAAGCCTGCAAAATTGCCGACCTCCACTGCGGTTTCCCCGTGGCGCTGCGTCAGCAAAAGCTCGATCCCGAGCACTTTGGAAATATCCTCAAAACATGCCTTTACCAAAGAAAGATCCAGCAGATTCTCCAGGCTGTATTCTTTGATGTGCTCTTTTAACCGTTCCTCCATTGTCATTGAACCGTATGCCATAAATGCTCTCCTTCCTGAATCTGATCCATCCTGTTCTTTCCTTTTTGACCGGTTGTTCTTTCTGATCATGATACGCTCTTTAAATTATAGTATCCAGAAAACCTTTTGTCCAGTAAAAAGCTTGCCCGGCGGTCATTTTTCACTTGAAATATTCATGATTTTCTGTAAAATAGGAAAGGATTGATATCATATTGTAGTTTTTTATGTTTTTCAGGAAAAGAAAGGTAATTCAACATGATCAGTGCAAACAACGTGACGCTGCGCCTCGGCAAAAAGGCGCTGTTTGAAGACGTAAACATCAAATTTACAGAGGGCAACTGCTACGGCCTCATCGGTGCCAACGGCGCCGGCAAATCCACCTTTTTAAAGATTCTTTCCGGACAGCTTGAGACCACCAATGGCGATATTGTCATCACTCCCGGACAGCGTCTTTCCGTGCTGGAGCAGGATCATTTTAAATATGACGAATACACCGTTATGGACACCGTCATCATGGGTAACTCACGCCTGTATGAAATTATGAAGGAAAAGGACGCCATCTACGCAAAGGAAGATTTTACCGATGAAGATGGTATCCGCGCTTCCGAGCTGGAAGCAGAATTTGCAGAAATGGACGGCTGGAACGCAGAATCTGACGCTGCTACTTTATTAAACGGTCTTGGCATCGACACCGACCTCCACTACAGCATGATGCGCGACTTAAACGGCAGCGAAAAGGTCAAAGTCCTGCTGGCACGCGCACTGTTCGGCAACCCGGACATCCTGCTGCTCGACGAGCCTACCAACCATCTGGATCTGGATGCAATCGCATGGCTGGAAGAATTTTTGATCAATTTCGAAAATACCGTCATCGTCGTATCCCATGACCGTTATTTCTTAAATAAAGTCTGCACCCATATCGCAGACATCGACTACGGCAAGATCACCCTCTATGCCGGCAACTACGATTTCTGGTATGAATCCAGCCAGCTGCTCATCAAGCAAATGAAGGAAGCAAACCGTAAGAAAGAAGAAAAAATCAAGGAGCTGCAGGAATTTATCTCCCGTTTCTCCGCAAATGCTTCCAAATCCAAGCAGGCGACTTCCAGAAAGCGCGCCCTCGAAAAGATTCAGCTGGACGACATCAAGCCCTCCAGCCGGAAATACCCTTACATTGACTTCCGCCCCGACCGCGAGATCGGCAATGAAGTTCTCACCGTAGACGGCATCTCCAAGACCGTAAATGGCGTAAAAGTATTAAACAATATCTCCTTTATCGTTGGTCACAACGACAAGATCGCATTTGTCGGCAGCAACGAGCTGGCAAAGACCACGCTGTTCCAAATCCTTGCAGGCGAGCTTGAACCCGACGAAGGAACCTACAAATGGGGCATTACAACCTCCCAGGCGTACTTCCCGAAGGATCCTGCCGCAGAATTCGACAACGACGATACGATCGCAGACTGGCTCACCGGATACTCTCCTGTCAAGGACGCAACCTATGTCCGCGGCTTCCTCGGACGTATGCTGTTTGCAGGAGAAGATGGCGTGAAAAAGGTAAAAGTCCTTTCCGGTGGTGAAAAGGTGCGCTGCCTGCTTTCCAAAATGATGATTTCCGGTGCAAACTGCCTGATTTTAGACGAGCCGACCAACCATCTGGACATGGAATCCATCACCGCACTGAACAACGGTCTGATCAAGTTCCCGGGCGTTGCGCTGTTTGCCTGCCACGACCATCAGTTCGTACAGACGACCGCAAACCGCATTATGGAAATCCTGCCCGACGGTTCCTTAATCGACAAGATCACCACTTATGACGAATACCTGGAAAGCGATGAAATGGCGAGAAAACGTACCGTTTACACCGCTGACAGAGAGGGTGACGAAGATTGAACACCGTAGACCTTCATGTGCATTCCAACAAATCCGATGGAAGCTTTACGCCCTCCGAGCTTGTCGATATGGCGATTGCAAAGGGGCTGACCGCTTTTGCCCTGACAGACCACGATACGACTGCCGGTGTTAAGGAGGCCGTCGCATACGGACGAAAAAAAGGCATCGAAGTCATCCCCGGAATCGAATTTTCCACAGAATACTATGGAAAGGACATCCACATCGTCGGTCTTTTTATCGATGAGGATGCTCCCGCTTTTCAGGAGCAAATCGGAAACTTTGTTCGTGCGCGCGAAGAGCGAAATGAAAAAATGTGCGCCCGCCTCGCTGCAGACGGCATCGATATCAGCTATGAAAAGCTGCTGGAAGCCTTTCCGGACTGCGTCATCACAAGAGGGCATTACTCCAGATATCTGCTCGACCACGGCTATGTCAAAAGCCTGCCGGAAGCGTTCGACCGCTATCTCGGGGACCATACCAAATATTTTGTTCCCCGGGAAAAAATCACGCCCGCCCAGGCGGTTTCCCTGATTCTCGCCGTCAAGGGCATCCCGGTTCTCGCCCATCCGACGCTCTACCATATGGGAAAGGATAACCTTTCCTCCCTCGTCCGCCACTTAAAAGAAGCCGGACTGGTCGCGCTGGAAGCGGTTTATTCGACCTATTCCGCCGGGGAGGAGCGTCAGATGCGCCAGCTGGCTGCCCGCTATGGGCTGTTGATTTCCGGCGGCTCCGATTTTCACGGAAAAAGCAAACCCGGACTGGAGCTTGGAACCGGCTATGGCAAGCTTTTTATCCCGGAAGATATTCTCATTGCCCTCAAGAAAAAAAGGAAGGAACTGTTCGATGTCTGAAAAAATACTGTTTACCGACTTAGACGGCACGCTGCTCAATTCCGCGAAAAAGGTTTCCCCCGGTATGCAGCTGCTGCTTTCCAAAATGGTGCTTGCAGGCAACCGTCTGGTACTCACCTCCGGCCGTGCCCTGCCTAGCGTTTTAAAGGTTGCGAAAAATGCCGGTCTGCTTTTTCCCGACACGGTTATCATCGCCGCAAATGGAAATGAGGTCTATGACTGCGACACCAAAACCTTTCTGATGCGCAAAAGTGTCCCAATTGAAATCGCCCGGGATATCCTTTCCATGGCGCAGGAAGAAAATCTGTATTTGCATTCCTATAGCGATACCTGCGTGGTTTCCCCCAAAGACGGCGCCGAAGTAAAACTCTACTGCTCCCGCACCGGAATGGAATATCAGGTCAGCGACGACCTTTTAAAGACAATCGGACACGCACCCTGCAAGCTTCTGGCGATCGATATGGAAAACCACGGACGTCTGGAAGCGTTTCGCAGCAGAATTCAGGAAAAATACGGCGACAAGATCTCCGCAATTTTTTCCAATCCGATTTATCTTGAAATTTTCGATAAGACCGCCGGGAAGGGAAACGCTGTCCGTTTCGTCTGCGAGCATTTTCAGATTCCGCTTTCCAACAGTGTCGCTGCCGGAGACGCCGAAAACGACATTTCCATGCTGCAGGCTGCCGGAACTGCCGTTGCGATGGCAAACGCTACGCCCGAGGTCAAAGCCTGCGCCGATTTTATTACGCAACAGGATAACGACCACGATGGACTCTCGGAAGCGATTTTACAGCTGTTTGAGATGTAAAAAGTATCAGGAATAAAAAGCTCAGGGAACGTCACCTTTGTGACAAATTCCCTGAGCTTTTTAATTCGCTTTTATCCTTCTACGATCAGGTAGCGCCCATCTCCGACGTCGAAAACCTCTGCTTCGTCCAACACCTGATCCGGGTTCTCCACGTCGATTCCCGCTTCTTCAAAATACTCCATCACCGCAGCTTTGGAATCCACAACAACCGCCATGCAGTCCTCCAGGAAGGCTTCCGCCTCTTCCATTCCCTCTGCTACCGGCTCCGGAAACAGCCTGTCCTGCTGCTTCAAAAAACACTTCAGTACCGCCTCATCATACTCGTAACCCATAGAATCCTCCTTGTTTTTCTTTTTTGTTTTCATTCATTTCCGCACTCATCTTCCAGTCCGTCCAGGAACACGGCAAGCGGGACGTCCAGCGCCCTGCAGATCCGCATGATCGTATAAATTCCCGGATTTTTTGTCGACCCGTCCGCGATGTGCGCGATCGTTGTCAGCGGCACACCGGATGCGGCTGAAAGCACATACAGCGACCAGCCTTTTCTCAGACAATACTCTGTCATCCGCCTGCCGAGCCGATTGGGCAGCTGCGCACACCACGATGGCGTGCGCCGTTTTTGTTTTGGGTTGTTTTCCGCCATGAAGCTCTCCTTTTCCAGCTGCCGTTTTATTTGTTCGGACAATAGCATGTTCGCAGAGCGTGCATTCTATTGCTTCAACGTCCCAGAATCGGAGTTTGCACCGGCAGCCTATACTTCTATATCCTGCCAAAGCGGTAAAACGTTACAGAAAAAAATAAAAAATTTCACAGCAATTCCAGCAGCTCGCCCGGGGCTGTAATCACCGCGTCCGCATGATGTGCCCGCAGCTCTTCCTCATCCCGAAATCCCCACAGCACGCCAACGGCGAAGTTGCCTGCGGCTCTGCCTGTTTCGATATCCACCCAGCTGTCGCCGACGTAAATCGTTTCCTCCGGCGAAACGTCGAGCCGTTCCATAATCGCATATACGCCGTCCGGCGCGGGCTTTTTGGGGACATTCGTTTTCTGTCCCTGCACAGCATCAAAAAATCCTTTACCGAACAGCGTTTCTACCACATCAACCGTGTTGGCATGCGGCTTATTGCTGAACACGGCGATCTTAATCTTCTTCTCTTTCAATGTATCTAAAAGCTCTGGAATGCCGGGATAGGGCTTGACCTCATACAGGCAGTCCTTTGCGAAATATTCCATGTATCGGTCATAAACCTCGTCCAAAAGGCACGGAACCGCCGCAAAGCCATCATCGTCCCGGACGGGGGAGGGCTGCTCTTTTGCCCCTGCATAACGCAGCGCCCGCGTAATCTGCATGCGCGCTCCGTTTCCTACGAATTTTTTATAACATTCCTGTGGGATCGCCTGCAGTCCAAAATCCTCCAGCGCCCGGTTCGTGCAATAGGCGAGAGAAGTCAGCGTATTCGCAAGCGTCCCGTCCAGATCAAAAATAACTGCTTTTTTCATATGCATTTCTTGGGTAACCTCTACTTCTTTGTTTCAAGCTTGCTCCTACATCCATCCGTGGCTTTTCAGCTCCTGATACAGACGTCCAACCGGCAGTCCAACCACATTGTTATAGTCCCCACGGATGTCTTTGACAAACCGCGCGCCTAATCCCTGAATGCCATAAGCGCCCGCCTTGTCCATCGGCTCTTTGCTGTCGATGTAATCGGAAATTTCCGCTTCCGTCATCGGATAAAATTCTACCTGCGTGCACTCGAAAAATGTGACCGTCTCCCTTTGATGGTAGAGCGTTACACCGGTGTAGACTTCATGGCTGCGCCCCTGCAGCGCCGTCAGCATTTCTACTGCCGCTTCCCTGTCATGGGGCTTTCCGAGGATCTTTCCCTCACAACATACCACCGTGTCCGCACCGATCACCAGCAGCTCCGGCTGCCGTTTTCCGTTAAGATTCGGCGCCTGCGTTTCTTCGGAAAGCTGCTCCCAGATATCCACCGCTTTCTGACGGGACAGCTCCTGCACCAGTGCACCTGCCTCCGTCGTTTTTGCATTTTCTTCTTTTGTGCTCGGCATAACGGAAAATTTCAGTCCGATCTGCGAAAGCAGCTCCCGACGCCGCGGGGATGCGGATGCCAGTACCAGCCGAACATTTTGCTCTTTTTGCATGTCCTTACTCCATTTCCACATGGGTTTCCGGAATGAATACCCGTGTGTCCCGATATTCTTTTTTGACGCTCATCTCCTGTGCCTCTTTGCAGAACACCTCCTGTGCGCAGTAGGGTTCCTTGCCGCGGCCGTCCGCCTTTTCATAACTGCCGTCCGGCTTTAAGATATGTGCTTTCTTGTTGTCCCGCAGCTGTCCCTCCAGAATGTGCCAGAGCTTTTCTTTCAAAGCAGGTGCTTCCACCGGGAACAAAATCTCCACTCGGCGCTCCAGATTTCTCGGCATCCAGTCTGCGCTGCTACAGTAAAATTCCGGATTGCCATTATTTTCAAAGTAAAATACGCGCGCATGCTCCAGGAAGTTTCCGACGATCGAACGCACGGAAATATTTTCGCTCACTCCCGGAATTCCGACTTTTAAGCAGCAGATACCGCGCACGATCAGCTCAATCCTTACACCCGCGCGGCTCGCCTCATACAGCGCCACGATAATATCCCGATCGCACAGGGAGTTCATCTTTGCAATGATATGTCCCTCACGTCCAGCTTCCGCGTTTTTCTTTTCCCGCTCGATCAGATACAGGAAACGATCTTTTAACCACAACGGTGCAAGGCTCAAACGGTTCCAGGAACGCGGCTCTGAATAACCGGACAACATGTTGAATACCGCCGTCGCATCCTCACCGATCGCTTCGCTTGCCGTCATCATGCCGATATCGGTGTAGAGCTTTGCAGTCGCATCGTTATAGTTTCCGGTTCCCAGATGTACATAACGGCGGATGCCATCCTCCTCTTTTCTGACAACCAGTGTAATCTTGCTGTGGGTCTTCAAGCCGACCAAACCATAGATAACATGACAGCCCGCTTTTTCCAGCTTTCTCGCCCAGACGATGTTGTTTTCCTCATCGAAACGCGCCTTTAATTCTACCAGAACGGAAACCTGCTTACCGTTCTCCGCAGCCTGCGCGAGCGCCGCGATGATCGGCGAATTTCCGCTGACACGATACAGTGTCTGTTTGATCGCAAGCACATCCGGGTCTTTGCTCGCCTGCCGGATAAAGTCCACGACCGGCACGAAGCTCTGGTACGGATGGTGCATCAGCACGTCGCCTTTTTTGATTACATCGAAAATATTGTCGGTACCGTCGAACTCCGGCACGGGCGCAGGCGTATATTTCGGCGCACGCAGCTCGTCAAAGCCCTCCAATCCGTATACCTTCATCAAAAAAGTCAGGTCAAGAGGTCCGTCGATTTCAAAAACGTCCTCCTTACGCACGGAAAGCTCACGGCACAGAATCTTTAACAGCCGTCTGTCCGCAGCTGCCTCGATTTCCAGGCGGATTGCCTGTCCCCAGGTTCTCTTTTTGATCTGCTTTTCAATTTCCAGAAGCAGGTCTTCCGCCTCATCCTCATCAATTGCAAGATCGGCATTTCGTGTAATTCGAAACGGATGTGCGCACAGAACATTATAATTTAAAAACAGCTTGCTGATGTTGCGCTCAATGATCTCTTCCAGAAGCAGCACCGCAACCTCTGTGTCCCCCTCCTTCGCCGCCGGAATCCGCACAACTCTCGGCAAAACAGACGGAACCTGTACGGTTGCGAACTCGATTTCCGTATCCTTTTCTCCCTTTTTGGCAACCAGCGCGCCGATATTCAGCGTCTTGTTGCGGATCAGCGGGAACGGTCTGGAAGAATCCACCGCCATCGGTGTCAGAACCGGATACACATTTTCTTCGAAATATTCATCCACATACTGTGCCTGACGCTCTGTCAGCTGCTCGTGATGCTCCACAAAATTTAACCCATTTGCCCGAAGCTGCGGCAGAAGCATCCGGTTGTAGGTGGAATACTGCAGCGCCGCAAACTTATGGGTTTCCTCCATCAGCGCGTCCAGCTGCTCTTTTGCAGACATTCCGGCGATGTCCTTTTTGGTATATTCGGCATGGATCATATCCACAAGGGAGCCGATCCGCACCATAAAAAATTCATCCAGATTGGAAGCGGTAATGCTCAAAAATTTCAGTCGTTCAAATAACAGAAGCTGTTTGTCGCGCGCTTCCGATAGCACTCTTTTATTAAATAAAAGCCAGCTCAGCTCCCGGTTTGTATACAACGCGGGATTCTGAAGTTCTTTCTTATCCATATTTTCTGACCCTTTCTTTTTATTCATGACAATAGAATGCTCGCAGAGCGTGCATTCTATTGTTCTTTACTGTGATATTTCCCGCTGCAGTCAAAGCATGTGCAGGCACAGTTTTACAAAATCCGTTTCTGCCGGATCACCGGCTCGATGCTGTAAACCTCCCGGAAAAACTCTGCCCGAGAACCGAACAGACCTCTTTCCAATGTAATATCCTCGTTGGTAGTGATTGTCAAGATCAGCTTGTCGTCCTTGCGCACCGCCTTGATATCCCTGCATTTCTGCTTGTGGCTGCGGTCAAGCGCGTTCGCGATCTGCAAAATCGCAGTCAGCTTGACGATCGTTAAGTATTCCTCCCGGTCGATCCCCTCGCTGTTTTCCATGCTGTAGTCGAATTCCAGGTGATTATAGCGCACGATATTGGCAACGATTTCCCGCTCCCGGTGCGACAGCCCGATGATCTCCGTCGCCATGATGATCGCATAGGAGCACTCTCCGAGATTGACCATGCTGATATATTTGCCGCAGTCGTGCAGAAGCGTTGCGATCCGAAGCAACAGCCGTTCCCGTCTGCCCATGCCATGCACGCGCTTCATGCTGTCAAAAATCGTCAGTGCGATCTGCTCCAGCGTCTCCGCACGGCGCTTGCTGCCCATATAACGCTTGCTGATGCCGCGCGCACAGGTCACGATATCCTGTTCGAAATCATGCACCTGTGCCAGAAGTTTATATTCTTCCGCATATTCGTATACCATGCCGTCGCATAGTGACACGCCTGGTGCCCAAATCATCTTTGCATCCGTCATTAGCGCGACCTGACGGACAATTGCGGATGAAATTCGAAGCAAAGGCACATTTTCTTCCGGTGTATCAAAATAGCGCACGATTTCCATATCCGTATGATCGTGCAAATAATTCATATAAGATGCCATCGAATCCCGGTCCAGATATCCGCTTCCGGCTACTTTGCCGAGCTTTCCCAAAATCAGCGCGGAAATATAGTCATCCACTACGATGATATTTTCGATCACGCGATCCTTTAAATACATCTTGCGGAAGACAGAAAGCTGTGCTTCCAGAAGTTCCTCCAGAAGCGGACCGTTCTCAGAGGGGCGCACATTTAAGCGGCTCATTTTTTCCTGCAGCCGCAAAACGCCAAGGCGCATGTTCTGCGTCGCGGAAAGCTTATCCTTATCAAACAGTGACATCTGAATGCTGCCGCCGCCGATATCCAGAACAAGGGTTCCTTTTTCGATGATTTTTTCGAAGCCGCCGCGGCTGGCGATCGATTTATAATCGAGGAAACGCTGTTCCGAGTTGCTCAGCACATCCAGCTTGACTCCGGTACGCTGCATGATCTGATCCAGAACGATCGCCGTATTTTTTGTTTCCCGGATGGCGCTCGTCGCACAGGCGCGGTAATCATCCACCCGATAGCCTTCCATAATCGAAACAAAATTGCGCAGTACCGCGCACAGTTCGTCCATCACCTCATGGCTCAGCTTTCCGGTCGCAAAGGTACCGCCAAGATCCAGACGATTCCGAATCCAGTCCACCTCCCGGATGCCGTTGTTTTTGGTGATCGTATAAATTTTCAGGGTCTGCTCATAGGAGCCCACGTTAATTGCCGCAAACGTTTTCATATGCCAGAATGATCCTTTCTGCCTCTTTTCCTGCCGCATACAATAGAATGCACGCTTACTGTCCTAACAGATAATCGATAAACTGCTGCGCCGTCCGCCCGGAAAGTCCGCCGTGGGACAGCTCCCACTGGTTCGCCTTTAACAAAAGCTCGTCTTCGCTCATCCTTACGCCATAACGGTCTGCCAGCGTCGAAACGATCTTCTGAAACTGCTTTTTGTCCGGAGAGCCGAAATAAATGCTGACGCCGAAGCGCGACACGAGAGAAAGCTTTTCCTGCACGGTATCGTTGACATGCAGCTCTTCATCCCTGTCCTGTTTGTCCTTAAAGGTCTCCCGGATCAGATGCCGTCTGTTGGAGGTTGCATAGATCAGGACGTTTTCCGGCTTCTTTTCCAGACCGCCCTCAATGACCGCCTTCAGATATTTATATTCGATCTCAAATTCTTCAAAGCTTAAATCATCCATGTAAATAATGAACTTGTAGTTCCGGTTTTTGATCTGCGCGATTACATCGTTTAAATCCTGGAACTGATGTTTGTACACCTCGATGATACGCAGCCCGCTGCCGTAATATTCGTTGGCGATCGCCTTGATACAGGAAGACTTTCCAGTTCCCGCGTCGCCGTAAAGCAGGCAGTTATTCGCCTTTTTACCGTTGACAAACGCTTCGGTATTGTCCGTCAGCTTCTTTTTCTGGATCTCATAGCCAACCAGGTCGGACAGCTTCACATGCGCGATATTGGTGATCGGCACGATTTCAGCGTGCCCGTCTCTCTTTTCAATCCGGAATGCCTTATGCAGCCCGAACCGTCCTACGCCGTATTCCTGATAAAATTCTGTAAGAGTCTGCTTCATTTCTTCCGGCGTATGATCCAGACAGAACCGCTGCGCAAGATCGCAGATCCGGTCACGGATACGGGTATTGTATACTTTGCTCTCCTGCGGATTGCCCTCGTAGAAAAGCACGATAGAAAACTCCTCTGCTCCGAGCGCTTTTGCTACCGTTTGCAGATCATAATCATAAAATTCCTTGAAAATCCGGATATCGTGAAGCGCCGCCAGATTCACGCTGCCTTCCACGCTGCCACGGATTTCCGCGCTGCAGCTATAGCTGTTTTCCTTATTTACCAGAAGATTTGCAAGATAGCAGTGCCAGAGATTTCCATAAAAGCCGTATCTGCCCGCCATGTCTAACAGCCGATGCATGCAGTCGTATAAGAGCCCCGCCTTATCCGACAGATTGTAAAAATCGTCCGCATAGTTTTCTGCCAGCCAGACCATGTCTGTCAGCAAATCCCCTTCTTCAAAATCCCGGTAAAGGATCAGCTGTTCTGTTTTCATCTTGTTGTATTCTCCCTTTCCGCTTATCCGGCTGTTTTCAACCGTTTAGTAATTTCCCAGAATCTTCATGTTCGAGGCCTCTTCCCGAAGTCCCCGCAGCGCGTTCTTCACGGCGCTGTCTTCCAGATTTCCCTCAAAATCCAGGAAGAACCGGTATTCCCACGTCCGTCCCTCGATCGGACGGCTCTCGATCTTTGTCAGATTTAAATGATTGTAAATAAAATGTGACAGCATATGGTACAGCGAGCCGCTCTCGTGCGGTACTTCAAAGCAGATGCTGATTTTCTTTGCATTCTTCTTAAAAATCTTCTGGTTCGTCACGATGATGAACCGGGTTGAATTGTTAGAAACGTTGTTGACCGGCTTCTGTAATACCTCCAGACCGTAAACCTTCCCGGCATACTCACTGGCGATTGCTGCCTGGGTTTTTAAACGATCTTCTGCAACCTTCCGCGCTGCAAACGCATTATTCGGCATGGAAATCTGCTGCCAGGAATGCCCGCCTAAAAAGCGCGAGCTCTGCATCAGCGACTGCGGATGGGAATATACGGTCTGAATGTCGGAAATCTTCGTCCCCGGAACACCCAGCAGGCAATGCTCGATTTTTAAAATCTGCTCACCGACGATATAGTTTTCAAATTCTACCAGAAGATCGTAAATCTCGCTGACGATCCCTGCCGTCGAATTTTCAATTGGAAGCACCGCAAACTCCGCGCTGCCCTCTTCGATCGCGCTCATTGCGTCCCGGAAGCTGTCCACATGGATGCTGTCGATGCGTTCCCCGAAAAAGCGCATCATCGCAGCCTGGGAATATGCGCCCTCTGCGCCCTGAAATACGACTCTCGCTTTTTTGGTATCCAGATTTTCGACCGGGATAAAGGGCAGCCTGCTGGTGCGTCCATGGCTTTCCAGCATCTGGTACTGGAGCTTTCGGCTCATCGCCATGATCTGTTCAAACAGCTCCGTCACACCCTGACTGTTAAAATCATTATGGGTCAGGGAGCGTACCCGCGCCAGCTTTTCTTCCTCTCTGGTTTTGTCAAATACTTTTTTTCCATTTTCAATCTTATATTCTGCCACCTGACTGCAGATTTCCATGCGCTGCTCATACAGCTGCACCAGCTGGCTGTCAATCCGGTCTATTTCATTCCTGAGCGTAGACAAATCCATGAACGCTTCCTCCATCTGTATTTTTTACTCTTAATCTTAGCACAGTTTGCATGGAATTTGAAGTTTTGCACATACTATTTCCATGAAAAAATTGTGTAAAGATTTTTTAAAATGCGGCATCCTCGGCTGGTGCCTCGAAATCCTTGTATCCGGCGCGGAAGCGCTGCGCCGTCAGGACAAAACGCTGACCTGTCATACTTCTTTATGGATGTTTCCGATCTACGGCTGCGCTTGTCTGATCGGCCCCGTCTACCGGATTTTAAAGCATTTGCCAAAAACCGTGCGCGGACTGATCTATATGACCGGCATTTTTTCCGTCGAGTACGCCACCGGGCGTTTTCTGGATAAAAAAGGCCAATGCCCCTGGAGCTACCAGAAAAGCCCCTGGAACATCAGCCATGTGATTCGCCTCGACTTCGCGCCGGCGTGGTTTTTAATCGGACTACTGTTTGAAAAAGCGGTCGCTGCGGACGATTCGCGGACGTGACCGCCCACAGCTGCCGTCTTCCCTCAGCCCTTTTTGCGCTCATATTTAAGGAAATGATAGGTCAGGTCAAAATAATACTGCTCGTCACTGTCGGCTGTGATCTCCCAGTCCGGATCCTCGTCCAGATTCGGGAACCACGAATCCGCTTCATAGGCATGGTCAATTTTAGTCACATGCGCGGTATCACAGTATGGCAGCAGCTGCTCGTATACGCTGCTTCCGCCGATGACATAAACCTCCTTCGTGTCATATCCCTTGACCGCCTCCAGAAGCTCTTCGATGGAATGCACAACCTGCGCATCCTTCTGCTGATATGCCTCGTTGCGGGACAGGATAATATTATCCCGGTTTTTGAGCGGCTGTCCGCCCGGAAATGTATCCATCGTCTTTCTTCCGAGCACGACAACCTTTCCGGTCGTCTCCTGTCGGAACATCTTATGATCTGCCGGAATCCGCACCAGCAGCTCCCCTTTATTGCCAATCGCCCAATTTTTATCCACTGCTACAATCAGATTCATGCGTATTCTCCTTTTATCGTCAAATTGCGATCGGGATGTCCCTGATCTGCTCCCCGGTCACATAATCGTCTGCGCGCACGTCGTTTCTTGTGAACTGATAAAAATCCTTGATCTCCGGATTTAACCAGAATTTCGGTGCCGGATAGGGCGTCCGCGAAATCAGTTCTTTGATAATCGGCACATGGCGGTCATAGATATGCGCATCCGCAATGACATGCACCAGCTCGCCGACCTCCATATCGCACACCTGTGCCAGCATATGCAAAAGCACAGAATACTGCACCACATTCCAGTTATTCGCCGCCAGAACGTCCTGGGAACGCTGGTTTAAAACTGCATTTAAAGTCAGTTTATCGTGTCCCGGCTTCTGCGTCACATTAAAGGTCATGCTGTAGGCACAGGGATACAGGTTCATTTCATGCAAATCCTGATGCACATAAATATTCGTCAGGATTCTTCTCGAAAACGGATTGTTTTTCAGATCGTAAATCACGCGGTCCACCTGATCAAACAGACCCTCTTTATACAGATGCTTTACACCAAGCTGATAGCCGTAAGCCTTGCCGATACTGCCGTCTTCATCCGCCCATTCGTCCCAGATATGGCTGTGTAAGTCATGGATATTATTGGATTTCTGCTGCCAGATCCACAAAATCTCGTCCGTCGCGCTCTTTAAAGCGGTGCGGCGAAGCGTCAGGAGCGGAAATTCCTTCGATAAGTCGTAGCGGTTGACTACGCCGAACTTTTTGATCGTATAGGCGCTGGTTCCGTCCGGCCAGTGCGGGCGTACCTTTTCTCCCTCCGTGCTCGTTCCATTTTCCAGAATATCCCGGCACATATTGATAAAGATTTCATCTGCCATGCTCATATGCTTATCCCTGATTCCTCCTGATTTTAATTCCATTTATCGCAAAGCGAATTGATCTGGTCTGCAAATTTCGCCAGATCCTTATTTGCCATTCCTTTGCAGTGCCCAATCAACGCCATCAGGCGCTGTCCTGCAGCCACAAGACGATTGTATGCGCTGCTCTGCCCGCCGGATGCTGCAGCGGTCTTCTTTTTCACAGCGACAGGCTCTGTAATCTTTTCAAACGTCTCCGTCGTCAGATTAAAGACCGTTCCGCTGTAGGGTGCAAACGCATCGAGCCCGTGTTCATCCTTTAAGCAGTCCGCAAACGACATCGTAACGAGATCCTCACCGTGCACAATAAACACTTTTTTCGGCTTTGTTTCAAAGCCCTCGATCCAGTCGATTAAACCGTTTTTATCCGCATGTCCGGATATTCCTGTTAACACCCTGATCTGTGCGTTTACATCCACCGTCTCTCCGAACAGCCTCATTTCTTTCACTCCGTCTATCAGTGCCCGTCCCGGCGTGCCGACCGACTGATAGCCAACAAACAGAATCGTACACTCCGGTCTCCAGAGGTTGTGCTTTAAATGATGGCGCACGCGCCCGGCATCGCACATGCCGGAAGCGGAAATGATGACCTTCGGCGTTTCATCGAAATTGATCGCCTTGGATTCATCGCTGGTGACCGCAAGGCGCAGCCCCGGAAACGTGATGGGATTGATGCCCTGTCTGACAAGCTCCATCGCCTCTTCGTCAAAGCAGGTCCGCTCGTTTTGTTTGAAAATACCGGTTGCCTCCACCGCAAGCGGACTGTCCACATAGACCGGAAAATCCGCATGATTGGAAACCAGTCCATCCGCCTTGATTTTGCGGATAAAATACAGCATTTCCTGTGTGCGCCCAACCGCAAACGACGGAATGACCACATTTCCACCCTTATCCAGCGTCTCCTGGATGATCTGAGTCAGCTCTCTGACATAATCCGGGCGCGTACTGCCGTGCAGGCGGTCGCCATAGGTCGACTCCATCACGACATAATCTGCCGTTTTTGTATATTCCGGATCTTTTATCAGCGGCTGATTTTTGTTGCCGATATCCCCTGAAAAAACAAGTTTTCTGCTGCAGCCCTCTTCTTTGAGCCATACCTCGATGCTGGCGGATCCAAGCAGATGCCCGACGTCTGTAAACCGGATCGTCACGTTATCGTTTATTTCCAATTCTTTCCCATACGGGCACGGTACGATACAGTTGATGGTGCCGATCGCATCCTCCATCGTATACAACGGCTCCTCCACTTCGATTCCGGCATGGCGTTTTGCCTTCCTGCTTTTCCACTCCGCCTCCTGCTGCTGAATGTGGGCGCAGTCCCGGAGCATAATGCTGCATAAGTCCGCGGTCGCTTCCGTTGTATAAATCTTGCCGCGGAAGCCGTGTGCGTACAAAAGCGGCAGCATGCCGGAATGATCGATATGGGCATGCGTTAAAAACACAAAATTGATCTGGGATTCCGGAACCGGCAACGGGCAGTTTTCAAACCGGTTGACGCCCTGTTCCATTCCGTAATCGACCAGCATATAACTGTCTCCTGCCTGCAGGTAATGACAGCTTCCTGTCACTTCATGATTCGCACCGATAAACTGCAGCTTCATACACCATTGCCCCCTTTTTTTTATTTCAATTCGTTCGCCATCCGGTAGAATTGGTCATATATGCCATGCTTTTCCAGAAGCTCTTCATGATTGCCTTCTTCCACGATGCCGTCATGGGTCAGCACCAAAATACGATCGGAATTTCGGATAGAAGAAAGCCTGTGTGCGATGGTCAGCGTCGTGCGCCCTTCAGACAGCCTGCCAAGGGATTTTGCTACCTCGTATTCGCTCTCGTTATCCAACGCACTGGTCGCCTCATCCAAAATAATAATCGGCGGGTTCTTTAAAAAGACACGGGCGATGCTGATTCTCTGCTTCTGTCCGCCGGAAAGCTTTACGCCCCGCTCGCCCACGTAGGTGTCGTAGCCATCCTTCAACTCTGTGATAAACTCATGCGCGCCCGCACGTTTTGCAGCTTCCATCACTTCTTCACGTGTCGCATCCGGTCTTCCGTAAACGATATTGTCATAGATCGTGCCCGAGAACAGATAAACATCCTGCTGCACGACACCGATATTATGGCGCAGGCTCTTTAAGGTGAAATGCTTGATCGGTTCTCCGTCAATTGTGATCTCACCGCCCGTCACATCATAAAAACGCGGGATCAGGTTGCACAGCGTTGTTTTTCCGCCGCCGGAAGGTCCTACCAGAGCTACCTTTTCTCCCGGATGAATCGTCAGGTTTAAGTTTTTGAACACCTGATTGTGATCATCCGGATATTCAAAGCTCACATTGTGGAATGCGATTTCGCCCTTCGGCTCTCCCATTTCCACAGCGTCTGCCTCATCGAAAATTTCGATGTCTGCATCCATGATCTGCAAAAACCGTTCAATTCCTGTCATGCCGCGCTGGAACTGTTCCGCAAACTCGATAATCCTGCGGATCGTCGCAATCAGCGTCGTCACATACAAAAGAAACGCCACCAGGTCGCCTGCTGCGACCCATCCCTTTATCATAAATATGCTGCCGAAAAGCAAAACAGACACATACATTGCGCCGTCAAAAGCGTGGGTTGTCGCATTAAAGACCGCCATCAGGTGATAGGAATCTCGTTTGATGTCAAAGAACTGTCTGTTGTCTGTCTCAAACTTGTTCGTCTCCATCTGTTCATTTGTAAATGCCTTTACAACCTTCTGCCCCAGCAGGCTGTCCTCAATGCGGGCGTTTAATTCCCCAATCTGGTTTCTCTGTCTGCGGAATACATCCCGCATTTTAAAATTCAGATGCATGCACACTGCAACCATGATCGGAACGATCAGGAAAATAATCAGTGTCAGAAGCACATTGATCCGCATCAGGATGATAAATGCGATCACGAGCTTCACCCCGGCGATAAAAAATTCTTCCGGGCAGTGATGCGCAAATTCGGTCACATCAAACAGATCGTTCGTAATCCGTCCCATGATCTGTCCGACCTTGGTATTATTATAATAGGTATTCGACAGCTGATGCAGATGCTGATACGCGTCCCGGCGCATGTCCGTTTCGATTTTCGCGCCCATGATATGTCCGACGCCCGCCATATAATAAGTGGCAACGCAGTCCACTACACGCAACGCCAGATAAATCGCAACTACACCCAGAATTGTCTGAACCGACAGTTCTGCCAGATGATACAGTCCCTGATTGGTAATGTAACGCATAATCATCGGCAGCACCAGCTCGCACAGTGTCGTCAGCCCGGCGCAGAATAAATCCAGCACCAGTGTTTTCCAATACGGTTTAAAATATGGCTGAAAGCGCCGAAATAGTTCTTTTGTTGTATATTGCCTGTCTTTCATGGCAAATTCTCCCCTTATCCCTCGTATTTTACAGACGGACTATGCCATCCGCTCGTTTTAGTATAACACAAAAACAGCTCTCCTGTAAACGACAGGTGAAGCTGCCTCCCGTTCTCTCGATCCCCTCTTTTTCGTCACCCCCTGCTTTTCTTCTTCATAAAATAAGAAAAAAGGCAGTATCTTCCCCGTCTTTTGTAAGGAGACTTCCATGATGGATTCCTGTTCTTCCTGCTGCCGTCCGGCCTGCACGCTGCCAACCGCCTGCCGTCCCGGCGCTTCCTGTATATCCAGACAGGACATCGAACGCCTGCTTCTATGGAAGCTCGGGCTTATGAAATGCCCAAACAACCGGTTTTGCTCCGGTTGGCAAAAGCGCCCAGGCGTGTGCCGTTCCGATTCCTTTTTTCACTGACGCAGCTTTGGCTGCCGGGATGCCTACAGCTGCCAAATACAGTCCGTATCTGCCTATAGCGTCCTTCCGGCGGCGGTATATAACAGGGCATTACAGATTGCCGCCGCTACGTTCGAACCACCCTTTCGTCCACGCGCCACAATATACGGCACCGGATCCTTCAGAATTTCTTCCTTGCTTTCCACTACATTGACAAAGCCCACCGGAACCCCGATGACCAGCACAGGATCCACTTTTTTCTCCAGGATCAGCTCATGCAGGCGAATCAGCGCGGTCGGCGCATTCCCGATCGCAAAAACCCATCTGCCCGGAAGCCTGGCCGCTTCCTCCATACTCACCCACGCGCGGGTCGTCTGTCTTTCTTTCGCAAGCCTTGCCACTTCCGGATCGCTCATAAAACAACGTGCGGTCCCGCCAAAGCTCTCCAGAGTGCTTTTATGGATGCCGGAAAGGGCCATCTGCGTATCTGTCACAATTCCAGCCCCGGCTTTGAATGCTTCCACAGCTTTTGTTACCGCGCCGTCCGAAAAAACAAGGTTGTCTACATAGTCAAAATCCGCCGTCGTATGAATCACCCGTTTGATAACCGGCTCGTTTTCCGGTAAAAGCTTCCGGTCACCCAGCTCCTTCGTAAGGATCTCAAAACTACGTTTTTCAATTTCACCCGGCAGTACATATTGATAGCTCATCTGTCGCCCTCCTGCTTCTCCATCATCCGGTAAATCTGTTCCATATCCAGTGCTTTTCTGACTTCAGCTGCCAGAAGATCATACTGACTTTCCTTAAATGCCGCATAATCCTGTGTCAGCGCCTCTGCACAGATTCCCTTTTTGGAAAGCAGCGCGCCGCACAGATTTTTTGTCAGCGACCCGTCTTCAAAAAGTCCGTGCACATAAGTACCGGCAACATTGCCGCAGACTGCGCCGTCTGCCTGCCAGTCCTCCTCTGCTTCTGTGCTTCCGTTTGTCAGCGTCCGGATTCTGGAGAACGAGTTTTTTCCGTTTCCTGTTGTATGTCCCATATGAATTTCATAACCTTCTAATTCAATCTGACTTAAAGCAGAAAGTGCACCGGTCACTTCCAAAAATCGACCTTCTACGCGAGTTCTGGTCTTTGCGCCTTTAAAGACGGTATCCATCGGCAGCAGTCCCATTCCCTTTATCTTTCCTCCGGCTTCGACACCATCCGGGTCAGAAAGGGTTTCTCCTAACATCTGATAGCCACCACAAACACCAAAAATAATCTTATCTTCCCCTGCTTTCTTTAAAATCGCAGCTTCTAATCCATTCTGGCGCATCCATAAAAGGTCTTCCATTGTATTTTTAGAACCCGGAAGAATAATCATATCTGGATTTTTGAGTTCTTTTACCGTTCTGACATAACGTACTGAAACTCCGGGAATCACTTCAAGTGCATTAAAATCCGTAAAGTTTGAAATCCTCGGAAGGCGGATAACTGCAATATCAATTAAATCCACTTCTCGATTTCCTTTTACGCGTTCTGCCAGACTATCCTCATCCTCAATATCTACATTTAAATACGGTGCAACTCCGACCACCGGAATTTTAGTCCGTTCTTCTAACATTTCCACTCCAGGGTCCAAAATACTTTTATCCCCTCTAAATTTATTGATAATCAGACCTTTTACCATATCCTGCTCATCTTCATCAAGCAACATAACCGTACCGACAAGCTGTGCAAATACTCCGCCCCTGTCAATATCTCCAACTAAGAGCACCGGTGCTTTTGCCATCTTTGCCATTCCCATATTGACAAAATCTTCCTGTTTTAAATTGATTTCTGCCGGACTTCCTGCTCCTTCAATCACAATGATATCATATTCGGATGCCAGTTTTTCATAGGCCTCTAAAATTTTCGGACGAAGATTTTTCTTAAATGCATAATAATCTTTCGCACTCATATTTCCAAGCACTTCTCCGTTTACAATGACCTGACTTCCCATGTTATTGGTTGGTTTTAATAAAATCGGATTCATCAGCGCAGACGGTTTGATTCCTGCCGCTTCTGCCTGTATGACCTGGGCACGTCCCATTTCGAGACCCTCTTCTGTAATAAAAGAATTCAATGCCATATTTTGAGATTTAAATGGAGCAACTTTATATCCATCCTGTTTAAAAATCCGGCATAAACCCGCTGTCAAAAGGCTTTTTCCTGCATTTGACATTGTTCCCTGTATCATAATCGCTTTTGCCACTTTTCTCCATCCTTTCTGCATGCTTTTAAAACTTCCAACAGTTTTTCATTTTCTTCTTGAAGCTTTACCGCCACACGATAATATCCTTTTTTTAATCCATAATAATTACTGCAGTCCCGGATTAAAATTCCTTTTTCCAGACATTTTTCATACAAGCCTTCTTCCCCTTGAAAGAAAATATAATTTGCCTTTGAATCAAAGGTTTTATAACCAAGAAGCGTTAAATTTTTTATCAGTTTCTTTCTCTGTGCATGCACATAAGCCATACTTCTCTTTACATACTCTTCTTCTTTTAATGCTGCAATCCCTGCTTTTTGTGCCACGGTAGAAACTGCCCACGGCTGCCCACAATGCTGTATTTTTTCCAACAACCTTTGGTTACTGCTCAAACCATATCCCAGTCTGACTCCTGCCATTGCATAACGC
>ENA-OPWC01000447-OPWC01000447.1-human-gut-metagenome-genome-assembly--contig:-NODE-447-length-35694-cov-6.841185_pt1 | contig 35694 bp, 30 predicted proteins | sample MGYA00241504_ERZ502000 | MGnify/ENA primary metagenome ERZ502000 (study PRJEB25962, sample SAMEA2042005) | human gut metagenome | biome: human gut; feature: human-associated habitat; material: faeces...
TGACTTATCACTTCTCAACTTCCATAAGTCTCAACCATGATTGAACCTTAGGAGGACCCCGTTATATCCATTTAACTAAGGGAACAAATGCCGTATTTTCGGGCTTTTCAGCCTTTTTGGCTCCGGCTGCCATGTTTATGAATCCAATCACTTGCGTGATGAATTGCTCCTGTTATTATATATTGATTTTAGCCTTTTTGCAAACTCTAAAATCCTGTTGCTTCTCACTAAATGGTCTGCACTTAGTTGCCCCCTTAGGAGAGCTCCAACCAATTGTCACTCTCTGTCAATCTGAGGTAAGGTAAACCCATATGGGACACTATTAAAAACTATTTCCGATTCAATTTGAGTTATTCTGAATACCCCCTCTGTCAAGCTTTGAAAGTTAGCTGATTGTTTGCTCCAGCTAATAATTGGGGAATGCCTTGATATTACCATCGACATCTGTTATATGACCACCATGCTTCGTACGTTCGATCATGGTAAACAGTATTCAATTAAACTTCCTATCGAAAGCACAAGATATTTTCTTGTCTATAAATAATATAACGCATACGAGACGGTTTGTCCATGCGTTTTTGACTGGTAAATTGGTTAATTCAAAGTAGTAATAATATTATTATGGAAATCTGAAAATAATTTTTCAAATACGGACATAACCGGTGGATGGACCTGCACCGACCTTTGCGATATACCCACTCTTAACTAAATCCGTCAGTGTTCTTTCCACGGTAACCTTACTTATGTCAGGGCATAGTTCCATAATTTCCTTCTTCGTTATCTTACCGACCTTATTATCAATCACTGCCTTAATTCTATCCGGCTTGGAAAGATTATGGTACTTCAAATGTTCTACACGGCTTTCAAATTCATTGTATGCTTTCAGCATAATACCTAAATAATACTTAACAAAAGGCTCATAACTGTTTTCACCCTCATGCCAACCGACAGAACTTGCTTGAAGAGCTTCATAATATGTTTCTTTCGTTTTTTCAATCAGCATTTCCATGCTGACATACTTTCCAACGATATATCCAGCCTTATAGAACAACAATAAAGTCAACAGACGGCTCATTCTACCATTTCCATCATTAAAAGGATGAATACACAGAAAATCCAGAATGAACATGGGGATTAAAATCAGTTTATCAATGAGATTTGCTTCCCATGCTTCAAGGAAACGAGCGCAAAGTTCGTCTATTGCTTCTGCAGTCTGAAAAGCTGGAACTGGAATAAAACGAGCTTTTTGGTGTCCCCCGGCATCGGTTTCTGCAATTACATTGTCTGAATTCTTATAGGTACCACCGATGTTTCCTTGGCAATAAGAATATAAATCACGATGTAACTGTAAAATAATGTTTGGTTTTGGAGTGATATATTCATAACTTTCGTGAATCGTAGCCAGCACTTCACGATAACCGGCAATTTCCTGTTCAGACCGATTACGTGGCTCTGCTTTCTGACTTACCAGTTCTTCCAAACGTTTATCACTTGTAAATATACCTTCAATTCGGTTAGATGCTCCCGTACTTTGAATTAAAGTAACTTCCAGAAGTGTTTTCAGTTCATCTATGTTTGCTTCCAGAAATAATTCCTGTTTACCTTTATGCTCATGAATACTGCCAACCATCTGAACAATTTCAGGTGTCAGCAACTTCGCAGGATTTGTAATATAATCAAAATTTCTCATTGAAATCTCCTTCATTTTGAATTTATCTCCATCATTTTAATGCTAAATGATGGAGATTTCAATAGATTTGATGGAGATAGATTCTCCATATGCACAATAAAGATACTCATTTGGATATAGAATTTATTACTTCATCAGCAGGATTTCAATTTTTTCCCTGGTTCTTCTCCGGTAACTTTATGATATTTAATCTGATTGGCGTACCATTTTTCAAAGCTGACAATATTGATTCGTATCTTTCCGGCACTGTCATCCAGGTTCTCTTTTGTGTTGGACGCCGTTTGTAAGAACTTTCTTCTGAAATCTTCGAAATGACTTTTTCAACATCGTCCATTTCTGGAACTTCTTTTTGTTTCATAATTGCTGTTGCCATTTATTCTTCACTTCCTGTCTTTTTAGTGTTAGTGTTTTTTCTTATATCATATCTCAAATCCAGATAAAAATTTAGGATGTCGATTGCAGACAAAATCTGCCTGATCAACACCCTGTTTTTTACTGTTCCAAGTTATCGAGCCAGTCATCGAAACTCTTCTTAGAGATGCGATACTTTCCGCCATCCAACTGGATCCACCGGAATTCCTTTTTCTTCAGAAGGTTATAAATAGTCAATGTCATTAACTTTAGCAAAAAGCAGAAGATATCTTATCCTTTTAGGAATAAATATCTTCTGCTTTTAAGTTAATGACATTGGAAAATATCTACACTTATTCTCTATATTTTATACTTCCCTGCATCCACACAATGCCCTTAAAACGTCTGCCAACCTGTGGTTCTCCAACCAGATCCTTCTGATTAATGCAGACTCCAAAGTTCATTTCATTACAGCAGATATCAAACACCCAGACATTTTCTCCGGTAAGATTATTCTGTTCCAGCCTGCAATCTAATATTTCGCCCAGAATTGCATACTGATCACTCTCAATGCCATATGGCATAAAATAAGAATCCACAATGCTGAGTACATCCTCATGCGTAATACGTCTTGACAACATGGAATATGTATCAATATCTTCTAACGTCAGATTTTCGATCGCATTTTCATCCCCATCTCTTGCGGCTGCTACCAGATAATTGCGGTCCGTTGTATTCTGCTGGTTCTGCTTATTTTTTTTCTCAGTTTTATTAATTGGAAGCAAAATTTTTCCTTCTGTAGAAAGCGCACCTAAAATAACACCTTCCTCCAGATTCATATATTTTTTTGATCCTTTTACAGCCAGAAAATCCACAACATTCTGCAGATAGAAAATTAACGTCACTCCTATTCTGACTTCATCACATATCCCCGCATAGGACTCTTTTTCCGCATGTTTTTCCACTTCTGCCTGTTCTCTTGTGGATAACATTGTGCCAAAAAAATACGGATAGTAATAATCCATCTCAAATGTGTCATCTTCCCGGTACGTACCTCTTAGCGTCAGACCAAAAAAGTCGCCAAACTGATGACAAAGTTCAGCAAATTCATTTCCTTCCGAATCCTCTGCCACCTTAATTGTGTCCGGTTTTTCTTCTATATCTTTACATATTTTTTCGAGTTCTTCTTTCTTAATATCCGAAAGACCGACTGCTCTTAAAAATTTATGCATATTAATCTCCATTCTTGCGCTGTTTTTTGCGCATCTCAAGTTTGTGCGTAAGCACAAATCTTGCGTGTGAAAAAACTTATTTTTCACACTAATCTCCATTCTTAAACCAACTGCAGAATTGATATTTTTTTATTTTTTGCCAGGTCATATCTGATTTCCGTCATCTGATTATCCTGATCTAAGACAGCAACGACCGGACGGATAGAATTGTCCGTCTGGCATACAACGATTCCTGTTTCTCCTGTATTCAGCCGGATTTTCGTACCGACCGGATAATATGCAACTATTTTCTGTAATACTTTTACGATTTTTCGTTCAAATAAAAGATCTGCTGCCTCTATCATTGTCTCAAGTGCCTGCTGTACACTGATTCTTTTGCATTCCATTCCGGAAATCATACAATCAAATGTATCACATACCTGCAATATATTACACTCGATATCTTTTGTTTTTTGTTTTAAAGGATAACCGGAACCGTCTTTTCTTTCGTGATGCGATAATACCATCTTTTTTGAAACAGGCGATATCCAGTCCTCACCTTCCAACGCTGAATATGCCAGTATTGTATGTTTTTTCAATTCAAATACTTCCGATGCCGGTCTGTTATCCATATCAAAATTAATATATGGAACCGTGATGTAACGCATACCAAGATCATGCAAAAGTGCCCCTGTTGCAATATCAATATAAGATTCTTCTTTTACTTTTAACATTTTTGCAACCACCAAAGACAACATGGTCACAAGGACGGTATGCTCATAAAGACTTCCATTGCGTTCTTCTATATCTATGACTTTTGGCTGTTCTTCTTCCGTTATTTCCCTGACAATTTCATTTGCAAGGTCCGTCATTTTGTTCAATGAATTTTTTCCATGGTAAATATGATTTTCCAGGATTTTTTGAACTTCACTGACATAATATTGTTTTCTCTCTTCACTGATAATAAAATGTGTTGTTTCAAAGGCTTCATACGGATCTTCAATACATACGGTATCGATACCCAAAAAAGAAATAAGATCCAAATACTCCGGTTTTAACACTGTTCCACCGGAAATCAATATTTCTTTTTCTTTTGTTATAACCGGTTCCACCAGTGTTTCTCCGCCTACAAGTGATTTGACCTGCCGTATTCTCATTATTTCTCCATAACTTTATTTCTCACACTATTCCTCATCCGAATTTTTCAAATTACTATTCGGATCCATTGCACGTTTTAAAGCTTCCTGTTCTTCCTCTGATAAAACAATTACAGAATTACCATCAATAATTTCTTTAATATATGTATAGCAGCCCTCTCTGGTGTGCATTGCATTAATAATAAATCCATTATTGCGCATATCTAACATTGCAAGAGAAAAACTTAATTTTCCTCCCATCTCATGAAATGCATCATACTTGATCAATCCCATCTTCTGATAGGTACGCTGCATATTTTTAGAGAGTACTTTAATATTGCTGTCATTTTCTTCATTTGATTCTAACAGGGAATCAACCTGATCTAACCTTTGAATCAATGTATCTTCCAGTGTCTTTGCATCTTTTCCACTCATAAAAATGCGGTAATTCTTTTTTAATTTTTTCATCTGAACAATATTTACAATTGTTAATATAAATAAAATCAAAAGAACTCCACAAAGCCCTATAATAATATAATCTGAGTCAAACCCTAAATATTTTGATATCATTATTTTACCTTTCACTTTTTAGAACAAATGTTCTGTATATGTATATTTTATGCAATTGTGCGGATCAGATCAATAATACGATCCAGTTCATCCATAGAATAATATTCTATTTCTATTTTTCCTTTTTGATCATCTTTTTTGTTGATAGCAACTTTTGTTCCAAGAATTGATTTCATCTTCTCCTCTAAATCATGATAAATTGCCTCCATTGCAGGATCTGAAACCTTTTTCTTTTCTACTGGAATATCTTTATTGTTTTGAATTTTCTTTACCAGTTTTTCTGTCTCACGCACGCTTAAATTTTCATCAAAAATTTTCTGTGCAGTTGCAAATTGTTTCTCCACATCCTCAATTCCAAGCAGTGCTCTTGCATGGCCGGTTGTGATCATATCATCGATTACCATCTGCTGAACACGTTCATCTAATTTTAAGAGCCTCATAGAATTTGTTACAGCGGTTCTGCTCTTAGAAACACGCTCCGCAACCTCATCCTGTTTTAAATGGAACTCTGTTAAAAGTCTTTTATATGCAAACGCTTCCTCGATTGGATTTAAGTTTTCTCTCTGTATATTTTCTACTAATGAAATTTCTACAACTTCCTGATCGGTAAGATTCATGATCCGGACCGGAACTTCTTTTAATCCCGCAAGTTTTGCGGCTCTCCAACGTCGTTCCCCAGCAATAATTTCATAATAATCCTTTTTATCCAATACAAGTAACGGCTGAAGCACTCCCACCTGCTTAATGGATTCTGATAAATCCACCAATGAATCCTCATCAAAGTTTTTTCTAGGCTGTTCTCTGTTTGGTTCCACTTTATTGATATTAACAAAGATTCCATCTGTCTCATTTTTTTCAGAACCAGCATTTACTTTTACCGTCTCAGTTTCTTTATTTGCATTTACTTTATTTGGAATCAATGAATCAATTCCCTGTCCCAGACCACGTTTTTTTGTTGCCATACTTTTATACATTCTTCCTTTCCATAACTTCTTTTGCCAACATGCGATAGCTTTCCGCTCCTGCTGACTTTGTATCATACATATTGATAGGCAGTCCGTGTGACGGTGCCTCTGCAAGACGGATATTTCTAGGTATTAATGTATCATAAATTTTGGTATCAAGATTTGTTCTTACGTTTTCTACAACCTGATTTGACAAATTTGTTCTTACATCATACATAGTAAACACAATACCATCAATGTGAAGTTCCGGATTTAATCTCTGCTGAACAAGATCAATGGTATGTATCAACTGACTGAGTCCTTCCAAAGCATAATATTCACACTGGATTGGAACAAGTACAGAATCTGCTGTGGTCATAGCATTAATTGTTAACATATTCAATGATGGTGGACAATCAATAATGATAAAATCATAATCATCACGAACGTAATCTACAGCATTTTTCAAAATGTATTCTTTATCTTCAATGCCTAACAATTCAATCTCCGCCCCCGCAAGATTCACATTGGACGGTATAATCTTCATTCCATCCACTACAGTATCAACCATACTTTCCTTGATAGAACATTCATCAAGCATTAATTCATATACCGTGTTTTCCAGTTCATTTTTATTTACACCTAATCCGCTTGTCATATTTCCCTGCGGATCAAGATCAATTGTTAAAACTTTTTTTCCTGCTTCAGCTAAGCAGGAAGCAAGGTTAATCGCCGTTGTTGTCTTACCTACACCGCCCTTTTGATTGGCGATTGCTATAATTCTGCTCATTATAATCCTCATTTCCTTCTTTATTGGTTTCATTATAGCACTTATATATATGCATTTCTATAAAAAAATGTTTCACGTGAAACATTTTGTGTATTTTTACTTCTAATATTTATTTCACATTTGAATAATTATATATTTTTTATTGTTTCTGGAGATTCTTTGTTTGATGCATAGCTTACTCAACATGAAATCTTCTATACTTTTATATGACAGATAAAATATCCAATAAATAATGTTTCACGTGAAACATCTGTGTATTGATTTCGTATTTAACAACTAAAATATATTTTACCTTTTATAATATTGGGTGGAATACTTTCATTTATGTATACTTGATCAGAATACTATTGTGTAATTATTTTATTTATATATAACTCTATTAGATATTATTGTGTAATTATTTTATTTATGTATACTCTATTAAAATATTAACGTGCTATAATTTCATTTTTATTTACTCTATTGAAATATTAACGTGCTATAATTTCATTTTTATTTACTCTGCTAAATATTATCGTACAATAATTTTCACCATATAAACACTGACAAAATTGAATATGCAATGTTTCACGTGAAACATTGCATATTCAATTTTATACTTATTTTAATTGGTTACATATTAAGCTTCACTCTCACGCTGCTTTCAATAAACACAATATTTTTACTTGCATCTTAATTTTATGCGTAGTCACAAATATTGCGTATATTTTTTCCACCATATCATATTTCTATATTTTCAGTATTTTATTAATAACTATGAATCACTTTGATATTTTACAGTTATATAATATTAATTTTACTATTTTGGTGCATATTGCTTTCCAGTAAAATCATAATATTATGCACGATGAAAAATAAAAATATCGTATTCTAATTTGCATAATATGCAAAATATACCGTAATCTTAAACTTTATTGATTAAATACTGTTTCTTATTTTAAGCCATTTATACCTCTCCAATATATACTTACTTGTTTTTACTTTGTAGTCATTTTATATTTTCCGTATTTTTATAATATTATATTTTGTAATAATGTACCCCGATATAATAATTTATCATTTTATACTCTATCTCTGTTCTAATCTGCTAAGCAAAAAATCATTATTTTTCGTTCATCTTTTAACTACCTGTTTTTTTATTTACAGAATAGAATTTTATAATCTATAGATTCTATACCTTGCAGGTAAATCTTCTATTTTAGATGACACATTACACCACATTCCATAAACATATCTATTATTATAAATAAGAATATTTTTGATAAAAAAGACATAAAATAAAAAGCTGCCTGTGCCCATTTTGTCAGTCTGGCAATCAGCCTGATTCAGTGCTATTTACAGTAAATTTTTTGTAAGGTACAAATTCCACATTCATTGTTTAACTTTGATAGAAAATTAGTAAATCCTAGTTTACCCGTTTATTTACAGTGATATTTTTTCATGAATTAAATCACAAATAAGCATCAAGTCAAAGCTTAATCATTATTGCTCTTCACATTACTCCAAGATAATCTGCATCAGGAAGATCATAGCAATCTTAATATTTATTAGATTTAATTCATTGCTATCAATTTTCTTATTTTAAGACAATGGAATAAAATATACAATTCTTTGTATATTTTTCAATAATAGAATGCACGCTCTGCAAACATTCTATTATCATGAATCAAAAAAGTGTCGTTACAATGTTTCACGTGAAACATTGTAACGACACTTCAAATCATTACGTTAATTTATAATCAATTTCTTAGATGGTAATCAGGTTATTGCGAATCGCAAATACTGCTGCCTGTGTACGATCTGTTACTCCGATTTTTTTAAAGATATTAGAAACATGATTCTTCACAGTACGTTCGCTGATATTCAAATGCTCTGCAATTTCTTTATTATAAGTTCCATAAGAAAGCATCTTTAAAACTTCCAGTTCTCTTCTGGTAAGACTTTCAATCTTACTGCTATCACTATCCCGGTCAAGCATCTTGGAGTTTAAAACTGGTATTAAACTTGGCTGAATATAATCTTCTCCATTTACAACTGCTAAAATTGCTTTTTTCAATTCTGCAGACTCAGAATCTTTTAACAAATATCCATTTACTCCAATATCAACAGCCTTTAAAAGATACTCTACTTCATTGTGTACCGTTAATACCAACACCTTGACTTTCATTTTCATATCTTTCATTTTCTGAAGGACTTCCAGTCCATTCATATTTGGCATATTAATATCCAGTAATAAAATATCTGGTACAACTGTTTTTAATTTTTCAAGACAGTCTACTCCGTCACATGCTTCAGCAATAACTTCAAAATCACCTTCTAACTCCAGTAATTGTTTTAAACCTTCACGAATCATTGAATGATCATCTGCTATCATAACTTTTACTGCCATCTTTTATGTACCTCCCTATTCGGTAATCGGAACTTCAACCTGGATTTTCGTCCCCACATTTATTTTCGAATGAATGTCTATTTTTCCAGATAAAAGGTATACCCTTTCTTTCATCATAGATAAACCAAATCCTGAATTATCGGCTTTACAACTACACTCCGTTTCTTCATATGCAAATCCCTTTCCATCATCCTCAATAGAAAGTATGATTGTTCCCGGTTGATAATTTAATACAACTTTTATTATGGAACAATCTGCATGGCGGATTGCGTTGCTGCATGCCTCCTGTATAATCCTTAACAATGTAATTCCAATAACAGGATTAATTTTATATGACTCACCGACTACAGAAAAATTTATCTTTTTTGTTTCACTGCTCTCTAACTTCTCTAATGCACGTTCAATGGTAACTTCCAGGCCAATATCATCAAATGACATCGGTCGCAAATTATAAATCATGTTCCGTGTATCATTGATAATGTCCCGCAGCGTCTTAGACATGATATTTAATTCCAGTTTACACCGGACTTTATCCATATCAATCAACTTACTGCATAATTCAGTTTTATGAACCAGACTCGTCAGATTCTGCACGGTTGAATCATGCAATTCCCTTGATATACGCTGCCTCTCATTTTCCTGCGTCTCCAATAACTTGAGACGCAATATATCATCACTGATATCTGAATCACTATCATTTATCTTCTGTTCTAATTCAGCGATTGCCTCATTTAATTCGTCCAACTTTGCAATGCAGGATACATATTCTTTTTTTCTGGTATCTAACTGTTCCTGTAAAAGCTTCTGCTGATCTTCTAAATGCTGGATCTGTTCTCTGCCCTTCGGATTAACATCCCTTGGACTAAATGATTCATAATTTGAATCATTTTCCTCTTTTAAAAGCTTTATAAATGCCTTATTTTCCTTAATCTGCAATTCCAGTGCCTCGACTGACTTATGAATCTCTTCTTTATTCGACATCAGCTCCGACTGAAATTTTTTTAAATACTCACTTATCATATACTTCCTTCGAACATATGTTTTATATTACATAAATAATAGACCATTTTTATTTTATACTAAATTTACCTTATTGAAAAGATAAAATATAAAATTTATTTGTATAAGAAGACAAAAGCGGCTATAATATTATTATAAAAAAACGCCTGTTATTTGGCAGATATGGAGGCATTTATGAATAAAAGTATGAAAAAAAACATCAGACACTTTTTTCTGTTAACTGCATTTGCCGCCGGAACCATCCATTTAGTAAATCGTTTCATTGATTTTACAGCTTCAATGAAAAATATATTAAAGACGGAAAATGGTAATTTTTTTGATTGGAAGAATGGCAAAATATATTACACAAGACGTGGTTCCGGGACACCTGTTTTATTAATACATGATCTTAGTCCACTCAGTTCTTCTTATGAGTGGTGCCGTTATGCAAAGAAACTTGAAAAACAGCATACGGTATATACGATCGACCTCTTAGGCTGTGGACGTTCCGAGAAACCTTATCTGACCTACACCAACTATTTATATGTTCAGCTTATTACAGATTTTGTAAAAGAAGTTATCAAAGATGCCCCGACTGTAATTGCAACCGGTTCTTCTATTTCCTTTGTAACGTTGGCAGAAAACATGAATAATCATCTGTTCCATAAGATCATTGCGATCAATCCGCCAATGCCGGAAAAATTCAACCGCACACCGAGTAACTCTTCTACTTTAAAGAAGGCATTACTGGAAGTTCCTATTCTTGGAACATTTATTTACAATGTAAAAACACATGAAAAAAATATCCAGAAATTATTTTATACAGAATATTTTAACAAACCGCAGCTTGCCTCTTCTAAAATGTTAGACGCTTACTACGAAGCTTCCCACATGAATGGCAGCCACGGAAAATATTTAATGGCAAGCATTGAAGGCCAGTACATGGATAACTGTATTTTACATGCACTCAAGAAACTTTCCATCCCTTTCTATGTTGTGGAAAGCAGAAGTAATCCAGATTCCGTTCAGATCGTAACAAGCTATGCAAAGCAAAGTTCCATGATTGAAACTGCCTATATTTCCAATGTAAAACATCTTCCTCAGTTAGAGGCACCGGATAAATTGGCAGAAGTGATTCGTATGCTTTTCGAACGTGAAGAAAAATAATACATGAATATACAAAAAAGTGACTGTCGGAATTTTTCACAGTCACTTTTTTGATCGATAACACGATGCTTTCACGCAAAGTGTTTTTCTATTTATGACACTTTATTTTCTTACAAAATGTTTTTCTATTTATGACACTTTATTTTTTTACAAAATGTCTTTCTTTTACCCTTATTATTTTAGTGTAACGGCTCCTTTGTCGGAGTGCCGGCTTTCCTCGGATATGCTTTCGATGTATGTTTTTCCTTATCGATCACAACAAAAGATCGTTTCTGCTCATACAGATCAAATTTATACACATCCGTCACTTTTCCACCCAGAACGAAAACAGCTTTTTTTGCCTCTGCTACTTCTTCCTCAATACTGCCGGACTTATAGGAAATAAATTTTCCTCCAACCTTCACAAATGGGATGCAGTATTCACTGAGTGAAGAAAGATTTGCAACCGCGCGGGAAACGCATACATCAAACTGTTCTCTGTAATCTTTATTTCTTCCCAGTTCTTCTGCTCTTGCATGAACGGCAGTAATATCTTTCAGTTCCAGTTCATCAATCACCTGGTTTAAAAACTTAATCCTTTTGTTTAAGGAATCGGCAAGCACTAACTCTAAATTTGGAAATGCAATCTTAAGCGGGATTCCCGGAAATCCTGCCCCGGTTCCAAGATCTAAAATTTTAGCATCAATTTTTAGATCATATACACGGCACAAAGAAAGACTGTCTAAAAAATGTTTTTCTACCACCTCATCAAATTCCGTGATGGCGGTCAGATTCATCACCTTATTTGTTTCTACCAGAAGTTCATAGTACTTAAGGAACTGACTGATCTGTTTCTCGTTCAACTCGATCTGAAGTTCTTTTAATCCATCTTTAAACTGTTCCAGATTATAACTCATTCTGATCTCCATTCTCTCTTAGTATGCATATCCAACACTCATATCTCGATATACTTTTTTCTTTTATAAAATACCATTGCCGTTACAGATATGTTTCGTCTTTCTATCATTCTGCAGACTCTTTCTCATGATATTTCATCTGCTCCATATACACAAGTAACACTGACACATCCGCCGGTGATACTCCCGAAATACGGGATGCCTGTCCGATGGAAGTCGGTGAATAGGTCTTTAATTTCTGACGTGCCTCAATACGCAGACTCGGTACATCATCATAGTTAAAGTTTTCCGGAATCTTTTTCTTTTCCAGTTTTTTAAAGCTCTCGACCTGTTTCATCTGACGCTTAATGTAGCCATCATATTTGATGCTGATGTTTACCTGCTCGGCAACTTCTGCCGGAAGATCCGGTCGCTCCGGATCAATCGGTGCAAGTTTATCATAATCCAGTTCCGGTCTGCGGATCAGTTCTGTTAAAAATGTTCCAGTGTTCAGAGGAATACTATCGTAACTTTCCAGTAATTCCTGTACTTTTTTATTTGCGCCGATCTTTACTTTCGCCACTCGCTCGATTTCCTGTGCAATCAGTTCTTCCTTTTTACATACCCAGTCATAACGCTCTTTTGAAATCAGGCCAATTTCATAACCTTTTTTCGTCAGGCGCAGATCTGCATTATCCTGTCTCAACAGCAGACGATACTCCGCACGCGAAGTCATCATCCGGTATGGCTCATGATTTTCTTTGGTCACAAGATCATCAATCAGTACTCCAATATAAGCCTCCGAGCGGTCTAAAACCAGTGGTTCTTTTCCTAAAATGCTCATAGCCGCATTGATACCTGCAATCAGTCCCTGGCATGCTGCTTCCTCATAGCCGCTGCTTCCGTTAAACTGTCCACCGGAAAAAAATCCTTTAATCTTTTTAAATTCCAATGATGCATAAAGCTGGTTTGGGTTAATGCAGTCATACTCAATTGCATATGCATTTCGCACGATTTTTACATGCTCCATTCCAGGCAATGTACGGTACATCTCATGCTGCACATCCTCCGGCAGAGAAGATGACATACCACCGACATACATCTCATTGGTATTGATTCCTTCCGGCTCAATAAAAATCTGATGACGGTCTTTGTCTGCAAATTTTACCACTTTATCCTCAATCGACGGGCAGTAACGCGGACCGGTTCCCTCAATAATTCCAGCATAAATCGGGGAACGATCCAGATTTGCACGGATGATCTCATGCGTCTTTGGATTCGTATACGTCAGCCAGCAGGAAACCTGATCAATCTGCACATCCTCCGGATTTGTCGTAAAAGAAAACGGAACTACCCTCTCATCCCCTTTTTGCTCCTGCATTTTTGAAAAATCCAGAGAACGCTTATCCACTCTCGCAGGTGTTCCCGTCTTAAAACGGAACATCTCGATTCCATGTGCTTTCAAGGAATCCGTGAGATGATTTGCTGCCATCAGACCATTCGGTCCGGTATAAGTAATCATCTCTCCGGTCAGACAACGCGCTCTCAAATAAGTTCCCGTACATAGCACAACTGCCTTACAATGATAAACTCCACCGGAAACAGTCTTTACCCCGGTAATTTTCTGAAGCTCACCATTAATCTCAACCATCTGTCCATCTTTTTTTTCTACAACAGCTGTTTCTCCATCAGCAGAATTTGCCGGAACTGTAATGATCTCCGCCACTTCCGCCTGCCGGATTGTAAGATGCTCTGTGTTCTGAAGCGTTTTCCGCATTTCCATGCTGTAATTCACTTTATCTGCCTGTGCACGCAGAGAATGTACCGCCGGCCCCTTGGACTTATTTAACATCTTCGACTGTATAAACGTCTTGTCAATGTTGATACCCATCTGTCCGCCGAGTGCATCGATTTCTCTTACAAGATGGCCTTTTGAACTTCCTCCAATATTCGGATTACAAGGCATCATCGCAATACTGTCCACGCTGACCGTAAAAATAATTGTTTCCAGTCCAAGCCTTGCACATGCCAGTGCCGCCTCACATCCTGCGTGCCCAGCACCCACAACTACCACATCATAATTTTCTTCAATCGCAGGCATCTTTTATCCTTCTTTCTAAATTATCTTAAATCAAATCCAGCACACTGGAAGAATGCTGCTTTACCTCTCTTACAGTTCTTGCCAACACGCCAGAAGAATGCCGCTTTTGCATTCTTCCAATAGTTGTCGTCCAATGGCGACAACTATTTGCCCATACAGAATTTACTAAATATCTCATTCACCAGATCATCTTCGACTGCCTCACCAACGATACTTCCCAGTTCTTCATACGCATTCATCAGATCAATGGAATAAAAATCTTCCGGCATTCCGTCTAAGATACTCTGCACCACTAAATTTAAACTATTCCGTGCTTCCTGTAAAGCGGTTTTATGGCGAATGTTTGTGATATACACCTCATCATTAAATGTAACCTCTCCAGTGAAAAACATCTCACGGATTGTCTCCTCAAGTTCCTCAATGCCAGTCTGTTCTTTGGCAGAGATTGCAATCATTTTTTTATCCAGATGTTTCCTGATTGATTCGCTGTCGGTAACCGGTGTAAGATCTGACTTATTCAAAAGAACAATCGCTTTTCTGTCCTTTAAGAGTTCCATGATTTCAAAATCATTTTCATCCAACTGTGTCGATGTATCCACAACATAAATTGCCAGATCTGCCTCATTTAAATATTTTTTTGCACGATCCACGCCGATCTTTTCCACAACATCGTCCGTCTCACGGATTCCCGCTGTATCGATCACATTTAAAATGATTCCATTTAAGTTGATCTGTTCTTCCAGTACATCCCTCGTGGTACCAGCAATATCTGTAACGATAGCACGCTCCTCTCCCACGAGCGTATTTAAAAGAGATGATTTTCCGGCATTCGGTTTTCCAATAATGACGGTAGAAATACCCTCTTTTAAAATTTTTCCATTGTCACTGTTTGCAAGAAGCTTTTGAATCTCTTTCTGCGCTTCTTCCACAATTCCATGAAGTGTTTCCGGATATCCATCTAAACTGATGTGTTCCGGGTCATCTAATGCAGACTCAATAAATGCGATCTCATGCAGCAATTTTTCACGGACTTTCCTTACTGCAGCCGAAAGTGAACCGGAAAGCTGTTGTTCTGAACTCTTTAATGCAAATTCATTTTTCGCATGAATAATATCTATGACAGATTCTGCCTGTGCAAGATCGATCCGTCCATTTAAAAATGCCCGTTTTGTAAACTCTCCCGGCTCTGCCGGACGCGCACCATATTTGATTACTGTCTCAAGCACCCGTTTCATGACATACACACCACCGTGACAGTCAATTTCCACGGTATCCTCTTTGGTGTAACTTTTTGGTGCCCGCATCAGTACAACCATAACTTCATCGATCACTTCATCCCCATCTTTGATATGACCATAATGAATCGTATGTGTCGGCATATCAGATAATTTTTTTCCGTTTTTCATTGAAAAAATACGGTCGACAATCCCGACTGCCTCATCTCCACTGATTCTTATTATACCAATTCCTGAACTTGACATAGCTGTTGCAATCGCAGCAATCGTATCTGTTCGCATAATACCTCATTTCCATATACAAAAAAATTCGTGGACGTTTTCTTTATCCGCCACGAATTTTTCTGTGTCATTCATCACACACGGATGAAAACCTGTTTACTGTCTCTTTAATGTTACAACAACATGACGATAAGGTTCGTCTCCTTCGCTGTGTGTTGTCACAAACTTATCATTCTGCAAGGTAGAATGAATCACTCTTCTCTCATAAGGATTCATCGGCTCTAAAGAAACCGGACGTTTTGTTCTCTTTACCTTGTATGCAATATTCTTTGCAAGATTCTCTAATGTCTCTCTTCTTCTCTTGCGGTAATCTTCGGTATCGATTTTTACTTTTACAAAGCTCTCTGCATTTTTATTAACAGCAAGATTGGTCAGGTACTGGAGAGAATCTAAGGTCTGTCCTCTTTTTCCGATCAGAACGCCCATGTCATCACCTTTTAAATCAACATTGATCACATTGCTGTTTTCCTCTGCAGTCATAACGATCTCAACTTTTAAATCCATCGCTTCGAATACTTTATTTAAGAAATCTTTGATATCATCATTCACAGAATATTTCTTGCGTACTTTGATAACTGCATCTTTTCTTCCGATGCCGAGAAATCCGTTATTTCCTTTTTCAACGATCTCATATTCGATTCTGTCACTGGTTGTCCCCAGTTTTACCAGTGCTTCTGTGATTGCTTCATCGACTGTTTTTGCTGAAATTTCAATATATTCCATATCCAAAACCCCTGTCCTTTCTTATTATTTTCTGCTGTTTTTCTCATTAAAATCGCGGACCATGTTTGCTTTTGCGGCCATACTTCCGGCTTTTGCCTTTGATTTTGCGGCATTTGCTTTCTCTAATTCAAGCTCGCGCTGTGCCTCACTCATGTTAGACTTCTTCTCTTCTTTTTTCGGTTCATCAATTTTTCTTGTATTGATCTTAGCAGCATTGGAAATCTGATTTTCAGCGATTCCCATTTTTTCACGTTTCTTCTTTGCCTTTTCCTGATTCTTCTTAATAATATCCTCAAGATTGATTTTCTCAAAATGTTTATTTAAGAAAAACTGCTGAACGCTTCGTACTACGGCACCGGCAATCCAGTAAATACCAAGACCTACAGGAACGGTAAAACACATTACAAATGAAAAGATCGGCATAGTGCGGTTCATCATTTTCATCTGCTGTGCAGCCATATCATTATCGCTATTTCCGTTAGACGGAGCAGCCTGCGGCATCAGCTTAATGTTAAGTACCTGGGTCAGATAAGAAATAACCGGTACAAGAAGTGCTAATACTACAAACAGGAAGTTATGTGACGCAAAGTTCGTCGTCATGACCTGCCATGGTGTATCTGAAATATTCAGTCCCAGAAAGTTGTTTACATGTGAAACTGTATCATAAGTCGCATTGATGGTATCCGTCAAAGAAGGAAATGCACTCTTTAAGTTTTCCCATCCCGCTGAATTCATTTTGTATAAAACATCAACAATAGAGTTCGAAAGTGCAGTCGGATCTGACACTGTAAAATCTGCTGCCGGTGTTGTCATAACTCTTAAATCTGTAACGAGCTGAGTCATCTTATCTTGATAACCGCTTGTTGCCATAATTCCATCAACCAGCGTAGAGAAATTGTTCTTTACACCGGATACATATGCCGGAACATTTAAAAATACACGGTAAAGAGCACACAACAATGGCATCTGGATCAGCATCTGCACACAGCTTCCCATCATGGAAACACCGTATTTTTCATATACTGCCTGTGTTTCTTCCTGCATTGCCATCATGGATGCCTGATCTTTTTTTCCGTTATATTTTTTCTGGATCGCCTGAAGTTCAGGCTGCATCTTCTGTGATAACTTTGAAAATTTCTGCTGTTTGTAAGTTAACGGGAACAAAATAGCGTAGATCACGATAGTAAAGATAATGATGGAAAGACCAACATTCTCAATACCGATCATTGACATCAACGCATAAATACCATTCATTACCCAGCCAAGTACTTTGGCGATCGGTCCTAAAATAGCACCATTGTATGCTGTTAATAACATATCTGACACTTGTAAATACCTCCACTATGGAACTGGATCATATCCACCTTTTGAAAAAGGATTACATCTTAAGATTCTCCATAAAGCAAGTGCTCCCCCTTTTAGAGCTCCGTACTTTTCAACTGCCTCCAACCCATATAAAGAACAGGTCGGGCAATATGGACACTTGGTCGTTTTCATCGGAGAAAGATATTTTCTATAAAACTTAATTAAAGCAATTAATATTTTTTTCAAAATGATTCCATCTTCTTTTTTTCTGCAATTAACGATTGATTACTTTGTGAAGACCTCCAAGATGCAGCAGGGCACTCTCTGTTTCATGATAACTGATATCGCGCGCCGTACTTCTTGCGATGACTACAATGTCCAAACCATTATTGAACATGTCTTCATGTAGTCTGTAACTCTCCCGGATCAGCCGGGTCAGATGATGTCTGATAACACTGTTTCCAACTTTTTTACTGACGGATATGCCAAGACGATTTCCTTCTGTATGATTTTCCAGAACATACATTACCAGATAACGGTTCGCATAGGATTTTCCCTGCCTGTACACTTTCTGGAAATCACTGTTCTTTTTTAATGATTCCGAAAACTTCATCCTAGTATGCCCTTTCTGATTATTTACCTAAGGCACCAACTACCTTCTGTCTGTTTGAAGGTCTCTGCTTACTTTACCCATAAAATATCTTTGAATGAACAAATAGGTGGTACAAAATGCACCACCTCATTATTCATCCATTCTTCTTAAGGAAAGAAAAGACCACAAAAATGTGGCCTATGCTGATAATTTCTTTCTTCCTTTTAATCTTCTAGCAGCCAATACTTTTCTTCCGCCTGCTGTGCTCATTCTGCTTCTGAAGCCATGAACTTTTGATCTCTGTCTTTTCTTCGGCTGAAATGTCATCTTCATGTTATATCCACCTCCTCTGCCTGGCATTCACCATCATCCTGAAATGACGATGCGATAGAAAACGTCCTAAGACGCATATTCTCAGTTAAAAAACATCATTCTCAATTATAGCAGAAAAATGTTTCAAGTCAAGCACTAAAATTTTGTTTGACCTCATTTTACTTATCTACATTTCAACATTTATCCATTTGTGGAAAATGTTGACCACTATATATATAAGGAAGAAACTCTATCATCCTATATCTTGTTATTTGCTTTTCCACAGTTATCCCCCGAAAATGTTAAAAAATGTTGGTTGAAGAATGCCGATTTTTAACGGTTTCGCAAAGTTATCCCCAATTTGTGGATAACTTGTGGATATTTTATGGATAATCCACGGATAATCTGTTTATAAACAGGATAATCCCTTATATTTCGCGGTCTATAACTTTTTTCGACTTATTCACACATATTTTTTCCCTTCATGCAAATTTTTATTATTCAGGCTTTCTATTTTGCCCAAATTGGGGTTTTTTTGCATTCACCCTAACTTAAAATACCCTGTACAAACTTTTCATTGATAAAAGCAAAAAAATAGTGTAGGATAGAACTATGTAGGATTTTTTATCAGGAGCGTACAAATTTGGGCGTAAGCTCATATTTGTTATGCGCAAAATACAGCGCAAAAATGAGGATTAAAATGGATAAAATTTTAGAAAAATGGGACGAGATTCTCTCAACCGTCAAACATGAGCATGATATCAGTGATATTTCTTTTGATACCTGGATTCGCCCGCTCGAAGTTTACGGCGTCGAGGGCAGCACTTTATATATACTGGTTCCATCGGAACAGATGACCCTAAGCTATATTTCAAAAAAATATTATCTTCCTTTAAAGGTAACGATTGCAGAACTTACGGGGACAGAATACGAAATCAAGTTCATCCTGCCGGAACAGACAAAAAATATCCGCACCGGCAATAGCGGCGTACCGAAAAAAAATGCACTTTCCGAAAAGGCGGACAGATCAAATCTGAATCCGAACTATACATTCGACACGTTCGTCGTCGGCAGCAATAACCGTTTTGCACAGTCGGCGTCACTTGCCGTTGCTGAATCTCCGGGTGAAGCATACAATCCTCTCTATATTTATGGAGGACCGGGACTTGGAAAAACTCACCTTATGCATTCCATCGGTCATTTTATATTAGAGAGAAACCCAAACGCAAAAGTACTTTATGTTACATCCGAAGAATTTACCAACGAAGTAATCGAGTCGATTCGAAGTGGTAATGCTTCCGCTATGAACAAACTTCGTGAAAAGTATCGTACGATTGATGTATTAATGGTCGATGACGTTCAGTTTATCATCGGTAAGGAAAGTACACAGGAAGAATTTTTCCATACATTTAATGCACTCCACTCTGCCGGCAAGCAGATTATTTTAACATCTGATAAACCGCCAAAAGACATGGAAACCTTAGAAGACCGGATTCGTTCACGTTTCGAATGGGGTCTTATTGCTGATATCGGAACTCCAGACTACGAAACACGAATGGCTATCCTGCGAAGAAAAGTTGAAGCAGACGACATGAAACTCAGCGATGAGATTCTTAATTATATTGCAACTAACATTAAATCCAACATTCGTGAACTTGAAGGAGCTTTAAACAAACTTCTGGCATATTCCAATCTTGAAAAAACAGATATCACAATGGAAATTGCCATGAAAGAACTTCAGAATATTATTACACCGGACAAGCCAAGAGAGATCACGCCACAGCTTGTAATTGAAGTTGTCACCGAACATTTCAATATTTCGCTGGATCAGATGATCTCAAAAAACAGAAGTAACGAAATTGCCAGACCAAGACAGATTGCAATGTACCTCTGTAAGAATATGACAGATATACCGCTTGACTCGATCGGACAGTTACTTGGGGGAAGAGACCATTCCACCATTATTCATGGTATCAAAAAAATTGCCGATGAATACGAATCAAACGAAAATACACGCAATTTAATAGAAACTATCAAGAAAAAAATCAATCCTAACTAAAGTTATCAAGGTTTTTCGAAGTTATACACAAAAAATTGTTGATATCTTGTTAAATTAACGTGAATTCCGTATGGACAAGTCTCATTTTCATGTTTAAAACCTGTTTAAGGCATTTATGAGCCTCATCCTCAATTCACATCATTTCAAGATAATTTCCGCATGGTTTTCACAGGGTTATACCACCTCAAATTTTTTTTAACCCCTTGAAAATTAAGGCTTTCTGCGGTTATCAACTTATTAACAGCCTCTAAGACGACTACGGCGGATTTCTATTTATTTTTTTATGAACACGTTTTGGCGAGCCACTACGTTTCATCAGGAAGGAGTTATCTACAACATGAAATTAATTTGTTCTAAATCTAATCTGTTACATGGTGTTAATATTGTTTCAAAAGCAGTTCCAACCAGAACTACCATGGCAATCTTAGAATGTATTCTGATCGATGCTTCTGCAAACGAAATTAAACTTACTGCAAATGATATGGAACTTGGGATCGAAACAAAGATCGAAGGCGAGATTGCAGAACGTGGTGTAATCGCACTGGATGCAAAAATCTTTTCCGAGATTGTCCGTAAACTTCCAGACAGTGATGTTACGATCGAAACTGACGCATCCTTTAAAACAACTATTACATGTGAAAAAGCAAAATTTAACATTGTCGGTAAATCCGGTGATGATTTTTCCTATATTCCGTACATTGAACGTAACGAACCAATCGCTATGTCCCAGTTCACCTTAAAAGAAGTCATTCGCCAGACTATTTTCTCCATCGCTGACAATGACAACAACAAATTAATGACAGGTGAGTTGTTCGAGATCGAAGAAAACGATCTTAAGGTTGTCTCCCTCGACGGACACCGTATTTCGATTCGCAACATTGAATTAAAAAATAATTATTCTCACAAAAAAGTTGTCGTTCCCGGAAAAACACTTCAGGAAGTCAGCAAAATCCTTCCGGGTAGTGCAGAAGATGAAGTATCTATTTTCCTGACAGACAATCACATCGTTTTTGAGTTTGAAAATACGACAGTCGTTTCCCGTCTGATCGAAGGTGAATACTTCAAGATTGAACAGATGTTATCTTCTGATTACGAAACAAAAGTAAAAATAAACAAACGTGAGCTGTTAGACTGTATTGACCGTGCAACACTTCTTGTCAAAGAAGGTGATAAGAAACCGATCATCATGAACATCACAGATGGAACGATGGAATTAAAAATCAATTCCTTTATTGGTTCCATGAATGAAGATATCGATATTGCCAAAGAAGGAAAAGATATTTTAATTGGCTTTAATCCAAAGTTTTTCATTGATGCGCTGCGAGTAATCGATGAAGAAGAAGTAACACTTTACATGGTCAATCCGAAAGCACCATGTTTTATCAAGGATGATGAAGGTACATTTATTTATCTGATTCTTCCGGTTAACTTTAATGCAGCTGCAAACTAATTATTTTTATAGAATTTGAAATCTATGATTGATATTGCCCAAAGGGCGATAGAAAGGAATTCCATGATAGAGATTCAGATTAGAGAAACAGATGAATTTATAAAACTTGGACAGGCTTTGAAAAAAGCCGGACTTGTGGAATCCGGTGTTGATGCAAAATTTGTCATCCAGGATGGTCTGGTAAAAGTCAATGGTGAAACAGAACTTCAGCGTGGAAAAAAAATCCATGATGGTGATTTGATTTCCTATAACGGGGAAACGGTGAAAGTCTCAAAATGATCATTCAGTCCATTGAATTGAACAATTTCCGCAACTATGAAAATCTCCAGATTTCATTTGATGAGGGAACCAATATTTTATTTGGCGATAATGCACAGGGAAAGACCAATATCCTGGAAGCTGCTTACTTAAGTGGAACTACAAAGTCCCACAAGGGAAGCAAAGACAAAGAGATGATCCGTTTTGGAACAAACGAAGCGCATCTTCGTACCATGGTTTTAAAAAACGGCAAACAATATCAGATCGACATGCATTTAAAACATAACCGTTCTAAGGGAATTGCCGTAAATAAGATACCGATGAAAAAAGCAAGTGAGCTTTTTGGAATTTTAAACATTGTATTTTTTTCGCCGGAAGATTTGAATATTATCAAAAACGGACCGTCCGAACGCAGACATTTTCTGGATGCAGAGTTATGTCAGCTAGATAAAATTTATTTATATAACCTGTCAAATTACAATAAAATCTTAAATCAGCGCAATAAACTGTTGAAAGATATGGTTTACCGGCCTGAATTATCGGATACACTCCCGGTATGGGATATGCAGCTGGCTGATACCGGGAAAAAAATTATCAGACGGAGAGAAAAGTTTGTAAAAGAACTAAATGAAATTGTTCATGAAATACACTACCGGATATCAGGTGGGAAGGAAGAACTTTTTCTGTCCTATGAACCAAGTGTTTCTGCGGATCTGTTGGAACAGGAGTTAGAACGAGTAAAACCGCGCGACCTGAAACAGTGCCAGACATCTGTAGGGCCACACCGTGATGATCTGCTTTTTTCCATTGCAGGTGTTGATATCCGTAAATTTGGTTCACAGGGGCAGCAGAGAACCTCTGCACTCTCTTTGAAGTTATCCGAGATAGAGCTGGTGAGAAAATCAATTCATGATACTCCGGTACTTTTACTGGATGATGTTTTATCAGAGTTGGACAGCAATCGTCAGAATTATTTGTTAAACAGTATATGTGATACCCAGACAATTATTACCTGTACCGGTTTGGATGAATTTATCCGTAACAGGTTCGAAATCAATAAGGTTTTTGAGGTAATAAGTGGTCAGGTATTTGAAAAAGGTCAAGTTATAGAAAGGCAAGGTTAGCAGAATGGCAACAGAAAAAATTGAAAATCCAAATGAATACGGAGCTGACCAGATCCAGATTCTGGAAGGACTTGAAGCAGTTCGTAAAAGACCAGGTATGTATATCGGCAGTACATCGGCGAGAGGACTCCATCATTTGGTCTATGAGATTGTAGATAATGCCGTGGATGAGTCACTTGCCGGATATTGCAAAAACATAGAGGTTACCATCAACCCGGACAATTCCATTACAGTTGAAGATGACGGGCGTGGTATTCCGGTTGGAATGAATCATAAAGCTGGAAAATCAGCACTTGAGGTTGTATATACGGTTCTTCATGCAGGCGGAAAATTCGGCGGTGGAGGATATAAAGTATCCGGTGGCCTGCACGGAGTAGGTGCGTCAGTTGTAAATGCGCTTTCCACCAAACTTTGTGTTGAAGTATACAAAGAGGGACAGGTTTATTTCCAAAGTTACCATATCGGAAAACCGGACGAACCGGTAAAAGTAATCGGAACCTGTGATTCGGAAAAACACGGCACGAAGGTTACATTCCATCCGGATCCTGAGATTTTCGAGGAGACCGTTTATGATTACGACACTTTAAAACAGCGTCTTCGTGAAACAGCATTTTTAACAAAAGGACTTCGCATTGTACTTACGGATACCAGAGAAGAATCGCATCATTGTCATGAGTTCCATTATGCCGGTGGTATCAAGGAATTTGTCACTTACTTAAACCGCAGCAAGGAGGCATTGTACCCGGATGTCATTTACTGTGAGGGAACCAGGGATGGTGTGTATGTCGAAGTTGCCATGCAGCACAATGATTCCTACAACGATGCGACCTACAGTTTTGTAAATAACATCATTACGCCGGAAGGTGGTACGCACCTCGCCGGATTCCGTAATGCGCTGACGAAAACATTTAATACTTACGCGAGAGCAAATAAGATTTTAAAAGATTCGGAACCAGCACTGACCGGTGACGATATCCGAGAGGGACTGACTGCGATCATCAGTATCAAGATTGAGGAGCCGCAGTTTGAGGGACAGACAAAACAGAAACTCGGAAACAGCGAGGCGCGTGGAGCAGTGGATTCCGTGGTAAGTGAGCAGCTCACATATTTCTTAGAGCAGAATCCTGCAGTTGCAAAGAGTATCTGTGAAAAATCTCTGCTTGCGCAGCGTGCGAGAGAGGCAGCGAGAAAAGCGCGTGACCTGACCAGAAGAAAAACAGCCTTGGAAGGTACTTCCTTACCTGGAAAACTTGCAGACTGTTCGGACAAAGATCCGAAAAACTGTGAGATCTTTATCGTCGAGGGAGATTCCGCGGGTGGTTCTGCAAAGACAGCAAGAAGCCGTGCAACACAGGCAATTCTTCCTTTGCGTGGTAAAATTCTGAATGTGGAAAAAGCGAGACTGGATAAAATTTACGGCAATGCCGAGATCAAAGCAATGATCACTGCATTTGGTACCGGAATTCATGAAGACTTTGATATTTCCAAGCTGCGTTATGACAAGATCATTATTATGACGGATGCCGATGTCGATGGTGCTCATATTGCGACACTGATGCTGACATTTTTATACCGTTTTATGCCGGAACTCATCAAGCAGGGGCATGTATATCTTGCAACTCCGCCGCTTTACAAGATTGAGAAAAATAAAAATATCTGGTATGCGTACGATGACGCTGAATTAAACAATATCCTGGTTGAAATCGGACGTGATGGCAATAACAAAATCCAGCGTTACAAAGGACTTGGAGAGATGGATGCCGAGCAGCTCTGGGAGACGACTATGGATCCGGAAAAACGTATTTTAAAACGTGTCATGATCGATGAGGAAAATTCTTCGGAGATTGATGTGACATTTACGACTTTGATGGGTGACAAGGTAGAACCGAGACGTGAGTTTATCGAGGAAAATGCAAAGTATGTACAGAATCTGGATATTTAACAGATAGGTGCAGCCGGATTTTTAAAAGATGTGATTCGTTTGCAGAAGTTCGGATGACAGAGACGAGTTAGAAATGGAGAAGAAATCAGATGGATGATAAAATTTTTGATCAGATTCATGACGTCGATTTGAAAAAAACGATGGAAACATCCTATATCGATTATGCCATGAGTGTTATCGCGCAGCGTGCGCTCCCGGATGTAAGGGATGGTTTAAAACCGGTACAGCGCCGTGTGCTTTACTCAATGATAGAGCTGAACAATGGTCCGGATAAGCCGCATCGTAAATGTGCGCGTATCGTCGGTGATACGATGGGTAAATACCATCCGCACGGAGACAGTTCTATTTATGGAGCTCTTGTAAATATGGCACAGGAGTGGTCGACCAGATATCCGTTAGTTGACGGTCATGGAAACTTTGGTTCCGTGGACGGTGACGGCGCGGCTGCCATGCGATATACGGAGGCACGTCTCAGTAAAATTTCCATGGAAATGCTTGCCGATATCGGAAAAGACACCGTTGATTTCGTTCCAAACTTTGATGAGACGGAGAAAGAACCTACCGTTCTGCCATCCCGTTATCCGAACCTTTTAGTAAACGGAACTACCGGTATTGCCGTTGGTATGGCAACAAATATTCCGCCGCACAACCTGCGCGAAGTCATCAATGCCGTAGTAAAGATCATTGACAACAAAGTTGAGGAGGACCGCGATACCGACATTGAAGAATTACTTTCCATCGTCAAAGGTCCGGACTTTCCTACCGGAGGCATGATCCTTGGAACAGCCGGGATCAATGAGGCTTACCGTACCGGACGTGGAAAAGTCCGTGTGCGTGCAATTACAGATATCGAACCAATGCAAAACGGCAAAAACCGTATCGTGGTAACCGAACTTCCGTACATGGTCAACAAAGCGAGACTGATCGAGAAGATCGCCGAGTTAGTCCGCGATAAAAAAGTGGATGGAATCACAGATCTGCGTGACGAGTCCGACCGTCAGGGTATGCGTATCTGTATCGAACTCCGCCGTGATGTCAATCCGAATGTCGTATTGAATTTACTTTACAAACATACACAGCTTCAGGATACTTTTGGTGTGATTATGTTAGCACTGGTAAATAACGAGCCGAAAGTTTTAAACCTCTACGACATGTTAAAGTATTACCTGATACATCAGGAAGAGGTCGTTACCAGAAGAACCAAATACGAATTAAACAAAGCGGAAGAGCGCGCCCACATTTTAGAGGGCTTACTGATCGCACTTGACAATATCGATGAAGTCATCAGCATCATAAGGAGCAGCCAGAATACGCAGGAAGCAAAATCACGTTTGATGGAGCGTTTCTCCTTAAGCGATGCACAGTCACAGGCAATTGTAGATATGCGTCTGCGTGCACTGACAGGTCTGGAACGCGAAAAACTTGAGGCAGAGTATGCAGAGCTGATGGACCGCATTGCAGAACTGCGTGCTATTTTGGCAGACAAGAAAAAACTGCTCGGCGTAATCCGTACGGAGATTCTGCTTATTGCGGATAAATACGGCGATGACAGAAGAACATCGATCGGATTTGACGAGTACGACATTTCCATGGAGGATCTGATTCCAGTAACAAACACTGTCATTACCATGACAAAATTAGGTTACATCAAGCGCATGAGCCTTGACAATTTCCGCGCACAGAACCGTGGTGGTAAGGGAATCAAGGGAATGGAGACGATCGATGACGATTACATCGAAGAACTTTTGATGACGACATCCCATCACTACATGATGTTCTTCACAAACACCGGACGTGTATACCGTATCAAGGCTTACGAGATTCCGGAGGCAAGCCGTACCGCAAGGGGAACTGCGATCGTAAACCTGCTCCAGCTCCAGCCGGGCGAGAAAATTACGGCAGTTATCCCGATTCGTGAATACACGGAAGGACATTTCCTGTTCATGGCGACAAAGAAAGGCATTGTGAAGAAAACACCGATCACCGACTATGCAAATGTCAGAAAGACAGGACTTGCTGCGATCAGTTTAAGGGAAGATGATGAGCTGATCGAGGTAAAAAAGACAGATAACAATCAGGATGTTTTCTTAGTGACGAAATATGGTCAGTGTATCCGGTTTAAAGAGACAGATGTAAGAAAAACAGGCCGTACTTCCATGGGAGTCATCGGTATGAATCTTACGGATGGGGATGAAGTTATCGGTATGCAGATGCAGTCCCAGGGGGATGCACTCATGATCGTTTCAGAAAAAGGTCTTGGAAAATGTACACTGATCTCCGAATTTACCACGCAGAACCGTGGCGGTAAGGGTGTAAAATGTTACAAGATCACCGAAAAGACTGGAAATATTGTCGGCGTGAAAGCGGTAAACCAGGACAATGAACTGATGCTGATCACCACCGAAGGAATTATTATCCGTATCAAAGTCAGTGATACAACGTTGCTCGGAAGAATTACTTCCGGTGTCAAACTCATCAACTTAGATGAGAATGTCACTGTGGCAAGTATCGCAAAAGTCCGTGAGGATAAGAGTCTGATCGACAATGCAGACACATCCGAACTGCTCAGTGAGGAGGAAGAAAAGGAAAGTGCAGCCATCGCTGCGGAAAATGCAAAAAAGGCATCTGTAGAAAATACAGAGACAGACGACGAGCTGATGAAAGAACTGTTAGAGCGCGCAGAGGCTGATGGTTCCGAGGATGAGGAAGAATAGATAACCGTATAGTGAAGAAAGGGCAGAAGCTGAATGGAAAAAACAGTGTATGAACTAATGCATGGCGAAAAGGTAGTAGCAGACATTGGGACGAACGGAGTATGCACAGTTTTGGACAGGGCGTTTCTGCCCTTTTCAATTTATCTGGAGGATACAGCAGAAAATGATGATCTCGATATCCGCATGGATAACCTCACAAATTTTTATTACTGGTGTGCAACCCGTGTTCTGACACTTGACCGTGTCTATGCAAAGGAAATTTTAAACAGTATCGGAGCACTGCAGGCGCAGACCGACCGTGACCGTGCCAAAATAGCGCTGTCCTATCACTGTCTGTCACTGACTGATATTTTCTGGGTTCGGGAAAAAGGGGAGAATATCACATTTGCGCAGATCAATCTTTTTGAAAATCATCTGGATAATGCACTTGTAGATATTTCCCTGCGCGGAAAACAGATGACGGTAGAGAACAGTTACCAGATCGCGGACGATCTCTCAACCAACGGTGTGTTTCCAAAAGCGTGGATCAGGGAGAAAAATTCGTTTGCACTTTTAAAAGATGGAAACATCAGGGCTGTGGAAAATGAAATCCTGTCAAGTAAGATCTGCCGCTGTTTTGACTGCAGACAGGTGCTTTATGAGGAAAGCATGTTTGACGGACAGAAAGTTTCAAAAAGCAGAATCATTACGTCGGTGGATTACAGCATGGTATCGATGGAGGCATTTGAGATCTATGCAGCAAATCATGACATTCACGTTATGGATTTCGTGTTAAAGCTGGATGCATATTCCTACTACATGATGAACCTGCTCGATTACCTGATTGGCAACACGGACCGCCACTGGGGAAACTGGGGATTTCTGGTGGACAACCGCACAAACCAGCCGGTACGCCTGTTTGACCTGATGGATCTCAACCAGACTTTTTTGGCATATGATACGCCAGATGGTGCAAACTGCATGACTACCGGAAACCGGAAAATGTCACAGCGTGAGGCTGCGGTGGAGGCGGTAAAAAAGATCGGGCTGAACCAGAGGGCTGAGATCAAAGATGAGTGGTTTGAAGGCAGGGAAAAAGAGAGGGAGATGTTCTGGTGTAGATTTGGAATATTAAAGGAACAATGAAAAGCGTAAAAATCTGAAGGTGCAAAGAGCGTGGGTTATGGAACAAAAGATGATGGAAGTGGTATTAAAATATTACAGGGAGAAGTATCACCTGAGACAGGAAGATATCTGCAGAGGAATCTGTTCTGTTACCACTTTGTCGAGACTGGAACAGGGGAGCAGGGAGGTCGATTCACTTCTTGGACAGACACTGCTTGGAAGGATTGGAAAAGAAGTCACTCTGTTTGAAACAATTTTAAGTGAACAAGATTATGAATTGTGGAAAATGAGGGAGCAGATTGAAAAATCTGTGGAAAACAATCAGGTAAAAACTGCGAAAAAGAAGATTAGAGAATACCGGGGAGTCATGCCACAGGATGAATCTGTACATGAACAATATTGTCTTTATCAGGAAGCACGTACCATGATCGCAGAAAAGAATACTGGAAGCAGTTTGTGTGGGATTTTAGAAAAAGGAATCTGTCTCACAATTCCTGAGTTTAGGAAATCAATGGAAAAGGTGCGTCTGTACAGTCCGGTTGAGATCGGGATGATACTGCTGCTCATACACTATGATCCGTCGAAGACAGAGATGGCAGAACAGGAATTATTAAATATTTTAGCGTATGTCAGTGGGTATCAGTCCGGGGGCAAAAAAGAAAAAGTCAGTACGGATATCTTTTTAGAGCTGATCTCCATACAACAGAGAAAAAATGATTACAGAAAAATTATGTTTTACACAGAAAAAGCGATTCAATGTATCAGTGAGGGAGCGGGTTTTTATCATCTTGCAGACATCTATTTTCTGCGGGCAAAAACGAGAGAAAAGCTCACGCCAAAAAATGCGGATAAAAATATGCTGTTAAAGAAAGCGATGGAAGAATGTAAGATTGCTGCGTGTCTGTATCAGTTGGAGGGGCAGGATGAAAAGGCACGGGATGCAGAAAAGTATGGTGAGGGATTAGTATGTCAAACTACAGAGCCGGAGATATAATACGGATGACAAGAGAGTTTGTTGGAATGTCCAGGGAAGAACTGAGTGATGAGATTTGTTCGGTACAGACATTGTATCGTATCGAGAGCGGAAAGACTCGCGTAAAAAGAGAACTGTATGCAAGACTCATGGCAAAAATGGAGCGTGTACCGGAAAAGAGCTATGCCATCTGTGTTGGGAAGAACTTAGAACTGTTAGAGGAACGAAAACTTTTTGAGCAGGCAATGCAGAATTATGACTATGAAAAAGCAGATTTATATTTAGGCAGGATGAAAGAGAAAGCGGATGATAATGTGATCACCAGGCAGTATCTTTTAAAGTCAGAAGCATTGATGGACTATTACTGCAAAAGAAGTGACAATCAGACAACAATCGAAAAATTGCAGGAGGCAGTCCGGCTGACACTTCCGGATTATGAGGAATGTCTGAAAAAAGATTTCCCGTTTACCGAACAGGAAATCATGAATCTGATGAGCCTTGCAAATGCTTATGCACATGCCGGGGATGTGGATGAGGCGGTGTATATTTTTGAGAGACTGCTACAATGCTTGCAAAAGGATTATATTTTTGGAGCGTATGCAGATTATATGAAAGTGTTAATTCTTAGAAATCTGACGGTCACATATAACAAACAAAAAAGATATAAAGAGGCTTTAACATTATGTGAACAATGCCTGAGGGAGGCTTTAGAAAAAAATATTGGAAATATCATCAGCGATGTATTAAGTGATAAAGCATGGATTATTCTCAGACAGATAGAAACTGGGGAACGAAAAAAGGAAGATTTACAGATCGGAAGAGAATTGTTGCAGAAGGCGTATTATATAGCTGTTGCAAGGAGGAGTAAAGAAAAATGTCAGATTTTAAGAAATGCATATAGAAAAGAATTTCATATGGAGCTGTAAAAGTTAAAATTCACGTAAATCCATGTAACTGCCTTCAGATAGGGGCATTGTTTCATAGTAATTAAAAGAATAAGATGAATTATTATGAAAATTCATAGAAATATTAATAGTAAACAATAGTATTATAAGTATCTTTTTTAATAATTGTTTCATTTTAGTCTCCCTTTGAAAATATTTTTTAATATAATTCATAAGTAGCAAAAAGACCATACCATAACTGGAAAATAACATTTTCCAGTTATGGTATGGTCTTTTTTATATAAATTATTAAAATAATTTTATAGTTAGTGCACAAACTAAATAATATTTATGGAGGAAAAACAAATGAGAGATGAAAAAATTGTTGAATTAAGCGAAGAAGAACTGGAAAGTTTATGTGCATGTGGATGCAGTTGTGCAAAGGCATTTAGTGCAGGTATGGGGGCTGGAGAGGCTGAAAGTGAAGAATAAACTAAAAAGGGGCTACTGATTATATATAAATTTATAATTAGTAGCCTTATAATATGGGGGAAAAATGAGAGTTAGTAGTGATTTAATATTTTTAGGTAAAGACAAAAAAGTAGTAATATATAATTATTTCATTAATAGGGCAATAATGGTTAATAAAGATAGTGCCCATTTTATTAAATATAATATGGGAAAATGCATAGAAACCAACATGATAGTAGATGAAAATTTAAAGATATTAAAGAAAAATGGTGTAATAATAGAGAATGAAAAGGAATACAAAGAAAAAGAATATAAAATAAAAGATATTAATGTCAATATAAATACTGTATATTTCCATGTAACACAAAGGTGTAACTTAAATTGTACATATTGTTATAATAAAAAGAATTTAAATCTTTCAAAGGAATTAGATACAAAAAATATAATAAAAATTTTAAATAAGTTAAAGAAAATAAATGTAGAAGTTGTTAATTTTACGGGAGGAGAACCGTTACTAAGAAATGATATAGAAGAAATTTTAAAAGAGGCCAAAAAATTAAAATTTAATGTTTGTCTATTGACTAATGGTACCTTATTGAATAAACATATATCTATATTAGGGGTTATAGATAAATGTATTGTTAGTATTGATAATATTGATAATAAAGAAAATTCCTTAACAAGGAAGGGAATAGATGGTTATGATGTATTAAGTACGATAGAACAATTACCAGAGAAATATAAAGAAAAAATATGTGTAAGATCTGTTGTTACAAAAGGAAATGAAAATATAATAGAACGAAATAGAAAATACTTTGACAAGTTAAAAATTAAATATATTGTAAGCACATGCTTGCCTAATAATAAAGACGAAGTAAAAAATATGCCTAGATTAGATAATAACTTAATAGATGGAAATAAGCCATCAATGTGTGGTGCAGGAAAAAGAATAATTGCAATTGATTCAAATGGGGATATATACCCATGTCAAACTTTTGTAAGAACGATATATAAGTTTGGAAATATACTTGATGATAATTGGTATGAAGAATTTCTATGTAATATTATGGATAAAAAAAATAGTTTTAAAAGTATTATGCATAAAGAAAGATGTAAAAAATGTAAATATAAATATATATGTTTAGGTGGATGCCCCAATTTAGCTTATAGAGTTTATAATGATGTAAATCATTCAAATGATTTTATGTGCAAAATATACAAAGAAAATGCAAAAAAATTTTTGTTATCACTGTTTGAAGGTAAGGATAATGTATAAAGATAGGTACAATGATAGTTTAGTAAGGTTTTTTAGTGTTTACTATGAAAAAATAAGTGAAAATGAAGTGAAAAGTATTATAAATTATACACTTGGTCTAAAAAATGATAGATTTAGTAGATTTATAGAAAATGGAAAGCGTGTTGATAATATATTAGATTTATTAGAAATAAAATATTTAAAAATAAATAATATTATATATATATTAGAGAGTGAAAATAAATTAGGAATACATAAAGATGATATTATTTTAAATGGAGAAAGTATATTACAAAAAAGTGAAAAAAATTTTAAAATCCTAAGAAATGAAAAAATTTTACAAGTACAGATACCTGATATATGTTTAAGTAAAAAAGAAACGTTTTTTTTTTCTAAGGAAAGTGAGCAAATCACATATGTAAAAATCCAATATTTCTCTGAAAGTACTATAAAAAAAATTAAAATGTTAAATTTAAATAATAGAACATTAATATTAGACTTGAGAGATAATATGGGGGGAAATGTATTGCTTGCAAATAAGTTTTTAGAAAATTTTGTATGCTCAGAAGAGCCTATTTATTATGTGGAGAACATTGAGAAGAAAAAATATGGTGTATATATTAATTCACATCTGGATAATAATACCAAGATTATAATTATGGTTAATTCATATACAGCCAGTTCTGCTGAGTTAATATCTTTAGTTTTAAAAAATGAAAAAAGGGCATTTATTATAGGGGAAATAACAAAGGGAAAAGGGGTAATGCAAAAAAAAATAAAAATATCACATAATTTAGAAATATTGTTACCTGTATATGAATACTATACATCAAAAACTAAAATAAATAATGTAGGTATTATACCAGATATAGTTGTAAATGATAAATTAATGGATGATTGGGTAAAAAAAATATGAAAATAGAAAAATTTGGAAGATACTATATTATACAAGCAATCTTGATTATATTTGAGGTTGTGATCAATCTGATCATTTTTGCAGTTCCGCTCGCGGTAAATCAGATCATCAATGGAAAACTTGCACTGACGGATCGTGTGATAGCATTTATCATAGGGTTTATGCTGCTTGAGATTTGTATCCAGTTTGTCTATCTATTGATCGAGCTGCACATGCAAAAAGAGTACAAGAAAAATTTGTCGAAGGAAATTTACCAGAAAATCTATTCCATGAAATACGCATCAATCATAAAGTACGGTGCAACGTACCTGACGGAGCGGGCAGACTCGACGGTGCTCACATTGGCGAATCTGTATATTATGTCGGTCCCGATACTGACTGCAAAATCACTGGTTATTTTGTTGATTCTGTTATACTCCCTGACCATCAATATTTTTATTTTTCTGGTGATGCTGTTTATCTTGATACTCAATGTGGCTGGATTTTATATCCTGAATAAAAATTTACTGAAAAAATCAGCCGAGATGCAGCGGATTATTCCAAAGGAGCGAAAAGACATTTATCAGATCGCCAATCAGGTAGATTTTATCAAGCAGAATGAAGACAATACAAATCTGAATGACATACTTGAAAAACATTTAGAAATTATCGAACAGGAAAATAAAAGGGTAAATGTTTATGCGCGTGGGATGAGTGAAGTCATCGATTTTTTTAACATGTTCGCCCAAAACATTATTTTGATCGTGGTATTTTATATGTATCTGCAGGGGAATACAAAATTAAACAGCATTTTTACAATTTCGATTCTCATGTCGTATCTTTTACCTGCCATCTCAAATATTGTGAAGGTAAACCTGAATTTAAGAGAGGTAAAGGCAAGCCGGGAATTTTTACAGCTTGTGGAGGATGAGCAGGAACAGAGTGGAGATATAAAGATAGATCATATTGATGATGTCGCGGTCGATATGGAAAAACTTCAGACGATGGACGGGATCTTACTGGCAAAAGATATTCATATCCAGGCAAAAAAGGGAGATATCATTGGAATCGTGGGGGAGTCCGGTTGTGGAAAAACGACACTGATGAAAAGTATTTTAAAATTCTGGGATCAGAATACCGGAATTAAGATCAATGGAATCCCGCTGGAGAATATTGAAAACCATTCCCTTCGGAAACAAATGTCATTTTATTCGCAGAATGTGCCAATCATAACAGGTTCATTTTATGATAACTTAAACTTTGGGCGCAGGAAAATGGAACCGGAGGTATACCAGAACATTCGTTTTTTAGATAAATTTACAAAAGAACGTGATATCTTTACACCTTTTATTCTGGAAAATGGCAACAATCTGTCCGGCGGTGATAAACAAAGAATCGCACTGGCTAGAATGTATACCGAGGAGGCAGAGGTTCTGATTTTAGACGAACCGACAAGTTCACTGGATGAAACGACCGAAAAGGATATTTTAGATGGGATCAGCCACTGCCCGGATAAGATTATCTTTCTGATCACACATCGAAAAGAGAATTTGAGGTACTGTAATAAAATTTACCAGATCCGTGACAAAAGAATGGTAAGCGTGAAAAACGTTGATGAGTTATCAAAATAAGTCAGAACAAAAAAACAGGGTGGCAGCACCCTGTTTTTTTACCATCCACCGCCTAAAACCGACCACCTGCCGCAAATCAGTAGAAACCGTTCCAGACATTGCCTATAATGACATCAGAAAGGAGGAAGTGAGAAAATGCAAATAGAAATAAAACTCGACGAATCCTGCAAAGAACCCAAGATCATCATCCATACAGACAAGATGACCGTAAGTATGTAATCATCTGTACCTTGCCTTTTAAAAAAACATGCCGCCCATCAGG
>ENA-OPWC01000522-OPWC01000522.1-human-gut-metagenome-genome-assembly--contig:-NODE-522-length-32566-cov-19.061825_pt1 | contig 32566 bp, 24 predicted proteins | sample MGYA00241504_ERZ502000 | MGnify/ENA primary metagenome ERZ502000 (study PRJEB25962, sample SAMEA2042005) | human gut metagenome | biome: human gut; feature: human-associated habitat; material: faeces...
CAGACCGAGCAGACGGAGCTTAAAACAAAAGTGTCCGAGGGCAGAAAGCGGCTGTCCGATGAAGTCCAGCTTGCCAATGATGCAAAACAATGGGTGGAAGCCATTCAGGAATACGCCAACATCACAGAGCTGGACGCAGCCACCCTTAACCGCTTAATCAAAGAAATCGTCGTGCATGAGCGCATTGACGAAGATAAAACAAGACACATTTCTATCGAAATTCATTTTAATCTCAAACCCATCCCGGAGGTGGAACAGGTCACTGCCTGACCTGTCCCGCCTGGATGGTTCTCTTAAAAACACCATATAGATTTTTGTACGCCGCCGCCCGCCATCGAGCAGAATTTTACACCTAATTGGGGATAAAACAGCTTATGTCCGGAGGCGGTATCATTATCGTAGCACAGACGGTGATTCCACAGCTTTCAACACTGTTCTCATAATTCATGGGGGCAATCATTGACAAAATCACTGAATTTATAAAGGAAATGCTGCAGGGATGGGTGCTGGACAATCTCGAAACGATGTTTACTGACGTGAATACGAAAGTAGGAACAATCGCCGGAGAGGTTGGGCAGACACCCAGCTCTTGGAACGCAGGTGTTTTTTCCATGATAGACAACCTGTCAGACACAGTCATGGTGCCAATAGCGGGGATGATTATCAGTGCGGTTCTCTGCTATGAGCTGATTACCATGGTAATGGATAAGAACAACATGCATGAAATGGGAAGCGAGTTTTTCTTCCGTTATCTTGTAAAGGCATGTATTGCAGTATTGCTTGTCAGCTATACCTCTGACATTACCATGGCAATTTTTGATGTGGGCAACCATATTGTTACAAGTGCGGCAGGAGTCATTACCGGCTCCACGACACTGGATGTGACGAGTACATTACAGTCCATGTTCAACAGCCAGCTCTCCACCATGGGGATAGGCGAACTGATCGGACTTGGAATAGAGACCATGATTGTCAGCTTATGTATGAAAATCATTTCCCTGCTAATCACCGTCATGCTATATGGGCGAATGATTGAAATATACCTTTATGTTTCAGTGGCTCCGGTTCCGTTTGCGACACTCAGCAACCGGGAATGGGGCGGCATCGGAAGTAACTATATTAAGGGACTTTGTGCTTTGGCATTTCAGGGATTTTTCATCATGGTATGTGTGGCAATCTATGCGGTGCTGGTATCCAGTGTTGCAGTTGCAGGAAATCTGCACACGGCTTTGTGGTCGGTGGCAGCATATACCGTTATCCTGTGCTTCAGCTTATTTAAGACAGGTTCCCTTAGCAAATCTATTTTTAATGCACATTAAAGCAGCGTTATATCAGGAAGGAGGCTGTTTATGGCAATATCAGTCGCAGTGCCGAAGAATTTAAGCGGTATCAAGACAAAGGTGGCAATGAATCTGACAAAACGTCAGCTTATCTGTTTTGGTGCGGCAGGTGCGGTTGGGATTCCTTTTTATATCTTTACCAAAGATATCATCGGGACACAGGCATCCGCACTGATCATGGTGGCTATCATGCTGCCGTTTTTCTTTCTGGCAATGTATGAAAAGGACGGCTTTCCGGCAGAAAAGATTCTGTACTTTATGATAAGACAGAAATTCCTCACACCGGGAATACGCCCCTATAAATCAGAAAATCTCTACAATCAGTTAGAGGAACAGGAGAAAATGAAGAAGGAGGTGCGTTACCTTGAAGCAAAAGCCAAAGGCAAAACCGCAGGTCAGTAAAGGGAAAAATACCAAGCCTAAAGCGGGCTTAAGTTTTTCTGAAAAGAAAAGGCTAAAAGAGCTTCAGCGTACTCTTGCAGGAAACCATAAGGAACAGGAAAAGTCAACTACGGCACAGAACACCATTACTTTTAAAAAGATATTCCGTGATGGTATCTGTCAGGTGACATCTGAGTTCTACACAAAAATGGTGGAATTTTATGATATAAATTATGACCTTCTGGAAATAGAGGACCAGGGGGAGATTTTAGAGGAGTACAGCAAGCTCATCAATTATTTTGACCCGTCTATCCGGTTTGAGCTGTTTTTATTTAACAGGCAGGTCAACGAGCAGACGCTGATAGACCAGTTTGACATTCCTTTGCAGGGAGATGATTTTGACGATATCCGTGAGGAATATACGGAAATGTTAAAGAAGCAGGCTGCAAAGGGCAACAACGGTATCATTAAATCAAAATATCTTATTTTTGGTACGGAGTGTAAGGGATATAAGGAAGCGAAATCAAAACTGAATAACATTGAAAAGGATGTTATCAAAAACTTATTAAACCTTGGAACCCACGCCAAAAGCCTTGACGGAAAGGAAAGACTGCGTATCCTGCATGAGTATTTTAATCAGGATACCATGGAGCCTTTTCGTTTTTCATTTAAGGAGCTGGCAGAGTCCGGTAAGAGCGTAAAGGATTACATTGCACCGCCGGGCTTTGACTTCCGTTATCCGAGCCGATTTAAGGCAGGAAGGATGTATGGCAGTGTCCATTATCTGGATATCATTGCACCACGTTTTAATGATGAACTGTTAAAGAAGCTCCTTGATATTGATGATAACCTGACCATTACCATGCATATGCAGACAATGGACCCGGTCAAGGCAATCAAGATGTTAAAGGGTGCTTTGACCAATATTCAGAAGATGAAGATTGAGGAACAGAAAAAGGCAGTCCGAAGTGGGTATGACATGGATATTCTGCCAACGGATATTATCACTTATGAAAAGGATACGCTGGAGCTGCTTGACGATCTGAACACCAGTAACCAGAAGATTATTAAAATGTCTTTCCTGATTACCTGTTACGGCAGGAGCAAAAGGGAGCTTGAAAATATTACGCAGAGGGTGTCCGGCATTATCCAGCAGGCAAACTGTAACTTAAGATGTTTGCAGTATTTACAGGAACAGGGGCTTATGGCTTCCGCACCGATTGGATGCAATGATACGGGAATTGAGCGTGTGCTTACCACAAAGAGTACCGCTATTCTTGTGCCGTTCTGTACGCAGGAATTATTCATGCCTGCACCGGCAATCTACTATGGTTTAAATGCCCTGTCAAACAACATGATCATGGCAGACAGAAAGCGGCTTCGTACACCAAACGGAGTAATTTTAGGAACACCGGGCAGTGGTAAGTCCTTTAGTGCAAAGAGGGAGATTTTATCCTGCTTTCTTATGACAAGGGATGATGTGATTATCTGTGACCCGGAGGGCGAGTATTTTGCTCTTGTGGGAGCTTTGCATGGGCAGGTGGTAAAGCTGGCAACCAATTCCAAAGATTATCTGAATCCGATGGATATTCAGTTAAGCCATAAGGGAGATAAGGAAGCTCTGAAACTAAAGAGTGATTTTATCATTACCCTGTGTGATCTGATTGCCGGAGGGAAGGACGGTCTGGAGAATGATGAGAAGGGTATCATTGATGAATGTATCCGTCATATCTATGATGCCTATTTTGAAAATCCGGTACCGGAGAATATGCCTATCCTTGAGGATTTGTATAATGCCCTTTTAGATCATAAGAATGCGAAAGCAGAGCGTATTGCCAATTCCCTTGTGTTGTATGTGCATGGTTCGCAGAATTATTTTAATCATCGCACTAACGTGGACAGTAAGAACCGTATCATGTGCTTTGATATCAGGGATTTGGGAAACCAGTTGAAAGAGCTGGGTATGCTCATCGTACAGGATGCCGTATGGAACAGGGTGTCGCAGAACAGGGAGAGAAAAATCGCTACCCGTTATTACTGTGATGAGTTCCACCTTCTTCTAAAGGAGAGGCAGACTGCCATTTATTCGGTGGAAATCTGGAAGCGTTTCAGAAAATGGGGCGGTATTCCGACAGGTCTGACACAGAATGTGGGTGATTTTTTAAAGTCGGAGGAAATCGAGGGTATTCTTGGTAACTCCGATTTTGTTTATCTCTTGAACCAGAATGCAAAGGATCAGGCGATACTTGCAGATAAGCTGGGGCTTTCGGAAAAGCAGCTTTCCCATGTGACCAATTCAGAGCCGGGCTCCGGTCTGATTCTGTTTGATAACGTGGTCATTCCGTTTGTGGATAAATATCCGACAGACACAAAGACCTATGCGATTATGAATACCAAACCAGAAGAAAGTGTGAAACAGGAGGATGTTGATTAGTGGCAGAAAAGAAAAAAGATAAATCAAAAAAACATCAGCCAAGAGATGCGGATAACACCTTTGGACAGAATGTCCAGAAGTCAGGGCTGTCAACAAAACGCAGAAATAAAAAGCAGTATCAGAAGCAGGACACTTTTGGACACAGTGAAAATCCTTCCGCAGAGCAGAAGAATTTGAAGTCTGAGAATACGGATGCGGACAGTAAGAGGAAAAGCGATTTTTCGCAGGAAAACAATACTTTTACGGAGGATGGTGACAGGGAGCAGGAGGAACATCAGCAAAAGGATGATTACCACCGCAGGGATACCTACCACCAATCCGAGAAAAAAGGAAAATACCACAGACGGGAGTATCAGAACAGGGAACGTACAAAACAATCTGATTTTGAACGTGATTTCCAGACGAAGGACAAAACCTTTACGGAAGGGATGGAACCGGAGTTTCATGGAAGCAAAAAATTAGACAGACTGCAAAATAAGGCAGAGAAAGCCGGGAAAAAGACCGAAGCTGCAAGAAAGAAGATACCTAAGAAAAAGGAGTATTCCTTTGAGCGTGTCTTTGATGAAAAGACAGGAAAAGCAAAGTATGTGCTGACTGCTGTGGAAAAAGAAAAGCAATTCAAACCGGATAGTCCGGTAAAAGTGGTTGCAGGCAGGGTAGGTGCAGAATATTCCAATTTTACCCATGGCAAGGTTGCCGAAGTGGAGAAAGAAAATTCTGCCGTGGAAGGAGCACATAAGACGGAGCAGACAGCAGAGGATGTCTATCATTTTGTGAAACGCAACCATAAAAGCGGATTGCAAAGGAAGAAAGAGAAAGTCGCAAGGCTGGAGAAAAAGCAGTTTAAGAAAGAGGTCAATTTCCGGTATCAGAAGTTTTTGGAAGAAAATCCGGATATGCAGGAAAAGACCCTGAAAAAGCAGATGCAGAAACGATTGCAGAAACAGCGGATCAAGCGGGAGTATGCAAAGGCAAGGCGGGCAGGACAGGCAGCAAAGAATACAAAGGAAGCGGCTGCAAAATCAGCCAGTTTTGTTACCAAGGTTGCCAAGAAAATGCAGGAGATAGCCAGCAGGAATGTTTCGCTTCTGGTAACAATCGGTATCTTTGCACTGATTCTGATTATGATCATGACAGCCATATCGTCCTGTGGGGCGATGTTCTCAGATGGTATGAGTACCACACTGGCAGGAAGCTATATGAGTGTTCCGGCGGAGATTGATGCTGCGGACCTGGCGTTTTCCGAGCTGGAAATGGAATTGCAGAAAGAAATCAATAACATAGAAACGGACTATCCGGATTATGACGAATACCGCTACAATCTGGATGCCATAGGGCACGATCCGTTTATTTTAATCAGTTATCTGTCGGCAGTACATACGGAATTTACGGCAAGTGAAGTGCAAAGTGAGATAGAAAGCCTTTTTGAAGAAATGTATGAGCTGACCTTAAATCCTACGACGGAAACAAGGACAAGGACTGTAACAGATCCGGAAACGGGTGAGGAGACGGAGGAAGAATACACTGTAACCATACTTGAAGTAACACTGACAGCCACCGACCTAGGTGTGGTGGTAGCCGGACACATGAATGAGGAGCAGAAAGAAATCTATGCTCTTTACAATGAAACCCATGGACTGACACAGCAGTTTTATACACCGCTCAATCTGTATTGGTATAGCTATGTGTCGAGTTATTACGGCTACCGTATCAATCCGGTCACAGGGCAGGAACAGTTTCACCGTGGTGTGGATATAGCGGTGCCCACAGGGACAACCGTGCTGGCAGCGATGGATGGAACGGTTACAACAGCAACCTATGATGCTTCTTATGGTAATTATGTTGTGATAGAGGACAGCAATGGTTACTGCACCAAGTATGCACACATGGATACATTAAGTGTCAGTGCCGGACAGACTGTTACACACGGAACAACCATAGGAACAACGGGAAATACGGGAAGCAGTACCGGAAGCCACCTTCATATCGAGTGTTTGTATAACGGGGAGTATTATAACCCGTTATTTTACTTTGATGTGGGTGAGGGAACTCTTTATGGAGAAACTCCGGGCGGTGGCGGTTCGCCGGGAAATGTCATACCACCGGATTCCTATGATGATGCGACAGTACAGGCACTTATGGAAGAAGCGGCAAGATATCTTGGCTATCCGTATGTTTGGGGCGGTTCTTCTCCGTCTACAAGCTTTGACTGTTCCGGCTTTGTATGCTGGGTATTTACCAACAGCGGCGTACATAATCTGCCAAGAACCACAGCACAGGGCATATATGACCAGTGTACTCCGGTGTCAGCGGCAGATGCCAAGGCAGGGGACATTATCTTTTTTACAGGTACTTACAATTCACCGGGACCTGTCAGCCATGTAGGTATCTATTGCGGAAACGGTGTGATGATACACTGCGGTGACCCAATCAAATATGCTTCTATCAATACACCATACTGGCAGAGCCATTTCTACAGTTTTGGAAGATTAAATTAAAAGCAGGAAGTGAGGATAAATGACAAAGGAAAGAATTGAAAAAGAGCTTCTGAAAGTCCGGGAGCAGCTTGCAGGATTGCAGGCAAGGCAGAAGGACTTAGAGGAGCAGTTACAGATGGCGGAGGATGCGCAGAAGATGAAATTCATTGAGAAAAATAAAATCTCTCTGGAAAGGCTGATTTTACTGAACAAAGTCAGTGAGGAAGAAATCCTTCATCTGTTAAAGAAAAAGGAACAGGAAGAACAGACACAACAATCAGAAAAGGAGGCAGTAAGCCATGAAAAAAATGAAACTATCATCTAAGGCGGTGATATCGCTTATTTTATCAGCAGTTTTATTTTGTATGCCCGCTTTGGGATTTGCCATGAACGGGAATTATGCAGTGAGTGTTCATGCGGAGGATACAGAGCCGGAAAGTAGTTCTGAGGAAAACAGAACCGAGAATGATACAGAGCCGGAAACGGAAAGCGGTTCTGAAGAAAACAGTTCAGAACATGAGACAGAAAGCAGTACAGAGGAAGGTACGGTATCTGGAAATGACACTAAAGAACCGGAATGTACCTGTGAGGATAAATGTGGTGCGTATGAATATGACCATAATTGCGAAGTATGCGTGAAGGATTATAAGCTCTGTGCATATAAAAAGCCGAATGTCACAATCCAGATCAATCAGCCGGATGGATGGCATAATGACAAAGCAACCGTGACATTTACAGTTGCGGATGTGGCACACACAGGAAATTTTGAAATTGCAAAAATACAGGCAAAGGTAGGACAGAATGGAAGCTGGACGGATGTGACAGAGGACAGAAAGCTGGAGGTTTCTGAAAACTGTACGGTGTATGTGCAGGTCACTGACCAGAAGGGAAATACCTATGAGAGAAGCCGTGCAATCAAATGTTTTGATACCACAAAGCCTACGCTTAATGCTGCGGTCAGTGACGGACTTTTGAGTGTGCAGGTACATGATACGGATTCCGGAGCAAAAGCAGTCTATGTCAACGGATATGAATTTACAGACCTTACAAACGGAACTTTGAATATCCGCCTGCAGCAATTTGATGCGGGGTATGAGTATTTTACCATTTCAGCAATGGACAATGCCGGAAATATGTCGGAGGTCTACAAGACGAAAAATCCATACTATAAAGACCCGGCAGATGAAAGTGATGAAAATCCGGCAGAACAGCTTCCGGTCAATGCAGAGGCTACCAAGCCGGGAAGTGCCACGGGAATCGTAACAGAGCATACAAAGACAGACAGTGATGGAAATACCACTTCACAGACAAGTCCTGCGGAGCAGAAAAAGCAGGCAATGGCGGAAGCGGATGCTTCGGAGAAAGGAGAGAATGAGGATAAGGAGAGTAAGCAGTCCGGGCAGGGCAAGGAATTTTATACCATTCAGACAGCGTCGGACAAGGTGTTTTATCTGATTATCGACAGGGATGGTGAGGAAGAAATGGTCTATTTTCTGACAGAGATTACGGAAAATGACTTGCTGAATACCACATCTGATAACAGTGAGACCTTACCGAAAAACTCCGCTGCATTAGAGTCTGCAATCCCGACTTCTGAAAGTGCATTGCCGAATAATAATGCAGAACAGGGAAATAAGCAGGAGGAAGATACAGAGGGAACAGAAGAAGATACAGAAAGCACCGGGGAACCGGAAGAAACGGAGGTTAAAGAACAGGCAAATCCTATGATTTCCTATATCCTGATGGGAGGTCTTGCAGTGGCAGTAATCGGAGGTGCGTATTATTTCAAGGTGGTACGCAAAAAGAAAGAGGACTTCATCGAGGACGAAGATGAGGACGAGGAAGATAACGAAGATTATGAGAATGAAGATGAGGAATCAGAGGACTGTTCGGATGATGGTTTCTTTGAGGAACAGGAGGAAGAATAATGCGGTTAGTGATAGCAGAAAAGCCAAGTGTGGCACAGTCAATTGCCAAGGTGCTTGGTGCAGATGAAAGAAAAGACGGATACATGGAGGGAAACGGTTCTATCGTTTCATGGTGTGTGGGGCATCTGGTTGAGTTGGCACAGCCGGATGCTTATTCTGATGCGTGGAAAAAGTGGACTTACGACAGCCTGCCTATGATACCGGAGCATTGGCAGCATGAGGTCAAGAAAGACACGGTTGCTCAGTACAGGGTATTAAAGGAGCTGATGCATGATACAAGAGTAGACAGCGTGGTATGTGCCACGGATGCAGGGCGGGAAGGAGAGCTTATCTTCCGTCTGGTGTATGAACAGGCAGGATGCAGCAAACCGATGAAACGCTTATGGATTTCTTCCATGGAGGAAAGTGCCATAAGGGAAGGTTTTGAGAATTTAAAGCCGGGAAGTGACTACGATCATTTATACCATTCCGCACTTTGCAGACAGGAAGCGGACTGGCTTGTGGGTATCAACGGTACAAGGCTTTTTACCGTTTTATATGGCGGCAAGGTGTTAAAGGTGGGCAGGGTACAGACACCTACTCTTGCCATGCTTGTAGAGCGTGAAGCAAAGATTATGAATTTCAAGAAAGAGCAGTATTTTATGGCTCATATCCTCTGTGGCGGCGTGGATGCGGTCACAGAGAGGATTGACAATAAAACAGAAGCAGAAAATGTTGCAGGAGTTTGTCTGAACGGACAGGCTCTTGTTACGTCTGTGGCAAAGGAAGAAAAAGCAGTAGCACCGCCGAAGCTCTATGACCTTACCACACTTCAGAGGGATGCAAACCGCCTATTCGGTTTTACTGCAAAGCAGACTTTGGAGTACACCCAGAGCCTTTATGAAAAGAAGCTGTGTACCTATCCGAGAACGGACAGCCAGTATTTGTCTGATGATATGGAGCAGACAGCCGGAAATGTGATTGAAGCAATTTTTGGTTCCATTCTGTTTGAGGAAAATAGGATGTTCAATCCGGATATTAAGCGTGTGTTAAACAGCAAAAAGGTCACAGACCACCATGCGATTATCCCCACAATGGAGATTGCCAAAGCTGACCTTGCAGCCCTGCCGGAAACGGAGCGAAAGATTTTATCCCTTGTGGCCAACAGGCTGCTGTGCGCTACGGGGGAGAAACATCTTTATGAAACAGTCAAGGCAGAGTTTTCCTGTGGCGGTTACAACTTTGCCACTTCCGGCAAGTCGGTCTTGAAAAACGGGTGGAAAGATTTTGAAGATGCCTTTAAGCGTTCTTTTAAGACCACGGAAGAGAAAGAGCAGGAGGATAAGAAGCTTCCGGAGCTTTCCGAGGGGCAGACCTTTGACGGGGTACAGACGAAAATCAGCGAGCATTACACCACACCGCCGAAACATTTTACGGATGTGATATTTTGTGAGCGTAAGGAGTGGATAGGAATTGAAGAAAGGAGTTCAGCATGAGAAGAAAAAAAGATAAAAGCAATGGCATTACTGCTTTGTATGAAAGACTGTCTCGTGATGATGATAATGCTGGAGAGAGTAACAGTATAGTTCATCAAAAGCAAATGCTTGAAGATTATGCTATGAAACATGGTTTTACGAATCTTGTTCATTTTACCGATGATGGTTGGAGTGGAGCGACCTTTGACAGACCTTCATGGAACAGACTTGTTGAAGGTGTTAAAAACGGAGAAATCACTGCCTGTATCTGCAAAGATATGTCCAGAATCGGCAGAGATCATCTGCAAGTAGGTTTTTTCACTGACATTCTGTTTAGAGAAAAGGAAGTTCGATTTATAGCAATCAATAATGGTATTGACAGTGACCGTCAAGAAACCAGTGAGTTTGCCCCTTTTCTGAATATCATGAATGAGTGGTTTGTCAGGGACACAAGTAAGAAAATTAAAGCTGTACTGAAATCCAGAGGTTCTTCCGGCAACGCTCATACAAGTAATATCCCACCATACGGCTATTTGAAAGACCCCGAAAACCCCGACCATTGGATTATTGATGAAGAAGCTGCTGAAGTAGTCCGCAGAATTTATCGCATGACTATTGAGGGAAAAGGACCTTATCAGATAGCAAGAGAACTTTCAGAAGAAAAAATTGAAAGACCATCTTATTATCTTGGCAAAAAGGGACTTGGAAATCATGCAAGCAACTATGACAAAGAAAATCCGTATATGTGGCGAGGAAATCAGGTTACTACTCTGATTGCCCGACCAGAGTATATCGGAAAGACTGTCAATTTCAGGACATTCAAAAATTCCTATAAGGACAAAAAGACGAAAAGGGCAGATAAGGAAGATTGGGTGGTTTTTGATGATACACAAGAGCCTATTGTCGATGAAGAAACATGGCTGCTTGCTCAAAAGTTAAGACAGAATGTAAGAAAAGCAGATCCTATGGGCGAGCCTAATGTTCTGACCGGAAAGATTTACTGTGCTGATTGTGGTGCGCCGATGTATAATCACAGGCAGCGGAAAGGGCGAGAAAGAATATACTATACTGCCAAAGGCGAAAAAAGGACAAGTTATTCCAATCCGGCAGATTGTTATGAATGTTCCACATATAATCTTGCTTATCAGAAGTATGACCGACATTGTACTTGCCACCATATTTCAACAAAAGCACTTAAAAGCATCATTCTGAAAACCATACAGGAGACTTGCCATTATGTTTCTTTGAATGAGCGGGAGTTTGTTTATTCTCTGCAAGAAGAATCGGCGATGAAAGATATTGCTGTTTCTGAAACTGTAAAAAACCGCATTGAAAGAAATCAGAAGCGAGTTCACGAACTGGATATGCTTATCAGGAAAATCTATGAAGATAATGTGATTGGAAGATTGCCGGACAGACTTTTTCAGAGTATGCTTACTGATTATGAAAATGAGCAGAACGAGCTGAACAAGATTATTGAGACTGACACCGCTGATATGCAACGGATTATAGGCGGTCAAAATAATGTGGAGCGTTTTCTAAAGCTGGTTAAAAAGTATGAGAATATTACAGAACTTACTCCTGCCATGATAAATGAATTTATCGACAAAATTCTGGTTCACGAGCCACAAGGAAAAGGTGCAGACCGCACCACAGAGGTGGAGATATATCTTAACTATGTCGGGCAATTTCAAGTACCTGTGGAGCAGCATGAACCAACAGAGGAAGAAAGGATTGCTGCTGAAAAAGAGGCGGAACGACTTCGCAGAAAACGAGAATCCAATCGTAAGTATATGAAAAAGATTCGTGAGAAATCAAAAGAATTTGCGGAGCATGAGCGTATAGCAGAAGAAAAAAGTTCTGATAGCAATGTGTGTGTTGAACAGAACGTCACAAGCAAATCAAATCGGCAAAAAGTGAAAGGAGAAAAAATAGCATGACAGAATTGAAATCACGAATCCATGACAAAAGCAACGGTCTGGACTATGTTCTTGTGGGCGATTACTATGTGCCGGACTTGAAGCTACCGGAGGAACACAGCCCCATCGGTATGTGGGGCAGACTGCACAGGACATATTTGGAGCAGTACCGCCCTACAAGGTTCTCTGCCCTCTGTTTATCCGGCGAACTGCATACTTACCTTGCTGACCTGGACGAACAGGCAACGGAAAGGTGCAGCCTTATCATTGAGCAGATGAAACAAGCCGAGGGCGTGACCGAAACCATGAAAGCAGACAATCAGATGTTGTGGGTACAGTCCATGAACTCTATCCGTAACCGAGCCGAAGAAATCATCAGACAGGAAATGATTTACTGCTGATTTTATCAAGTCCAAAACCAACAAATTTGTATCGTAAACGAAGCGACAGGTATTTCCTTATGAAGTGTCTGTCGCTTTTCATTTATCAAACTTTAAGGAGGAAAACACAATGAAGATGAACCGGAATGAAATGGAAGCCCTTTATGCCTTTGGCTGTCCGAACCTGAAAGCAACTGTCGAGCGTTTGCGTATGGTAGCTGCCCTTGCACCCGATCCAGTGGCGAAGAAGCTGTTTTATATGCTTTCCGTCAAGCTGAGTGCTGAGGGTGTTGAAAGGTGGTATCGCTGCTTTTACTGCAAGCTGCGTGTGTTGAAAAACCATAGGGAGGGCTGCTATGACGAGACTGACGAAGATTGAGAAAGAAACAATCGTTCTCTTTAATGAGGGCGAGGACAAGGCAAATATCTACACCCACAACGCCGGATTGAAAAAGAGGTTGGCTGCTTTTGCTAAGAAGTACCCTGACCTTTGCCGACTGGAAAAATCCAATGTTCAAGGCGGTGTTTCTTATGAGCTGGCAAAGTCCCGTCTGTCTATCCGTTTCCTGCCGCCTTACAGTGAGGAACGCAGACAGAAAGCCAGCGAATATGCGAAAAAGCATGGGCTGAACAGCCAGCAGGGATAATGTGATAATCAGGGCTGATATGCGGTTAAAATGTCAGGTGCAGACCTGATGTTTTGACCGTTGCCTATCGCCTGTGAGGAAAGTATCGGGGACTATGGATTTTGCGGAAATGTGCGTTACAAGACTTGAACAGGAACTCTGTACACAAAATTTTTTCTTCCATTCTTTAAGTTGATGAAGTATAATGAGATATGAAAAATTGAGGTTTTTAATACTCGATTTCAAACAATCATTTTTATATAGCTGGAACTATGGAGGGCAAAAATGAATAATTTTTTACGAATGTGTTTGAATATAATTACACAAATAGGTCCCTATTTAGTTGTACTTCTTCTTTTGAAATATCTTGTAAATCTTCAACAAAAGAGAGCTAAAGAACGAGAGGAAGAACAGAAAAAGGGAATAATTAGGACGCATTATATAATAAAAACCGAAAAAGTACTTACTATGTTTTTTGTATTGGCGGTGTTTCTTTTTGGGGGAGCTACGGTAGCCAGTGCTATTCAACAAGATGATTTATTGCCACCAATTGGTTTTAGTATTTTCTTTATTGTTTCTTTAATCGGCTCATTGAACATGATTATGTGGAAACTGGAAGTGAACGGAGATGAAATCACATGGCGTTCAACTTTTGGAAGAAAGAGAACTTTTCACTTTGAAGATATTACCTATTGCGAGAGAAAGAAAGGTTCTATGCGTGTATATGTAAATGGAGAAAAATTATTTACCATTGATAGTAATATTGACAAAGAAGAATTTATGGAGGACATAAAAAGAAGAAGAATCCCTGTAAAATCTTACTGGGCAAATCAGCATAAGAAAAATCGTAAATGACATAGATTTTATAACAGTACGATGTTAGACAACTGAATATGACCGTCAAGGTCAGATGAAGAAACCGATGTATTAAGCGTAAAGCGATCATGCGTCGGTTTTTCTTATTTCATGAGCTGACAGAATTCCGACTGTATATCACCCGTGAGGAAAGTATCGGTGACTATGGATTTTGCATAAATGCGCGTTACAAGGCTTGAACAGGAACTCTGCACACAAATTTTTCTTCCATTCGTTAAGTTGATGAAGTATAATGAAAAATAAGATAAAGTTAATTCTTGGAGGTGTTATTCATGTTTGGTTTTAAGAAAAATGAAAAGCCAACGCTCATTATTGAAGCAAAAGATCTAATGGAAATTATCAAGTCTGATTATGATAATGATATGGCTTTTACTCTTATTGAGTTTTCCTATAATGAGAAAAAATATGTGATGGGTTCCTGTGTTTTACCTGCTAACGCAGAGGAATGTAAAGAAAATATATCTTTTATATTTCAAGACAGAGTTTTTGAAAGTTTTGAGGAATTTCAAACTGCTATTATTATAGATAATAAAAACATCTTACAATTAGAAAAACCCCTTGAAATTTTAAGAGCAGGAATTATTGATAATGAGCCTATGCTGAAAACGCCATGGGGAGATAAAAGATTAGCTGATAAAGCTGTTAATAAATAGCGTGTCACTTTGAAAGGAGTACAAATTTATGGCATTATTGATGTTTAGAACTTTTGGAGTGATTATAGTATCATTTATAGTCTTAATTATGTATGTATTGCATAGAAAGAAAAATGGGAAGTTTATAAAACGAAAGGCTGTCAATGAAGAAGAAAAAATAAAATATCAAAAATGGGAAAAAATAATCAATGTGATGGCAGTTGTTGGGTTATTGATTCTCGGTATATTTATAACTGTTCCTTGTTGCTTGGATATACCTTATTTACTATCTAACAATTTAGTTGAAGTTACCGGAGAAGTTACACAAGGTGCAATGTCAGGAGAAAACTCTAATAGTGAAAGAAGAATACATATTAGAGATGAGAAAACTGGAGAAGAACATTCATTAAAATATTGGGGAACAGGTAGCGATTTAGGAGATAAGATAACTGTAAGGTATTTACCACACACAGAATATGGGTATGTAGTTGAATAGAATAAAAATAAATATCCTATTTTGTTTTGGGAAATTTGTAGATTACCTGTAATCTGCCACAACTGAATATGACCGTCAAGGTCAGATAAAGAAACCGATGTATTGAGCGTAAAGCGATCATGCGTCGGTTTTTCTTATTTCATGAGCTGACAGAATTCCGACTGTATATCGCCTGTGAGGAAAGTATCGGAGACTATGGATTTTGCGGAAATGTGCGTTATAGGTAAGTAAAAAACTACTTGATAGAGCGTGAATTGAATTGTTCATATCGGTATGATATAATTTACTGAAATGAAGCAAGAAGGTGGACTTTTGTATGAAAAAATTTTTGAAAATATTGCTAATCATTGTAGGAATAGTTTTTTTGATTTTTGCAGCGCTGATATGTATTGGACTGTTTGTTGATTATGATGACCATATTGAAAATGGTCGTTATACTTATGTTCCGGAAGATGACAATAAAGACAATGCATATGTCGAATTCAATTTGAGTGATTACGATAAAAAGGATTCTGAACTCATATATTATAGTTCTGTCGAAGAAGCTATTTTGAATTCTCCTTTGAATGCTGAAAATGAAGAATTTTCTGTTCCAGAAGATTTTCTTAATCATGTTGATGAAATATTGCATATATGGAATGGCAAACAGTATGATACTATTTTCTATCGGGCAGGAAGCGATAACGATCCCGTTCAAGGTTTTGTGATGGCACGCTGCAAAAAACAGGTGGAGGAAGCAAGTGTACAATATGCATTTATGAATGCTACACCGGTTACAACTAAAGCGGATAGCATTCTTATATCTGATATTACAGAACTAATTCGTTCATCTTTAAAATTAAGTGATTTTCAACAGGACTTGAATCCAAATTATCCAGATACCAGATTTGTTTTTGGCTATGCACATGATAAGGAAATTTACTCATTAGAAGTAGAAGGTCAAAAGCCAGATGGTGTTATTGAAATCAATGTATATGACAGAACGATGTATCTATGGTATTATGATGATTTAAAGAGCGACAAGAGAGGAAACAATCTAAGTTATTCAGTAGATGTGCCAGAGTAATTTTTCAAATTGGCTAATCTGCCACAACTGAATATGACCGTCAAGGTCAGATAAAGAAACCGATGTATTGAGCGTAAAGCGATCATGCTTCGGTTTTTCTTTTTTGCAAAATAGTCCGGTGGACTGTTTTGTAAAACCGAAGGGACTGACAGAGCTTGAGACGGGGCGAAGTCAGTTTGTTCGAGCGGGAGTACAGAGGGTGCAACCCTTTGTGCATGGGTACAGGGAATGCAATATCCCTGTGCAGGTCAAGGGCGGCAGCCTTGCCCAGTTAAGTGGCGTTTCGCCACTTAGTACTGGGTATTACTTGACGCAGAAAGCCGCAAGGAATCAGCTTCGCTGCCCTTCTCCCCTGTCGGGGAAATCAAAAAGAAAAGGAGGAACTCATGTGAAATTAACAAGGCACAATGGACGAGCTGGAAAGAATGGCGTTTATAATCCGAAGCACAATGACCGCAGTTTTGACATTGCCAACAGCGAACACATTGACGAAGAACGAGCCAAACAAAATCTCTATTGGGACTGTTACAATGGCTTCCGCAATTTCAAAAATCCCGATAAGGAAAATGAGCTGTCTGCCACTTTTGAAGATGTGGAACAGCTTTTTTATCGTCAGCGGTATCGTGATTTTGTAACCGGACAAAACGAAAGAAATGTGAAGAACCGACACCCTGAAAGGAATAAGGAAACCGGTGATTTACTCAAAAGCAAAAAGACCTGTCCAGAGGAAACGGTCTATCAGATTGGAACACTTGATAATCATGTTCCACCGGAACTGCTCATTGAGATTGTCACAGAATTTATGGAAATCGTAAATGAGCGTTTCGGCTCTCATGTCCATATCCTGAATTGGGCGCTGCACTTGGATGAAAGCACCCCTCATATTCACGAGCGTCATGTGTTCGACTGTGAAAATCAATATGGAGAGATTGCCCCACAACAGGAAAAGGCTTTGGAAGCATTGGGGTTTGAACTGCCGGAACCGGAGAAGCCAGTCGGAAGAAAAAACAACCGCAAGATGACTTTCGATTCAGCTTGCCGAGTGCTGCTGTTTGATGTGGCGAAAAAGCATGGCTTACAACTGGAAGAAGAACCGGAATATGGTGGTCGTGCATATCTGGAAAAACAGGACTATATTCTTTTCAAGCAAAAGGAGCAACTGGCAGCACAGGAGCAAAAGTTGGAAGAACTCACGATGAAGATTGAAGATGTGGAAGCTTTGGTGGACGAGGTTGCCGATATTGCCTATGACAAGGCGGTTGAGGTCGTTGCTGATACTGTAAAACTGGAAACGCACAAGGAGGATATTAAGCTGGTGGAGCAGTCTAAGGCGTGGGTTCTCTCCCCTGAGCGTAAGGCTTCAAAGAAAGAAGTTGAGTATGCAGTGAAACGATTGGATGGCGTGATTGCCAGAATCACAAATGCTATGAAATCAACTATTCAGAAAATCCAAACTACGCTGATGAAACCGGAGGTCAAAAAAGCCGGAACGGAGCAAATCAAGAAGAAAGCCAAAAGTTCCATTATAGAGCAGTTGAGCCGCAAGAAGAAGGAAATGGCAGAGCGTGAAGTCAGCCGGACAATTCCGGCGAAAAGCAAAAAACAGGATATGGAACTTTAAGGCACTTGCTATTTTCGTTTTGAAAATGACAGGTGCTTTTGCTTTAGGGAGCAGGAAAATATCTTCCATTCTTTAGGTTGATGAAGTATAATGATAGTAAGAAATTTTTTGTAATGACCTTAATCCAATAAGTGATTTTGCAATTATTCAGTAAAGGATGTAATTATATGAAAAAAGTATTGTTGCTTTCCGGTGTGATTATTATACTCGGTTTAACAGGCTGCTCTAACAAATATTTCAATGACTGGTTTAGCTCTGAACAAAATGAAACGGATAAGATGTGTCAACAAATTATCGAGGCATGTAAGCAACAGGATTCAGAGAAACTCAAATCTCTATTTTCCGAAGAAAGCAAAAAGAGCATTGAGAATTTAGACACTGAAATCTCTGCTTTTTTCGATTATATTGAGGGCAGTATCCAAAGGTTTGAGGGCGATTGTGCATCATCAAGTGAAAGCAACTATGGTAAAAGGAAAACGGAATTGGATGGTATGTATCTCATATTGACAGAGAATGAAAGGTATTGTATGAATTTTTATATGTATAGTGAGGATGATGAAAATGCCCAAAATGTGGGGATATATAAAATTGAAATTGCATTGGAGAGCGAAGTGGCTGAGGATAATTTTATATGGGATAATCCCCCAAACGGTATTTTTGTTGGAGGACAAAATTGATTTTTGTTATGAGAGAACATTAAAGTATAAATTTCGGATGGTATAAGAAAAACTGACTACAATTAAATCTTCACAGCTTTACTAAGCAGGAAATCTGAAAAGGTCTCCTGCTTTTTTGCACCTAAAATTAAATATGGAACTTTAAGGCACTTGCTATTTTCATTTTGAAAATAACAGGTGATTTTGCTTTAGGGAGCAGGAAAACATCTTCCATTCTTTAGGTTGGTAGAGTATAATGTAAGCAACAAATATGAATTTCAAGAGAATGTATAAAAATACGAACACACAAGGAGAACAAAAAAATGACCATCGACATTGTCAAATGTATTGTTTTTGCAATAGCCGTCAGCATTCTGTACGGCGTGATTGGACATCTGAATCGCAAAAAAATTGCTATCAGCGGCAAAATCCAAAGTGATGCGCAGTATATTGTCACGCTTCCGTCTGCTTTGAAATATGTCTATATGGCCATGTTTCTGCTGGGAATCGCTTTGTTTTTCATATTCCTCGCATTCAAGGTGAGCGGAAATGAGTCCGTTACGATGGGACACCTCTATTTTGCGCTTGTTTTTGCGACAATTGGCTTTCTTGTCACGCTGTGGGCATCGAGATGGAGTATCGTTGTGACAGGGGCGAGCATGGAAATATACGGGTTGCTTCATAAAAAAGCCGAACTGTCCATGCAGGATGTCGGCAAAGTGGAAATTGGCAAAAAGGACGCCATGATTTTGTACGATACGGCTGGGAGAAAACTGATCACTGTAGACGGCTTGGCGGAAAACTATGATTGTCTGGCAAAAAGCTTAGAGGAAAACGGGAAAATGTAGTGTGCCAAATTGAAAGTTGTGGAGGTGATATGATATGAAATATATAGGTGGCATTATAACGTCATATATTGTCTTATTAGTCTTAGATATAATGCAAAGAAGAAATCATAAGCGAACACAATCGTTAAAAAAATTTACGGTAAGGACAATAACTGATGTAAGTATAGTTTGTGCTGTTGGGGCTATTTTTGTGATTGGCGCAATGGTATTTGCACTAATAGACGAACCTGAAGTATTTAAGAAAAATACCTTTATTATGCTTATACTTGTTGCTTTTTTAGGATTGATGTTTTTTGGTATGATTGCACCAATAAAAGGTGTCTGGGATATTTGTGTAGATGAAAATGATGTGACTGTAATTAAGGCATTTTTTTATAAAAGGCATTGGAAAATATCAGACATATCCTATTGTAAAAGGAAACGTGGTGGTATGAATGTGTATGTCAATGGAAGAAAGAAAAAAGCTTTTTTTGTTGATGGTATGACAGACCACTTTGATAACTTTATAAAGCGAATGGAAAAAGAGGGAAAAGAGATTATTCTTCCAGAAACAAAAGAAAAGAGATAGGTTTATAGATAAGCAGATTCCAGTTTGCATAACTGGTAGCCTAACCACAATTAAATCTTCAAAGCTTTACTAAGCAGGAAATCTGAAAAGGTCTCCTGCTTTTTTGCACCTAAAATTAAATATGGAACTTTAAGGCACTTGCTATTTTCGTTTTGAAAATGACAGGTGCTTTTTTCGTTTCTGGAAAGGAGTCACATGAATGTATTTGAAGTTGTAAAAGAAAATGTTACTGCCCGACAAGCCGCAGAAGCCTATGGCTTGAAAGTGGGTCGCACTGGTATGGCGTGCTGTCCGTTTCACTCGGATAAGTCCCCCAGTATGAAGCTGGATGAACGCTATTACTGTTTTGGCTGCGGAGCAACCGGAGACGCTGTTGATCTGACAGCGAAGCTATTCGGTATCGGGCTGAGGGAAGCTGCTGTCAAACTTGCTGAAGATTTTGGTCTTAACTATGACAGCCGACAAAAGCCCAGTATTCGCCCTCGTATTCGTGAGCCGACACCGGAACAGAAGTATCAAAAAGAAGAAAATCATTGCTACAAGGTGCTGACGGATTATTTTCATCTTCTTAGAGAATGGGAAAAGAAATACGCTCCTAAACAGCCGGATGAGGAATGGAATCCCCTGTTTGCAGAAGCACTGTATAAGAAGAACTATATCGAATATCTACTTGATATTCTTCTGTATGGTTCATTGGAGGAACGAAAAGCACTTGTGGCAGAACAGAGAAAGGAGGTGTTAAAACTTGAACAGCGAATTGCAGAACTGTCAGCAGACAGAACCATGCACAGTAGAAGAAATCCGAAACAGCTTAGAGCAGAGCGAGAAAGGTAAGGTTTATAATACTGCCGCAAATTATAAGCGTGTTCTGCAATATGACCCACTTTTGAAAGGGGCTATCCGAAAAAATCTTCTGACCGAAAGAATCGACATTGTGAAGCCCCTCGGTTGGTATCGTGACAGCCCGACATTGACGGATGTGGATGTGAAATATCTGCTCCTATATTTTGAAGAAAACTATGGATTGACCGTAGAGAAGAAAATCATAGACGCAGTTGCGGTTATTGCCAATGAAAATCGTTACCACCCTGTCTGTGATTTTCTCAATGCCTTGCAATGGGACGGAACAGAACGCATACGCTTCTGTCTGCACCGCTTTCTCGGTTCTGATACAGATGATTACACCTATGAAGCATTGAAGTTGTTTCTGCTGGGTGCTATCTCACGAGCCTTTAAGCCGGGGTGTAAATTTGAGGTAATGCTCTGTCTTGTAGGCGGTCAGGGAGCCGGAAAGTCCTCTTTCTTCCGTTTGCTTGCGGTCAATGATGATTGGTTCTCTGATGACTTGAAAAAGCTGGATGATGAAAATGTGTACCGCAAAATGCAGGGGCATTGGATTATTGAAATGTCGGAAATGATTGCAACCGCCAACGCTAAGAGCATTGAAGAAATCAAGTCCTTTCTGAGCCGACAAAAGGAAACCTATAAGATACCCTATGAAACACATCCGGCAGACAGAAAACGACAATGTGTGTTTGGAGGTTCTTCTAATACCCTTGACTTTCTTCCCCTTGACCGAACAGGCAACCGCCGCTTCGTTCCGGTTATGGTCTATCCTGAAAGGGCTGAGGTTCATATTTTGGAGGATGAACAGGCTTCCAGAGAGTATATCAATCAGATGTGGGCAGAAGCTATGGAGATTTACAGAAGCGGCAATTTCCGTCTGAGATTCAGTCCGGCTATGAACGCTTATCTGAAAGCCCACCAAAAGGACTTTATGCCGGAGGACACAAAGGCAGGACAGATTTTAGACTATTTGGAACGCTATTCCGGCAGCATAGTCTGCTCTAAGCAGCTTTACAAGGAAGCACTGGGGCATGATTATGACGAACCGAAACAATGGGAGCTGCGAGAGATCAACGACATTATGAATAACGCTGTCACAGGCTGGAGGGCGTTCAGCAATCCGAGGTATTTTCCAGAGCCTTACCGCCGACAAAAGGGCTGGGAGCGTATCAGGAATGACAACGAGCCTGACAACAGCATGGATGGTTTTCAAGAAATCCCGACAGAGGAAATGGAACAGTTAGGACTTCCGGAAGAATGGTTGAAGCAAAAATAAAAGCCCGTTGTCGCTTCGGTTGTCGAGCCGGTTGTCGGTCTGGTTGTCGGGCAAAAATCCCGAAAGCCTTGATATTGCGGCACTTTTCCCTCTCTGACAACCATGACAACCAATATTATAAAGAAAAAGGAAATAGTAAAAAGATAGTATCGCCCGATAAAGAAAAAAGGTTTTCTGATGTCCGTTGTCGGAACTTCGTTGTCAGACCTTTCCTTGTCGGGCTTTTTTCATTTAAGTAGGAGGAATATCGTATGACAAATATTGTGAACAGTACACTACCCACCCCAAATAACCATTCGGAGAAAAACAAACCGGATGGAGTTTTTGTGATTAAGCAAGGCAAAACAAATTATAAAGTCAAAGTGTTTTTTGACCATAGTAGCGGTTTGACTGCTGAGGACAGGTTGAAACGCATTATTCAGGCAGAAGCAGAGAGAGAATCTGCGTAAGTAATATAAAAAATATCCACGCACCCCCTTGACAAAAGCTTTCAGAAGATTCCCTTCTTTCTGCAATGGAGCGAGCCGGAAACGAGGACATGAGTGACGATGTGGAGCGTAAGGGACTCGGTACACCTGCCACCAGAGCAGACATTATCGAGAAGTTAGTTAAGGACGGTTTCGTGAAACGTGAGAAAAAGCAGATGATCCCCACAGAGGACGGAATGAAGCTGATTACGGTGCTTCCTGATGTGGTGAAGTCCCCAAAACTTACCGCTGATTGGGAAAATGCCCTTACCCTTGTAGCAAAGGGCGAGTATTCCATGCAGGAATTTATGGATGGAATTGCGGATATGGTAAAGAACTTTGTGCAGACTTATCACAGCATTAGTGACGAACAGAAATCCATGTTTGGAGGAAATCAGAGCGCACAGGAAGCCCTTGGAAAATGCCCGAAATGTGGCGGGGATGTGGTAAAGGGAAAATATGGAGCTTACTGCAAAAGTAAGTGTGGTATGAATGTCGGCAAGGCTATGGGGACTGTACTTTCCGATACGCAGATTAAGAGTATGCTGGAGGGGAAAAAGACTTTCGTCAAGGGTTTAAAGGGAAAGAAGGGCACTTACGATGCTTACCTGATTCCGGAAGGAATTGAGGATTATTCCTATACCAAAGATGGCAAGGAAATCAAAGGCTCACAGTATAAGGTCAAGCTGGAGTTTGCAAAAAGAAGTAAGTAACAGCACAGAAAATGGAGGATACGAACATGAATGAAGTAAATGAAAATGTAACTGTAAACGGAGCCGGAACACAGGATGAGGAGCCTGCGGCAAAGAATAATGAAACCAAAGCGGAGAAGTTCATCCGTCTTGGAGAATACCGCATGAACAAAGCGATTGATGCGATTGGAAGATTGGAACACCTTGCCAACAGGTCCGCCTATGAATATACAGCGGAGCAGGTAGAGGCAATGTTTGGTGCTTTAGAAAATAAGGTAGCAGATGTAAAAGCAAAATTCAGTACAAAGAAACAGGATAATATATCTTTTTCTTTTGGAACACATGCAGAGTAAGGAGGAAACCAGGAGTGAAACAGTTAGAAAAAGAAATTGCGGAAGCAAACAAGCAGAGCATGATGAAGCGTTATCAGTTGTATGGAACGAAAGCATCAAAGCTGGCAGACAAATCACAGAAGAATACCGGGAAGGGAGAGAGAAAGTAATGGAATATAAGGATTTTGTAGAACAGGTAAAAGAGCAGATACAGGACTTTTTACCGGAGAAATTTGCAGATGCAACGGTTTCTGTTCATCAGGTAGTAAAGAATAATGATTGTGTTTTGGATGGTCTGACAATCCGGACGGAAGAAAGCAATATTTCTCCAACCGTATATCTGAATCCGTATTTTGAGCAGATACAGGATGGAGCTGAGATGGATGATGTGCTTGGGCAGATTGCAGCCACATATCAGGCACATTATATTGACCATGATATGGATGTATCTGCGGTTACTGATTTTGATAACGTAAAAGACAAGATTGTGTGCAAGCTCATTAATGAGGAAGCCAACAGGCAGTTCCTTGAGGATAAACCATACACCAAGGTGGAAGATCTGGCGGTTGTGTATCAGATTTTAATGGATAAAAATGCGGAAGGTACTGCAACCATAACGATTACAGATAATCTGATGGACAGATATGGGATTACCCTTGAGGAGTTGCACGAACAGGCTCTTTTGAACATGGATGTTTTGCAACCATACAGCTTCAAGGGAATGAGCGAGACCATTATAGAAATGATGGCTGGGGACATTGCCAGGGATAATGATATGGATATATCAGAGGCAAGAGAAATGGCATCCCAAATGATACCGGATGTTCCTGATACAATGTTTGTCCTGACAAATGACACGAAGGTAAATGGAGCTGCCACTATATTAAATGATGATACCAGACAGGAAATTGCAGACAAGGTTGGAGACTTCTATGTACTGCCCTCATCTGTGCATGAAACGCTGATTATCCCGAAAGATGCCGGAATGGAGTTAAGAGACCTTGAACAGATGGTGCAGGAAGTGAACCAGACACAGGTAGCACCAGAGGAACGACTTTCAGATCATGTGTATGAATATGATGCAAAAGAACATGAGCTGTTTCGCAGTGACCGTGCAGAGGAACGTGCAAAACAGAAAGAGGAAAAGCGTGATGAGAAAAAAGAACGTCCTTCACTAAAAGAGAGACTTGCAGAAAAGAAAAATGATGTGATGAAGATGGATGCTGACAGGAAACAACCGACAGCAGATAAAAAGAAAGAAGCGGTGATTTAGCCACTTCATACATAATACACAGGAAGGCAGCCACTTTGGGCTGCTTTTCTGTTATTAGGAGAAATTGAATCGAAAGGAGTATCTATGGCAGGAAAATATCATTATATATCTGCACTGGCAGAAATGACAGCAGGAGATATTGTTAAAAACGAAAATGAATGGACCAGATTTCTGACCACGGCTGCAAGACTGTATAAATATCCCTTTAACGAGCAGATGTTAATATACGCCCAAAGACCGGATGCTACAGCCTGTGCTTCACTTGAAACGTGGAATGAAAAGATGAATTGCTGGGTCAACCGTGGAGCGAAAGGAATTGCCCTGATTGATACGGACAGCGAACGTCCGAGATTAAAATATGTCTTTGATGTATCAGATGTGCATAAGGCAAGAAGAATCGGGCGTGATCCTTATCTGTGGGAACTTAAGGAGGAACATAAGGCTCCTGTGCTTGCACAGCTTGAAAAGACTTATGGTGGAACCGATGTAAATATGCCTTTTGAAGAGAGGATTATGGAGATAGCTGACAGGATTGCCCAGGATTATTATGAGGAACTTTTACCGGAGCTAAACTATGTGAAAGAGGGCAGTTTCCTTGATGACCTGGATGAACTGAATCTTGGAATCAGGTTGAGGGAAACGCTGGCTTCCAGTATCTCCTTTACCCTGCTATCCCGATGCGGTGCCGATATGGATTTGTGGAAAGATGACATGAATTTTGAATATATCCACGAATTTAATAATACAAAGTCATTAGCTGTCATTGGAAATGCAACTACGGAAATGTGTAAGCCCCTGCTTATGGAAATTGGAAGGACAATAGGGGCATACGAGCGTCAGATTGCCCGAAATAAGGCAAGAGAAAAAGCGGCTGGGGAGCATATTGGAAGCCATGAAGAAAATGTTGAAAAAGGACTTGCAAATGCACCAGAAGCAGACTATAATGCTTTAAAACGTGAAAGTGAAACGACAATAGAAAAACCAAAGGAAACTGAAAATCATACAGAAATGGAGGGCATTGCCAATGAAACTGACATACGAAAAGAACGGGGATTATCTGATTCCGAACCTGACAGCGAACGAGGAGCCGGAACAGGCACTGACCAAGTACGGACTGATGAGGAAGAACTTTCTGAAGGAGCACAGGAGAGGGATTTATCAGGGAATGATTCTGACAGGGGAGCTGAAAGCACATTGTCTGCAGGTACAGGAGCAGGCAGAACAGAGAATGGAACTTCTGACCGGACAGATGGCGAAGTCGGAAGGAGTGAACGAGGAACTGAAAGCAGCCGATCAGATGAGCTGGATAGCGAAGATGAACAACATCAGACACTCAGCGGAGGAAATCGTGCTGACAGAACTGATCTACATTTAAGCAGTGAGGAACAAGCTAATATTACCATGCAGGAGCCGGATAGTGACAGCAATTCATTATCCGGTTCTTTTTCGGATAAAACCGAAGATTTCACAGAGCTTCAAAAGGGAATCTTATGTTTTGATAATCACCTTATCCATAAAAGACCGGAGATTGCGGGATATTTCCAGTCAGAGCAGGATGCGGTTTTACAGACGGAGTATCTGAAAAATTCTTTCCGTATGGAGGAATTTACAGAGCTGTATATTGGGGATGTAAGAGCCGGGTATCGAGCTGATGAGGACGGGCTTACCATGTGGAAAGGCAATTATCTGACCCGTGAAGCAGAGAGCAGGCTGTCATGGGAAGATGCAAGATACTGGGTCAATTCTTATATCGAGGATGGTGTCTATTTACTTCCGGGGGAAGTGGCAGAGCAGATTGATACAGATGGTATGTTCAAACAGCTTGACCTTTTTACCATGTTTTCGGAGCAGGTCGGCAACATTGCCATGAAGCAGGCAGAAGAAAAAAGTGTTATGCCGACAGGCTTTGTACTGCCGGAGAAACAGATTGATGATATTTTAAGAAGCGGTGGAGGCAGGGATGACAGCCGCAAACGTATTTATGCCAAGTACCAGCAGAGAAAGACACCGGAAGAAATGACTGCCTTTCTGAAAAAAGAATATGGAACCACCGGAAAAGGCTTTGAGTTTGACGGAAAGCAGATAGCTGTATGGTTTGATGAAGGCGGTATGAGTGTTGGATACGGTACATCAGCAACGGAGCATCCGATACTTACGATGGAATGGAAAGATATTGAGCAGAATATCCGCAGGCAGGTAGAGAATGGCACCTATATGGGTGCCAATGAAGCATACCTTGTGGATGAGGTAGAGCGTAGCAGGATTGCATACCATTTATTTTTCTTTTTTCGTGACGGTATGGGAGAAATGCCGGAAGAATTGGAATTAAAGGCAGGCAATTTCCCGGATGCCCATGCAAGACTGGTGGAACTTCTTTCTACACCGGAAGAGGTGGAGAGGATAGCTGCCCACATGGATCATGCCCTGCATCAGCTTGAGACCGGAGAAAAAAGACTGCGTTTCCGTTCTATTATGCTCAAAGAGGAACTTCGTGCCGAACTCGACAACCTTCTGGTAGACAAGCTGACATTTCCGTCTGCTGAACATGTGGAAATTAAACACGAGGATTTTATCACGCAGGATGAGATTGACCACAGGCTTGGCAGGGGGAGCGGTTTTTCACATGGGTCTTTCCGCATTTATGATTATTTTAAGGAAGGGCATGACAGCAAAGATGCAGCTAATTTCTTAAAGAATGAATATGGAACAGGCGGCAGCACCCATGCACTTGCCGGAGCAGACCATAGCTATGAGGATCACGATGCAAAAGGAATAAAACTGAAAAAGGGAAATATCGGAAAACCATACGCAGAAGTGCTGTTGCCTTGGAAGGTTGTGGAAAAGCGTATCCGTAAGCTCATTGAACAAGATAAGTATTTATCTACGGAAGGAAAAGAAGCCTATGCACAGTACAGAGTGGAGCAGGAGCAGAAGGCTTTGGAGCAGGCACAGGCAAAGATGGAGCATGAAACTAAAGTAGCCTGCAAGAATGCCATTGAAAAAGCAATCGCTGAAAAGTTTGACGGGTATCGTCTGCCAAAGGATACAGCGGAAGCAGTCATTCAGGAATATGGCTCTGAACGGGTAAGCTATGTGCTTGCCAATTCTGTTATGCACAAAAGGCAGGACGGACGGTTTTCTCCGGAGAATAAGGAGTGGGCAAAAGCCATTGAGCCTTATGCCATGGTGAAAAATGAGGATATGGTTGTGGATTCCCACCCTGCTGTATTAAATGGATTTATCAACCAGACAAGACGGTATATCGAGCAGGAGAAAGAGCTTGCAGCACAGGCGGCTGAGAAAATCACGATTGATGGACAGGAGTGTATCAAAGTCGATGAATGGGGGACTGAGAAAGAAACCTATGTGCTTGGAAATTCCGTAACAGATAAGCAATTCTTTTATGCAGAGGTAAATGGTGTTTCATTTGAGTATGATTATCAGCCACAGCGGGGAGAAGTAGAGGAAGATTATCTCAACGAGATGGTAGAAAGGGAGATAGACCGTCATGAGGCGGAGGTATTTGCACGGATTGAAGGCAGTGATAATGCTCAGGATGGTGTAGAGGAAGCACCATTAGTAGCAGAAGATGTGCAAAATCTGGTTTTGATTAACAGGGAGTATTCTGCAGGAACCAGAACCACGGTTTATGATTTTGAATGTGATATTCGTGGGGAACATGACACATTGCAATATACTTTAGAGCATCACGATGACGGGGAAGGTTATACCATTCATACGCAGAAGGATGATATTTGGGAACGAATGTCTGAGCCGGAACTTGAGCGTCTTGAGGGCATTATCAGCCGTGAAGCCTTGTATTTTAAATACCATGATAAAATAGCAGGTGCAAAAAGCGTAGAGGATATGGAGGAGATTCAGTTCAGTATTATGGAAGATGAGTCTCCTTATTTTTCGGCAGTTTCAGATAGGGTATGGAAAGAATTTAACCAGAAAGAAAATGAGCTGTCTGGAGAAAATAGGGAAACTTCCAGACAGGATGTCCAAAAGCCGGAGGAAGTGTCAGATACACCATTAGAGCCGGACATCGAAGTTCCTGTGAAGCAGGCAGAACCGCAGATTGATAAGACCGGAGCCGTCAATTTCCATATCACGGATGATGATTTAGGAATTGGCACTGCAAAGGAAAAATTCCGCAGAAATGTGGAAGCCATACGCACACTGGAGAAAATAGAGAGCGAGAGACGTATCGCAACACCGGAGGAACAGGAGATTTTATCTCAGTATGTTGGCTGGGGCGGGCTTGCGGATGCCTTTGATGAAAGTAAGAGTGCCTGGTCGAATGAATATCAGGAGTTAAAGGGACTGTTATCCGATCAGGAGTATGCTTCAGCAAGGGAGAGTACCTTAAATGCCCATTATACAAGCCCTGCCATAATCCGCAGTATCTATGATGCCTTGGATAAAATGGGATTTGAAAAAGGAAATGTTCTGGAGCCGGCAATGGGTATCGGAAACTTCTTCGGAATGCTGCCGGAGAAGATGCAGGAGAGCAGACTTTACGGCGTGGAGCTTGACGGTATCACGGGAAGGATTGCAAAGCAGCTATATCCAAATGCTGATATTAAGATTACAGGATTTGAAAAGACAGATTATCCGAACGATTTCTTTGATGTGGCAATCGGAAATGTGCCATTTGGACAGTACAAGGTGGCAGACAAGCAGTATGACAAACAGAATTTTTTAATTCATGATTATTTCTTTGCAAAGACCTTGGATAAGGTTCGCCCCGGCGGTGTGGTTGCCTTTGTTACCAGTAAGGGAACAATGGACAAGAAAAGTCCGGAGGTCAGAAAATACCTTGCCCAGAGAGCAGAGCTTCTTGGTGCGGTCAGACTGCCCAACACGGCATTTAAGGAGAATGCTGGAACAGAGGTCACTTCTGATATTTTGTTCTTAAAGAAGCGTGACCGTGTGATGGATTTGGAGCCGGACTGGGTGCATCTGTCAGAGGATGAGAACGGCATTGCCATGAACAGCTATTTTGCCGAACACCCAGAGATGATCGTGGGAAAAATGGAAATGGTCAGCGGACCGTATGGTATGGAAAGTACCTGTATGCTTGATACCACAAGACCATTTGCACAGCAGCTACAGGAAGCGGTCAGCTATATTGATGGAGAGATAGAAGCGGTGGAACTGGATGAGCTGGCAGATGAGCTTGCGGATGCCACCATTCCAGCGGACCCGGATGTCAAGAATTACAGCTACACTCTTGTGGACGATAGGGTGTATTACCGTGAAAATTCCATTATGAAGCCTGTGGATATGTCAGCTTCCATGCAGGAACGTATCAAGGGCATGGTGGGTATCCGAAACTGTACGCAGGAGCTTATCAATCTGCAATTAGAGGAATATCCGGATACAGTAATCAAGGAAAAGCAGGCGGAGTTAAAAAGTTTATATGATGCTTTTTCCAAGAAACACGGTTTGATCAACTCGCAGACCAACAAAAGAGCATTTAATCAGGACAGCAGCTATTGTCTGTTGTGTTCTCTGGAAAAATTGGACGATGAGGGCAATTTCAAGGGCAAAGCGGATATGTTCACGAAGCGTACCATTAAAAAGGCAGAGGTTGTCACAAGTGTGGATACGGCAAGTGAAGCATTGGCAGTATCTTTGTCGGAAAAAGCAAGGGTTGACCTCGATTACATGGCAGAGCTGACCGGAAAAGATGTGGATACGGTAAAGGAAGAGCTGACAGGAATTATATTCCAGAACCCATTGACGGATCAATGGGAAACAGCGGATGAGTATCTGAGTGGAAATGTCCGTGACAAGCTGGAAACAGCAAAGGTCTATGCAGAGAGCCACCCGGAATACGCCGTGAATGTGCAGGCACTTACACAGGTACAGCCGAAGGAACTGGATGCCAGCGAGATTGAGGTGCGTATCGGTGCCACATGGATTGACCCGAAGTATATTGAGGATTTTATGAGGGAGACCTTTGAAACGCCGCAGCATTTGTTAGACAGGAATGTCGTAGGAGTCCAGTATTCCGATGTGACAGGACAGTGGAACATAAAGGGCAAAAATGCGGACTACGGAAATTCCCTTGTAAATATGACCTACGGTACAAGCCGGAGAAATGCCTATACCATTCTGGAGGATTCCCTTAATTTAAAGGACAGCCGTGTTTACGATACCATAGAGGAGGACGGCAAGGAAAAGAGAGTCCTGAATAAGAAAGAAACCACCATTGCATCACAGAAGCAGGAAGCCATAAGGGAAGCATTTAAGGACTGGGTGTTCCGTGATCCGGAACGCAGACAGGTACTTGTGGCAAAATACAACCAGCTTTTCAATTCCACAAGACCAAGGGAATATGACGGTTCACATCTGAAATTCCCCGGCATGACACCGGATATTGAGTTAAAGCCCCACCAGAAAAATGCAGTGGCTCATGTACTTTATGGAGATAATACCCTGCTTGCCCATTGTGTGGGAGCTGGAAAGACTTTTGAAATGACAGCGGCAGCCATGGAGAGCAAACGCCTTGGATTATGTCAAAAGAGCCTGTTTGTGGTTCCGAACCATTTGACGGAGCAATGGGCAAGTGATTTTCTGCGGTTATATCCCGGAGCCAATATCCTTGCTGCAACAAAGAAAGACTTTGAGCCTGCCAATCGTAAGAAATTCTGTTCCAGAATAGCCACAGGAGATTATGATGCGGTTATTATCGGGCATAGTCAGTTTGAGAAAATTCCACTTTCGCAGGAAAGACAGGTAGCCATTATTGAAAGGCAGATTGATGAGATTGAGCTTGCCATTGCACAGGCAAAAGCCGACAACGGAGAACGCTACACCATTAAGCAGATGGAGAAATCAAGAAAATCACTTCTTACAAGGCTTGAAAAGCTGAATGATGCATCAAGGAAAGATAATGTAGTGACCTTTGAGCAGCTTGGTGTGGACAGGCTTTTCGTGGACGAGAGCCATAATTATAAAAATCTGTTCCTTTATACTAAGATGCGTAATGTGGCAGGAATCGCACAGTCAGAGGCACAGAAGTCCTCGGATATGTTTGCAAAATGTCAGTACTTAGATGAGTTGACGGGCGGTAAGGGCGTGACCTTTGCAACAGGTACGCCGATTTCAAACAGTATGACGGAGCTTTACACCAATATGCGTTACCTTCAGTATGGTACGCTTCAGAAGTTAGGTCTGGGACATTTTGACAGTTGGGCATCCTCTTTTGGAGAAACGCAGACCGCCATTGAGCTTGCACCGGAGGGAACCGGATATCGGGCAAAGACAAGGTTTGCAAAGTTTTTTAATCTCCCGGAGCTGATTGCACTTTTTAAGGAGAGTGCCGATATTCAGACACCGGATATGTTAAATCTCTCTGTGCCGGAAGCAGAGTATGAAAATGTGGTGCTAAAGCCAAGTGAATATCAGAAAGACATGGTGGGATCTTTGGCAGAAAGGGCAGAAGCCGTGCGTGACAGACAGGTACAGCCTTATGAGGACAATATGCTAAAGATTACCAATGACGGAAGAAAGCTGGCATTAGACCAGAGGCTTATCAATGATATGCTGCCGGATGATGAAAATTCAAAGGCAAACACCTGTGTGGAAAAGGCATTTGAAATATGGGAACAGACAAAGGAGCAGAAGTCAACGCAGCTTATTTTCTGTGACCTGTCAACACCGAAAGGAGATGGTACATTTAATGTTTATGATGACATCCGCAACAAGCTGATCGAAAAGGGTGTCCCACCGGAAGAAATCGCATTTATACATGAAGCAAATACGGAGCTTAGGAAAGCGGAGCTGTTCGGAAAAGTAAGAAGCGGACAGGTTCGTTTTTTACTTGGTTCCACACAGAAGATGGGAGCCGGAACCAATGTGCAGGACAGGCTTATCGCACTGCACCACCTCGATGTGCCTTGGCGTCCTTCTGATGTAGGACGGATTTTGCGGACATTCAAAATAAAAAAGAATGTGGAGGTAACAG
>ENA-OPWC01000540-OPWC01000540.1-human-gut-metagenome-genome-assembly--contig:-NODE-540-length-31850-cov-1.930587_pt1 | contig 31850 bp, 19 predicted proteins | sample MGYA00241504_ERZ502000 | MGnify/ENA primary metagenome ERZ502000 (study PRJEB25962, sample SAMEA2042005) | human gut metagenome | biome: human gut; feature: human-associated habitat; material: faeces...
GAGTCAATAGCAAGGCGTATCGCTGGTATGATGGGAACAGAAAGTGTTGAAGGGGTGTATTTAGATGGCGGTTCTGCAAATAATACAGCTTTGGCAGAAGCTATTGAAGAAGAATTATTTACAGATGTAAACGTTTTAAAATATCCGCAATTTACAGTTGCGTTTGGAGCGGCCTGTTCATTGCGGCAATAAAGTTTTCGGTATTTATATTCATAAGTCTTTTGCTAATCAGCTGCACCTCGGATAAAACACTGATATTAGTATGTTGAAATAATTATCTTAAACAAAAGAATCTTCGGAAAAAATCCGGAGATTCTTATTTTTTTTGATTGACAATATAATAACTATATAGTTTATTATAGCTATTATTGAAATTAATCAAATAGCATAAATTATAATAATGGAGTTGAAATAAATGGCAAAAGTTATTATTTTAACTAATACAGATGGCTATTATGCCTTGGTAAAAAAGTCATTGAACAGTCTGATAGAAGATAATATTTTAAAAGACGAAGGTGCTGCTTATTTAGTAACGGAAGGATGCCTATGGGACAGCTACTGGGAACAGTTGCTTGAAGGAAGCGAAGTAGTTATTATAGAGTGGATGGGGGTAACGTTAGAAACACCTTATCTTCAGGGAGCACTGGATTATTTAAAAAAGAGAAATATCGCATTTAAGATTCATGCCGGTGGTGAAGCAGAAGGCAATGCCAGCAATGCGTTTGAAGCTGCTGATCATGTTTTGACAGCTAAGTATGGTGTATATGGAGGCATAGAAAACTTTAAAAATTTATGGTTGTGGCTTTTACAACGCTTTTGCGCTCTGGAGCTGGAATATAATCAACCACAGCAAATGCTTTGGAATGGTATTTATCATCCTAATGCCGATAAAGTATATACTTCTTTAGAAGAATATCAGGGAAAATTCTGTAATCCTAATTATCCAACCATAGGGCTTATTTTTTATCGCAATGAATGGTTGTTGGATAATCTAGCTTATCAAAAAGCACTTGTAGAAGAATGTTCCAAGCAAAAAGTTAATATTATTGCTGTATTCAGCCATGGTGTAAAAAATCCGGAAATGGGTGCTCCAGGTCTTGAAGAAGCAGTGAACAAATACTTTATTAAAGATGGTAAAATCATAATTGATGCTTTAATAAATACAATCAAGTTTTCTCTGACAGCTTCTGCTTCTCTGGATCTAAGTGTACTAAAAAAATTAAATGTGCCGTTATTGCAGGCATATACTTTAATGCGTTCTACTGAAGAATGGCAGGAGAATATTCAGGGAATGAGTGCGGTTGAAGTTGCAATAAGCATAACTATGCCTGAATTTGATGGCGCTCTGCATAGTGTTCCGGTTGCTGGAAAATACAGAGATGAAGATAATATCATATACTATGTACCTATAAAAGAGAGAATAAAACGTCTTGTCAGTAAAGCCTTAAAATGGGCGACTTTAAAACATAAGGCTAATGAGGATAAAAAGATTGCAATTGTGTTCCATAATTATCCGCCTACAAATTCTAATATTGGTACTGCACTGGGTATGGATTCACCTGAAAGTGTAAGATTACTTTTGTCTGCATTAAAACAAAATGGGTATACGATAGATCATATTCCTGAAAATAGCAAAAAATTCATGGAAGAGGTAATTTCCTGCGCTACTAATGATAGAAGATTTATGACTGAGAAGCAGATAAAGGAAGCTCTTGGTAAAGTAGGCGTGGATGAATATAAAAGACTGTTTAATGACTTGCCTGAAGCTATTAGAGAAAAAATGGTAGCAGCTTGGGGAGAACCACTGGGTAATGTTTTTAAATATGATGAAAATTTATTAATACCTGGTCTTAGTAATGGAAATATTATTATTACTGTCCAGCCGCCGCGCGGGTTTGGCGAAGACAGTGGTAAAATATATCACGATCCGGTAGCGCCGCCAACGCATCACTATTTAGCTTTTTATTATTGGATAAGAGAAATCTGGCAGGCTGACGCAATAGTACATGTTGGAACACATGGTTCTGTTGAATGGTTGCCTGGTAAAGCTGCGGGCTTAACCGAAGGCTGTTATCCTGATATTTGTATTGGTGATCTGCCTAATTTATATCATTATATAGTTACAGTTATTGGTGAAGGTATTCAGGCAAAACGTCGCAGTGCAGCCTGCCTTGTAGATTATCTTACTCCGCCGATGAGCACATCCGGTCTTTATGACAATATGGCTGAATTAGAAGCGCTGCTTGATGAATACCTTGATTTTAAAGATAATGAACAGGATAAATTGGGCAATACTGCTGAGTTGATACGACAAAAAGCAGGAGAATGTAATCTTAATAACGATATCAAAGAAGATAATGATTTTGATGAATATGTCAGTAAGCTGCATAACTATCTTACAGATATTAAAAATATGCAAATACGTGTGGGGCTGCATATTTTAGGAGAACCTCCTGCAGGTAAAAACTTGCTGGAGTATCTTTTGGCGATGAGTAGGCTTGAAAATGGTTCAGTGCCTTCTTTAGCTAAAGTACTTGCAGAGCATTACGGATTCGACTATTATACATTGTTGGAAAACAGTGCACAAAAAATACCGGCACTGGGTTTAACTTATGGCAAATTAGCAGATCAGATACGTAATGAAAGCCTTGATATTTTAGAAGCCTTAGCAGAAGTGAAGTTTGATATTTCTTATGTACCTAAATTACTGCAGCTGCAGGATTATGCAGCAATGGAGCAAGATCTAAAAGAAAAGTTCTTGGCAGTATGCCGGTATATTTGCAGTGATTTAGTACCTAACCTGGCGCAAACAGTAGACGAAATCACCAATACACTTCGTGGTCTGGATGGAGAATTTATTGAACCGTCTGTAGCAGGCGCTCCAACTAACGGCAGGGCGGATGTGTTACCAACTGGAAGAAACTTTTATGGCGTAGATCCACAGACGTTACCTACAAAAGTAGCATGGGAAGTAGGTAAGGCCAGAGCGGATGGCGTGATAGAAGCATATATTGCCGATGAGGGAAAATATCCTGAAACTATCGGTATGGTAATGGGATCAGATATGCGTACTCACGGCGTAAGCTTTGCTCAGTTTTTATATCTTTTAGGAATAAGGCCGGTATGGCAAAAAGGCAGTGGGCGTGTACTTGGCTTAGAAGCTATGAGTATTGCTGAGCTAAAAAGGCCGCGTATTGATGCTACAGCAAGGATTACAGGAATGATGCGTGACAGCATGCCGTGTGTAGTCGCATTGTTGGATAAGGCAGTAAAGCTTGCTGCCAGTTTAGATGAAAGTGATGAAATAAATTATATCAGCAAACATTTAAAAGAGGATATAAGATATCTAGAGCAACAGGGGATTGAAAAAGAAGATGCCTTAAAACAGGCTGTACACCGTATTTTCGGCTGTCCGCCCGGCGGGTATGGAGCAGGAGTCGCTTATGTACTGGAAGAAAAAAACTGGGAAAAAATTGATGATCTGGCACAAGTTTATGTTCGTTGGGGAGCTCATGTTTATGGCGATGGTGAGAATGGAGCCTATATGCCGGATTTGTTCCAACATAGGCTAAGTAGAATTGATGCTACCGTTATGGGTATAGATAATAGAGAAATAAATTTGCTGAGTGCAGATGATTTCAATTCCTACCATGGAGGCTTGATCGCCGGCGTTCGCAGTTTTAGCGGTAAAATGCCAAGGACTTATTGTGCAGATAGTACAGATCAAAGCCATGTCGTCATTCGCACTATAGAAGAAGAGGTCAAAAGAGTTTTTCGTGGTGAAATTATGAATCCCAAATTTATTGATGGTATGAGAGAACATGGATATAAAGGTGCTGCGGATATGGGGAATTATGTAGCACACTGCTACCAATGGGATGCAACCAGCGATGTTATGGAAGATTGGATGTATGAAGATTTAGCAGCTAAATATGCGCTTGATCCACAAATACGTCAATGGATGGAAGAAGTAAATCCGTGGGCTTTACACAGGATTGCAGAAGTGCTGTTAGAGGCAGAGCAAAGACAAATGTGGAAAGCTAAACCTGAAACTAAAAAAGAGCTGCAGAAATTGCTTCTTGATATTGAGGGAGAAATGGAAGAACGAGCTGATTAAGTAAAACAGGCTGAGACATTGTCTCAGCCTGTTTTACTTGTATTCTACCTGTATGGAGATTTGATTGATGTATTCATTTGTATTCGATGTTACCCAGTGATTTTTTAGAGGAGAAACATATAAATCGCCGATAATAAGCAAATTGTTGGTTGTGGCAAAATTTTTAAACATTTGTGCAAGCTCTGAAGCCTGACTGTAGAAGGTACCTTTAAACCGTAATGTAAGATAAAGGCCAGCAGGACGGCTGATACAGGACTTTGCTCCTGCATGAGAAGGATCGACAGCAGAAAAAAATGCACGGGCATCGTTGGTATTAGCCTTATCAGTACTGAAAAAGTTTTCTTTATTTATGATCCAACCGATATTTTTTTCTTTAAAATGTTGTTTAGAAAAAGCTTTCTGGTTATGATGGGCCATAATTTCGATTCTTTTTTTACCAATTCTGGTTTTACTGAGGTCACTGATAAAAAAGTATTTTTCTTTTTGAAATTCTAAAGTTATTTGGTTCAATCTGCTGCTGCGTGTTTTCTCCAATTGGGCAAACACAGTATTTAAGCTGTTTTTTATTTTTAGATTTTTTTCAATTATTTCATCACATTCATGCCTTTTTTCTAATAAAAGTTTATCAAATGCATCTATATCGCGATTTTCTATATACTCTTTGATTTTAGAAATAGGAATATCAAGTTTTCGTAGATTAACAATAACTTCAAGTGTCAAATACTGCTTCAACGAATAATGTCTATAGCCGTTTTCTGAGATAAATTCAGGCGTAAGAAGGTTCATTTTGTCGTAATAAAGCAATGTTTGTTTTGGTATATTAAAGAGAGTAGCCAACTCACCGGCGGTAAAAAAACTTTCTGAATTTTTGCTCATAATTATTACAGCTCCATTAAAATATTTAAATAATATTCAATAAAAAATATGTTGACAATATAGTCACTATATAGTTTACAATAATCACATCTAAGATATTATATCACATAAGTAAACAAATAAGTAGTAGAGTGTTTTAATAACCGAATATAAAAACAGGTGCGTAAGCTTAATAGAGAAATCGGTATAAGCCGATGCGGTCCCGCCGCTGTAAAGATGAGCCTACTGCAAATGCCACTGAGATTGATTCTTATCTTGGGAAGGCGCAGCAAGAGCGTTGAATCTAAGCCAGAAGAACTGCCTGTTTTGACAAAGTGATATTCCTGCGAGCGATGGGAAGGTTACGCCTGAGTTTTTACCAGGTGTTTTTATGCCTTTCTCTTTAATCTAGGAGAAAGGCATTTTTTCTTATTAGATGTATTGTTTGCGTGACCATGAGAGACTGGGCGCAAATGATTGCTTCTATAAAATAATAAAACATTTGGGAAAGGAAGTTGAGTATGTTGAAAAAGAGTTTGAGTAAAAGTACACTGATGACAGCACTTATAACTGGGAGTGTCATCTGGGGGGGCACAGTAGTACACGCAGAAGAACCGCAGCAGTTTTTATTAGACGAAATGGTTGTTACGGCAACACGGACTCCAGTAAAGATTCTCGATGCTAATGCAAATATCAGTGTTATTACACAAAAAGAAATAGAAGATAATCATTATGAAAATTTAGAGGAAGCCGTTAGAAATGTGCCAGGCGTGCAATTTCTCAGTTATGGCTTAGCTGGTTATAGTGCTAGTGCGTTTAGAATTAATGGTGCTGACAATACTGTCGTTTTGATTGATGGTGTCAGAGCAAATCATGCAGGAAGTGCTTTTCAGGCATCCTATACAAATATTGATAACGTAGAACGTATTGAAGTATTAAAAGGCGCTGCTTCTGCGTTGTATGGTGCAGATGCTAAAGGCGGCGTAATCAATATAATTACTAAAAAACCACAGGGGAATAAGACTAAATTTACTGTTTCTGCCGGTAATTTTAGCAGCGAAAATTATGCGTTACATAATGAGGGGAAAGATAAAAGCTGGGGTTATACTATTGATGTTTCCAAAAATAAACAGGGTGATATTAAAGATGGTAGCGGCAGAAAATGGTTGCAGGATTCGGATGCTGAAAATATCAGCTTAAAAGTAGTTAAGGATTTAGGTGACGGATCAGATTTATCATTCGGCTATGATCAAAGCAAACTTGATTGGCTATATGAAAATACAAAACAATATGTGGCAAGTAATGGAAGAACTACTTATGGAGATACAGAAGAAAAGTCTTGGAGTGCAAAATGGAATCAAAAGATTGATGATACGTTAATTAATACATTTTCCATAAGGAACAGTGAATATACCAGAAATTCTATTAATAGTAAAACTCCTAATAAAATGAGAACGACTAACTATAAAACATTGAGTATTTCTGATTATTTGACTAAAACCTACGGAGATACGCATGTTGTAACACTGGGTATTGATTATGTCAGAGATAATGATATCGAAAAAAATAAGACTGCATATGGAAATATTTATAGCAAAGCTGTATACATTCAAGATGAATGGAAATTTGATAAAAAATGGAATCTTACAACAGGTTTAAGGTTTGATGACAATAGTTGGGCAGGTAGCAAGACTACTCCTAGAGCTAATTTAGGCTATAAATTTAATGATAAGACTAATATGTATGTATCCTACAGTGAATTTTTTGTAGCTCCAACTATTTCTAATTATACGTATGGTTTGGGAAATCCCAATATAAAACCTGAAGAAGGAAAAAGCTATGAAATTGGTGTGAATCACCAGTTCGATGATACATTAGCTTTAACTGCGCATGCTTTTAAACGAAAAACAGATAATAGAATAAAATATGAATACATAGGAAGTTCTGGAAGATATGAAAATGTTGCAAAAGAAGATGCAAAAGGTTTTGATATACAACTTAGCAAAGTAATTGATAAAAACTGGTCAGTATACACTGGCTATACTTATTTGCATTTTGAAGCTGAAGGATATGGTGATAATAATAATGGCTATTTTCCAAAACATGCAATTAATGTTGGCGTAAGTTATGATACAGAAAAATTTAATGCTAATTTGAATGCCAGAGCTTCCATTGATCGCGGAGTTGGAGAAGGAGCGGTGGCAAATATGTTCCCTGCAAATAATTATTGGATTTTCGATATTGCAGCTAACTATAAAGCCACAAAAAATGTAAAATTTTTTGCTAAGGTGAATAACTTGTTCGATAAATATTATGCGGAACAGACCAATGTTCCGTATTTAAGTGGAAATGAAGCGATAGATATAGATCCTTATAATTATTATGCTATGCCAGGTCGTAATTTCCTCGTAGGGATGGAATATACATTTTAAGTAAACAAAAATTAGTAGACCGGAGTTTAACTCCGGTCTAACATTCTGATTCTGCAGATTGTTTTTGTTGCTTAAAATGCTTATATAAGTCTAGCTTAAGCAGCGTATGACCATGTAAGAATGGATGCGTAAAGCTTTTGTCTATATATTTTGATAAGCGAAAGGAAGATGTAAATTGTTAAGTAACAAAAAGAGTTTGACAAAAGTAATTTTGATGGGTTTGCTGGCAAGTAGTAATGTCATCTGGGGGGGGTACTGAAGTACACGCTGAGGAACCGCAGAAATTTTTGTTGGATGAAATGATTGTAACAGCTACTAGATCAGAAAAATCGTTGCAAGATACTCCTGCTAATGCTCAAGTAATTACAGCTAAGGATATTGAAAACGGTGGTTTTACAAATGCTTTTGAAGCTGTAAAAAATCTAGGTCAAGTAAATGTCCACACCTACCAAGATGATGGTGGAGATTATGGCGGAATGATGTCGCGTATTAGAATGCGTGGTATTGATAATGGCACATTGGTATTAGTCAATGGCAATCCCAGTACTTATATGAATAATGCTACTTTAGACAACATACCTATTGATCAAGTTGAAAGAATAGAAATTGTAAAGGGAGCAGGTTCTGTACTTTATGGGCCACAAGCAATGGGTGGAGTAGTGAACATCATCACTAAACGGCCGGAAAAGACGGGTAAAGTTAAAGGTAATTTTTATGGTGGTATTGGAAATATAAAAAGAGAAACTGGTATAAATATTCAAACTGACATTATGAATATTGGTTTTAAGGAATCGTGGAACAAGGATGTCAACGATGCGGTTTTACCAGGAACAACTGGTTTAGGAACAGCTATTAATTTTAAAGATAAAAAGAATCAGCAGCTTTATTTAGATTTAAGCGTAGGAAAGGATTTAACTTTTAGTTATGGACGTACTAAGAATAGCGTCAAATATGAATCTGGAAATTATAAAAATTTTATTCCTGAAATGGATAAACTAGGAGATTTTGATACTACTTATAATAACTATTCTTTATTTTATAATAATGATAAAGATGGCTGGAGGGCCGTTTTAGGATATAATAAAATTGATAAAGAGAATATTTATGATAAAAATTATCCAAAACAAAGTAGTGACGGTAGTTATTCAGGATATAATATGAATTTAGATTTACAAAAGAAATTTGATTTAAAAAATAATAATTTTTGGATTGTTGGTGCCAATTTTGTTAAAGAAAGTATGGAAAATATTAGTGGTAATAAATTTAATGAAAATGGTAGAAAGAGTTATTCTTTATATCAATCATATGATTTTCATACAACAGATAGATTAGAATTTATTATTGGTTTACGAGAATATTATTTATCTAAGTCTGTTTATCAAGATAGTGATTTTCAGTTGTTGCCACAAGTACAAGGTTTATATAAAATAAATGAACATTCTAATTATTATTTTAATGTTGGGAAATCTTTTGAAATGCCATCTATTTCGTCTGCATTTTATTATAGTGATGATTATGTTATTAATACTAATTTAAAACCTCAATCTGGTTGGTCTTATGAAGTTGGTTATAAGTATGATGATAATCATAGAACCTTAAATGCAGATATTTTTTATATGACGGTTAAAGATAAGTTCTATTGGGATAAAAATTCTGATGGCTCTAATATTATGAAGAATCGTGATAAGTGGAAAAATTTGGGATTAGAAATTAGTTATAAACAAAAAATTAATGAAAATTTTGATACAAGTTTAGGACTTACTGTTCAAAATCCAGTAGCTAAATCTACTGATGGAAGTTGGGTACAAGATACATCAAAATATATTATTAATTTAGGTGCCAATTATCATAAAAATAAATTTATGGCAGATATGCGCATTTTTAGTTATTTGGGCCGCGAAAATGCTTTTTACAATAGAGAGCATACATCTAGTAACATAAAAGATCATAAATTAAAAAATAGTTTAGATTTAACTGTAACCTTAAGCTATAATCCTACCAAATTTGATTCATTTAAATTAATTGGACGAAATTTGCTTGATAGGGAAGATTCTTTAAATAATTATGAATATAGAACAACGCCTATCAATTATTCCTTTATTTATGAAAGAAATTTTTAAAAGTATCTAATGATAAAAGGAATACTATAAGTTTTTAATTTGTATTTATTATTCTTTAGTTTTTAATTAAAAATTAAAACATATGAACCGAAGTAGCTACTTCGGTTCATATGTAATTTTAAAGGTTGATGTTTAATGATAAAAAAATATTTAGAAAAATATGGAAATATTATAGTAAAAATAATTTGTTTTATTTTACTCGTGTTTGTCTATAATTTTTGTATGGGATGCAGTAACCAAATTGAAAAAAACACTGAGAATGATAAAATAGTAAATAAATATAGTGTTACTGATTCAACAGAAACAGTAATAAATTTTGATAAAAAACCAGAAAAAATAGTTTCTCTGTCGATAAGTACAGATGAAATTCTTATAGATTTAGTTGATTCAAAAAGAATAACAGCAGTTACTTATTTAGCAGATGATCCTGAAATTTCAAATATAGTAGACAGAGTAAAATCAATTCCTAACAGAGCCTATGGAAATAGTGCAGAAGCCTTACTTGCGATGCAGCCGGATGTTATTATTGCTGCTGATTTCTTCAAAAAAGAAATGATTCAGACCTTAAGAGATTTAGGGCTAAAGGTTTATGTTTATAAAACACCTGATAATATTAAAGAAGTAAAACAAGCTGTTAAGGATATTGCAGTGCTGGTAGGAGAAAGACAAGCTGCCGAAAAAATTATACAGAAAATGGATGAAAAGCTGAGAGCTGTAAATAGCAGAGTGGGAGATATTAAACCTTCTGAGCAGAAAAGAGTGGTATTTGTTAGAAGTAACGGTGTTTTTTACAGACCGGAAAGTTCCTTCATGGATGTTTGCCGTCATGCTAATGTAAAAGATGTTACTGAAGACCTACATTATGATAAGGCATGTCTTTTATCACAGGAGGAAGTTGTGAGATTAAATCCTGATGCATTTGTAATTCCTGTTTGGAATTATGATGGTCAGCATGATCCTGAAGATATAAAAAATGAAATTTTGGATAATCCGTCTTATCAAACGACTAAAGCTGGGAAAAATAAAGCGGTTATAATGCTTTCAGCAGCACAGGTCTTAGCAGTTTCACAGTATACAGTGGATGCTGTAGAAGAACTTGCCAAAGCTGTATACCCGGAAAAATATAAATAAAAGGAGCTTTTATGAAAATTGCATTGTGTCATTTAGAAATAAGCGAAGGACCGGAGTGCAAGAATTTAGCATTGCTTGAACAAGCTGTGCGTATTGCTGCTGATAACGAGGCTCAATGGGTCATTACACCAGAAACTGCAGTTCAGGGATATTATTTTTACAAACTGAATCAAGATGCAGTAGTACCAGTACAGCCTTCGGCGCAATTAAATAATTTATTGGCTTTGGTAAAAGCATATAATTTATATTTGTTTTTAGGTGCGGGTGAATATGATAGTGAATTGAGCTGTAATTTTAATTCTTGTATTGTTTTTGCTCCGGATGGTACAGTTTGCGGCAAACACCGTAAACTTATTTCACATGGTATTGGTGCAGAAGCATGGGCAACAAAGGCAACTGTGTTGGAGCCGATAGTATGCGGCAAAACGAAAGTTGGTGCTTTGGTATGTGCCGATGCCTGGTACAGTGAACACGCACAGGAAATGCAGCAAAAGGGAGCACAGATAATTATTGATATAGCAGCTTGGCCTCCAACTGAGGTTTGTGGCAATCCTTTAGGAGCATGGGAAAAATGTTCCTCTGTTACAGGATTACCAATGCTGGTTTGTAATCAAACAGGAAAAACCCAATGGATGGATATGACTATTGGCCAAAGCGTCGTTATAGAGCATGGCAAAACCAAACTTAGTTATAATGGGGAGCAGGCCGTTCTATTATTCGAATGGGATGAAGCTTCAGGTAAGGTATTATCAGATAAATTTGAAATTATCAGTATCTAATATTTGACTATATACGTGGTATATGGTTTAGTATAATATAGTAAATTATTTGTGATCTTTTTCTTATGAATATAGATTACTGATATTAACTTTTAGGAGGAATTAGAGTGAAAAGAGCAGCAGTGTATCCGTTTACGGCGATTGTAGGTCAGGAAGATATGAAAATATCTTTAATTTTGAATGTAATAAATCCGGCGTTGGGCGGCGTTTTAATCAAAGGAGAAAAAGGTACTGCCAAGTCTACTGCAGTACGTGCTTTAGCTGAACTGTTGCCGGCCATGGAAGCAGTGCATGGCTGCAAATTTCATTGTGATCCAGCTGATCCTAATTTATTATGTGATGATTGCGCAGATAAATATGCTGCAGCAAACGATTTAGCTGCAGATACAGTAAAAATGCGCGTAGTTGAATTACCTGTCAGTGCAACAGAAGATCGTGTAGTAGGGACTTTAGATATTGAACATGCTATTAAACACGGTGAGAAAAAATTTGAGCCTGGCATATTGGCTCAGGCAAATCGTAATATTTTATATGTTGATGAAATAAATTTACTTGATGATCATGTTGTTGACGTGCTGTTAGATGCTGCAGCTATGGGGATAAATACAGTAGAGCGTGAAGGCGTTTCATATTCCCACCCGGCGCGCTTTGTTTTAGTTGGAACAATGAATCCGGAAGAAGGCGATATTCGTCCTCAATTATTAGACCGCTTTGGTCTGTCGGTAGTTGTTACAGGTGAACATGACCCAGCACAGCGTGTTGAAGTTATAAAACGCCGTTTGGCTTATGAGCAGGATGCTGATACATTTATTGCGGGGTATCAAAACGATCAGGAAGAACTTGCGGTCAAGATTATGCAGGCAAGCAGATTATTGCCGCAGGTAACGATCAGCGACAGGCTTTTGGAGACTGTTGCTAAATTAGCGGTTGAGCTTGGTGTTGATGGACATCGGGCTGATATTACTGTAATTAAAACAGCTCTGACCATGGCTGCTTTTAATGGTCGACAGGAGGTCGAACTGGACGATATAAAAAATGCGGCTAAACTGGTCTTGCCTCATCGTATGCGCCGCCGTCCTTTTGAAGAAGGACAATTAGATTGGGATAAGGTTGAAATTATTTTGTCTGACGAGGCTAAAGGAGCGTTATAAATGCTTACGAATGCTATTTATCCGTTTGCAGCTGTTGTTGGTCAGGAGCAGATAAAAAAAGCTCTTGAGATAGCATTGGTCAATCAGAAAGCAGGCGGTCTTTTGATCGGTGGGGAAAAAGGTACTGCGAAATCTACGCTGGTACGTGCTGCTAAAGAAATTATCGGTGAACAAAAAATAGTTGATTTGCCGCTTAATGCGACAGAGGATATGCTTTTTGGAAGCATTGATATTGAATATGCCGTCAGTAAGGGAGAGCGAAGGTTTTCACCCGGTATTTTAAGCCGTGCTACAGACCATATATTGTATATCGATGAGGCAAATTTGCTGAGGCAGGAGCTTTTAACAGCAGTATTAGATGCTAACTCATCAGGGACTAATCAGGTTGAACGTGATGGTATTTCCTTTACACATTCTGTGGCCTATACTGTTATTGGTACTATGAATCCGGAAGAAGGGGTACTGCCCGGTCATATACTTGATCGCTTTGGTATGTATGTTGATGCTCAAAGTGAAAAGGATGTTTCGCAGCGTACCGAAATAATGAAGCGTGCTCTTAGCTATGGACACAACGTACAGGCATTTAGAGAAACGTATGCTAATGAAACTGCAGAATTAGCAGAGAAGATAACTGCGGCAAGGCAGCTGATTGGTGAAGTTGTCGTTTCTGAAGCAATGATGCAGTTAGCTGCTCAAATGTGTGCCCAGGCCTTCTGTGCAGGGCATCGAGCAGAAATTTATCTGTTGGAAGCAGCTAAAGCTATTGCGGCGTTGGAGCAAAGAAGTTATGTTTTGCCTAAAGATGTGGAAGAAGCCGCCATGTTTGTCTTGCCGCATCGTATGCGTAAACCACCGGAACAACAGCAGGAAGAACCAGAACAGCAGGAGGAAACGCAGGACGACGAGGATCAGCAGGACTCGGACGAAAATGATGATAACGACGATAATTCTGATGAATCACCACTTGCACCGCCGCCGTTGGATGATAATGAGGACGATGATGGCGACGAAGAAGACAATAATGATGATGATCAGAAGGATGAAGAACAAGAAGAACAGAATCCTGATAATAATAAAGACCAAATGGCACCGGAAGAACAGATTTCTGATATTGACAAAAATTTCCGCTTACCCAAAATGGTTTTGGATTTGGGTAAGGACCGTAATATCAGACGCGGCAGCGGAAAACGCAGTACCACCAAAACAGATTTAAAACAGGGGCGTTATGTAAGGGCTGAAATACCAAAAATAAAAGTCGAAGATTTAGCTTTTGATGCCACTATTCGTGCGGCGGCTCCTTTTCAAAGAATGCGCGAAGATAATGGCTGTGCCTTGAATATTAAAAGTGAGGATTTGCGCCAGAAAGTACGTGAAAAACGTATTGGCAATACTTTTCTGTTTGCTGTAGATGCCAGTGGCTCTATGGGAGCAAGAGAACGAATGAGGGCTGTTAAAGGAGCCATATTCTATATGCTTCAGGAAGCTTATCAAAAGCGTGATCGCGTAGGCATGGTCGCATTTAGACGCCAGAAAGCGGAAGTTCTTCTGCCGGTAACACGAAGCGTAGATTTAGCGCAGAAATGTCTGGCAGAAATGCCTACTGGTGGTAAAACTCCTTTAGCAGATGGTCTGGCAACTTCGCTTTTAACTTTGGGTATGCTCAACAAAAAGGACAGTGAGCTGGAACCTGTTTTGATCGTTGTTACTGATGGCAGGGCTAATGCTATTGAAGAAAATGGCAGCGATCCAGTTGAAAGTGCTTTAAAAATTGCAGAAAAAATTCGAAAAGCAAAAATAACTTCTGTAGTTATAGACACTGAAACTGATTTTATTAAGTTAGGCGTTGCCAAGGCTGTTGCCAAAGCAATGGGTGCTACTTATTACAGTTTGCGCAGCTTATCACAAGAACAGATTTTACGTATTGTACGTAATTTGGATATTTGATTGGAGTGATATTTGATGAAAAAATTAATATTGTTTTTTATTCTTTGCTTGATGTGTTTTGCTGCTGTTACAGCCAATGCGGAGACTAACAAGGAAACAAATCCAATGAATTGGGAAATTAGTATGATGCCAAAGCCAACTGCTGAAGAAATTGAAGCGGCCAGATGGTCAATTGTTGTAGAAAACAATATGGGTATATATGCATATGATATGGATTCTTTGCATTTTGAAGAAGGTAAAAACGGTATTGTAGATAAAAATTTAGTCAATGTTGTCGTCAAAACAGTTTTTACGGATAAAGAAATGCTTAAGAAAATGAATAAAAATTATGCAGATAAATTGGCTAAAAAAGAAAAAGCTCAGTATTGTGAAATGCTTATGGTGTTTAATGTTGCCGATAAAACATACTGCGTTAAACAGATGGATGTTTTTGGTAGTAAAGGTTCAAAGCTTGAAACAAAAGTCAATGAGATAAAACTAGTGCCTGTTCCGGAAAAAACATTTGCAGAAGCAATGCTTGAAATTTGCACTCAGGCTGTTAATAATAGCAATGATACAACAGTAAGTGATAAATAAAGGTGTTTTATAAGGAAAACTTACAACTAATGCTTATATAATAATTCCAATTACTTGAAAAAATAGTTCTTTTCATATATAATTCTATATTATAACTGCATAATTTCATCAGGTGACGTTGGTCTTAATAGAGAAGTTGGGTGTAAAGCCTACACGATCCCGTCGCTGTAATAGTGAGTGAGTCTAAACTTGTGCCACTGGATTTAATATCTGGGAAGGCTTAGACGAGCAATGAACTTAAGTCAGAAGAACTGCCTGATGAGTACTTTACTGCTGCGTGAGACAGTCAGGTAATGTGTCGGCTTTATATTCTATTGTTAAGCTGTAAATACCTTTTGTCTTAGGCAAAAGGTATTTTTATTTTTGCAGATTGTAAATAAAGGAAGAGTACTGTGCGGCCATAAAGAATGGGTGCAGGAAACGCTTTTATTTCAATAATATAAAAAGTTGTGAAAGGAAGTTGAGTATGTTGAAAAAGAGTACGAGTAAGAGTGCACTAATGGTAGCATTGGTAACTGGAAATGTCATCTGGGGGGGGTACACGGTACACGCTGAAGAACCAAATCAAGCATTTACGTTAGATCCCATGGTTGTAACAGCGCAGAGGATGGAAACGCGTGATTTAGATACCCCTGCTTCTGTAACGGTAATTTCTTCAGATGAAATTGAAAAGAGCGGTGCAGTAAATGTTGATACTCTTTTAGCCCAACAAGTTGGGTTTAATGGAATGTCATATGGTCCTAATGGGCAAGAATATGGTGGTTCTGCCAGTAGAACAAAAATTCGTGGTTTGGATAAAGGCACATTGGTATTAGTAAACGGCGCGCCGATGAATTTGTTAAATTATAATGCTATATCGAATATTCCATTGAAGAGTATAGAGAAAATAGAAATTGTTCGTGGCTCTAATGCAACTTTATATGGGGCTGAAGCTATGGGCGGGGTAATTAACATAATAACCAAAAAAGCTTCTGGGTCTGCTAAAACAACAATATCTGGAACCATTGGTAATTATACGGATAAATGGTCTGTCGGTCACCAAAATGAATATTTTTCAGTTTATTATGATAAAGATTATTATGATAAAGTTGATCCTCAAACTCGTAAATTTCCTTATGGCGAATATGCAAGTTCATCAGGGTCAAAAAAAAATAATTATAATACTTTAGGAAAATCTCGCAAGGAAAATATTTTTATTACAGGCAATATAGGGAAGAATTTGACTTTAAATTATAACCATTCAAAAGCAGACCTTAATAGATTTCAGATAAATCGTTCTAAAGCAGGTACTGATACGTTAGGAACATCTTATAAATATGATGATAATCGTGACACAGCGAGCTTAATTTATGATGATACAAGTAATAAATTGAAATCCGTATTTTCTTTCAATAGTCGTTGGTTTACATCTAATTCTAAATCAAGTTCTGCGAAAGAATTTAGTGTGGGTGGCGGGTCTTATAAGATGTATAATCTAACATCAGATACTCAGAAAGGTTGGTCTTTTAATGAAGATAAAGATAGTTTAATTGCGGGCATTGCAATTAAACGTGATTTTTATCAAAATTATAAATATACTTTTCAAAAATCTGATAGGACAAGTTTAGGACTTTATACATCTTATACTCATCAATTTGCACCTAAATTTAGTGCAACTTTAGGATTGCGTGGAGAAGTCATTAATGATTTTGATACAGATCAAAATGTATTTTTACCACAATTACAAACATTGTATAAATTTAATGAAAATTTGTCTTGGTATACAAATATAGGTAAATCATTTATCATGCCTGCGATGAACAGTCAATTCTATACTACAGATAAAGACGCTCATAATTTGAAAAAATCACGTGGATTAAAACCGCAAGAAGGTTGGACATATGAAACTGGAATGAAAAAAATAACTAATTCTAGTTCTTTGAAACTTGCAGTGTTTAATATGGATATCAGCAATAAATTTGGATGGGCAAGCGAAGAAGAATTAGGTATAGGTACGAATACCAAGGCTGAAATACAAATTAATAAAGGCGATTTTAGGAACACAGGTATTGAAGTTGAATATACAAAATTAGTTGGCGATAATTGGCGTTATAATCTTGGTGTTACCTATTCTAATCCAGAAGTAAATGATTCTGGTGAATGGGTACAGGATAATGCGAGACTTCAATTTGTAGCAGGAATTGGGTATCAGAAGAATAAGTTCAATGCGGGCTTAAACTATCTTTTCTTAGGTGACAGAAATGATAGTTACTATCATGAGGTTACTTCTAGTGGTAATAGATATTATGCCCTTCCAAATAGAAATATGATGAATGCTACATTACAATATAGTGCAGATAAGAATAACTCCGTAGCCTTAAATTTCTATAATATTTTAGATAAAAAAGACGTCGTAAACGATTATGAAAATTATGGATTGCCTTTCAATTGGACATTAACCTACAATTATTCTTTCTAAAAATAAAAATCAATAGGCGGCACATATGTGCCGCCTATTATAACTATTAAGAAAGTATTTAAAAATGACCAAAATTTAGCTATTGTTTTGAATAATATATACTTACTCTTAAAATTTATAAAAAAACGGGGATGAAACGATGAAGCAGAAAATTCAGCACTTTTTTCTGGCAAATAAATACAGGAGCTTGCTCGTAGTTTGTGCTGTTGGGTTAAGCTTGATTTTTTTGAGTAAGTTGGTTTTAAATTCTGAAAAGGGAGTAAAAAAGGATGTATTAAAACCTTTAGTTCATACTACAGTTGTTTATAATCGTCCTATGTATAAAACTGTTGCATTGTTTGGGAAAACAGTTTCAGATGCTCAAATAGATATTGTAAATAAGTATGCCGGTAAAATAGAAGTAATAAATGTAGATTTGGGAAGTAAAGTTGATAAAGACGATGTGCTGCTTATTCAGGAATTGCAGGATGTGGATGCTGAACTTCTAAAGGCTCAGGCAAGATATAGAGAAGCAGATGCCACTGCGTCAAAAACTGATACTGAATACAGTGCGGATTATTATAAATATAAAGCTGACTATGAATTAGCAAAATTGAATTTTGAACGGTATCAAAAATTACATGAAATGGGAGCTGTTTCAAAGCTGGAATATGATAAGATGAAGCAGATAATGGTGAATGCCAGGGCAGCTTATGATTCGTTAGCAGAACAAAAAATGTACGATGGTATCCCGGCAGAGCTTTACGCCAAAGAACAGATTGCAGAACGCAGGTATCAGGAATTTGTTTTGTTAAAAAACAAGAAGAACGACATGATATTAAAGGCTCCCAGGACAGGCATTATAAGCTATAGAAATGCTGAAGTCGGCAGTTATGTTCCGGCAGGGACTAAACTATTAACCATTACTGATAATAATGGATTTTATATAGATTGCGCTATATCTGAGTATGATGCAGGGATACTTACAGTGGGCAGTAGTATCAACACAGAAATAGAAGCTTTGGGTAAAAGTTTCCCTGGAGAGATTATTTTTGTGAGTCCAGGCAAGGGTGAAAATGATAGAACCTATACTGCAAGAATTAGGATGCTTGCCAAAGATGATAGCATAAAAGCGGGCATGTTTGCCCGCAGCGAATTAAAATTTTTACAGAAAAATTCTGCACTATGTGTAAATAAAGATGTTGTAATTGATAAAAATGGGAAAAAATTTGTTTTTGTTATAAATGCAGAGGGGAAACTAGAACAGAGAGAAGTAAAAATTGGGCTTCGTAATGATTTGGAAGTAGAAATAATCAGTGGCTTACATGAAGGAGAAACCATAGCTATAGATAATTTATCACGGTTACGGCAAGGGTTGGAGATTCAAATAGAAAGTAAAAAAGGTGATAACGTATGAATATCACTAGATTCTCAATAAAAAAACCTATTGGGATTTCGATGATTTTTGCATTGATCGTTGTTTTAGGTATTTTCAGCTTTTTTAAAATTGGTGTTGAACTGCTTCCGGAGGTTGATTCTCCTTATATAAGTGTAATTGTAAGTTATCCTGGCGCCAGTACAGAGTCTGTTGAACAGCAGGTTACAAAACCCATAGAAGATGTCTTGTCATCTATTTCTCATTTTAAACAGGTGCGTTCGGCAACACGGCCTGGCAGGGCTGAAATTTTTGTTGAACTGGATAGCAGTGCTGATGCTGATCTTGTTGCAATAGAAGCTACCAAGAAAGTAAGTTCAATTCGTAAAGATTTGCCTGATGATATTGATGAGCCAGTCGTTATTAAGCGTTCATCAGATGAATATCCAATTATGGAAATTGCTGTTACAGCTCCATATGAAGCTTCCGATATTTATTCAATGGCTGAAAATACTTTTGCGGAGAGATTGCAGCAGGCTGCTGGTGTAGCCGATATACAGCTGAGTGGCGGTCGCGAAAAAGAAATAGCAATAGATGTGGATAAAGAGCGTCTAAATTACTATGGCTTAACCTTAAAAGATGTCATTCAAGCTGTAAAAGATGAAAATGTTTTGGTTTCTGCCGGTTCTGTATATTCTAATGTAAAACAAACTACAGTTAGATTAGATGCACAGTATTTATCGCTGAAAGAAATTGAAAATATACATATTATTGCTGGTAATGGCGATTACGTTGATTTAAAAGATATTGCAGTTGTTAAAGCTCGTGACAAACGTGCTGCTACATATAGTCGTGTTGATGGTAATGATGCAGTAGCTATTGAAGTTTATAAAGCAAGTGGTGCGAATATTGTTAATGCAGCTGATAATGTATTGCTTCAATTAGAAAGATTAAAAGCGGAATATCCTGATTATATTTTTACTGTTGTTTATGATCAGTCTGATTTTGTAAGAAATTCTTTGAAAAATACTTTTTATACATTATTGGAAGGTCTTTTTACGACTGGTTTAGTATTATATCTATTTCTGCGTGGGTGGAAATCTTCAGCTGCAGTTATGATAGCCATTCCGGTTTCACTTATTGCCACGTTTTTTTTAATGTATTTAGCCGGGTTTACGTTTAATATGATGTCATTAATGGGAATGGCGTTATGTATTGGTATTTTAGTAGATGACTCTATAGTAGTATTAGAAAATATACATCGCTATATCGATGAAGGCTATACAGCAGAAGTTGCTGCTGAGCTTGGCCGCAATGAAATTGGTATGGCTGCTATAGCGATGACGTTGTGTGATATAGTAGTATTTTTACCCATAGCTTTTATGGAAAGTTCTACCGGGCAATTTTTTAAACAATTTGGGTTAACAATAGTTTTTGCTACTTTGATGTCTTTGATTGTGTCCTTTACATTAACACCTATGATGGCTTCTAAATTTTATGCACAAGGAATAAAAGTGCCTAAGGGGAAAATATGGGAGTTATTAGATAGATTAGAAGCTGGAACTATCATAGGTTATGAAAAAATACTTAAAAAGTGTTTGCTGCATCCCAAAAAGGTTTTAATAACAGTTGGATTATTTTTTATTGCTGCTGTCTTGCTTGTTCCCGCAGGAATAGTTGGTTCAGAATATATGCCCCGAACTGATGAGAGCGCTATTCAGGTAAATATTGAATTACCTATAGGATATAATGCAGAACAAACAAATGAAGTTTTACTTTTGTTTGATGAATATCTGTTGGATATTCCAGAAATAGAACATTATTTATCTAATGTTACTACAACAGAAAGTAATGGTAAAATCTCTATTGCTTTGTATAATCGCAGAGAACGGAGTAAAAATGTTTGGCAGATTGCCGATGACATACGCACTTTTGCTAAAAACAATTTTGGTGATGTAAAAGTGCGTGTCAATGAGATACAGTCTTCGGTGACTGGTGTTTCTGGTGGTAGAACTTTAGTCAGATCTCCCATACAAATAGAACTAAAAGGCAGTGATATGGATTTATTGGTAAAAGAGTCTGAAAAGGTACAGAAAATTTTCCAGGAAACTGCAGGTATTAAAGATATAAAAAGCTCTTATACAGAAGGTGTCCCAGAACTTAAAGTTACAGCAGACCGCGATAAGCTAAAATTTTACGGGACAACTCTTGCCAATGTGGTAAAGTCTTTTTCTGCTGCAGTAACAGGAAAGACTGCTGGAGTTTTAGCGAATGATACTGATAATAGAGGGCATGATACAGATATTACTGTTAAATTTAAGGGCAGTGACGGTTTTTTTATTGATGATATAAAAAGCATACCAGTGCCTGCTAAAAACGGTAATGTGTATTTGGGTGATGTGGCTAATGTCGAAGAAAGTGTTGGGCCAATAACTATTAGACGTGTTAATAAAGAACGTATAATAAATATTCAGAGTAATTTAACGGATAGGCCACTAAAGGAAGTTCTGCAGGAATTAAAGGGGAAACTTGAGCAGAACGATTTGCAATGTACTTACGAATTTACTGGGCAGGCAACTAGTATGAATGATTCTTTTAAAGAAATGGCAATGGCATTATCAATGTCACTTTTACTCATATACTTATTATTAGCAGTATTATATGAGTCCATTTTTACTCCGCTGATAAGGATGTTTTCACTGCCATTAGGCATTATCGGGGCAATCGTTTGTTTGTTGCTTACTGGTAATACGATTAATTTGTATTCGCTGATTGGTATTTTAGTAATGGATGGTTTGGTTGCGAAGAATGGTACGCTTTTACTGGACTATACGTTAACTTTAATGCATCAGGGAAAGAATGCACTGGAGGCTGTTATAGAGGCGGGGAAGGTTAGATTAAAACCAATTTTTATGACAGCTTTAACAATGGTGGTTGGTATGCTTCCTACAGCTCTTGCGATGACAGAAGGGTCGGAAACCAGAGTTAGTATGGCATGGGTCATAATTGGGGGCATGATAACGTCAACTGTTTTTACATTGATTGTTATACCAATAATATTTTTATGGATACAAAAACATTACCCTAATAAGATATGATATGAATTTGATAGTATATGTTGAAAAATAAATGGATTTATATTATACTTAATTAAATTAAATATTTCGTAAATCAGGTGACGCTGGTCTTAATAGAGAAGTTGGGTGTAAAGCCCACACGATCCCGTCGCTGTAATGGTGAGTGAATCTAAACTTATGCCACTGGAGATGTAATCTGGGAAGGCTTAGATAAACACGTTGAACCTAAGTCAGAAGAACTGCCTGATGATTTCGTTACTACTGCGTGAGACAGTATGGTAATGTAGCGGTTTTTCTATTGTAGTTAAGCTGTTTTATGCCTTTTGCCTTCAGCAGGAGGCATTTTTATTTTTATCAGCCGATTGCAAATAAAAGTAAATACTATACGGCCATTAAAGAATGGGTATAGAAGGTGCTTTTATTTCAATAAATATAAAAAGTTCTGAAAGGAAGTAGAGTATGTTGAAAAAGATTATGGGTAAGAGTGCTTTGATGGCAGCATTGGTAACTGGCAATGTCATCTGGGGGGGGTACACAGTACACGCTGAAGAGCCGAATCAAGTATTTACGTTAGATCCAATGGTAGTAACGGCAACACGGACAGAAAAAAGAGATGTTGATGTCCCTGCATCGACAACAATCCTGACTAGTGAAGATTTAAAAGCAACAGGTGCGCAAAATTTGCAGGTTGCTTTGGGACGTGTGCCTGGGTTAATTTACAAAACATTTGCACCTGGTGGTGGTGCTATGGGGACAATGGCTAATGAAATAGCTATTAGAGGTGTAAGTAATGGCACTTTGATTATGCTAAATGGATCTCCTATGAATTTGAGAGGAAAATATTTTTTAGATGCAATACCAATAGATAGCATTGCAAAAGTTGAGATAGTAAAAGGTGGAGGATCTGTGCTTTACGGTAGTGAAGCTATGGGTGGTGTTATTAATATTATAACTAAACAAGGTTTTAAAAATTCAGTAACTGCTGGAGTTGGTAATTACGGACAACAAAAATACAATGCTACTGTTAGTGCTGATAAATTAAGCGTTGGTTATAATTTAGAAAAATGGGGAAAGGTAGATACAATTTCACGTTCATATGACAAAGGTGACAAACATACAGATATGACCAGTTCTCATAAAAATAATTTATTTTTAAACTACAAAATCAATGATAACTGGAATTTTTTATATAATTATTTTGAAACAAATGTAAAATATGATACTTGGTTTGATGATGGATATAAAAGCGTTCCTAAAGGCGGGGCATTACAACAGAATAGAGAATATGTAACAAAGCAAAATTTAATACAGATGACATATCAAGATGACAGTGTTAAGGGGAATTTGTATTATAACCAAAATAAATTAATGGCAGATGGATATACTAATTACACAACAAGTGGGGCTTATTCCGGAAAAATGTATGATACGGATGAGAAGAATCGTACTTATGGAGCCGATATACAAAAAAAATGGGAGTTTGGCAACAAAACTAATTTGATTTTAGGAAGCAGTTATCAAAATGAGTTTTATGATGATTACGGTAAAGACGGTCATAAATCTCCTGATCAAGTAACGTCAAGAAATATTTATGCTGTTTATGGGCAATATGACTACAAATTTGATGAAAAAAATGAATTTATTTTTGGGGCACGCGAAACATGGACTACTGGTGGTTATAAAGACCAGAATTATGATAATTTTAGTATGTCTGGTCAGTATTTACATAAGTTAACGGAAAATGATTCTTTGTATGCTAGTGTTGGACAATCATTTATAATGCCTACTTTTTCACAAATGTATGGTGCTAGTGACAGTGCTATTTCAAATCCTGATTTGAAGCCGCAAAAAGGAACTAATTATGAATTGGGATGGAAGAGGGTTAGTGACAATCATAGTTGGAAAGCTGCTATTTATCATATTGATATCACAGATAATATTACTGCAACCTGGGATGGTACCAAAACAGAATATAAATATACTAATGAAGATTTTAAAAATACAGGTGTGGAAATAACTTGTGATATTATTGGTAAAGATGGATTTACTTATAATTGGGGAATAAATTATGGTGATCCTAAAGTTAAGGGAAGTAAAAAGCCCTATTGGGACAGAAAATATGGAAGATGGCAAATGAATGGTGGCATTAATTATACAAAAGATAAATGGATAACAAGTTTACAAGGGACTTATTTAGCCCAAAGAGTTGGAACTCCTAGCAGCGACCATTCTGTTAGTGAAAAACCTTATTTCCTCACGAGTCTGACGACTACTTATAATGCCGATAAACAAAGTTCTATTTCGTTGACACTGGATAATTTGCTCAATAGAGAAGACAATTTAAGTCATAGTGGCTCAGAATATTATTCTACTCCTTTCAATTTCTTGCTGAGCTATAATTATAAATTCTAAAATATTATAGGCGGCGTTTAGAGCCGCCTATATAACTTAATTTCAGATATTGACTTTAATGTAACATTTAATTTGGGAAATAGAAGAGATTTACTTTTAACATAAATTTATCGTAAAATAGTTATATAAAATCAGGAGGCTGTTATGACGAAGACTATCATTGAACTAAAAAATTTATCAATTGGTTACGGCAATAAAAGTGTGCTGCAAAACGTAAATGCAAAGATAAATAAAGGTGAGATCGTCGGTATTATTGGTTGTAATGGCGCTGGTAAAAGTACACTGCTGAAAACGATCCGTGGTTTGCTGCCAAAGCAAAGTGGTGAGATTTTGTATTTTGGGAGAAATTTGGAAAGCTTTTCTGAAAAAGAACTTGCTCGTGAGGTTGCTTACTTGCAGCAAAATGTAGAAGTTGGATTTGGTTATACAGGTAAAGATATTGTGCTTGCCGGTAGATACCCTTATATGAAATGGTGGAAAGGTGAAAGTATCTCTGACGAGGAATTGGCTTTAAAATGTATGGAATATACAGGAACAAAAGAATTGGCGGAAAGACCTGTCAATGAAGTTTCTGGTGGACAAAAACAACGTATCGCTATCGCCCGTGGTCTTGCTATGAATCCTGAGCTCTTGCTCCTATTTTATTTTTGGATGAGCCAACAACTGGCTTGGATATGGTTTATCAGGAAGAAATTTTTCGTTTCAGCAAAGCTTTGGCAGAAATGGGAAAAACAATTTTGATGGTTGTACATGAATTAAATTTAGCGGCAAAATATTGTAGTAGAATTATTTTACTGGGAGAGGGTACGGTAATTGCTGATGGCAGACCTGATAATGTTTTTACAGAGCAAATTTTGAGCAAAGCATATAATGCTCCTGTAAGAGTTATTAGGAGCCATAATACTAATGAAATAATTGAAATAAGCACGAAAGAAGATAACGGAAGATGTCAGCGTGATAAAGAATTGCTTGAACTCATCTGTTGCAAAGGTAGTATATGTTAAAAATTTTTTCTGTAAGTTTATTGTTATGTTTTTTTACATTAGGTCAGACGGTTTTGGCAGGCGGCATAAATTTGGAAGCGGTTTTTCCTTATAGTTTAGAGCATAAAAATATTAACCAAACTAATGGTAATGCTACCAATCCTTTGTTTATAAATATTGAAAGCTTCGATAGCCCTGAGCCGCAGAATGTGAAAGTTGAGATTATGCTGCCGCAGGGTTTGGTTTTTACTGGAGATGAACTTTGGCATGAAATAAAGTCTGAAGCAGGTTCTGTTATTAAAAGAGAGTGGATATTGCCTCCGGATTATGGGCAGAATTTTGATTTAATTTATTTAAAAGCCGATAACAGTCTTGCTGCAGGTAATCATGAAATTATAGTTAAAGTTAGTAGTGAAAATTGGCAGAAGAATAGTATTGTTACTTTTACCCATGAAAATGAAACAAAAAGCAATTTACCAGTGCTTATAAATGAGCAGTCTTTAATACCCGACAAAAGTAAATATAATTGGTATATTCAGTCCATTACTTTGCCTGTAGACAACTTTGGCACCAAAGATGACAGAGTAAAGGATGGTACTATATATATCAGGGATACAGCTTTGGAATCATTCCGCAATAGAATGACTGGCGATGGAGCAACAAATTGGTCGGCAGTATTTAATCATCCGGCTGCACATCTTTTGTTAGAAATGCGCAACCCTCAGCAGGATACGAGGATATTGAAGTTTAAAGCAGAATTGATTGATAAGTTTACAGGAAAAACAACTATAGGATTGTGTACTTCCAGTCAGAGCGATAATGAAACGGAGCACGGTTGGGCTGGTCAATCAGGGATAGAAGATGCTTCTACGGCTATGATTTCATTAGACGGAAAGAAAAGTCAGACGTTTATTTTGCCATTGTACGTAGATTATTTTAGAGCAGTGGAAGGAGAATATAATTTACGTGTAACTGTATTTGGTAACGGTCAGGAAAAAATACAGGAAGTACCTATAACAATTGCCAAAAAACGTAGTATGGGGTTATTTGCTGTTGGATTTTCATTTCTTTGTTTTTTGATTGTATGTTTAAATGCACAAAATTTAAAAAAGTGTATTTTTAATATTGGTGCTAAGGGTGCTATTACTATTGCATTGTTTGCAGCCGTAGCATTCGGAAGTATCGTTGTGCCAACAACATTACTGGGTGATGTGCTGCATGTTGTTTTAGGGCCTTTTTCAGGTTTGGTTACTGGTGTTTTAAATGGTATTTTATTATATTTATTGGTTATGGCACTGCTTGTGATTTATCGTAAACCTGGTATAGTTACGTTGATGTTTTTAGTAAAATGGATGCTGGCTGGTTTAATGTTTGGACGTTTTACACCATTAGGAGTTCTTAGTTATATGGTGTATATTGTTGTTTTGGAAAGTGTGTTGTATATAAGTGGGTTCTACAATAAAAGAGATTTGACTTCAGGCTATGTTTTGTTTGTTGCCGTAGCTATTGGCATGGCTGATGCATTTATAACGATGATAAATTTAGAACAGTTGATGTTTTTTTACCGTTTATATTATGCAGATTGGTATATAGGTCTTTATATGCTTATAAATGGTTTGGTGTACAGTAGTGTTGGAACATGGCTGGGCTATAAAGTTGGTGTTAAATTACAACAGGTTATGGGTGAATGATATGCTGATAATAGAGGACGTTTCATATCGTTATAAGGTGCGTGAGGACGCTACTTTGAAACATTTGTCTTTACGCGTTGCTAAGGGAGAAATGTTACTTTTGGCAGGAAGAAGTGGTTGTGGTAAATCAACACTTATTAAAGCTGTGAGCGGACTTTTAAATACAGCAGGTGCAGGTGAATTGCACGGTAAGATATATCTTGATGGCAACGATACTGCTTTTATGAAACCGGAAGAAATAGGAATCCTTGTAGGAACCGTTTATCAATCACCTGACGATCAGCTTTTTGCAATGACTGTGGCTGATGAAGTTGGTTTTGCTCTTGAAAATCAGGGAATAGAGGAAACTATTGTTAATGAAGAAGTGAGCAGAGTTTTACAGCGTGTAGGCCTAAAGGGGTTTGAAAAAAATAGTATTCATACTCTTTCAGGTGGTCAAAGACAAAGGTTGGCGCTGGCTTCTGTTCTTATTACTAAGCCTAAATTGCTGGTGCTTGATGAACCTGTGAGTCAAATGAATTCGCAGGGAGTTGAGGATTTTTTAAATTTATTGGTTTCTCTTAATAGAGAAGATGAAATTACGATTATTGTTGTAGAACATCGTGTAAATGAATTAGCAAGATACTTCCCGCGTTTGGCGGTGATGTTTGATGGTGAATTTATTTATGATGGACCAATGGAAATGGCCTGGGAAAAGATTGGTCATGCGGAGAAATTGGGACTAAGGGAACCTCAGAGAATAAAATTATGCCGTTATCTTAACTTGACTGAATTTGCTGATGATACGAAAAAAATAATAGAGTTAATAAATAATGAATGTGATATCAATAATAAACAAAGCTTTAGGGTTAGAAAAAAAAGCAGTCAGGAATGTGTTGTAAAAGGAGAAAATATAATATACCGTTATCCAGGCGCTAAAAGCGATACCTTACATGGTTTAAATTTTGAATTTTATAAAGGTGAAAGAATAGCACTTATGGGATTCAATGGCGCAGGAAAAAGTACTTTAGTAAATTTATTAGGTGGATTGACTTATGTTACATCCGGTTGTTTAAAAATTTTACAAGGTACTGTAGCTGAACATGCACATGAGATAGGTTATTTGCGGCAGGAACCAGATTTAATGCTTTTAGCGGATAGTGTATGGGAAGAACTGACTTGGAAAAATACTAAACGGTCTGAAAAATATTTGTGGGATTTATTAAATAAGTTAAAGTTAGAAAATAATGTTAATGATTTCCCGTTAGCTCTTAGTAAAGGGCAGCGTTTACGGGTTGTCTTAGGTGCGTTATTGGCCAGAGAACCTAAATTGTTACTTTTAGATGAACCTACTACTGGGCAGGATCAGCAGAGCTTAGAAGAAATAAAAAATTTGATTAATGATTTTGCCGAGAATCACGGATGTATTTTATTTTGTACTCATGATATAGAATTGGCTTCAGAAATAGCTGACAGGGTAATTGTTATGGCTGATGGAATGATTATTGCTGATGGAGTTCCGGAGATAGTACTTGCTGATCGAGTGATTTTAAGAGAAGGCGGGCTGATAGTCCCGCCGTTACTTGATGTTGCAGAAGCCTTGCTATTGCCGGAATGTATTACTGTGGAGGGGGTTGGGCGATATGTCAGTAAGGCAGCTATGGGAAGGATGTGACGCCGCAGTTTGGGCGCAGAGACTGGATGGAAGAACTAAATTGCTTGGTTTATTTTTAGTTGCTGTACTGGCTATAGTAGTCGATAATCCAAGAACATTATTCTTATTGTTCACTGCGACTTTATTACTGCATTTGTTCGCTCGTACGTCTGTTTATAAATGGCAGGTATTAGCAATTTTGTTACTATTGGGGTTATGGGGGTCTATGTTTAGTCAGGCATTATTTTTTGCTCAGACTCCAAGAACGCCGTTATTTGTTTTGATTGAACCAACAATACCTGTTTTAGGATCAATTACAGGAGGATTATATGTGTATCGTGAAGGCGTTGTTTATGGTGCCGTACAGGGATTGAGATCCGCAACGATGTTGGCGTTAGGATTGTTTGTATGTTGGACTTCAGACCCGCGTCAACTGTTAAAAGCACTTATGGCCTGGAGATTATCGCCACAGATAGCATTTATGCTTGTGACAGCGATTCGTTTCCTGCCTGTTCTGGCAGCTGAAGCAGGAGAGGTTATTATTGCTTTACGTTTACGCTCTGATACACAGGTCGGAAGAAAGAGTGTTATCAGACATTTGCCATATATAGCCAAACCTTTATTAGCGCGCTGTTTACGAAGAGCGCAGACGTTGGCGCTTTCTGTTGTCAGCAGAGGTTTTTTTCTATCTGCTGCACGAAAGAACGAGCTATGGCGGAGTAATGAAAAATTGGCCTGTATCATACTGACTATTTTTACTATTGGTATAGCTTTTAGTAAAATAGCATATTTACTGTCAGAACAAGGTATGTATTTTGGCAATTTACGAATAGTTTATGATTGGACGAAATTATATTTATGAGCAGAATAAAAGGCTGTATTACAATTGGTATATTAATAATTTCCTGGTGTCTGATGTTTTGGATAACTGGTAGCCGTACGCCATGGCAGACTTTCTCTTCTTCAGGCAGAGGCGATGAAGTAAGCGTTTTTTTAGGCGATATACCAAGTGAAAATTATGATCGGATGGGTTTTACCAAAGGTTTGATCGAATATATTGACAAAGAAAATGTTTGGTTGGTGGGAACTGATAGAGGTGAATTGTTTTTATTTGATAATAGTGGTAAGCAGATATGGAAACGTTCTTTAGGAATTGGAAAACTGGTATCAATGTGTGTGTCACATGACGAGAAAATTGCTTTTATAGGTGAGCAGAGCCCATCGGGAAATTTATATGCAATTGATATTGACGGCGGCGATATACTATGGAAGTTTGCTGCTGCGAATGTTGTTGGCGCCGAGCCTGCAAAACGTTCCTATCCAAGTATTGTCCATATTTGTATCGATCAAAATGATAATGTTTATGCGAACGCTTATAGATTTGTTACTGCTAAAGACGGAAGCCGCGGCTATAATGGTAAAGCTGTTGCTTTTAATAAAAATGGTGAGCAGCTTTGGCAATTTCCTCAAAATGAAAATATTGACAGCTGGATTAACTGGTGTGATGTAAATGACAATAACGGAAAAGTTGTATTGTCTACTTCGGCTTATGAAATCAGGCCTGATATGAAATATCGTGATACAATGTACTTGATAAATAAGGAGACAGGGCAGTTGATTAATTCTGTCGATGTGCTGCCTGTTGCTCCGTTTGAGAATACGGTTATGCGCGGCAGTCCCAATTTTTCTGCGAATGGAGAATTTTTAGCAGCAGCCTGCAGCGATGGCAGAGGGTTACTTTTTGATGGGGCGGGAAAAGTTTTGTGGCAGCGTGAGCTTTCGAAACCTACACAGATAGATGATGCTTGGATTAATGCTTCTGGTCGTGATGGGTTTGCCGTTGACGCCGGCGTTATTTTTACAACGATCAACACATTTAATAGAGAAAACTGGCAGTTGCCTACTCCTGTTGAGCATCCCAGCAATAATAGCATGTTTGTATTTAATTATGATGGAACGTTTAAGTATAAATATAAGGCTTTGGGAACAATGGAGCAGATTGATTTTTCTGGTAATATAGCTGCTTGTGCTGTTGGGCGTAATGTCAGAACTCATAATTACGATGCTCATGGTGCTGTTGTAATTGACTTAAATGATGGGGCAGAATTAAATTTCTTTCACACAGATGGTCCATTACAGGCAGTGGCAATAAGCAGTAATGGAAGAAATGTTGCTGGTATAGAAGCTCCTGCTGTAACTCCTGCTGGGAAAATAATTGGTGCATATAAACTGCATATTTGGCAGCGTTGAGAATAAAGAGGGATTTTATGATTTATAACTTTTTGCATTATTATAAACCGTATAAAAGGATATTGTATGGTGTTGTTATCGGTTCCCTTGTTGCTGCATTGCTGGATTTGATTTTTCCAATGATGGTGAGGCAGATACTAAATGAAGTGTTGCCGCAAAAAAATATAAATAGATTGCTGCAAGATAGTGGAATATTATTTATTTTATATTTAGGCAATTATGGGTTATTATATATTGTCAATTATTATGGACACCTGATGAGTGCAAAAATAGAGAACGATATGAGGCGTGATTTATTTGAGCATTTTCAGAAAATGTCGTTCAGATATTTTGATAACGCCAAAACTGGGCAGCTTTTATCAAGATTAACCAGTGATATAGCAGAAATAGGAGAATTGTCTTTCAGAGGACCAAACGATGTTATTGTTTGTTGTATCACTATGATTGGTACAATTGGGATTCTGTTTTGGATGAATGTCTATCTGGGAATTCTGATTGCTCTTTTATTAATTACGAAGACTCTGCATACAGTATATGTGAATAAAAAAATGAAAGCGGCTTTTAGAGAGAATAGAATAAAAAGTGGCGAAATAACTGCAAGAGCTGAAGAAAGTTTAGGAGGTATTAGGTTAGTAAAAGCTTTTGCGCAAGAAGAATATGAACTGGCAAGATTTATGGAAAGAAGTTTAGATTTTTTAGAAACACGGAGAAAGTCTTATAAAATTCTGGCATATTTTTCCGGGAGTGTTAATTTTTTTACCAACATTACTAATTTATTAATTTTGGCTTGCGGTGGTTTGCTGATCGCAAAAGATAAATTGTCATTAAGTGATTTTGTTGCTTTCTTGTTATATGTCAATTTATTTATGAAGCCTCTTTTACGCCTG
>ENA-OPWC01000555-OPWC01000555.1-human-gut-metagenome-genome-assembly--contig:-NODE-555-length-31259-cov-3.542623_pt1 | contig 31259 bp, 29 predicted proteins | sample MGYA00241504_ERZ502000 | MGnify/ENA primary metagenome ERZ502000 (study PRJEB25962, sample SAMEA2042005) | human gut metagenome | biome: human gut; feature: human-associated habitat; material: faeces...
GATCGCAAAGCTTCCGCATATGATAGTGGAGGGGATTTTTACTCATTTTGCAAAAGCAGATGAGTATGATAAAACTTTCACAAAAGAACAGATTCAAAAATTCAGAAAAATGATTGCCATGATGGAAGACAGAGGTGTTTCGATTCCCGTCAAGCACTGTTCCAACAGCGCAGGAATCGCAGAAATCCGCGAGGCAAATATGGATATGGTAAGAGCGGGAATCACGTTGTATGGATTATGGCCATCGGAAGAAGTCGACCAGAATTCCCTTGATTTAAAACCGGTGATGGAATTGAAAACACATGTGGCTTACGTTAAGGATTTAGAGGCTGGAAGAGCGATCAGTTACGGTGGAACTTTCATCACAAAGCGCGACAGCCGCATCGCAACGATCCCGGTTGGTTATGCAGATGGATATTGCAGGGGACTTTCCAATACAGGAAGTGTCCTGATCCACGGAAAACGTGCGCCAATCTGCGGAAGAGTCTGTATGGATCAGTTCATGGTAGATGTGACTGATATTCCGGATGTGAAGATTGGGGATGAAGTGACACTGATCGGCAGGGATGGTGACGAAGTGATCACCATGGAAGAAGTCGGCAGCCTTTCCGGCAGATTTAATTATGAGTTTGTCTGCGTGCTTGGAAAACGTATTCCGCGTGTTTTTTATCGAGATGGAAAAAGAATTGCAAGCCAGGAATATTTTGACGAGGAATAGGCTGGAAAAATATTTTTGAAAACAGAATACGACCGTTAAATATGGAAATACTATCCGTAAGAAACAACAGTAGAGAGAATACTGAGTAAGATTATGGAGTGTAAAGCATATGTTAATTCGGCGTGGAGATATTTTTTATGCAGATTTAAGACCAGTGGTCGGTTCTGAGCAGGGTGGAGTCCGCCCGGTTCTTATTATACAGAATGATGTTGGAAACAGACACAGTCCTACGGTCATTTGTGCAGCAATCACTTCCCAGATGAACAAGGCAAAACTTCCAACCCATGTGGAGTTAGACTGCACCAAGTATGCACTGGTGAAGGATTCCGTTGTTTTACTGGAACAGTTGCGCACAATCGACAAGACGCGGCTGAAAGATAAAGTATGTCATCTTGACAATCAGATACTGATCAAAATTGATAAGGCATTGGAAATAAGCTTAGAGCTTCTTACATAACTTGACTATTCTGGAGCAAAATGGTATTATTTCAAATGTTTTAATACAATTTCGATATAAATTAGGAGGATTTATGGACGATGGTGGCAGTCCCACTACCGGGATGAAAAAGTTGAGTAACAGGCTTATGAAGCTGTTCGGAGTAGACACCGATGATGTGACAGAAGAAGAGATTATCTCAATGGTAAATGAAGGACATGAGCAGGGTGTCCTGCAGGCGAATGAAGCGGAGATGATCCATAATATTTTTGAATTTGGAGACAAAGATGCAAAGGATATTATGGTGCACCGCAAGAATATCATTGCCATTGATGGAACGATGACGTTCCTTGAAATGCTGGATTTCACGATTGAAAATAACTATTCGCGATATCCAGTATACATAGATGATATTGATAATATAATCGGAGTGCTTCATATTAAGGAGGTACTTGCACTGTGCCAGAAACAGGAGATTTATCACACGGCGATCAAAGATATTAAGGGATTGATCCGTGAGGTTGATTTTATTCCGGAAACGAGAAATATTAATACCTTATTTACGATGATGCAGAATGCTAAGACGCATATGGTCATCGTGGTGGATGAGTATGGACAGACTTCCGGGATTGTTGCAATGGAAGATATCCTTGAGGAGATCGTAGGAAACATCGAGGATGAACACGACCAGGAAGAAAAGATGATTGAGAAACTGCCAGATGGCAGTTATCTGATGGATGGTATGACTTCTGCTGAGGAGGCACTTGAAATTTTGAAAATTCATATTCCGGAGGAAGATGAATTTGAAACGTTAAATGGTATACTGATCTCTCTGTTAGACCGTATTCCAAATGATGATGAGAAGTTTGAGACAGATGCTTTTGGGTATCATTTCGAAGTTTTACAGGTGGAAAATAAGATGATCAAAAAAGTGAAGATCACAAAACTTGCCGAGGGCGTTTCCACAGATAAGGAAGAGAACTCTTGTCAGAAAGAAGAAACGGTGCTAGAATAATATTTCTGAGAGATTTTGTAATTGTGTGAGAAACACACAAAACATATAAAAAGTTTGACAGACGAAAATACAAGAAAAAGAGAGGATAAAGTTATGTCAGGACATTCAAAGTTTGCCAATATTAAACATAAGAAAGAAAAAAATGATGCTGCAAAAGGTAAAATCTTTACGATTATCGGTAGAGAAATCGCAGTTGCAGTAAAAGAGGGTGGCCCGGATCCATCCAATAACTTCAAACTTGCACAGGTGATTGTAAAGGCAAAGAGCAACAATATGCCAAACGATACGATTGAGCGTGGTATTAAGAAAGCTGCCGGTGATGGAAACTCCGTCAACTACGAATTCTGTACATATGAAGGATATGGACCAAGCGGAACAGCTATCATTGTAAAATGTTTAACAGATAACAAAAACCGTACTGCTGCAAATGTCAGAAATGCATTCACAAAAGGTCATGGAAGCATCGGTACACAGGGTTGTGTATCTTACATGTTCGATGAAAAAGGACAGATCATCATCGCAAAAGAAGACTGTGAGATGGATGCAGACGATCTTATGATGATCGCTTTAGATGCAGGCGCAGAAGATTTTAATGAGGAGGAGGACTGCTTTGAAGTATTGACATCTCCAGATGATTTTGAAGCTGTAAGAAGCGCATTGGAAGCTGAGAACATTCCAATGGCAGAAGCAGAAGTAACCATGATTCCTCAGAACTATGTAGAGTTATCTGCAGACGAAGATATCACAAACATCAACCGTATCTTAGATCTTTTGGATGATGATGATGATGTTCAGCAGGTTTACCACAACTGGGATGAATAAATAATATGAGACAGACTCTGCTTTTGGCGCAATCCAAGAACAGAGTTTTTTCATATGGACACTTTTTTACAATAAAGTGGTAGAAATCCGGGGGGAAATGTTATATCATAAATAATACAAGGATGATGAGGAGGTATAATTCATGAAGCGGATTCTTTTTGCAGCGTCAGAGTGCGTTCCGTTTATAAAAACTGGGGGACTTGCGGACGTGTGTGGTGCATTACCTAAGGAATTTTCAAAAGAGGAATGGGATGTCAGGGTAGTGATCCCAAATTATAGCTGTATTCCGGAAAAATTCAGAAACCAGTTTCAGTATGTAACACATTTTTATATGTGTGCAGGAAATTATATCCAGAACAAATATGTTGGAATTTTAAAATATGAACTGGATGGGGTTACCTACTATTTTATTGATAATCAGGAATATTTTACCTGTGATACACCATATGGGGATATCCGTTATGACATTGAGAAGTTTGTTTTCTTCGATAAAGCTGTTTTATCCATGTTAAAACAGATCGATTTCCGTCCGGATCTGATCCACTGTCATGACTGGGAGACAGGTCTGATCCCGGTATATCTGAAAAATGAATTTCAGGCAGACTCTTTTTACTGGGGGATGAAATCAATCATTACCATACATAATTTGAAGTTCCAGGGTGTATGGGATGTGAAGACGATGAAGGGGCTGACAGGATTTTCAGCAGATTTGTTTGCACCGGATAAACTGGAATTTCATAAGGATGCCAACATGTTAAAGGGTGGTTTGGTATATGCAGATTATATTACAACTGTAAGTGATTCTTATGCACAGGAGATCCAGACTGATTACTATGGCGAGGGGCTGGATGGACTGCTTGCCGCCAGACATTTTGATATGCAGGGCATTGTAAACGGTATTGATTACAAAACATATGATCCGGAGACAGACCCGAAAATTTATACCAACTATAACGCATCAAACTTCCGTAAGAAGAAGGTCAATAATAAATTAAAATTACAGGAGGAACTGGATCTGACTGTCGATAAGAAGAAGTTCATGATCGGACTGATCTCAAGACTCACCGATCAGAAAGGTCTGGATCTGATCAATTATGTGATTGACCGCCTGGTGGATGATTTCACACAGATTGTTGTGATTGGAACCGGCGATCCACAGTATGAGAACATGTTCCGCCATTATGCATGGAAATACGGAGACAGAGTTTCTGCCAATATCTGTTATTCTGATGACCTGGCTCACAAACTTTACGCCGCTGCGGATGCATTTTTAATGCCATCCCGCTTTGAACCATGTGGACTGACGCAGCTGATCTCTTTCCGTTACGGTACGGTTCCAATCGTCCGTGAGACCGGAGGACTTAAGGATACAGTCAGACCATATAACGAATACGAAAATACCGGTGATGGATTCTCTTTTGCAAATTATAATGGGGAAGAGATGCTCGGTGTTGTCAATTATGCAAAGCATATTTATTTTGATAAGAAAAAACAGTGGAATCAGATTGTTGACCGGGGCATGGCAAACGATTATTCATGGAAGTCTTCCAAAGGAAAATACGAAGGGCTTTATAATTATCTGCTTGGATATACTGTATAAAATAAAAAGAATCTCCAATACTAAAGAACAGGGTAGAAAAATCTATCCTGTTTTTTCAGTCTTATGAGGGAAGGGAGATTGTATGGCAGAAAAAAATGAGAAAGAGAAGGCTGTGAATGAGCAGATCAGGGATTTTGGACAGGTGGAGTTAGAGCATGGGGAAGACAGGATCTCCATGCTGACGATCATAGGAGAGATTGAGGGGCATGAGTGCCTTCCGGCGGCGACAAAGACGACAAAGTATGAGCATGTGCTTCCAAAACTCGCAGAGGTGGAAGAAAATAAAAATGTGGATGGATTACTGCTTTTGTTAAACACGGTAGGCGGGGATGTGGAGAGCGGGCTTGCCATTGCAGAGATGGTGGCATCCATTGATAAGCCAACGGTTTCACTGGTACTCGGTGGCAGCCATTCCATCGGCGTGCCGCTGGCAGTCTCCACGGACTATTCTTTTATCGTGCCATCCGGTACGATGGTGATTCACCCGGTGCGGATGAATGGAACTGTGATCGGGGCGCAGCCAACGTATGATTATTTTAAGCAGATGCAGGATCGTATTTTAAAATTTGTTGTGCAGCATTCCAAAGCAGAACAGAACCGGCTGGAGGAGCTTATGATGAATACGGGAATCCTCACAAAAGACCTTGGGACGATTCTGGTTGGAGGACAGGCGGTCGAGGAAGGACTCATTGATTCTATCGGTGGGATCCATGAGGCATTTGCAAAATTACACCAGCTCATACAAGAGACAAAATCCGGCGACAAAAAAAGCTTTTAATGACAATCAAAATGAAATATGGTATACTTAAAAAGTATGAAAATCGGTGACTTATGGAAAAAACTGATATTTTTTAGAAAATATGAGATACGATACAGCGGAGGAAAAAGCTTATGACTTTATTACAGGCGGTCTTGATGGGAATCATACAGGGATTGACAGAGTTCCTTCCGGTCAGCAGTTCCGGACATCTTGCACTTTTTAAAATCCTGTTCCATGTTGAGACGGATACAGGAATGTTATTTGATGTTTTGCTGCATGTTGGAACTCTGATCGCGATCTGCGCAGTTTATTATAAAGATATTGTGCGGCTTTTTGTGGAGGGAATCTGTATCGTGAGAGATGTGCTGATCAATTTTGCAGCACTTATAAAAAACCTTTTTCTATCGATCCGTGACAGAGGAAAAGATCATGTTGATTACAGTCCGTACCGCAGAATTGTAAACAGCAGTTACCGCAAGTTTGTGGTGCTGATCCTGGTATCAACCATTCCGACCGGAATCATTGGTTTTGTTGGAAAAGACGTAGTAGAGCAGGCATCAGAACTTCTGATCGTGCCGGGCATCTGTCTGATCGCAACCGCAATCCTGCTCTTTATCGCAGACCGCTGCAAGGGCGGAGACAAGCTTCCGAAGGACATTACATACACCAATGCGTTTGTCGTTGGTATTGCTCAGGGCGTGGCAACTTTGCCGGGATTATCCCGCAGCGGAACAACGATCACAGCATGTCTGCTCAGCGGATTTAACCGCAAGTTTGCAGTGAAATATTCGTTTATTATGTCGATACCGGCGATTTTAGGTGCCATGGTGTTAGAGTTAAAAGATTTTGCAGACCTGTCTGTGAGCGGCATGGATATCACCTGCTATATTGTTGGTATGGTGATCGCTGCAGTGATCGGATATATCTGTATTAAAACAATGCTTGTCATTGTGCGCAATCGGAAATTCCGTGTTTTTGCAGTTTATTGTCTGATTGTCGGACTGCTCTCAATCGGCGGATTTTTCTATACATTATAGGAGATATTTTTTGGAGGTAATATTTTGGCAACAGGGAAAAGAAAGAGTTCCTCTGGCAGAAAAACTTCTGGCAGAAAAACGAATTCAGGACGTAAGAAGAATGATATACAGCAGGAGAGCTTTACAGAGGAAGTGATTCTGTGGGTGATCCTTGCAATCTCCATTTTACTTTTTATCAGTAATTTTGGAATCGGCGGGGCAATTGGAAATGCTGTCAGCAGTTTCTTTTTTGGTGTATTTGGTTTGATCGCATATATTTTTCCGGTTGTTTTGGTGATCGGTACTTTTTTTGCGGCGTCCAATAAAGGCAATCGGATCGCAACGGTAAAAATTGCTGCGGCTGTCTTTTTTGTGCTGTTTTTATGTATGTTTATCGAGATCGTGCGCTGTGGCGCGGAAGTTGCCGGAGCGGCAGGTGCCTATCAGTATTGTTCGGTACATAAAATTGGCGGAGGATTTTTAGGTGGTCTTCTTGCCGGGATTTTTTGTCCAAATTTTGGACTCCTCGGTTCTTATGTGATCGATGTTGTGGCAATGATTATCTGTCTGGTGCTGATCACAGAACGTTCCGCATTGAAGGGTGTGCAGAAAGGCAGCCGTAAAGTTTATGAAACGGCAAAAGAGAGCAATGAACGTCATCGTGAACTTGCAGAACAGCGACGTGAGGAACGTGAGCTGCGCCGCATGGACCGCAAGGTGGAAGGCGTGGCAGTCGACACAAGAGTTCTTCCGGACAAGAAGGCAGAGCCTATGGGTTCGGATGAAGTCAGTGAAATTAATATTGACAAACTTTTGGAGCAGTCGAACACCAATCTGCCGGAAATCAAGGAGGAGAAGCATGTGACACTCACAGCCGGAGGCGCAGAATATCAAAAACTTCCTGCTATGGAACCGGAGACGGAACCGTATGTTGCTCCGTCCGCATTTTCTGAGGAAGCGTTTGAGGCAAAAGAGCTGGAAGAGGATGCATCAATCTTTCACTCAGAGCCGGCATATCAGGAGAGTATCCATACAGAGCCGGCTTATGAAGAACATCATCCAGTAGAAGAATCTATTCCGTATGATGCCGCAGAAAAACCGGAAGAGCCGCATGTGAGAGCAGAAAAAGTAGAGCTTCATTCATCAGAAAGAACCGAAAAACCGAAGAAAAATGTTAAGGCTACGGAGGAAGATATTCAAAATGATGTCTCATCCATCGAGGAAGAGATTCATCTGGAGGCACAGAAGGAAAGAAAGTATGTGTTCCCACCAGTATCATTGTTAAAACCGCCAGGCAATAAGCAGGGAGATTCCAAACAGCATCTTCAGGAGACGGCACAGAAATTACAGCAGACATTAAAGAATTTCGGCGTTAACGTTACGATCACGAATATCAGTTGTGGACCATCGGTCACACGTTATGAGATTCAGCCGGAAATGGGTGTTAAAGTAAGTAAAATCGTGAATCTGGCAGATGATATCAAACTGAATCTCGCAGCTGCTGACATCCGAATCGAGGCACCAATCCCGGGAAAGGCGGCAGTTGGAATCGAAGTTCCGAACAAAGAGACACTGATGGTTTCTTTCCGTGAACTTGTGGATTCGCCGGAATTTAAAAATCATCCATCCAACATTTCTTTCTGCGTCGGAAAAGATATTGGAGGAAATGTAACGGTTGCAGATATTGCAAAAATGCCTCATTTACTGATTGCCGGTGCAACAGGTTCCGGTAAATCTGTCTGTATCAACACGATTATTATGAGTATTTTATACAAAGCAGATCCGAAAGATGTAAAACTGATCATGGTCGATCCAAAGGTGGTCGAACTTAGTATTTATAACGGAATTCCACACTTACTGATTCCGGTTGTGACAGATCCGAAAAAAGCGGCAGGTGCGCTTCACTGGGCAGTCGCAGAGATGACTGACCGTTATCAGAAGTTTGCAGAGGCAAATGTCCGTGACTTAAAAGGCTACAACGCCAAAATTGATGAGCTTCCGGACGGAGAGGACAAGCCGGAAAAACTACCGCAGATCGTGATCATTGTAGACGAGCTGGCGGATTTAATGATGGTTGCGGCGAGTGATGTGGAGGAATCCATCTGTCGTCTGGCACAGCTTGCAAGAGCCTGTGGAATCCATCTGATCATCGCAACACAGCGTCCGTCCGTCAATGTCATTACCGGACTGATCAAGGCGAATATGCCAAGCCGAATCGCCTTCGCGGTGACATCCGGAATTGATTCGAGAACCATTCTCGATATGAATGGTGCAGAAAAACTGCTCGGAAAAGGTGACATGTTATTTAATCCTCAGGGCGTACCGAAACCACTACGTGTTCAGGGTGCATTTGTATCGGATAAAGAAGTATCGGATGTCGTCGCTTACATAAAAGAAGAAAACGGGCAGGTAAGCTATAATTCATCTGTGGAAGAGCAGATGAACAGCATTGAATCCGGAAATACGACTGTAAGCATTGATTCCGGACAGACAGGGGACGGCAGGGATCCTTATTTTGCAGATGCAGCAAAACTTTTGATCGACAAAGAAAAGGGTTCGATCGGAATGCTGCAGCGGTATTTTAAGGTCGGCTTTAACCGCGCAGCAAGGATCATGGATCAGTTGGAGGAAGCCGGAATTGTCGGACCGGAGGAAGGTACAAAGCCAAGAAAAGTACTGATGTCGCCGGAACAATTTGAGCAATATGAAGAGGAATATCTGTAATTGATATTTGCTTATCAATAAGACTTGTATTATAATATCAACTTATAAGTCCTGTATGGACAAATACAATATGCGAAAGAGAATCGCAGGAATGGAGTTTTGGAATGAAAAGTGATATTCAGATTGCACAGGAAGCAGAAATGCTCCCAATCAAAGAAGTAGCAGAAAAGCTTGGAATCGGAGAGGATGACCTCGAATTATACGGAAAATACAAAGCTAAATTATCCGATGAACTGATCGAGCGGGTAAAAAATCAGCCGGATGGAAAGCTGATTCTTGTGACAGCAATCAATCCAACTCCGGCTGGAGAGGGAAAAACAACGACAAGTGTCGGACTTGGACAGGCATTTGGCCGTTTGGGGAAAAAGGCAGTGATCGCATTGCGTGAACCATCTTTAGGACCATGTTTTGGTATCAAGGGAGGCGCCGCAGGAGGCGGTTATGCCCAGGTCGTTCCGATGGAAGACTTAAATCTTCATTTTACAGGAGATTTCCATGCGATTACTTCTGCAAATAATCTGCTGGCTGCTTTGCTTGATAACCATATTCAGCAGGGAAATGAACTTGGCATTGATACAAGACAGATTGTATGGAAACGCTGTCTTGATATGAACGATCGTGTGCTCCGTAATACTGTCGTTGGACTTGGAAGCAAAATGGATGGTGTTGTGAGAGAAGATCACTTTGTCATTACCGTTGCCTCCGAGATTATGGCAATTCTCTGCCTTGCAACTGATATGCACGATTTAAAAAGAAGATTAGGACGCATTATTGTTGCCTATACTTATGATGGAAAGCCAGTGACAGCAGATGATCTTCAGGCAACCGGAGCAATGGCTGCATTATTAAAAGATGCGTTGAAACCAAACCTCATCCAGACCTTAGAGCACACACCGGCAATTGTACATGGTGGTCCGTTTGCCAACATTGCACATGGATGCAACTCTGTCCGTGCTACAAAGACAGCATTAAAACTTGCAGATTATGTGATCACAGAGGCAGGATTTGGTGCAGACCTCGGCGCAGAGAAGTTCTTTGATATCAAGTGCAGAAAGGCAGATCTGAAACCGGATGCAGTGGTTTTAGTTGCAACAATCCGCGCTTTGAAATATAATGGAGGAGTTGCGAAAGCTGATCTTGCAGAGGAAAACCTGGAAGCTTTGAAAAAGGGCATTGTAAATCTGGAGAAACATATCGAAAATCTTCAGAAATACGGAGTACCGGTGGTTGTTACTTTAAACTCCTTTGTGACAGATACCAAGGCAGAGACAGACTATGTAGAGCAGTTCTGCCATGAGAGAGACTGCGAGTTCGCACTTTCCGAAGTCTGGGAAAAAGGTGGCGAAGGTGGTATTGCACTTGCAAACAAAGTGCTTGAGACCTTAGAGAAAAAAGAAAGCCATTTCAAGGTATTATATGAGAATGATCTTTCTCTGGAAGAAAAGATTGAGACTATCGCAAAAGAGATTTACGGTGCAGACGGCGTGACTTACGCACCGGCAGCAAAGAAAGAATTAAAGAGAATTACAGATATGGGGCTTTCCAATTTCCCTGTCTGCATGGCAAAAACACAGTATTCTCTTTCCGATGACCAGACAAAACTTGGCCGTCCGGAGGGATTTACCATTAACGTAAGAGAAGTATATGTATCAGCAGGAGCAGGCTTTGTGGTTGCTGTAACAGGTGCAATCATGACAATGCCTGGTCTGCCAAAAAAACCTGCTGCATATGGAATTGACGTAAATGACGAAGGTGTGATCACCGGTTTATTCTAAAAAAGAAATGCAGTAGAAAGAACAGAGTGAGAGGAATTATGGCACAGATTATTGACGGAAAGAAAATTTCACAGGACATCAAAGATGAATTGAAAGAGAAAGTGACAGCATTAAAAGATACAGGAACGGAGGTTGCACTTGCAGTGATCCAGGTCGGAAATGACCCGGCATCCTCTGTCTATGTAAGAAACAAAAAGAAGGCCTGCGAGTATATTGGTATCCGGTCCTTATCCTATGAACTCCCGGAGGAGACAACCGAAGATGCATTGATCGAGCTGATTGAAAAACTGAACAAAGAGCTCGAGACACGGACGGACTACGAGAGCGACAGTTACATGGCGCTGATTGAAGAAGTGTCTGCCTTGAGCGAGAAGTTTTATTCGATTGACGCAACTAATTATGAAGAGGATGTGGAAAAGGCATTGCTCGGATTAGGGTTCACCCGGAGCGATTTTCAACGCCAGACGAGTGATTTCAGCGGTGGATGGCGGATGCGCATCGAGCTCGCTAAGTTGCTGTTGCAGAAACCGGACGTACTCTTGCTCGATGAGCCGACGAATCATCTGGATATTGAATCTATTCAATGGTTGGAAGATTTCCTTATTAATAACGGGAAAGCAGTTATCGTAATCAGCCACGACCGCAAATTCGTGGATAATATTACAACACGCACCATCGAAGTGACGATGGGACGTATTTATGATTATAAAGTGAACTATTCCCAATATCTGCAACTGCGTAAGGATCGCCGCGAACAGCAGCAGAAGGCATACGACGAGCAGCAGAAGTTTATTGCTGAAACGAAGGAGTTCATCGAACGATTCAAAGGAACATATTCAAAGACGTTACAGGTACAGAGCCGCGTCAAAATGCTGGAAAAGCTGGAATTGCTCGAAGTCGATGAGGAGGATACTTCTGCATTGCGACTGAAATTCCCGCCTTCACCCCGTTCGGGCAGTTATCCAGTTATCATGGAAGGTGTTGGAAAGGCATACGGAGAGAAAGTGGTGTTCCGCAACGCTAACCTGACGATTGAGCGTGGTGATAAAGTAGCTTTTGTCGGTAAAAACGGTGAAGGTAAATCTACACTCGTGAAATGTATCATGAAGGAAATCGAACATGACGGTACACTGACTCTAGGACATAATGTACAAATCGGATATTTCGCTCAAAATCAGGCTTCGTTGATGGATGAAAACCTGACGGTTTTCCAAACGATTGACGATGTAGCCAAAGGGGATATCCGGAACAAGATTCGTGATTTACTGGGTGCCTTCATGTTTGGTGGTCCCGAGGAATCGATGAAGAAGGTGAAAGTACTTTCGGGTGGGGAGCGTACCCGCCTTGCCATGATTAAATTGCTGTTGGAACCTGTCAACCTCCTGATCCTGGATGAGCCGACGAATCATCTGGACATGAAAACGAAAGATATCCTGAAACAGGCATTGCTGGATTTTGACGGCACACTGATTGTTGTTTCACACGACCGTGACTTCCTCGACGGACTGGTGAGCAAGGTGTATGAGTTCGGTAATCAAAAGGTGACGGAACATCTTTGCGGCATTTACGAGTTCCTCGAAAAGAAAAAAATGGATTCGTTGCAAGAACTGGAAAAGAAATAATAAATAATAAAAAGAGGGTATCGGCTGCAGGCAGAATAAAAGTATTTGTATATTTGCAACATCATTTATAACAGGCAGTTAGAAAAAAATGGATGAAACAAGGCAGTTATACATTATAAGCGGATGTAACGGAGCTGGTAAAACAACAGCTTCCTACACTGTACTGCCTGAAATTTTATTATGTAAAGAGTTCGTTAATGCGGATGAAATCGCCAAAGGTTTATCACCGTTCAATCCGGAAAGTATGGCTATAGAAGCCGGCCGTCTGATGTTGAAACGTATTAATGAACTATTAGCTGCTAAAGTAAGTTTCTCTATTGAAACAACATTGGCAACCCGTTCATACACCCGGCTCATTCAAAGAGCACAAAATGCCGGATATAAAGTCAGCTTGATTTATTTCTGGCTGAATTCTCCGGAACTTGCCGTCAATCGTGTGTTACAACGGGTCAATGAAGGGGGACATAATGTACCGATGGACGTTATCTACCGCCGATATCAGGCAGGCATTAACAATCTGTTTCAGATTTATATGCCGCGTGTAGACTATTGGCTGTTAGCCGATAACAGTATTTCTCCTCGAGTAATTGTAGCCGAAGGTTACCAACATGGCGAGGATCGAATATATGAACTTGAACTTTTTAAATGCATCAAGAATTATGTCAAATAATGAAATGCAAGAATTGAGCGATAAATTACGACGCGGTCTTCAGCTGGCAGAAAAGCGATTGCTGGAAAAAAATGCTCGCAATGGTAAACTCCTTAGTCAGGGAACACCAGATGGAAAAGTAATTTATGTATCAGCAACAGAATTGCTGGAACGTTTGCAAGAAAAAGAAAAGGAATCAATAAAAAAATAAATTCTCTAAAAGAAAGGATGAAAGGGAAGAAACGAATAATAGTAACTCTGCTGTTTTTAATCAACATCATAATGTTGGTGGCAGCCGTTATTCCCCATCACCATCACCCCAACGGAATGATTTGCATGAAGCAGGACTTGCCTGTAGAACAGCAATGTCCCACGCATCATCATCACCCGGGAAACGATTCATGTTGCAGCAGCGAATGTATGACTCGTTTCTACTCTCCCACTCCATCCGTACATACGGATAGCGGACCGGATTATGTATTCATCGCTACCCTGTTCACGGATGTAATCATCGAACATCTATTACGGCCACAAGAGAGACGGATTAAGAACTATTACGTCTACCGAGACTCTCTGCATGGCACGGATATACACCGTGCCACTCCTCTTCGTGCCCCTCCCTACTCTGTTTTTGCGTAAAAGCGTAAATGCAAATCAGTTGCATTTGCGTTACCTTATCTTTGTAGCGTAAAAAAACAGTAAAATTTAGTAGGAAAATATCATTATGAAAAAACTTATTTTCGTAGGAATCCTAGGCTTATTCGTGCTGGGTTCCTGTAATAATAGTACCGTCACACACACACACAATGAACACGATCATGCCACGGAAGGACATAATCACGAGGCAGAGGGTTCCGATCATTCTCATGAAGGCGAATGTAGCGGAGAACACAACCATGAAGCGACCGATGGACATAACGAGTCTGCCGAAGCGCACAGTGATGAAATCATCCTTCCGAAGGCAAAAGCTGAAGCAGCCGGTGTCAAGGTGAGCGTTATCGAACCTGCACCTTTCCAGCAAGTGATTAAAACCAGCGGACAGGTACTGGCTGCCCAAGGCGATGAATCGGTTGCCGTAGCTACAGTGGCCGGCGTTGTATCTTTCCGTGGAAAAGTAACGGAAGGAATGAGCGTCGGCAGCGGCACGCCGCTAGTCACGATTTCTTCAAAGAATATCGCCGACGGTGATCCGGTACAACGTGCCCGCATTGCCTACGAGGTATCTAAGAAGGAGTACGAACGTATGAAAGAGCTTGTTAAAAACAAGATTGTATCTGACAAGGATTTTGCACAGGCAGAGCAAAGTTATGAAAATGCCCGCCTTAGTTACGAAGCCCTTTCCAAGAATCATTCGGCTATCGGCCAAAGTATTACAGCTCCTATTGCAGGATATGTGAAAAGCATTCTTGTGAAAGAAGGCGACTACGTGACCATCGGACAACCGCTGGTGAGCGTGACGCAGAATCGTCGTCTTTTCCTCCGTGCCGAAGTGTCGGAAAAGTATTATCCATACCTCCGTACAATCAGTTCCGCCAATTTCCAGACTCCTTATAATAATCAGGTGTACGAGCTGAAAACATTGAACGGCAAACTTCTCTCTTTTGGAAAAGCTGCCGGAGACAACTCTTTTTATGTGCCTGTCACTTTTGAGTTCGACAATAAAGGGGAAGTGATTCCCGGATCATTCGTAGAGGTGTTCTTGCTTTCTTCAACGATGGAAAACGTACTGTCTCTTCCACGCACGGCACTGACAGAAGAACAAGGTATCTTCTTTATCTACCTGCAACTGGACGAAGAGGGTTATAAAAAACAGGAAGTAACGATAGGAGCCGACAACGGTAAAAGTGTTCAGATCCTGACCGGAGTGAAGGCTGGTGACCGTGTAGTGACCGAAGGTGCTTATCAGGTTAGACTGGCAAGCGCTAGCAATGCCATCCCGGCACATAGTCACGAACATTGATTAAATGAAGAATTAGAAATGAAGAATGAAGAATTTGGCTGCGCAATAATTGGTATATGTTTATTGCACGTGCTGCATAGTCATTCTTAATTCTTCATTTCTAATTCTTCATTCTTAATTCTTAATTCTTAATTCTTAAAGAAATGCTTAATAAAATTATACATTACTCCCTACACAACCGGTTGGTTGTAGTCTGCGCGGCCATCCTCCTGCTAATTGCGGGAACGTATACCGCCATGCATACGGAAGTAGACGTATTCCCCGACCTGAACGCACCTACGGTAGTCATCATGACCGAGGCCAACGGTATGGCTGCAGAAGAAGTTGAACAGCTCGTCACTTTTCCTGTTGAAACTGCCGTAAACGGAGCTACGGGTGTACGCCGTGTCCGCTCTTCTTCTACCAACGGATTTTCCGTTGTCTGGGTAGAATTTGATTGGGGAACCGATATTTATCTCGCTCGCCAGATTGTTAGCGAGAAGTTAGCAGTGGTCAGTGAATCACTGCCGGTCAACGTTGGTAAACCGACACTTGGCCCACAATCTTCCATCTTGGGCGAAATGCTCATCGTCGGTCTGACTGCCGACTCCACTTCGATGCTCGATCTTCGTACGATTGCGGACTGGACTATCCGTCCCCGTCTATTGTCTACCGGAGGAGTGGCACAGGTTGCCGTACTCGGAGGAGATATCAAAGAATATCAGATTCAGCTGGCTCCCGAACGGATGCGTCATTACGGCATTTCGATGGGAGAAGTGATGGCTGTGACACAGGATATGAACCTGAACGCAAATGGAGGTGTGCTCTACGAATTTGGAAATGAATATATTGTACGCGGTGTACTTTCAACTTCTAAAACAGAGCAACTTGGCAAAGCGGTAGTAAAGACAGTGAACAACTTCCCTGTCACGCTGGAAGATATTGCGGACGTAACCATCGGACCGAAAGCCCCGAAACTGGGAACTGCTTCAGAGCGTGGAAAATCTGCCGTACTGATGACTATTACCAAACAGCCGGCTACCAGTACGCTGGAACTGACGGATAAATTGGAAGCATCTTTGAAAGACCTGCAAAAGAACCTGCCACCGGACGTAAAAGTTTCAACGGACATATTCCGTCAAAGCCGCTTTATCGAAAGCTCCATCGGCAATGTGAAGAAATCACTCTTTGAAGGAGGTGTTTTTGTAGTAATCGTACTCTTCCTGTTCCTGGCAAATGTGCGCACTACATTGATTTCATTGGTAACACTGCCTCTTTCTCTGCTTGTTTCGATTCTGACGCTGCATTACATGGGACTGACAATCAACACCATGAGTCTCGGAGGTATGGCGATAGCCATCGGATCATTGGTAGACGACGCCATCGTCGATGTGGAAAACGTGTATAAACGACTGCGGGAGAACCGTCAGAAAGCAGAAACGGAAAGGTTAAGTACACTCGAGGTGGTATTCAATGCTTCGAAAGAGGTGCGGATGCCTATACTTAATTCTACGCTGATTATCGTTGTCAGCTTTGTTCCGTTGTTCTTCCTTAGCGGAATGGAAGGCAGAATGTTGGTTCCGCTGGGCGTTGCCTTTATCGTAGCATTGTTCGCGTCGACAGTAGTTGCTCTGACGCTGACTCCGGTGCTCTGTTCTTATCTATTAGGAAGCAATAAGACAAACAAGGAACTGAAAGAAGCTCCCCTTGCCCGTTGGATGAAAGGGGGTTATGAAAAGGCACTGACTTGGGTGCTGGCACACAAACGAGTGACACTTGGAAGTACAATCGCACTCTTTGTGGTTGCGCTCGGAGTGTTCTTTACACTCGGACGCAGTTTCCTTCCTTCCTTTAATGAAGGATCGTTCACCATCAATATTAGTTCTCTACCGGGTATTTCACTGGAAGAAAGCAATAAAATGGGACATCGGGCAGAAGAGTTATTGATGACGATTCCCGAAATACAAACCGTAGCCCGGAAAACGGGACGCGCCGAACTGGACGAGCACGCGTTAGGGGTAAACGTTTCTGAAATAGAAGCTCCGTTTGAACTGAAAGATCGTTCGCGCAGTGAACTGGTAGCTGATGTACGTGAAAAGTTGGGTACTATCACCGGGGCAAATATAGAAATCGGACAACCAATCAGCCACCGTATCGACGCTATGTTATCGGGTACGAAAGCGAATATCGCTATCAAGCTGTTCGGAGACGATCTGAATAAAATGTTCTCACTCGGTAATCAAATTAAAGGAGCTATCAGTGATATTCCCGGTGTTGCCGACCTGAACGTGGAGCAACAGATTGAGCGTCCGCAGCTGAAAATACAGCCTAAACGGGAAATGCTGGCTAAGTTCGGTATTACTCTGCCGGAGTTCTCGGAATATGTGAACGTAGCTTTGGCTGGAAAAGTAATCTCGCAGGTTTATGAGCAAGGCAAGAGTTTCGATCTGATCGTGAAAGTGAAGGATGATGCCCGGGATGAAATAGAAAAAATCCGGAACTTGATGGTAGATACGAATGACGGCCGCAAAGTTCCTTTGAGCTATGTAGCAGAAGTGGTATCAGCCATGGGACCGAATACGATCAACCGCGAGAATGTAAAACGTAAAATTGTGATTTCTGCCAATGTGGCCGACCGCGATTTGCGTAGTGTTGTCAATGATATTCAGAAGCGCATCGACACATCGGTGCAACTACCCGAAGGCTATCACATCGAGTATGGCGGACAGTTTGAAAGTGAGCAGGCTGCCAGCCGGACACTGGCGTTGACTTCATTTATCAGCATTGTAGTAATCTTCTTGTTATTGTATAATGAGTTCCGCAGCGTGAAAGAGTCGGGCGTCATCTTGCTGAATCTTCCGCTGGCACTGATCGGTGGTGTATTTGCTTTGGTGATTACAACAGGAGAAGTCAGTATTCCGGCTATCATCGGTTTCATTTCCTTGTTCGGTATTGCAACGCGTAACGGTATGTTGCTCATCAGCCACTACAATCATTTGCAAAAGGAAGAAGGTTTGAATGTATACGATAGTGTGATCCGAGGTTCTCTCGACCGGCTGAATCCGATTTTGATGACGGCATTGTCTTCTGCACTGGCACTGATTCCATTGGCACTCGGCGGCGACTTGCCCGGTAACGAAATTCAAAGTCCAATGGCAAAAGTGATTTTAGGAGGGTTATTAACGTCTACTTTTTTGAACGGTTTTATCGTTCCGATTGTTTATCTGATGATGCATCGGAAAAAGGCCCAGGAAAGCCTGTAGCAGGTGATGTTTTTCCTCGGTGAGGAAACCATCGTTCCCCGGTGAGGAACCAAGTGTTTCTCGGTGAGAAACGGGTCGTTCCTCGGTGCCAAACAAATAGATGTCTTATCATAAAGTATCTATCAACAATAGCTTGTAATAAATAAAGAAATTAGAAATGAAACAAATCATGACCATAAGCGCTGCACTTCTTTTCTTAACCATAGGCAAAGTGCAAGCCCAAAACGGAATTGAACAGGTATTGAAGAATATCGAAACGAACAATAAGGAGTTGCAGGCAAACGAGCAACTGATTACTTCGCAGAAGCTGGAAGCTAAAACGGATAATAACTTGCCTGATCCTACTCTTTCTTACGCACATCTATGGGGAGCGAAAGATAAAAGCGAAACAATCGGCGAACTGGTTGTTTCACAAAGCTTTGATTTCCCTAGTTTATATGCTACACGCAACAAGTTGAATCGTCTCAAAGCCGGAGCTTTTGACAGTCAGTCGGATGTTTTCCGTCAAGAGAAGCTGTTACAGGCGAAAGAACTTTGCCTGGATATTATCATGCTTCGTCAGCAAAAGCATATTCTGGAAGAACGCCTCCGCAATGCGGAAGAACTTGCAAAGATGTATGCCAAGCGTCTTCAAACAGGAGATGCAAATGCTCTCGAAACCAACAAAATCAATCTGGAACTGTTGAATGTCAGAACAGAAGCGTCTCTGAACGAAACAGCACTCCGCAACAAACAGCAGGAGCTGAATACGCTGAATGGTAATATTCCGGTAGTTTTCGAGGAAAACCAATATCCGGCTATACCTTTCCCTACTGATTATCAAATATTGAAGTCGGAAGTCATGGCAACGGACCGTACTCTTATGGCACTCGGCAACGAAAGTCTTGTTGCCCGTAAACAGATTGCTGTCAATAAATCACAATGGCTACCCAAACTGGAACTCGGCTACCGCCGGAACACAGAAACAGGCGTACCTTTCAACGGTGTAGTGGTAGGTTTCTCTTTCCCACTTTTCGAAAACCGGAATAAGGTAAAAATCGCTAAAGCACAGGCTCTTAACATTGACTTGCAAAAGGATAATGCTACCCTGCAAGTGGAGTCCGAATTGGCACAGCTTTACCGGGAAGCGAAAACACTGCATGCTTCGATGGAAGAATACAGCAAGACTTTCCAGTCGCAACAAGATCTGTCACTGCTGAAACAGGCTCTGACAGGTGGACAGATTAGTATGATTGAATATTTCGTTGAAGTTTCTGTCATCTATCAAAGCCATCAAAATTATCTGCAACTGGAAAATCAGTACCAGAAAGCAATGGCACGGATTTACAAGAGTAAACTATAAATAGTACATAAAATCCTTTAGACATGGATTACGCCGAACATACTAATTTCTATTTTAAGTGATGTAAGTATGTTTATATAATAATTTCAGGCACGGATTACACAGATTTCACGGATTACGCTGTTACTTTATGACAATCATATTTCTAAAAGCCGTGAAATCTGTGTAACCCGTGCCTGAATATATCTCCCCTCTCCCTCTCATTTTCTTCAAGTTCCAACTAAATATTTCAAAATAATATGTTACATTTGCAACGAACATAAAATACAGATTATGAGACCTAAACAATTCTATCTATTCATGTTATGTTGCATCCTTACACTATTCAGTGGATGTAAAGAGGATGAAGAAAATCCACTTCGTTTTTACAACAGTGAATATGAAGTGCCCATGGGTGGCAGACGTTACCTTGGACTGGAAAGCGGAAATGGTGATTACTCACTTGAAGTTAAAGACACACGCATCGCAAGCGCAGGAACCGAAACCGGCTGGACCGGAGTACCTGCCGGACGTATGATTTATGTTACCGGTATTCTCACCGGGCAAACTTATCTGACAGTAACGGACAACGCCACACAAGAAACCTGCACCCTGCCAATCAAGGTTGTCGACAATTACGAGGATATAAAGTTGCTCCGCAGCTACTTGTCTAACTTACCCAACGGAGACGCAAATCTTCTGCCCGGCATTTCCGACATTTTTCTAATTAACAATCACGCACGGGATGCTTATTTTTTCAAACAGGGAGAACAAACAGCTTTTTCATCCGGACTAACCTTAATAACTCGAGGAAGTTACAAACTGGAAAAAGAAGAAGGAAATAATGAGAAAGCTATACTGACTCTCACCTTTTCGGAAGATGTGGCAACACCTATTTCCAATCATAAATTCATCTTGTGGGGAAATGCATACGTATTTCACCGCTTGGATAAAAGCTTGAATCTGAATTGGAATACTCCACCCATCGGAAAAACGCGGACATCACCTGCACCACCTCCTTCCTACACGCTGGAAGAAATCGCTGGAGGTGAACCAGGCACAGGCAAACAAATTAGTTTTACCCTTTCCGAACAGGAAATACCTGCCGGAATACTGCCTTAATCAGCAGGGTCTTCTTTAATCAACTGTACTTTCCGATAATATGCGTATATTTTCCGGCAAGTATCCGCTACGAATACGCCAGTCTTGCGGATAAAGATTATTGGCACGATTACCGATGTTCTTCACAAATCCGAGAGGAATATGCCGGTACGTAAGCAAAACATATCCACGAGGGGCTGTTACCGGCAAGGTAATGGCCTCTTTTCGTAAATAAGTGATAGCCTGTTTATAACTTATTTCTTCCGTAGCGAAAGCTTCCCGGCATAAAAGTGAACTACACATCGCCAATGCATGGTCAGGTATCAAATCCTTTCCTTTCACTTCTCCTATCTCCACTCCTGCCGATACGATTTTCAGGCATTGTTTCATTGCCATTAATTCATCAGCATAATGCTTTGAAAAAGCCCGAATACTTGTTCCTTCTGCCGACAATATATACTTGTCCGAATTTTCATCATTCAGCCAGCTTTTTGCAATATTCAGCTGTTCTTTCGAAACAGGAGAAGATGCTGCTCCTCCTTTCTTATCTTTCTTTTTAGAAGTCTTCTCCTTGGCGAAAGAAGATACCGGAATCTCGTCTCCTGTCTCCGGCTTCCGAAAAGCTACCAGGAAAAAGCCTTCGCCTTTCGTCTTATGAGGGAAAAAATGATAGACAGGAATAGAAGATTTAGAACCATCACAATTATCCGGTAAAAGATCTCCTGTTATATTCCAGTTTTCCTGTACTTGCACAGTTAACGGTTCGGCTCCATACTCTTGTTGAATCCAACGTGCATTCTCTTCGTCCTCTTTTGTATTAAATGTACACGTACTATATATAAGAACTCCCCCAGGCTTCAACGTGTCCCAAATATCTCCAATAATCCGCCGCTGCCGCTGCCAACAGATTTCTACATTCTCGGAACTCCACTCTTCTACAGCAACAGGGTCTTTACGGAACATACCTTCACCGGAGCAAGGGACATCTGTAAGAATCACGTCAAAGAAAGACGGCAAAGCCGCAAAATCTGCCGGATCATTATTGGTTACTACCACATCCGGATGTCCCCACTTCGTTAAATTCTCCGCAAGAATCTGCGAACGATTCCGGATGACTTCATTAGCCACCAGTAAACTCCCTTCAGGAAGCACACTACGGGCATGAGTAGACTTTCCACCGGGAGCTGCACAAAGATCCAGCATCTTTACCGGTCCGGTGACATACTGCCGGAGCACCTGCTCCACAAACATAGAAGAAGCCTCCTGAACATAATAACAACCTGCATGAAACAATGGATCAAACGTGAAAGTGAGACGCTCATCCAAGTAAAATCCTTCGGAAGACCAAGGGACTTGATTAAATTCAAAATTGAAAGCTGAAAGTTGAAAATCAGTAATACAGCCTGCTTGCGGTACAATTCTGCATTTTCCATTTTCAATTTTTAATTTCCCATCATTCAACCGGATGCTGACAGGTGGTTCTTGTTGGATAGCAACAGCTAATTTGTCGTATTCTTCATCGCCCAACAGGGCACGGGTATAATCTATGAAAGAAGCGGGTAATTCCATTTTTCGTTATTAATTTCCGCAAATATCAAAAATATTTCGTCTCTTTGCAACTTTCTATGATATTAACTACGTCTAACAAACAAAGAAATAAATAAAAAAACTATTGATATGAAAAATTTTCTATTAGCATTGATGGTTGTACTGACCACTTGCACACTGGCTATTGCCCAAAACCAAACTACTGTTGTCCGCGATTCCGTCGGAAAAGTAAAGGTAACTGTGACCAAAGACAATAAAGCAAAAACAAACAATACTGCTGTCACAGTCATCGGTGTAGATACAGCGGACACTGATTCCACAGAAGTAGATGCAAACTCAAGTAATGTCAGTACTGGTCATGGTAAGGCCAGTTTTACATTCGAATCGGATGACGACGATTTCCCATTCCACGGCTTTGGTATCAACGGAGGAATTCTCGTAGCAATCATATCAATCATTGCCGTTTTCGGATTTCCGGTATTCATTCTGTTTGTAATCTTCTTCTTCCGTTATAAAAATCGGAAAGCACGCTATCGTCTTGCCGAACAGGCACTCGCTGCAGGTCAGCCATTGCCAGCAGAATTTATTCGTGAAAACAAAACGGTTGACTCACGTTCACAAGGCATCAAAAACACCTTTACAGGTATCGGTCTTTTCATCTTCCTTTGGGCAATCACCGGTGAATTCGGAATTGGAGCGATCGGTTTACTCGTTACATTTATGGGTATCGGACAATGGATCATCGGTAGTAAACAACAGGCTCAAGGTACAGATGCTCCCCGGACGTATACTACCCATAAAGATGAAAAAAAGAATCAGGATAACGTCAAAAACGATAGCTTCGAAATCATCCCTTCCGAATCCGGAGAGAAAGATAATGGAGTAAACGAAGCAAAGAACGACGAGAATAAATGAGCCAACTCAATGATATATCGTTAGTCGCGCAGGTCGTGGTGTTCAAGAACACCAGGGCCTTCGACCAGTTGGTGGAGAAGTATCAGTCGCCCATCCGGCGATTCTTCCTGAACCTGACTTGCGGCGACAGCGAATTGAGTGATGACCTTGCACAAGATACATTTATCAAAGCATATACAAACATTGCCTCTTTCCGAAACTTGTCAAGTTTCTCTACGTGGCTGTACCGTATTGCTTATAATGTTTTTTATGATTATATTCGCAGCCGGAAAGAGACAGCCGACTTGGATACAAAAGAAATAGACGCCATCAACAGTACCGAACAAGAGAATGTAGGACAGAAAATGGATGTTTATCAGTCACTCAAGATGCTTAAGGAAGTGGAAAGAACCTGCATTATGTTGTTCTATATGGAGGACATTAGTATCGACAAAATAGCAGGTATTGTAGGAGTACCGTCAGGAACGGTGAAAAGCCACCTGTCACGTGGAAAAGAAAAATTAGCAACGTATTTAAAACAAAACGGTTATGACAGAAATAGACAATGATAAGCTCTTGCGCGATTTCTTCGCAGAAAACAAGCAGGAAATAGCAGACAACGGATTCAGTCGCCGTGTCATGCACCATTTACCCGGTCGTAGCAACCATCTGGCTCGTATCTGGAGTGCCTTCGTAATGACTGTGGCTGCCGTACTTTTCGTATGGTTAGGCGGATTGGAAGCAGCTTGGGGAACAATAAGAGAAGTATTTATCGGCATGATTAATCATGGCACTACCGGCCTTGATCCAAAGTCAATTATTATCGCGGCTGTCGTATTATTATTTATGGCTACACGAAAGGTTGCTTCTATGGCATAAACAAAATAAATACAGATTAAAAGTCCAAAGCATAAGTTTCCCGGATTTTTATCTTTATGAGTCAAAGAACTCTTTATCCCTCTCTTTTAGTGTTAAACAATAATAAATCTACCCTTTACTCCAAGTAAGCCCAAACATAGATGTTGTATATTTGTTGCTCTGTAAACTAAAATAGAGAGAAGAGTTTTGAAACTACGTATATTTATTTTATTTCTATTCCTGCCTTTATTACATGTTCAGGCAGATGTCATCGACAGTCTGATGACGCAGCCCAGAGACTCAATCGGACTAACAAGCGATTCCCTAGTACTGCATTTCTTGGAAGAGTCGGGAATCCCTATATCTGATAATAATAAAGTCAAACTGCTAAAAAGCGGACGGGAGAAGTTTATCGATTTATTTGAAGCCATCCGGGAAGCTAAACACCATGTTCATCTGGAATATTTCAACTTCCGAAATGACTCCATTGCTAATGCTTTGTTCACTTTATTAGCCGAAAAAGTGAAAGAAGGTGTTGAAGTACGAGCTATGTTTGACGCTTTCGGAAACTGGTCGAACAACAAGCCCCTTAAAAAGAAACACCTCAAGAAAATACGTGAACAAGGAATCGAAATCGTCAAGTTTGACCCGTTCACCTTCCCTTATATCAATCATGCCGCCCACCGCGACCATCGCAAAATTGCTGTTATCGACGGAAAAGTGGCATATACAGGCGGAATGAATATCGCCGATTATTATATCAACGGACTACCCAAAATCGGAACCTGGCGTGATATGCACATGCGTATCGAAGGGGATGCAGTCAACGATTTGCAGGAGATTTTCCTGACGATCTGGAACAAAGAGACTAAACAGAACGTAGGAGGAGAAGCTTATTTCCCCCAACATGAGGGACAGACAGACAGCACAAATATCGTTGTAGCAATTGTAGACCGTACCCCGAAAAAGAATAGCCGTATGTTGAGTCATGCCTATGCCATGAGCATTTATTCGGCACAAAAGAATGTTCATATCGTCAATCCTTATTTTGTACCGACTTCTTCCATCAAAAAGGCGTTGAACCGGACAATCGACCGGGGAGTAGATGTAACCATCATGGTTTCCTCTGCTTCCGATATCCCTTTTACTCCGGATGCCGCACTTTATAAGTTACATAAACTGATGAAAAGAGGAGCTACTGTCTACATGTACAACGGGGGATTCCATCACTCGAAAATTATGATGGTGGACGACTTGTTCTGCACAGTCGGTACCGCCAACCTGAACAGCCGCAGCCTACGATATGACTACGAAACAAATGCCTTTATTTTTGATAAAAGAATAACGGGTGAATTGAATAATATGTTCCGAAACGATATCGAGCATTGCACCCAGCTGACACCGGAGTTTTGGAAAAAGCGTTCTCCCTGGAAGAAGTTCGTCGGCTGGTTTGCTAATTTATTCACTCCATTTTTGTAATTTTGTACGGAGAATCATTTTCACTGCAAATTATTCATTATGAAACAATACCTGGATTTACTCAATCGTGTACTTACCGAAGGCACGGAAAAAGGTGATCGTACCGGAACCGGAACAATCAGTATCTTCGGTCATCAGATGCGTTTTAACCTTGATGACGGTTTCCCGTGTCTGACAACCAAAAAACTGCATCTGAAATCAATCATATACGAATTGCTTTGGTTTCTGCAAGGAGATACAAACGTGAAATACCTGCAGGAACATGGAGTACGTATTTGGAACGAATGGGCGGACGAGAACGGTGATTTGGGTCATGTCTACGGTTATCAATGGCGTTCATGGCCTGATTACAACGGTGGCTTCATCGACCAGATCAGCGAAGTAGTGGAGACACTCAAACACAATCCGGATTCACGCCGTATCATCGTTAGTGCGTGGAACGTAGCAGATTTGAACAATATGAATCTACCTCCCTGCCATGCATTCTTTCAGTTTTACGTAGCAGACGGGCGGTTGAGCCTGCAACTATATCAACGCAGTGCCGATATATTTCTCGGTGTTCCCTTCAACATTGCTTCATACGCATTATTGCTGCAAATGATGGCACAAGTGACAGGTTTGAAAGCCGGCGATTTCGTTCATACTTTCGGTGATGCTCATATCTACCTGAACCATCTGGAACAAGTGAAACTCCAATTATCACGGGAGCCTCGTCCATTGCCACAAATGAAAATCAATCCGGACGTGAAAAACATCTTCGATTTTAAATTTGAGGATTTCGAGTTAGTAAACTATGATCCGCATCCGCATATTGCAGGAGCAGTAGCCGTGTAAAAAATATGAGTAAAGTATCCATCATTGCTGCCGTAGACCGCCGCATGGCTATAGGCTTTGAGAATAAGCTTCTTTTCTGGTTACCGAATGATTTGAAACGTTTCAAAGCATTAACTACCGGAAACACCATACTTATGGGACGCAAAACTTTCGAGTCATTGCCGAAAGGCGCATTGCCCAATCGCAGAAATATCGTTTTATCTTCCAATCCGGATACAGTATGTTCCGGTGCGGAAGTGTTTCCTTCACTCGAAACGGCTTTGAAAAGTTGCCGGGAGGACGAACATATTTATATTATAGGAGGGGCAAGCATTTATCAGCAGGCTCTTTCCTTCGCTGACGAACTTTGCCTGACAGAGATAGACAGTACGGCCCCCGAAGCTGATGCCTATTTTCCGGAAGTATCTTCAAAGGTATGGCAGGAAAAAAGCAGAGAAGCCCATCCTGCGGATGAGAAACATCTCTGCTCTTATGCTTTCGTTGATTACGTAAGAAAGTAAAAAATTGTTTCTTACTGTGATCCAACCACGAATACTGACTAATGATTAATCTTCATCTTCTATGTCGACCATAATCGGCATCTGCCGCTTAATGGCTTCATGGAAGGAGATTAATGTTTCGGTACGCGCCAAGCCCAATGGTTGCAACTTATCGTGAATAATACTCAATAAGTGGTGGTTATTCTTTGCGTAAATTTTGATAAACATATCGTATTTTCCGGTAGTGAAATGGCATTCCACCACTTCGGGGATAGCTTCTAAAGCTTTTGTTACCGAGTCAAAGGATTCGGGGTCTTTTAGATATATACCAATATAAGCGCAAGTCTCATATCCGATTTTCTCGGGGTCGATAACATACTCCGAACCTTTTAATATTCCTAGATTAGTAAGCTTCTGAATACGCTGATGGATCGCAGCACCGGAAACATTACATGCTCTTGCCACTTCCAAAAAAGGAATACGCGCATTCCCTGCAATCAGTCTCAGAATTTGCTCATCTAAAGCATCTAATTGATGATGTCCCATTTTTGAATCAAATTGTTTTTATCAATGAATCTTTTATGCAAAGTTAGCGATTTTTCGACAACAAATACTATAATCTATTACTTTTATTTGCAGAAAGCGGATAAGTCAACAATAGTTCGTACCTTTGCGAAAAACATAAATATACCATTTATATGAAACATATTTGCTGTATTATTCTGTGTTTCTGCACTTCTATAGGAAGTTATGCCCAGAATTTTGCTGATTATTTTCAGAACAAAACATTGCGAGTGGATTATATCTTTACCGGGGATGCTACACAACAGGCTATTTATCTGGATGAACTATCACAGCTTCCCACCTGGGCAGGCCGTCAACACCATCTCTCCGAACTTCCCTTGGAAGGCAACGGACAAATTATTGTGAAAGACCTTGCCAGCAAACAGTGTATCTACAAAACATCTTTCTCTTCTTTATTTCAAGAATGGCTGTCAACAGACGAAGCTAAAGAAACAGCTAAAGGGTTTGAAAATACCTTTCTTCTTCCTTATCCCAAACAGCCTGTGGAAATAGAAGTCACTTTATATTCTCCGCGAAAGAAAACAATGGCTACTTACAAACATATCGTGCGTCCGAATGACATACTGATTCATAAACGGGGAGTATCACATGTTACTCCACACCGGTATATGTTGCAAAGTGGCAATGAAAAAGACTGCATAGATGTTGCTATCCTGGCAGAGGGATATACAGAAAAAGAAATGGATATATTCTATCAGGATGCACAACGTACCTGCGAAAGTTTGTTTTCGTACGAGCCGTTTCGTTCCATGAAGGGTAAATTTAATATTGTTGCCGTAGCCAGTCCTTCAACGGATAGTGGTGTCAGTGTTCCTCGCGAAAATCTGTGGAAAGAAACGGCGATTCATTCTCATTTCGATACCTTTTATTCAGATCGCTATCTGACTACCAGCCGGGTAAAGTCTATCCACAATGCATTGGCTGGTATCCCTTACGAGCATATCATTATCCTCGCTAACACAGATGTATACGGCGGAGGAGGAATATACAATTCTTATACGCTAACCACAGCTCATCACCCTATGTTCAAACCGGTGGTAGTGCACGAATTCGGGCACAGCTTTGGTGGATTGGCCGACGAGTATTTTTATGAGGATGATGTGATGACGGATACTTATCCACTGGATGTCGAACCGTGGGAACAGAATATTTCAACACAGGTGAACTTTGCTTCCAAATGGAAAGATATGCTTCCGTCAGACACTCCGATCCCTACTCCTATTGCTGAAAGAAAGAAATATCCGGTAGGAGTATATGAAGGAGGCGGCTATTCCGCCAAAGGTATTTACCGTCCTGCCTACGACTGTCGCATGAAAACAAACGGATACCCGGAGTTTTGCCCGGTTTGTCAACGTGCCATCCGCCGAATGATTGAGTTTTATGTTCCTTAATTGAATAACAATCATCGATGGTAACCAATGGTAAATACTCATCCAAAAACAAAATCAATATACAATCATATTATTGTCAAACTTAAAACCCAAACCTCATGATTAGACTTCAACCAATCAGTACGTCGGACCTGCAACATTACAAATTCATGGAAGAGCTCTTAATTGACGCATTTCCACCGGAAGAGTATCGACAGTTGGAACAACTGCGCGAGTACACTGACCGTACGGGCAACTTTCATAATAACATCATCTTCGACGATGACCTGCCAGTCGGCTTCATTACCTATTGGGATTTTGACAGTTTCTACTATGTAGAACACTTTGCAACCAATCCTGCCCTGCGAAATGGAGGTTATGGAAAACGTACACTGGAATACTTGTGCAATTATTTAAAACGCCCGATCGTATTGGAAGTAGAACGTCCGGTGGAAGAAATGGCCAAACGACGTATCAGCTTTTATCAACGCCAGGGCTTTACACTATGGGAAAAAGACTACTGTCAACCTCCTTACAAGCCCGGAGATGATTTTCTTCCCATGTATTTAATGGTACACGGAGAGCTGGATTGTGAAAAGGATTTTGAAACAATCAAAAAGAGAATACATAAAGAAGTATATGGAGTAAAAGACAATTAAAAAAGAATCCCGATAGAAAGAGTTGTACAAATGTGTAATATTAATATATAAAAAGGAAGGGTGTCCAAACCGATTTGGACACCCTTCCTTTTTATATATCAAATTAACTAATTACTTTTCACCACGTTTAGTAGCTGAATAGTTAATCTTCAAAGCATAAGATTTTCTAAGAGCATTTTTTACGTCAGTAATAATACCCATCTTTGTCTTTTGGTCTACTTTCAGAGATACAGTCATTTTAGCTGCATCACCTTCATTCATGCTTGCACGTTCCTGGAAAATGAAGTCCTGTACTTCACCAACTTCAGCATAGCTGTCGTTGAGCTGAATACGACTTTCAGTACCCATTTTTGCGCGATATTCCTGCGTAGGTTCTCCTACATAGATGAATGTTACCAGCGATTTCTTCTCCAGTTTTTCGAGTTCAGTACCTTGCGGAAGTGTAAACTGTACCTTTAACGTTACCTCACGCATTGTTGTTACAATCATAAAGAAGAACAACAAGGTAAAGATAAGGTCAGGCAACGAAGAAGTATTCAATGCCGGCATTTCACGTTTACCAGTCTTATTAAATTTTCCCATTACTTACTTCTTTTTTTCTCCGTATTTTTTAGGTTCTGCTTCAGAAATTCGTTGCGGATAAATTTCACGAATCGCTTTTTGCTGATCGTCATTCAATTCCGCATATGTAGTTCCAAATTTCTGTTCAGCCAACTCGTCTCTCAATTCATTGTATGCAGCCACCAATTCGTTCTGCACGCTGATATAAGCCTGATAAGAAGATCCACGGTCATTCTGCAAAGAAATTACGTGCTTGTCATTAACCAGATATGTGCCAAAGAATTCTACATTCTTTTGTGTTTTTTCAGGCATATGTTCTGCGTTAGCAACGTTAGCAATAAATTCTTTAGCTTTCTCTCTCAACTGATCAACACCGATATAATCATTACCGCACATCAAAGCATCATCTTTATTCAAGTATACCTGCAATACGTTACGTTCTTTGATTTTATCAGTATTATCCTGATCTTGATCTTCGGGCGGTGGAGGCAAAAGTCTTGCCAAACCACGGTCCGTATCCATTGATGTTGTAATCAAGAAGAAGATCAGCAACAAGAAAGCGATATCCGCCGTAGAACTTGAGTTAATATCAGGAACTTTTCTTTTTCCTCTTGCCATTGTTATTACTTATTTAATTGAGAATTACTCAATTGATTAGGATAATTTCTTCTTTATGCCACTCACGATGATTGCAACAACTGTTACAAACAACAGGATGTAAATAGAATAAAGGAACATATCAGTTATTTTCAGCCAAAAAGGAACGTTGTCTGTACCGCTATAGCCCTGAATCTGCATTGGTGTTCCGTCACCCATAGACCAAGCAACAACTAAAACAACAACTAAAAGAACCAAACCAAGTAAAGATTTGATAGCATTTGCCGGATTATCTTTCAAGGCTGCTCCAAATTGGAATATTGCACCAAGTATAGTAGCTGCAATGGCAATGCCAAACAAAGCATACATCAAATAAAGTAAGGCGTCTGTTTGAGCCGGCTGCCACATCTCGGGATCTACTCCCGCAATCACTGCATCGCCTGTTGCATCTCCTCCCAAGAAGAAAAGGCACAATACGATCAGGATGATGGCAAACATCGCATAAAGTGCATAATACGATGCTCTATATGTTAACTTACTCATCTTCGATTATTTTTTGTATTTCAAGTTATATTTGATTACCATGTCTAACAAAGAGATAGAAGAATCTTCCATTTCGCTAGTCAGAGCTTCA
>ENA-OPWC01000598-OPWC01000598.1-human-gut-metagenome-genome-assembly--contig:-NODE-598-length-29828-cov-3.671414_pt1 | contig 29828 bp, 14 predicted proteins | sample MGYA00241504_ERZ502000 | MGnify/ENA primary metagenome ERZ502000 (study PRJEB25962, sample SAMEA2042005) | human gut metagenome | biome: human gut; feature: human-associated habitat; material: faeces...
CGGCTGGTAGCTTGAATATATTCAGAATTCTGCTTCGGTTGACCTGTTACGACCATTAATCCAAGTCTGTCAACGTCCATACCAACAGCTATCATATTAGTGGCAATAGCGGTATCGAGACAATCCTTGGAATGATAATTCATTTCAAGCTGATTTAGCTTTTCAGGTATTTTATATGATGCCATACGTGACGTAATTTCAACGTTGCGGTTAAGGTATCGGGAACTTTCAAAACTATACTTATTTTTTATTCTGTAGATTCGTTTAGGAATATCGTCTTGAAGAAGTCTTACAGCGCCACCAAGCTCTCGTATACTATTAAAATATCCAACCAATGTATAATATGGATCAATCACATCTTTGTATTCTTCTTGAAGTGAGTAATTATGTGCGGACTGTAGGATAATAGAATACGTTCTTAATAACGCTGTTTTTACAGATTGTCCCGGAGCACAGATACCTACATATTTACGGAAAGGATCTTCCTCAATCGGAACTTCCTTAATAAAGAAACTGTCGCCAATCTCAAAACCATTAGGTGGAAACTGAGTTGTTTGCTGTCTTGCGTATAAACACTTAGCCTGTGCTTCTGCATTTTTTATTGTTGCAGTGGAGACTACATATTTAGGCTTTATGCCGTTGTATGTGCACATATCTTCAATTATAGTTTCATATGCACCGTAAACTGTGCCAAGCGGCCCCGTAATCAGGTGAAGCTCGTCTTGAATAATAAGCTCTGGTGGCAAAAACTGCTTGACTTCAGACATTGATGAAGTCGGCAATGTTGCAGTCTTATTATGTCTTTTATGCTCCTCACCAATTGCTACATATCCGTCTCTGCTACATTTACGATCAACTCGTCCGAACAAAGCGTTCGTTCTTACTTCCCAAGGCAGGTTTGCGAATTTATCTACAGTAGAAAGAATAATTGTCGGGCATTTAGCGTATATTTCTTCATCTACCAAAAATACAGGCAATGCAATCCTATCATCTTTATACTTATAGAATTGGCAATTCCTGCTTGAGCAGTGAATCTCAATAGATTTTTTTGGAATATCAATGTCAAAGTTTTCTTCTCTTAAAGGTGTTCCACAGAATGGGCAAGTAAGTAACTGTTTATAAATAAGATTTCGTGCTTTTTTTGCTTTGTAAGGATTATCTGGATTATCATTGAATTCCTCAAATTTATTAGGAGTTACACCTCCACCTACCCAAAAACCGATGCTGATAGGTTCGCTTCCAAATAACTGCGGTTTCTGTCGTCTTATAGTTTCAGCGGCAAGAACCATTTTGGTTATACGATCTCTCTGTTGAGTGGTAAGGAGGCGAAGAGTATATCTGAGGATAACTGTTACTCCGCCATCACGTTCAAATAATGACATAACATCTTTTCTCAGTCTTCTGTTTGCAATAACAAAAGCCATGAGACCTAAATATGCTTCTGTTTTACCACCGCCTGTAGGGAATACAGAAGATCTACAATATTTCTGTCTTTATGTTTAGGATCAACAATACCTGCAAGATTCATTAAAATGAAAGCTATCTGGAACGGACGCCATCCAAAATTGTTTTCTTCATTTTTAGGATTAATAAAATCAAGAAAATTACATGATATGCCAGCCCCATTCTTCTTTGAAAAGCGTTTGATACTATTCTGAAGGAATATTACCCGGTTCATAAAGCAAAATGCTTCAAACGTAATATCATCACTATCAATTAACGTAATACCCTCACGAATACGTGATAGTGCCTCATTGCAACGGTTAATTACCAAATCGCCGATTTTTTCCTTGAATTGAGGATCATTCATCAGTTTATTTGTACTAAGAGTTTCTTTGATCCACTTCTCATATGAATCTGCAAGCGTATTAAGTTTAGAGATAGTTTCGGTTTTCTTTGATTTTACGGACATATCCGATGTTGAGAAGTATTTTTTATCAAAACCTTTTAACGCTGCACTAACTCCAGGAAACTCATATTCAGGAATGAATGAAGACTTTACATAGGTTGATTTCCCGTTTACAGGAGTATCCCATACTGCCGCACATCCACGTCCACGTCCTAAAATTGGACGTTGCTCAAAGTAGAATTCATCAGTAGCGAGTATTCTTCTACATATATGTTCAGCTATGAATATGGGATTTTGTGATTCTGAATACGCTTTAATCTCAACTTGATACATTATCCTTTCGGCGGCACTATCAGCGTTTTGCCTTTTATTTATAACATAAGCAGTAACAAGGGAGTAATTTCCTTTAAGCGAGATTCTTGATACGTAAACATGAACGTTTGAATCAATTTTTAAAGAATAATCTTTAGATCGAGCAAAGTCATTAAAATCAATAGTTAGTGTTTCTGACATAGGCTGACGATAATAAATGGTTTTGTTATGCTCTTTATCGTCTTTTCCCATGATTTTTTCTGAGGACTTAGTATAATCTCCCCATGACACATCAAACAAAATATGATCTGTATCATTTGAAATATAGAAGCTTATACCGATAGAAGATGGTAACTGAAAGCGAGTAGACATAATTGGCTCATTATCGTCTTCTTCGCCAACAGTATAGTCTTCTTCATCTTCAAAATTTACATCAGAATCAATTTCTTGTTCATTTTCTTTGGAATCATCTTCTCCCTGAACATCAAGCATACCAACGAGGTAGGCAAATCGAGGGTTTTCATCAAGCACCTCATACGGATCAGCTGGACCAATCAAATCCATTCGCAAATCGTCAATTATGTGTTGCCTGACCTTAGAATACTTGAATCTATCAGTCATTTTCAATCCTCCTTAATTTTATGAGCTGTACCAAGTGTATATTTACAAGTGTTTCCAACGATGATATTATCATCTGAAACCAATCTATAATGCCATGTTTTGTGATCAGGATCAGCAGTAGATGCAAACTCACACCACTTTAATCCCTCTTTTGCTTTTGCGACTACTTCATCGGAAGTAACATCTTTAAGGGCTTTTACTTCAACCATAAACTTACCCGTGGTTGTTTCAACGAGGAAATCAGGATTATACTGTTGTCCTGCTTTCCAGAATAGACCTAACTGATTTAGCGGCGGCTTGATCCAACGTATTACATCTGGATCTTCCTCAAGAATGATAGAGAATAATCGCTCAGAATCGCTGTCAAAAGCGTTTGAAGGATAATATGCTTTCTTGTAACCCGTGAACAGGTACTTCTTAATGTTGCTCTTATCGGTAAATGGCTTATCAAAATGAACCTGTCCATCTTGTTTAACACTCTTTATGAACTTCTTAAAAATGATAAGATCTTTCTGAATCAAATGAATATCTTCTGTTTTTCTATCAACATGATCGTAAATCTGCTTACGGATATCATTAACTATCATCGAGGCATATCGTCTCACGATTTGTCTCTTTTCTTCTTCAGAACCGTCTATCTGTGAAAGATACTGTTCCACAACGTCAATTACAAAATCAGCATCATCAAATGAAAGCTCACTGATAGTGTCAAGTAACATACAAGCTAAAGTGTTCATCGCATCATTTACTTCAAGTATCTGTGCATCAATAACAGAAAGAAGCTGCTGGTTTATAGCATCATAACGCTCAATCTGGGCTTTTGCTATTTCAAAATCTGTAATTGTTCGCTTAACATCAAAGTGCTTGAAATGAACTTCAGATGTGGTCTGTACAAGTATTTTAGGAACGGAAATAGCTTTAGATGAATATTCAGAGAGAGACTTTGAGAATTCTTCTTCACTCATCATCTTCTGCTTAGAAGTTTTAGGTGGAGTTGTTGGGATATCCGGAGTTGCTGAAGCTGTGGCTTGTTTTTCAGTTGAAGAATCACTTTGAAGATCAAACAATGTCATCTGTCCGTCATCTACATGGTTTTCTTCCGTTCTCGCTTTTCTCTGTGTAGCCATGAAATTCTTCTTGTATTCTTCATAGATTTCATGCTGTGTTTTAGGATTGCTAATATCAGCAAAAGATTTAACGCCAGCTGCTGCAAGAGCATCATCAAACAAAGAAAGCTGATCATCACTTGCAGAAGCAGTTACATCGACGGATTCCGTATGCTCAGAGGTTTGTGTGTCAAGGTCGTGATAACGGAAAATATCGCTATTCTTTATCTCATCAACTAACTCTCTGTAGTGATCATGGGCTACAATATCAAGAGTGTCTATCTTATCGTCTCCGGTTTGTTCACCGAACGGTAATCTCAGACCACGCCCGATAGTTTGCATTGCGAGAATATCACTCTTTGCAGCGTTGAGCGGAATAATCGTAAATAGGTTGTTTACATCCCAACCCTCTTTGAGCTTATATACGTGCAGAACGATCTCAATAGGATTGGTAGCACTTTCGATTGAAAGCAGAAGCTTTACGTTTTCTTCTGATTCTTCTCCGGTTTGCTTAGAATGAACCTCAATGACTTTGCCCTTGTATTTACCTTTTAGGAAATCATCACTATCTATCTTTTCACGAATTCTCTTAGCGTGATCTGTATCCTTACAAGCTATGAGGACAATCGGTTTTACATAATCAAGGCTATTGTTGCTGCAATACTCTCTAAGAACAGCTTTACGATTCTCGTGTAATGTAAGACCGTCACGGATCTTCATTTCTTCAATATCATCTTGGCTATATCCTGCGGTATTTGATCGTCCCATAACAACCGGAATCTTTAAATATCCTTCTGTAGCTCCTCTTGCAACGTCATAGGCATAAATAATATTAGTTGTTGATTTTGGTGTAGCTGTGAATTCAAGACCGAGAATAGGCTTGAGATAATTGATAGCTTTCATTGAAGCAGGCGCATAATAACGGTGCGCCTCGTCCATACAGATAACAAGGTCATCAAACTGAGCGAGTACATCTGCAAATGATGCACCGAGCGTTTCCTTAAACTTATGAAAATTGAACTCTGTATCAGTTTTGCTATTGAAAATCTTTCCGATATTGAAAATAAAGAGCTGAATATCAAAAGTGTTTTCAACGAACATTGTCATCTGTTCAAACCTTATGGGATAGCGATCATAGTTTTCACCGTCGTAAACCTTTGGCTTGCCCATTTCTGCTTCAAGCCCCTTGAAGATATACTTAGGGTGATTAGGATTTGTCTCTTTACGGAGCTTATCATATATAGTGCTACCTGGAGCAAGAATGAAGAAATGCTTATAACCCTTGGTTTTATAGAGATAATAAATGCTTGCACCCATAAGGCGTGTCTTTCCGATACCAGTTGCCATAGCATAGGAGAACGAAGGAAAATCGAATTTTGAACAGATCTTGCGCTGATTTTCGCAATTCTCAGACGCAACTTCTTCTATTTTTTCTTTATTGCCGTTTTTGTATTCGCACTTAGTGCTTATTGCATCGAGGTAGGAGAGTGCTTCTTCCTGTGGTGCTCTTAAACTCATGGCATAGCTTATTCTTTTTACTATATCAGACATTACTGTACCTCACATTCAAAATCGCATTTTTCTAACAGATCCTTTGGTATTTTCTTCACTTCGATATTATCAGGCAGATTCATATCCGACTGAATTGTTAGACCGTAGACAAGCAGTGACTGTCCAATATCAAGATGAGAAGCTATTGATTTAAGATAGTTCACATTTACAAATTCCTTAGTTACATGGATAAATCTTCTTTCAGAAGAATGACCATGAAATACATCAACAGGTTTGTACTTGAAACCTTCAATCTTGCAAATGGCTTCACAGAGCATTTCAAAGGAATAATCAGGATTAATTTGATATATAGGAAGTTTATCATTCTTTACAAATAGACTTGGAGCAAGTTCATAAAAATGATAACCCCCTCCTCCTTGCCAATTATACTGTTTAGTCACACCGCCTGTGTCAATTCCGTCTATAACCCTATCTAATCTTTTCTTGCAATGAGAATAACAATGATCACCAAGCTCTATTCCAATATATTTTCTACCCATTTTATGTGCAACAGCAGCGGTTGTACCTGAACCAAGGAAACTATCCAATACATAATCTCCTTCGTTTGTAGCTAATAAAATAATTCTTTCCAGAAGCTTTTCGGGCTTTTTGGATCTTGGAAATGCGACGCCGCCTTCATTACCTAAGTCGGCTTTGGGTATATCGTCGTTTTTCCATACGTTTGATAGTTTTGTCGTTTTTACAACATCATTTCCTTCAAGATAAGCAGTGTCTTTTAACCAAGCACAAAGTTCTCCGTTATGATAAAACAGTGTTGTGTGTTTACCAGAATTTCTTCCTCTACTTGGAGTGTATTCAACAGAATACAAAGTGTTTTTTCCCATTTTTGACATTAAAGAATTTTGAAATTCATTTTCTTGTTGAACCACGTATGTACGAAATATCGTATCAAAGAATTCGTAGTATTGGCTACGGATCTCATCTTCGCGCTTTTCGAATTGTTTAAGAGAAATATCTCCTATAACATAATCTTCGTGTTTGTAAATACGTACTGGTAATCCATTGGATGCAGATATAAACTCCTCGACCAATTCTTTTTTTCCTTCATCCTTAATATATTTTCTATATCTTTGCATTGTTTTTTTAGAAAGTTTCTCTGATGAAAGAACTTCGTTTAGCTCAAGAAGATTCTTTTTATATACAAGTATTTTTTCACCGGTATTAAAAATAGCACCACCTTGACCTAATCCAGTTACATTTGACTTTTCGTATGTAATATCAGAAACAAAATTCTGTCTACCAAATATTTCGTCGCACATGACTTTAAGGTAATGTCCCTCGGTACTATCAATGCTTATCCATAGAGTACCATTTTCTGAAAGAAGTGAATAAAGGATTCTAATTCTTTTGTACAATAAGTTTAGCCATATAGAATGTTCTACATCATCATCAAAATGATCAAATGCATTTCCTGTATTATAAGGTGGATCTATATAAATACATCTAATCTTTCCAGTGAAATCATTTTCTAAAGCTTTTAATGCCAATAAATTGTCTCCATGAATAAGCATATTATCACTTTCAGGATCTCCGTAAGACATAGACTTATCTTCAATCAGAATTCTTGGTTCAAGTTCTTTTTCCTCATATTTGCCTGTCCAGGTGAGCTCAAGTCTACCGATTTTCTGCATAATAATTCTCCTAAAACTTTAATACGATATTGATGACTAAAACAGGATTGATATCGAACTGCTTGTTAAACTCAGCAATCTCTTTATCACCCTCTGTTTTGAATTCTGTGCCTTTTTTATGAAAAGCAGCTTGATAGTTTTCAAGTGCTTTTTTCTTTTCAGCGATTTTCTTTCTTATGTCAATTTTCTCATAGAAATTAGTAGATGCCTTCTCTTGCTCATGTATAGCTTCGATTTCAGCTTGCATATCCTGATAATCAGCAACAAGCTGATCCATCTGTATACGCTCCCAGTTTTCGATTTTTCGTTTGTTGTATTCGATAATCGGAGCGGTTTGTTGTTGATATTTCAATAGCATCTCCGAGCAAAGTTTATCATATACACGTTTATATGCTTCTGATTCATCTTTACTTGGAGAGAAAGTATGGATATCAGAATCATTGATCTTTTCTATAGCTTCTATAAGCTCAGGCTCGCTGACGTTTATATATGTTCCTTTTGAGTTACAAAGAAGAAGTACGGGGAATAATAACGATGTTGAATTGCAGAATGCTCCGATGAATAGAGTTCCATGTTTACAGAACGTATTCATACGCTTACTATCTACTTCAAAGTATCTCAATCCGCCTTCTGCTCTTGCTTCAGTATAATCGCTCCAGTATTCAACTTCATGAAGGTAATCAGCAATTTCTTCCTTTGTTTTACCAAGTGATGCTTCTTTAGCGTTACTGCTCTCTGTCAGCAGTAATGAACGAAGCTGTTTGGTTTTCTTGTCGCGCTTTGCGTTAAGCTTACGGTCAAGCTTATCAAATGCTTTCTTAAACTCAGCCGTGGTATTACATGACTGATAGATCTCAAGAATCATTTTTTCAAAGCTTACGCCTGATTCCAGTACTCCGAGAGCGATATCTGATGCACCGAATACACCTTCAAACAGCTCAAATTTCTTTGAAAGGATTTCATATACTCTCTGATCTGCTGCGTTCTGTGTGTTTAAAAGGTTGATAGCGACAACATCATTCTGCTGCCCATAACGATGACATCTACCGATACGTTGTTCTATTTTCATAGGATTCCACGGCAAATCATAGTTGATCACAGCGTTGCAGAACTGAAGATTAAGACCTTCTGAACCTGCATCTGTACATATGAGTATTTTTGCGTTGCTTTTGAAATAATCAACGATAGCGTGCTTATACTCCACACTTCTGCCGTAATTGACCTTGCCGAAGTTCTTGACCTGCCAAGCACGGTATAGCTCTTTTGACATTGCATCATCAAAATCACCGTTGAATAGGACAATATCTTCTTCCTGATAGCCTTCTTTCCGCAGCTCACTTGCAACATATTTTTGAGTGCGCTTTGATTCTGTAAAAACAACAACTTTCTGCTGTATTCCGTGTTCCTGTTGATAATCGAAAGCAATCCTGATAGCTGATTTCAGAGCTTGAAGCTTTGCATTTGTTGTTATTCTGTTAGCGACAGCAATTATAGCGTCAATCTCATCTATTTCAGACTTTATGTATTGCTTTTGAATTACAGTATCTTCGTCATCAGGTTCATCAAATCCCGATTCGTCAATCTCGTCCTCTACATAGCTCCAAAACAAATCAAAGCCTTCCTGAGCATTAGCAGATTTAGTTCCTTCATATAGCTTCTCAAGCCTTTGTTTTAGCACTTCAAATGTTTCTATCAAAGCAAAACTCGACGATGCAAGTAGTTTACGTATAACAAGGATAATAAGACCTCGGTTTGAATTCGGAATCGAATAAAGAAACTCTCTTTTCAAGAAATCATTTACTCTCTGATATAGTTCGATTTCATCAACTGTCAGAGTAAAGTCAACTGTTTTACAAATTCGTTTCTTGAAATTCATGTACTTAGCAACATCTTTTCTGAGTGTTCGATACAAAACAGGGAGGAGTTCGTGTTTTAATTCTGCATAGTCCTGATCATTTATGTATCGTTTTACAAACACTTTTTCGTTGCCAAAGATTCGAGGATCTATGAAAGATATTAATCCATGAAGATCAGTCAATGAATTCTGAAGTGGTGTAGCTGTTAGCAAAATCTTAGGAATTCCTTTTGACATCTCGTAAAGATTCTTAGCACGTTTTGTTCCATGGAAGACGTTTCTAAGATTATGAGCTTCATCTATGATAATAAAATCCCATTTTGCTTTTGGAAAGGCTTTCATTAGCTTTGATGAATATGCATAAGAAGTGATTATTATAGTCAGCTTTTTACTGTCTGAGAGGCGAGCAGACCATTCATAATAATCCTTTTCCACAGTCTGTTTATCAAGGATATACGATTTCAAGCCGAATTTTTCGAGTAGTTCGATTTCCCATTGTTTTCTTAACGATGCAGGTAATGAAATAAGAATATGATTACTTCCTGAATCAATAACATACTTCAGGACAAGACCTGCCTCAATCGTTTTTCCTAATCCGACTTCATCAGCCAAAATTATTCCGCCTGTTTTTAAAGCCTGTATTGCTGCACAGAACGCATTTATCTGATGTGGATTAAGCTCTATATTTGCTTTTAAAAGAAAATGAAATGGTGATTCTTCCAACTCCATCTTCTTGTATTTACTATACTGTTCAAGCAGTAGGTTGTGTTTCACTGTTATCACCCTCATATAGCTCTTTGAAAATCCCCATGGCTATCCCTTTTGCCATGATAGGTGGAACTGCGTTACCGATTTGAATGTATTGAGCAGTGCGCGATCCTTCAAAGAAGTAACTGTCAGGGAAGGATTGGATTCTTGCCGCTTCTCTAACAGTTATAGATCTGTGCTGGTTTATATCCGGATGAATAAAATAATGTCCATCTTTAGATAAGTGTGCTAAAATCGTGTGGCAATATGCTTCATCACCTTCGACCACCTTAAATCTATCTGTGAACGAATGCCTGTTTTTATGGGTTTTCAATTCTTCAGGCAAGTCATTGTAGTTTAATCTTTTATGTCCATCGTTCCATAATTCTATAGCTCTGCGATATATACTTATGTCACGTTCATTATTCTTTCTACTTGAATGCAAAGTCAAAACGTCACTTGAGGTTCTGATACCTGATTCAATAACGTAGTTACTCGCTTTGCATTTAGAATACTTATCCGCACTTTCACCTGGCAATAGTTTGGGAAGATCTTTAAACAGGTCGTTTACTACGGAATTTGTTTTGATTTCAATAAAATCAGGATATTTTAAGCCACTGTTTTTTAGCCAGCCAACGATTATCATTCTGCGTCTGTTCTGAAGAACACCGAAATAGCTTGCGTGCTGTTCTCTGCATTCAAGTTCATAACCAATACGTTTCAGGTACTTCTGAATGTTCTTCCAAGTAGAACCACCATTAGCTGAAATAATACCCATTACATTCTCGAAAACAAACATTTTAGGCTGGTATTTCTTTAAAAAACGCCCGTAGAGCTTATATAACAAATTACGAGGATCTTCTGACATAGGAGTGTCCATATGACTGCTTTGTGCTCTTCCAACAAGAGAATAAGCCTGACAAGGCGGTCCTCCGATAACTACATCTACAGAACTAATGCCTTTTATTTTCATTATTCCGTCAATAGTTTTAAAAATACCAGGTAATGTCTTATCTGACATTGTTTCATGAATAATAGTTTTGGTAATTGAAGCTGGTATATGTTCCATGAATTGTTCACGAGTAATCTTACCTGTTAGGTATTTTGTATATATACCAAGATTATCAGTATCTTTAAGGTAATAGTATGCACTTCTTGTTTCAAGTGTTTTTGCAGCAAATTCATTCATTTCAACGTGTGCTATTGGTTTAAAACCAGCCTGAACAAATCCTTCTGATAAGCCTCCGGCACCAGCAAATAAATCTATAAAATTGTATCTGTGCTGTTCAGTTGATACTGACATAGTTTTCCCTCATTTTTGATTTTTAAATAAATTTAGTGCCGTAAGTGGGCATGGAGTATTGCTATATATAGGATAAGAAGAAACTTATTTAAATAGCAATACGACCTAATATTAGACATAATTTATTGTACCACATTTTCAGAAAAAAATCAAGATAAATAAGCGTGATTTTTGTAAAATCTGTTAAGTCGTACAGGCTTTGAGTTGTTATGATTTAATTGTTGATACATTGGTTTAGTATTAAAAAAATATAGAGGACTTTGTACACCTTACAAAGCCCTCTTGAAATGCTTTCACTTTGAATCCACTGGGTTCAAAGTTGATTATTCAATTCCTTGCTTCTTATCCTTACTCTTAGCCTTATCCTTCGCAGTTCTCGGCTTTTTAGCAAGTCGAGCCGCATCACGCTTCATCTTAGCCCTCTCAAAGTAACAGGTCTTTTCACGCTTTGGAGTGTTCTTCTTGGCTTCAATAGCCGCCTGATTCAATTCATCGGTCAGGACTTTCAACCTTTCCTCTTTGCTGTCAAGCTCCTCCTGCTGAGGAAACGGCTCTGCTACGATCTTTTGAGCTTCTTCATGGTCAAACCTGAGTTTTGCAAGGTCAGTCTGAGTACGCTCAATTCTGCCGTCAATGTTGTATAGTGCAGCTTCAAGGCGGTTCAGATTATGGGCAAAGCTCTCGATCAGCTTTGTAGTATGCGAAGCTGATCCTTTCAGGCAAGCCAACATACCGCCGCCCATCATGTTACTGTTGACCGTAACAGTCAGGTCAAAACCCTGGAACGAACCTACCTTAACAGGCGTATCGGCATACTTTATAGCCAGTACAGCATCTTCAAGAGCCTTAGCCGCTTCTTTTCTGTCGCTGTATTCTGTCTCACCAACAGTGATCTTGAATACGGGGAGTTTGCGTTCAGGATCGATTGGGAGCTTGCGGAGTGCTTCACGGTCAGTGTGCAGATCATTGAGAATAGTGGTCAGTCTCTGTTCCTGTTCAGGAAAACGAGCAACTCTGTCCTCCATCTCGAACACCGTGTTCCTATGTTCCGCAGCGAGAACCCTCAGCTCCTTCACATCGTTTTCAAGCATCAGCTTTTCCTTAATACGCTCATCTCCCGTACAGAGAGCTTTAATCTCCGAATATGTAAGAGCCTGCTGGTCTACATCTTCACACTTTCTTGCCGGAGTTTTGCTTGTCATGATCTGAGAGATAAACTTCTGCTTATTCTCCAAAGTCTGATAACTGTATGCATCGAACGTTCTTTTCGTTACATAGCGGAAAATCTGAACATTCTTATTCTCGTTCCCCTGTCTGATGATACGTCCGGCACGCTGCTCCAGATCTGCTGGTCGCCACGGTATATCAAGATCATGGACAGCAATCAGCCGTTTCTGTACGTTTGTACCCGTACCCATTTTCGCCGTAGAACCGAGCAGAACACGAATCTCACCGCTACGGACTTTATCAAAGAGGTCAGATTTCTGCTGTTCGGTTTTCGCATCATGGATATATGCGATTTCTTTCGCAGGGATACCCTTAGCGATCAGTTTGTCACGAATATCATCATATACGCAGAAGTCACATTCTTCTTCAAGCGATTCTACATCAGCAATAGATTTCTTATCTTTAGCATCGTCGGCATCTTCGCTCTCGACCTCTGCTTCCCCTGCTGCCTTATGCGGAACGCCCAAATCACAGAAGATGATCTGCGTAAGCTTGTCCTCAGCCGTTTCAGCGTGGATACGGGCTACATTCTCAACACTGCGGTTGAGCTTTGTTTCGGGGTTATCTTCAAATGACGGATCAATCAGACGAGGATCAAGACCAAGCTTCCTACCGTCCGACGTGATCTTGAGCATATTGTCGATCGTGGGATCAACATTGCCTGCATTGATAGCATCAGCTCTGTCGGCAAGCTCTTGAACAAGCTCCTGCTGGAACGGAGTGGCTTCAACTTGAACCACCTGATATTCACAGTCAGGCACATCAAGTTTCAGCGTATCCGCAGTACGAATGTCAGCGACCTGCTTAAACATACTCATCAGTTCGGGCAGACCTGTATAATTGGCGATACGGGTACGCTCCTTGAAGCCATTGCCCGCAGGCTTTAACTCCCAATCGGTTTTCTGGTCTCCAAAGACTGCTACCCAGTTGTCAAAGTGCTGTAATCCGTGATTGTTCAGGAAGTCATACTCCAAATACCGCATCATGGTGTGAAGCTCTGTAATGCTGTTACTGAGAGGCGTTCCAGTGGCAAAAACCACGCCTTTGCCGCCAGTCTTTTCATCGAGATAACGGCATTTGAGGAACAAATCAAGTGCTTTTTGCGAAGCAGAATTGGAAATTCCGGCTACATTCTGCAATTTTGTTGCCACGAACAAATTCTTGAATTCATGTACTTCATCGACGAAAAGCCTGTCAATACCGAGCTGTTCAAAGGTAAGCGTATCGTCCTGATTAGCCTTTTCGAGCTTATCAAGCTGCTTTTGCAGACTTTTACGGGTACGCTCCATAGCCTTGATCTGAAACTTAGAGCCTTCGCTCTTTTTAAGCTCCTCGATACCACGGAGAATATCATCGATCTGGCTCTGGATCGTCATGACCTGTCTTTCCTTAGAAACAGGGATTTTACCGAGCTGAGAATGACCGATAATAACTGCATCGTAGTTTCCGGTAGCTATCTTAGCAAATAACTGCTGTCGGTTCGCTTTCTGAAAGTCCTTCTTTGTTGCAACAAGAATGTTTGCACCCGGATAGAGCTTCTGAAAATCGTCACCGATCTGCTCCGTCAGATGATTCGGCACGGCAAACAGGCTCTTAGTACACAAACCTAATCGCTTGCTTTCCATCGCCGTTGCGATCATTTCAAAGGTTTTGCCCGCACCCACGCAGTGTGCAAACAGCGTATTACCGCCAAACATCGCATGAGCGATTGCGTTCTTTTGATGGTCGTGGAGCTTAATATCCGAAGTCATCATCGGGAAGGAAAGAGCCGAGCCATCGAACTCACGGGGACGGATACTGTTGAAAAGTTCGTTATACTTCTCTACGATAGCTTCACGGCGTTGCGGATCTTTGAATATCCACGCCTTGAAAGCTTTGCGAATATCATCGGCTTTACGCTGTACGACACGGGTAGCATCTATATCCACTACACGCTTTTCCTTTGTATCGCCCAAGCCGTCCGGAACCTCGATAGTCTTATATACCCTTGGCTCTTGCAGATTCAGCAAATGTTCAAAGATGTCATAAGCGTTTATCTTGTGAGAGCCGTATTTCTGCGTAGCAAGCACCGACCTGTCGGAAGACTTGTTGCTGACATGGAAAGAGTTAGCGTGAACCGAATACTCCACGCCGACAATAGCAGACTTGTTCCACCGAGCAGACGAACTGTCACTCCGCTGATACGCTGGTGTCTGCAACAGCTCATACATGAACTGTTCGTAATACTTCGGATCAAGCCAAGCTGCACCGAGCTTAATATCAATATCTCCTGCTTTCAGCGGTTCGGGCATAGCCTGTTTCAGTGCCGATACGTTGATATTGAAATCAGGATCGTACTCAGCGATCTCCTCAGCTTCACGAAGTTTCTTGCGAATATCGCCCGAAAGGTACTCCGAAGCCGTCTGATAACCGTTCTCCGTATGGGGTATCTTGAAAATCGCCCCTGTCAGGTCACGCTTCAGTTCGTCCTCCGTCATACTCGTCAGTCCGCTCATGTACGCAAAGTCAACCCTTGCCTTCTCCGCAACGGAGAGCGTGAGTGCTTCAAGTGCCGTGTCTACATGATCGACCGCTTTCGGCGGTACGATCGTTCTCTTTGTGAAAATATCGGACTTTGCAAGGAGTTTTGTCTTATCATAGCTCTTTTCAAGTCCTGCCACAAGATTATATGACACATCTTCGCTGAAATACCGCTTATTCGTCTGAGAATGAATAATACCGTACTTCTTGTAGAAATCATCATACGCCACATTCAGCTTTGCCTGCAAATCCTTGATAACGCTGTCAGGCTTGTCAAGCTCCATAGCTTCGATCAGCTCACGGGTGAGGTCACGAAGCTCAATAAACGCCTTGAAACGCTTGTGCTGTGCTGTTCCCGTATCGAAACGGAACTCGCAGGCAGCGTTATTTTTCTTGAAGAACACCTGATCGTCAGACATAAAAAAGCTGTAATTACGCAGATTGGACGGAACCTGTACCTGAACGCCGTCAGCGGTCTTTGCATATACATCTCTGCCACGCTCATGACTGATCTCCGCCGAGAGTTTGCCGACTGCTTCATGGAGTGCCGATTTCAAGTCAAAGCCGTCCTCAGCCACCACCATAGTGCCTGAACCGTAGAGCTTGTTGCCCTCGACCACAGTGCCAAGCACCATATCAGGGTGCTGTTCAAAATATTTGTTGATCGGCAGACCGTCAGCCGTTTCACCGATATGTACCCAATCGGGAATATCGGACAATTCGGCAAGTGACTTGCCTTCATGCTTTTTCAGGAAGATAATATCCGTAGTGACTTCCGTGCCTGCATTATCCTTGAAAGCACCATTCTTGCCGCCCGGAAGTCTGATCGCACCGATGAAGTCAGCCTTGTCAGCCAACATTTGCCTTGTAGTCTCGTCACGCTTGTCAAGTGTGCCTGCTGAGGTCACAAATGCCATGATACCGCCGTCTTTGAGCTTTGAGAGAGCTTCTGCAAAGAAATAGTCATGCAGTTTCGTGGTATCATGGACGGTATCACGGAAACCAAGCTCACCGAACGGAACATTACCGACAGCCACATCAAAGCTGCCATTTTGAAAATGGTTCTTTTCAAAGCCCTGAATCGAAATATCTGCATCGGGATAGAGTGCATGAGCGATTCTGCCCGACAACGAGTCGATCTCTACGCCGTAGAGCTGAGAATTAGCTTGCATAACTTCAGGCATACGTCCGAAAAAGTTTCCGATACCCATTGCAGGCTCTAAGACAGCACCGCCGTCAAAGCCGAAATTGCCAAGAGCTTCATAGATACCGTCAATAACCGTAGGAGAGGTATAGAAAGCGTCATTTACCGTTGAACGTGCCTGAGCATATTCCTGCGGAGTCAGCAACTCGGAAAGCTCCTTATACTCTGCGGCCCACTTCTCATCGTTCTTATCAAAAGCCTTAGCCAAAGCACCCCAGCCTACATATTTCGACAAGATTTCTTTTTCCTCAGCCGTTGCAGGACGCTTTTCCGCTTCAAGCGTTTTCAGCGTTCTGATCGCATCGACATTGGCTCTGAACTTCATCTTAGCACCGCCGTCACCGAGGTTATCATCGGTGATCGTGAAGTTATCGCCCTTATCGGGAGTTGGTGCAGGCGTGGTGCTTTCTTCTGCAACAGGTTCATCAGCACTGACAGCCTCTTCTGCAATAGTCTCACGCTCCGGCTCTTTGGTACGCTCCAAGCCGTCAATGAAATGAAAGCTCATCAGCATATCGCCGTTGTCGAGCCGAGAAGTCAGCTCGCCGCCGTCAAAAGTCCAGTTCTTTGCACGGTCAAATTCCATGTGAATATCCTTGCCCGCAGGCTCTCCGTTTTCATTGAGCTTTCGGGAAGTAAAATCAACGGTGCTTACACCCGTAACGATTCTGCGTTCTCCTACGCACTCAGGACGGAGATGATCACTGATCTCAAACATCATGCTCGGCTTGATAGCCCTTTTGAGCTGAGACAGGTTCTTTACATCGGGAATATCGGGCTTTTCTGTTTCGGGTGTAACATCAGCAACAGGCTCAGGTTTCATATGTGCAGGCTGCTCCTTTTCAGGATCATTTCTGCCGATATACTCATACATTCCGCTGTTCAGAAGCTTATCATAGGAGATATTCTCCGTAATAACAAAGCCGCCGCTTTCTCTTGAGACAGTGCAATCGTCCGTATAGAACGGCAACGCACCTGTCAGCGATACAACCTCAGAAACCTCGCCAGTAATCTTGTGACGAAATCGGTCACCAACTTCCACAGTATTGTGTGAGGTATGCTCCTCAGAAGGTTGCTCTGCTTTGAGTGCCGCCCTCTCTGCTTTCTGTTCGGCAGACAGATAGGTATCGTTCCTGAGCCGTGCTTCGGTCATTGTCGCAACATTGTACCACGAATGACGGAACTTCTCACCATTCTCAAAGTTGAAAGTAATACCCTGAGAATTGTAGTCCACAAGCGAGATTTTTCCCTCACCGCTATGACCGCCCGTGCCGTACTCCTTTTTCAAAAAATCAGCCAACTGTTGTACAGTCGGGTGCTGTTCCTCATAGAAGTCCTGCACACGGAGCTTACCGTGAACGAATCCTGTACCACGGTCAATTTCTGCTGCGAGAGCTTCATAGACCTGAACACCGTCAACTACCGGACCTTTTGCAAATTCCGACTTCGGCTTTTGTGATACAGACTTTGAAGCAGTCAGCGGTTCGGCATCGCCAAATAAAGAAAGCTGTTCACCCTCAATATCGTTCTTCTCCCAAAACGGCACATCATCTTGCTCATTTCGTTGAATTTCGTCAATGACTGTTTCATCGGTAAAAAGAGGCTTATCAATGTCCGCAGTATCCTGGGCAGGAGTCTCTACCGCAGAAGCATCGCTCATAAGCTCTACCGCCTGCTCGGCCTTGCTTGTATGCCTGTCTATAACCTCATCGGGAACAGAAACAAGGTCAGAAAAATCAAGTTCTGTCAGACCGTTTTCAATCATATCCTCAATACTGTCAAACTGCTCCGTATCGAACACTTCACCGTCAAATTCGTGAGTGATCTTGAAGTCCACAAGGTCAGCTGTCACTTGAATGGGCAGCTCATCGTCCGTCAGCGTAGTAAACGCAAGCCCGATGTTATGCAGATCGGAGAAATCAGCACCGTTATGATATTCCGCTTCACAGAAATCGTTGATAAGCCACCTTGCCTTGTCGAGCGGAGTTTCAAAGATATGCTGGAAGTCCATGATCTCCACAGGCTTATCAGGATTATGTTCGAGCATCGCCGTTTGCAGGAGCTTTGGAAAAGTGGACAACTCACGATACGGCTCGATCTCCATTTTATCACCACGGTTATAGATACCGCAAACGGGGTCTCCGCCATAAAAAAGCTCTCCAACCTTATCACCCTCAGCGATAGCCAATTTCCAAGTGCCGTTCTCTGTCTCCGCCGATTCGCAGTCAGTGCCGAAAAATTTATCGACTACCTGTTGCAGAGTTTGGAGCTTTTCCTCAGCGACAGTAATATCATCATAACTGCGGATAGGGTGCTGTGCCTTGAAATCATCGAAAATACGCTGTTCCTCAGCCGTCAGCTCAGAATGGGCTTCAAGGAAAGGGACAAACACATCAAGTGTGTGCTTCGCTCTTTCCTGATACTCCGGCTGATTGAATGGGTGCTGCGTATAGCCGAGAATACCCTCATTGTGGGCACGGATATGGTCGATCAGCGAACCGCCGCCCGTGCCTTTACCGTCACCAATATCAAAGCGACCCTCATAGCTGAACTCCTCACCGCCTATGACAGCAGTGATCGTGAAGTCTGTTTTTTTATACCAGCCAGCTTTCAGATCGGGGATATTACGTTCCGAGTGCTGTTTTTCATCGAGGTATTCGAGAACAGCATTTCCAAGGGCAAAACTGCAATCAGGGTGTGCAAGAGCAAAATCGTGAACGATGTCGCTTTCGCTGACCCATTCATCACCGTCACCCTTTCCGAAATGGAATGTAAGGCTGTCAGGCTGCTTTTCGGGTTGTTCAGGCTCAAAGGTTACGTTATACTTGTGCTTTGCAATGCAAGCAAACGCCTTTTCTGTCTGCTCCTCATCACCGAGAACATCAAACAGGGCTTTCTTAATACGGTTGAGCTTAGGCTGATTGTCGCCGTTCTCCCAGCCGTGGAGTGCTGCACCGTCAAATGCAGTGATAAGTTCCTTTACGGTATCATCGGATATATCGGGAATATCATCTTTGATATAATCCAGAACAGCCCAATATGCCAAGTCATCAAATTCCTCGTGGATACGGTCAATGAAAGCCTGTCCGATCTCCTCAAAAGAAACAAAACGCTCCATACCGCTGAAACTGCAATGATATCCGCCCTCAGTCTTTTCTGTATGGAGAGAGTGACGGAGGTTTTCAGCATAATAATAAGTACGGTCTGAGATCTCACCCTGTTCAAAGATAAACTCAATATCTGCGGTTGTGCCGCCCCTTAACAGTCCGAGAGCAAGCTCACGGCGAATATCCTCACCGTCATGAAAACGCTGGGCAAGGTCATAGAGTGCAGACTCACTCAGGTTATATCCGAAAGTCGCCTTGTCGCTGGGATTGTGTTTATCAAGATAACCGCTACTAAACAGAGGATACGCCATATCTTCCCATTCGTCGCTTGACAGAGTACGCTCCGCAAGGAATTTTGCAAGGTCAGCCTTCTGAAACAGCACTTCTTCCTCAGTGGGAACTCTGCTTGCGTTCTCACGGTCAGTGACCGCCTGCTTATGGGCAGTCAGAAAGTCTGCAACATCAGACTCCTGCAAAGCATTGTGCAGAATTTCATCATACGCCTGAATATCCTCAGCCGTGAAAGTCTCGTCAATGCTGTCGATCTGACCTCTTGTCACATCACCGACAAACATAGCGGTAATAGCCGCCCTTTGTTCATCGGAGAAATCGTGCTGCAAAAAGAAGTCAGAAAGCTCAATACTGCGGTCAAAACTCGACTTTGCTTCAAGCATATCATTGAGCTTGGAATGTTCGCCGTAACGCTCCGCAGGAGCTTGTGACAGATACGCATCAACAAGAGAGAGCATTTCACCGAACTGTGCTTCATCATACCGATTATCGAAAAAGTCAGCGAGATCGAGCTTTACATCTTCCACCGCAAGACGATGCACCACGGGAGAAAGTGCCACATTCTGCTCCATAGTCAGACCAAGGTCAGCCATATTGCGGAGCATACCGACCTCACGGACAGCGTTCTCCAATGCTCTATGGAAAGCAGGAGCGTTTTCTTTATCGACCGCAAATGCGACCTTGCCGTCACGGGAAACAGCATGATAGCCCACACTTGTCTCCACAAACGGCTTGACTTCCTTGAACTGCTCAGGTGTGAGCTTGCTCATATAATAGCGAGTGTCACGGTTTGCACGGTAATCACGGTTGCCGACTTCCTGTGCCTTATCAGGACTTGCAAACTGCTTACGCATACTGATCACTTCGTCCTTGATGTTGCGGACAGCAAAGAAGTCAGCGTGACTTACCGTCAGCGTTCCTTTACCGGACGGATAGATTCTGCCCGAAAACTGCATACCTCTCCGAGCCATAATATCAGCCATTTTCAGCACAAGATCACGGTCAGCCGTCACATATTCCTTTTGCGGAATGTAACGATATTCTGTATTGCCGATGATGTTTTTCTCAGGTGGAGAATACGGTCTGTTGGACTTTGTAACGTTCATATTGCCAAGGATTTTTCTCAGCCAATCGGTATCCTTATCATTCACCGCCATACGGACAGTACTGTTCATTTCGTAGGCATAATAATTGATACCCGATTTTTCAAGCATTTCCTGCACACGCTGAAAATCCGCAAGCTGCATTGATATCAGCGACTTATCTCTGTTGTCTGTCGCATTATTCCACATTTTGTTGCCGTATGTAATAATGTCAGCCACGCTGTTAACCTCCTTTGTCTTAGTCTCTTGTTCTACTTCTATCTGTTTTGGAATATCCCTGAGCATATCGTTCCAGTCTTTATATGTATCGGGAGTAACGATACGCTTCATATCGGGATACTGCTCCTGCAAACGCCGAGCAAATTCGTTGCCTACCGTATCGTTATCGGAGCATAAAAACACATTCTCAGGAGCGATATTATGACGAAGCATCGTATCAAGGACGATATTCGGCTTCACACCCATCATGGAAACAAGCCTGCAATTATCAAGCTTTTTGTTATGCATTTGCAGATAGGAAAGCATATCTATTGCCGACTCAAAGAAAAAGGCCTTTTCGCCAGTGCCGTGTACTACCTCAAATCCGTGACCGCCAGCTGAGCCTTTTGCAATGCCTTTGAATTTTTGCTCCGTTGATGTACCGACCTTTTCCGCACCTATGATTTTGCCCTGATCGTCATAATACTTGAAAAGCACATTGCCTGTTTTTTCTTCCTGAGAGATAGTGCCTTTCTTTACAAGTGCGGAAAGCATATCATAGTCAAGTCTTCTGGTCTTGCACAGATACGCAAACACACGCCTGCAATTATCAGCTTCGGCAAGGGAAAGCTCTCTTGCCGTTTGCTGAACAGGTTTCGATTTGTATGTGCGGGACGGAGTATAGGTGCGGTCAACGTGTTCTCCGGTCAAAGCTTCGACGGCATCAAGAAAGGACATATCCATATATTCTCGGAGTAAGCCGATATTGTCGCCGCCCTTGTTTTCGCTGAACCTGAACCATTGACCACGTTCGCCCGGACCGTTATCCTTGATATGCAGGCTGTCATGTTCCTTCCACACATACTCTTTGCCGACCTTTTTCAGGTCAAAGCCGTGAGACATGAGGAACTGAGGAAGATTGACGAAGTTCGCCCTTTCTTTCTGCTCATCAGTAATTCTCATCTGTTATTCCAGCCCCTGATCATTTCTCATTTTGGGTGTCTGCTGAGGTTTCTGCTGACCTCGGCCGCTGATACGCTGGGCATCTCTCTGCATTTTGCCACGGGAAAAGAAAGCTTTTTTTGAATCCTTTTTTGCGAGCGTGACCGCAGACTTCTCGCCACCGAACACAGCGGAATGTTCCACGCCCTTAGCTGTCAGCTCTGCCGACTTCTTCCGAGCCTGCCCCTCGCCCATACGCTGGGTGAAACGCTCCTGCTTCGGGAGTGTCTTAAAATAGTCGGGGTTGACATATTCCACGGCTCTTTCGCCCTTGACAGCGCTCTCGATCTGCTTGTAGGCTTCGGCATTCGCCTTAGAAACAGTGACCGCCACCGTATCATTCTTGCGGACAACCGCAGAATACGGAATGTTCGCCTTTTGCAGCTCTGCCACGATCTTTCGTGCCGTGTCGATCGATTCAACACGGGTGTGCTTATCGTCCTTGCTGAGTGAAGCGTAGTATTCAGGGTTGATGGTCTCATACTTGCCCTTTTCACCCTTACCGCCGTTCTCCTTTGCGGCATCAGTATGTGCGATCTTTCCGATAGAAGCATACATCACATCATTCAGAGTTGACACATCGTTCTTTGAAACGGTAATACCGACCTTATCCTCGCCCTTAGTAGCAGCGGAAAACTGTACGCCTGCATCTATAAGTGCTGACATGACCTCAACAGCCTGAATCTCCGTCATAGTCTCCACATGACGGTCATTTCGGGGCAGTTCCTTGTAGTAGTCGGGGTTCACCTTGAAACCGCCGTCATCAGTCAAAACAGCATCACCCTTATCAAGCATATCCGACAGCCAGCTATCGACCTCAACTTCATCGTGCATATTGAGAAGCTCAAGCTGACTTTTCATTTTAGCAAGCTCCTCAACTGCATTATCTCTCATTTCCTGCGGAACAAATGGATTTTCTGCAAGACTTTCCATAGACTTGATACCTTCCGCAAGTTCTGCCTTTGCCTTGTCAATGTCCTCCTTAGAGCCGTTGTTGATGATACCGTCGATCATATTGTAATCATCTTCAAGCTGCATCTCCACATTAGCAAGGGGTTGAATATTCAACTGATCTGCAAGTTCGGCGACCTTAGAACGGTCAAGCGTTTCGACCTCCTGTGCCGCCTGAACAGCACTCTCAGCAAGTGTCGGCATATCAATATTGCCTTTCTGAACCATTTCACCGAGCTTATCTCCGGTCAGCTTCATAGAAGCATCGAGCTGATCATTGACCTGCTCCTCATAGTGTGTTTCAGGACGGGCAAGTTTCATGATCTTATCATCAAGTGCTGAAATACGCTCATTCACAACTTTGAGCTGTTCGGAGAGATTATATTTGTCAACAACACTTGTTGCAGGATCATTGTAAGTATCAAGGATTTTCTGCTTTTTCGCTTCAAGTGTTGCTTTTTTATCGCTCAGGCAATCAACAGTTGCACCATTCAACCTTGTCATTGCATCGGCAAAAGCTTCACGGCGTTCCTTGTTAAAGCCGATAGAAAAGCTCTTGATTGTATCGTTCAGAGCGATAACACGGTTGAGCTTGTGTTTGATACGGTCACGCTTATCTGTCAGTGCGTCGATTTTCTTCCACCCTTGGTCAATCTTCTGCTGTCGCTCAGGAATTTTCTTCTCACGGATAGCCTGAATACGCTTCTCGTTAAGGGCAATAACAGCACCGATACCCGGCAAATTGCCGATCGTAGCTTTCAGCATACGGTTGGTATCTTCGAGCTTATCAGCCTTTGCGGAAAGAGCTTCGATCTTCGCTTTGTTGCGGTCGATCTTATCTGTCTGATCGGCGATTTTTTCATCAAGAGAGTCGATACGGCTCTGATGATGTTCTGCCTTTGCATTCAGCAGAGGAAGAAGTTTTCCCGACTTCTGAACGCTGGTTTCGTCCTGCTGCTGTTCCCGAGACTGAGCCTGTTTTCTTCTCAGTTCTTCCGCATCGACCGCAGGCTGGTCGGCGGTTCTCTTATCGTCATTATCCTTTACTGGCATAGGCTACCTCACTTTGTGTACTTCACGATGATGATAACCGCTGCGGTCACGGCGGTAACAACGGCACTTCCGATTACAATGATCTTCTTCATGGTCTGAACTTCCTTTCTCTTTCTTCGTTCTGAATGCTACGTTCCTCTTCACTCTGCTGTCTGCGACTGGCGATTTCAGCTAAGTGTTGATGTCTTTCTCTTGAAAAGTGCGAATGACTGTTACGGCGAAAATAATTGTCAAACAGCTCATTCAAAGTCGGAACTGTATCCGCCGCACGCTGTTCAGGAACAGTAGGTGCTTTCGCTTTTTCCTTGATTTTCTCATGTTCCTGAATATCCGACATAGTTCTGCCGTTTACGGAGATCACACGGTCAAGTTCACGCTGAAGCGTGGGAGTATCACAGAGACAAAAATCCACATAGGTCTTGCATAGGGCAAGCTGGACCTCATCGGGACGGTTCTGCAGCGCACCGATCGTTGTGTTCAATAGTTCTGCGACTTCGCCCAAAAGCTGATAGTAACCGTCAGGTTCTCTGTATGCTTGCAATTCACGGAGCAATGCTTCATAGTTGCCGGACTCCGCTTTTGCGATAATATCCTCGACTTGTTCCTTGCAGCTGCCGTCATAGGTCAGCACCATTTCGGTTTCACCGTATCGGGCTGAAAAAGGAATACCGCTTTTGTCGAGGGCTACGCATATCTCCTGTGCCTTATCCGTATTAAAGCGGATAAACTCCTTGTTGGCGATAGAAGTAACATCTATGCCTGCGATATATGAAAACTCTGTCACGGTGCGATCATCTCCCTGATATGATCGATCAGGTCGGTGTTTGTGCTGTCGACATCGTACTCCATTGTGTACGCACCGCAGATATTCTCCTGAATACGACGAGGGAGCGGTCTCAGCTCACGCACAGGAACACCGATCAGTTTTGCAACATTGGAAAGCTCTGATACTCCGAGTGCCTTGTTCACAAGGTCATAGAAACGTGCAGTTTGCGAACTGTCCATCATATACTCATAGACAATAGACTGTTGAGTTTCATAGTTAAGGCTGCGGAGCGTAGCAATGGTGATACCCGTTGACTTTGCGACTTCATCAAGTCCGATATACACCGAGCCTTTCTGCCACAGATCGTCCAGTGCTTCAAAGACTATCTTTTTGTCCTCGTCATTTCTGATAGCAACAGTTTCAAAAACTGCCGTCATACTGTTTTTGATCTCATCGTTCATAGCGGAAATGCTGTCCTCGGAGACACCGAGGATCTTTGCGACTTCCGCAAGCTGGTTGTTGTTCATAAAGAACACTCCTTTCTGGATTCAGCCCTGCAAGCGATTGACTTTTTCGGGGCGGTTTGTTATAATAGAGTAAATAAGTGATTGGGCGACTGCCCTTCAAATCGGTATTTTGAGGTTGATTTATGCTAGGAATATATTTTAGTGGAACAGGTAATTCTAAATATGCACTAGAGGTATTTTTAAGAGAATATGACAATAATTCTGTTCTGTTTTCTATTGAAGATAAAAGTCTCATGGAATACATAAATAGTCATGACGAAATAGTATTTAGTTATCCTGTTCAGTATAGCGCAGTACCAAAAATCTTGAGTGACTTTATACATAACAATTCTTCGGTGTGGAAAGGAAAAAGAGTTTTTGTTATTGCAACAATGGCATTGTTTAGCGGAGATGGTGCAGGAGTATTGGGACGTTTGTTAAAACAATATGGTGCGCAAATCATAGGTGGCTTGCATTTGCAGATGCCAGATAGCATTGCGGATGAAAAAGTATTAAAGCGTTCTCTTGAAAAGAATACGCAACTTGTTAGAAATGCAAATAAAAAAATTGTAAAAGCAGTTGCCAATATCAAAGATGGAAATTATCCACAAGAGGGATTAGGAACTTTATCTCGCTTGGCAGGTTTCTTATCACAGAGATTATGGTTTGGTTATAGAACTAGAAAATATAGTAATAAATTGAAGGTACATGCAGACAAGTGTATTGGATGTTCTAAATGCGTAAAGATATGTCCCACTGAAAATATTATTATGACAGATAATAAAGCGCAAGGAAAAGATAAATGCACGGTATGTTACAGGTGTGTAAATGTGTGCCCTAAACAAGCAATTACACTGTTGGGAGAAACAGTTATTGAGCAAACTTCTGTTGAAAAATATTTATAAAAGGGGGAGTACAACTTCCAGTTTGTAGAACTATACTCAAACAGCAAGGACACCCTTGCTGTTTTTATTTACCCCTCTCAGTTTTCCACTGATAGTACACCTTCCCATTGTACGGATTCTCCACGATTTCAGGGCGGACGATCGTCTTTTTGCCCTTAGATGTGTAGCTTGTGGACTTGCCGTCAAGCAGTCCCTTGACCTGGGTATCGGAAAGCTCCACGCCGTACACCTTAGCGATGTTCATACCGCATTTGCCATTGCAGTACCAGCCGAACTTACCCTTGACTACCTCACCGCCGCATTTCGGGCATTTGCCAATAGGCTCATGACCGCCATCAGAAAGAGAAACAGACTTATCCACCGCACCGTATTTACGGCACATCTCAGCGATAAACTGCTGAATGCCCGACATGAACACCGCTTCGGGCAGGCTGCCGTGTTCTATCTGCTGTAACTTTGATTCCCATTCAGCCGTCAGCTTTGCGGACTTCACCTCATCGGGAACGACCTTGACAAGTTCCTTGCCTCTGTCTGTTGCCCTGAGTTGTTTGCCGTCACGCTCCACATAGCCGTTTTTCACAAGTGATTCAATGGTTGCCGCTCGTGTCGCAGGAGTACCGAGACCCTTTTTCTCCGTGTCCTCGTCATAGTCCTCGTTTCCGGCTCTCTCCATAGCAGATAACAGCGTATCTTCCGTGTAGGGCTTCGGCGGAGAAGTGAAGTGTTCGCCCTTGCTTGCAGTTACAATGAAGGTCTGTCCCTCAGAAACCGCAGGCAGAGACTTTTCATCATTCTTTTTGTCGGTCTGCTTTGCATAAGCTTTCCAACCCATATCAAGAACAGTTCTGCCTGTTGCCGTAAACTCCGTACCGTTGCAGATACCTGTCAGCTTGACCGCTTCATACTTGTGTGCCGGAGCCGTTGCACAGATGAGTTTTGTGGCGATCAGCGTGAGGATATTTTTCTCACCTGTCGGCAGTGAAGAAAGGTCAGCCGTTGAGATACCGCTTGTGGGGATAATTGCGTGATGTCCCGATACCTTACTGTTGTTGATGACCTTTGCAATATCGAGAGTATGGAAGATACCGAACCCGAAATAGGTATCACAGAGCTTTGCAACATCAAGAGCTGTCTGTGCCATATCATCGCTGAGATACTGGCTGTCGGTACGGGGATAAGTGACGAGCTTGCCCTCATAGAGCGACTGGGTATAGTCCAGTGTTTGCTGTGCCGTGTACCCGAAACCCTTGTTTGCTTCACGCTGTAAGGTTGTCAGGTCATACAGCTTCGGAGCTTTATCGGTCTTGACCTCACGCTTGACCGAGCTGATTGTGACCGTACTGCCGTCACAGGCAGATACAAGAGCATCGGCGGACTTCTCATCATCGATCCTTGCAGATGATAGAGTAAAAGCACCACAGTTGAGATCAGCCGTAAAATACTTCTGTTTTACAAAGCCGTTTACCTCCGTATCACGCTGAACGATCATTGCAAGAGTAGGAGTCTGCACACGCCCGATATTGAGCTTGCCTCCGTAACGAACGGAAAACAGACGAGAGCCGTTCATTCCCACAAGCCAGTCAGCCCTTGCACGGGCATAGCCTGCATTGAAAAGATTATCGTATGCGGACATTGGCTTCATAATAGAAAGTGCCTTGCGTATAGCGGATTCTTCAAGAGAAGAAACCCATAAACGCTTCACAGGCTTGCGGCACCGAGCCATGTTATACACATAACGGAAGATACATTCTCCCTCTCTGTCCGCATCGGTCGCACAGATGATCTCTGTTACCTCGTCCTTATTCATAAGGTTTTTCAAAAGATCGTACTGACCCTTTGTGCTGTCCGTGACATGGAACAGCCAGCTGTCGGGGATCATAGGAAGCTGAGAAAAGCTCCACTTCTGTTCCCAACCGTTGCCATAGTCATTTGGGAACTTCAAGCCTACCAAATGACCGACACACCATGATACAATATAGCCGTTGCCCTCGGTGTAGCCTTTGTGTGCGGAGGAAGCTCCGACCACGGCACTGATTGCACGGCTTACACTTGGCTTTTCGCCAACGATCAAAATTGACATAAAATTTCTCCTTTCGATATATATCACTATTGACTTGTTAGGTCAAATGTAGTATAATATATTCAGTACAACATGGGAGGTGTTGAATATGCTGTATGATTATCTTCTTGAAACATTTGGAAAGAATGAACCGATATTTCTCTCGGATATTCATTATGAGGACTACTCTGATATTTGGCTCAAAAAGAAGCTTGCCAAGCTGTGTGAAAGCAATCAGGTCATTCGATACGAACGAGGTATCTATTATATCCCTGTTAAAACACCGTTTGGAAACAGTATTCTGAATCCCAACAGGATCATCGAACGAAAGTATTTATCCGAAAAAGGAAATCGTATCGGATTCTATACAGGCATCACGGCATTGCAGCAGGCAGGGCTTTCTACACAGATGTCAAACATTCCTGAGATACAAACGAATAACGAAAACTCAAAGCTCCGCAGAGTGAAAGTAGGAAATCAGGAAGTGATACTGCGAAAATCAAGAGTCAAGATAGACAACGACAATATATTTGTTTTGCAGTTCCTTGAAATGATGAATAGTACCTCGTCAGGTTATTTTGACGATGAAAGAAAAGCTGTCATCAAAAGCTGGATCAGGAAATGCAATATCTCTCAGGAGCTTGTTACAAAATATGCACCGTTTTTCCCTGACAAGGCTTTGAGAAATCTCATAGAAAGCGGAGTGATCTATTATGTTGCATAATGAAAAGGATGCCTTTGAGCAGCTTGTACTGCGAACCTCTGACTATCTCGGAGTCAAGGCAGAGATCGTTGAGAAGGACTATTTTGTGACTCTTTTCCTGAAACGGATTGCCGCTGTTATGCCGGATATCGTTTTTAAGGGCGGCACATCACTGTCAAAGTGCTACCATATCATCAAGCGTTTTTCTGAGGATATTGACTTGAATGTTCAGTCCGAGAAGAAACCGTCTGAAAGCAAGAGAAAGCAGCTCAAAGCGAATATCACGAAAATTATCAGTGATTTAGATTTTGGGCTTACCAATGCCGATTCGATCAAAAGCCGCAGAGACTACAACCGATATATCATTGACTATCCCTCGTCACTGTCCGCTGCTTATCTGAAGGAACAGCTTATCGTTGAAACAGCTATCTATCAAAGAGCCTATCCTACGAAGATAATGACAGCAGACAGCCTGATCTATCAATATCTTCACGAAAACAGATACGATGTTTTTATTAAGCAATATGATTTAGAGCCGTTTACGCTGAATGTCCAGACCGCAGAACGGACAATGCTTGACAAGATGTATGCTCTGGCAGATTATTATCTGCTAAATACCACAACGGAACATTCAAGGCACATCTACGATATATACAAGCTGTCTGAGATCGTAACGATCGATGATACGCTGAAAGAACTTGCATTATCTGTCGCTGAGGAGCGTAGACCGCATAAAATGTGCCTTTCGGTTCAAGAGGGTGCAAATGTCACCGATATTCTCCGAGAGATCATTGATAAGAAGATCTATAAGGAGGACTACGATACAATAACCGCACCTCTGCTGTTTGAAACCGTTCCCTATGATACAGCGATCACAGCGTTAGAGAGTATTCTTCACAACGGCATTTTTGAAAAGCTCTGATATAGTTATACAGGCACAGCCCGACAAGGACTGTGCCTTGTCTTTTTCAGATCAGCTTTGTAAGCTCCACATTTTTGATGTAGACCTTATGTCTGAATCTCTGTTCCCACACGTTGCCATAGCCATTCGGGAACTTCAAGCCCACCAAATGACCGACACACCACGATACAATATAGCCGTTTCCTTCGGTGTAGCCTTTGTGTGCGGAGGAAGCTCCGACCACAGCACTGATTGCACGGCTTACACTGGGCGTTTCGCCAACGATCAAAATTGACATATATCGATTTTCTATCTTTTTTATTTCTCAAAATTAAA
>ENA-OPWC01000609-OPWC01000609.1-human-gut-metagenome-genome-assembly--contig:-NODE-609-length-29329-cov-4.149997_pt1 | contig 29329 bp, 22 predicted proteins | sample MGYA00241504_ERZ502000 | MGnify/ENA primary metagenome ERZ502000 (study PRJEB25962, sample SAMEA2042005) | human gut metagenome | biome: human gut; feature: human-associated habitat; material: faeces...
GCTCCCCTTCGACCTTGAAGGCAGCGCTATCTACTACGTCGGCCCCACCCCGGAGCGCCCGGGTGAGGTCATCGGCTCTGCCGGCCCCACCACCAGCGGCCGGATGGATGCCATGAGCCCCCGCCTGCTGGATCTGGGCAACAAAATTATGATCGGCAAGGGCAAGCGGGATGCCGCTGTCAAGGAGGCCGTTGTCCGCAACGGCGCGGTCTATCTGGCCGCTCTGGGCGGTGCCGGTGCCCTGATGGCCAAAAGCGTCCAGACGCTGGAGGTCATCGCCTGGCCCGACCTCGGCTGTGAAGCCGTCCGCCGCCTGACCGTGCAGGATATGCCCCTGACTGTCATCCTGGATGCCCACGGCGGAGATTTGTATCTGGAAGGCCCGGAGGCCTACCGGAACCGCTGAGGAACAGCAGCCCCGGCTTCTGCCGAATGCTGTACATACGAAAAGGAGCTGTACCCCCGCGGGAGTACAGCTCCTTTTGCATTGCATTTTTTCTGATCAGCCGCGCTTTGCCAGCAGAGCCTCGATTTTCTTGATGGGATCGATGATGCTGGAAACAGACATATCGTGGTTCAGTGCCACCACAAAGTAGGCAGCATACTTGGAGACATCCACGTCAACATACCAGTCGCGGGTCAGCAGCTCGGGCTGGCGGTAGGTCAGGTTGGTGCCCACAACGTAGTCCAGCTTGCCATCGGCAACTGCCTGATCGAACTTCTTCAGGCCGCTGGTGAACAGAGGGAAGGTCGCGTTGGCAATGATGCGGGCAGCACCGCGCTCCTTCAGGTTGCCGGCAACCTCCAGCATGCTCTCGCCGGAAGCAATGATATCGTCGGCGATAAAGACAGTCTTGCCCTCAACAGAATCACCCAGGTACTCGTGTGCCACAATGGGGTTGCGGCCGTTCACCACGCGGGTGTAATCGCGGCGCTTGTAGAACATGCCCAGGTTGCAGCCCAGCACACTGGAGAAGTACATGTTGCGGTTCATGGCACCCTCGTCGGGGCTGACCACGATGAACTTCTCCTTATCAAAGCTGATCTCGGGGTTCTTCTTCAGCAGGCTCTTGAGCACCTGTACGATGATGTTGGTCACCAGGGTCAGCGCCAGAGCCACGCCCAGAAGCTTCAGGCCTCGGATCAGATTGCTGTGGGAAAGCTGGCTGGAAATTCCTGAAATGAGGATAAAAAGCCCGGCGAAAAAAGGCTCCGCCGGAGAGAAGAACACCAGCAGCTTGGTTCCAAGCTCCCAATGGAACAGCATGGACATGGTGTAAAAGGCGTGATAAAAAATCATCAGCAGAACGCAAAGGCCCCGGATTTCATCCATCAGATGGATGCGGCCCTTCCGGCTGATTCTAGCGGCAGCGGGCAAGCGATCACCTGTTTCGTTATCAGATTGGACCAAGATAAAACGAGATAGTCCTAATCTTTAGAATACCATAAAAGTAAAAAAAATCAAGTGTTTTCGAAAAAGTTTTTTCAAAAACACCTGATATTTTCTTAAATATTAAATTGTATTCGGAAACTCCGATCAATACCACAAATCAAAGAATCTTACATTACCGATGCTTGTGATGTAATTCTGTGATTCATGCCAGCTGCTTGAACCGACATAGAAGCAAAGGACTCTGTGCTGAACTGCCGAGCCGTTCTGATCAAAGATAAAGGAAACAGCATCTTTTACATCCTGATTCGGTGCATAAGCAGTCGAACCGTAATACTGATATTCCGAAATAATTCTGTCAATTGATGTTGTGTTTGAACGGTTCATTGCGTCACGGATTGACTGTGCGATAAGGGCACAGCCTGTGTAACCCATTGAACCACCTTCGCCCATTACAAGTCTTTCGAGTTTCTCTCTGTCATAGCTTGAAAGAGAAACAGGAGAAGGACTGTAGGACGGATCCGGATTGGCGATACTTACAAGGTAGCCACTCTGATTACTGTCTGTATAGCCGTAATCCGATGAATTAGATGCGGAACTGCTGTTGTCCGATGAACTGTCAACATAGCTTGTATAGCTCTGTGAAGTTTCTGACTCCGAAGGCTCTGACTTTAAACTTTCAGCCTTTTTGGAAGCCTGTGAACTTTCAGCTTTCTTCTTCGCAGTTTTTGCAGATTTAGTTTCCTTTTCAGTTGTTTTCTGTGTAGTCGCTGCGGATGTTGTAATCTCTTGGGTTACGGGGGCAGTAGTTTCTTCAACGCAGTTATCTGTAATAACGAGTGAAAAATCATTGATGTTACCGACTGCAAGCGAAGCAGCACGGCTGTCTTCAAAAGCATCTACATCCGGTGCAAGAGTTGTTGTCGGAACAACAAGAGCAGCTGCCGCCAGAGATACCGCAATAGCATAGGATAATGCCTTAAAGCCTTTGCGTTTTGACTTCTTTTCGGGTTTGCGAGTTCTCTTTGAACTCTCCGAATTGTTGTCACATCCGTAGTGTTTATAGTTTGTCGCTCTCAAAAATTTATCCTCCCTGTGATTTTTGCACATTAAGGTAACTACTATAACTGCCATCAAAAGCAAGCGTATATACAAGATGTAGTTATCTGTTTAAAAATGTGCCAAGTCCTTTAGTCGTAAAATTTTATCAAACACACAATTGCAATTGTATTAAAGCACAAACTTTTGAAAATTGCAAGTTTGACAGGGGAAGATAAATTGTAACAATTGTAACCGAAATGTTACTTATGTGGTTTTAATTTCTTAAAAAAATAATGATTTGTGCATTATGCATAATTTAACGAATATTTCTTAGGTTATTTTGCCTTAATGCGAAAATTTGAAAAAATTCAAAATTTAGCCCCAAAACGGGGTTTTTTCGGCTTTTTTACTGGCTTTGGAGTCTGGCAACTGATGATTACCGTATCCTCTCCTATGAGGTCAATTTTCTCCCACGGAATTATGTAGTCCTGACATTTTCCCACCAAACTAAAAAATCCCGGTCTGCCGAAAATAACAATTGACACAACAGTTGCGCATTTGGTATCCACAATAACATCGTCGATAAATCCTATTCTCGTTCCGTCACAGGCGCTTATGACTTCCTTATGTCTTAAATCGGTAAATCTGCAATTCATATAACCACTCCGAAATCTGTTTTTGATATACATATATATGAAAAGGAACGGTCATTATATTCATTGACATTTATATAATAATTTGTTAGAATTGAATCACAGTATTTTCGCAAAAAAAGGAGCGATAATTATGGATTATGTATTTATGACAGATGCCTCCTGCGACCTTACACAGGAGCTTGTTAACGAAATCGGCGTTGAAGTTCTTCCGATGGAATTTCATATGGAGGACAAGTCCTATCTTCATTATCCGGATTGCAGAATGATGAGCCTCTCGGAATTCTACAGTAAGCTTAAAGAGGGTATTGATTCAAAGACAACACAGATTAACTATGACAGCTTTTACAAGAGCTTTGAAAACTATCTTAAAGCCGGCAAAGATATCATTTACACAGGCATTTCAACAGGTTTGAGCGGAACATACAACACCTGTATGATGGCTGTTAAGGATTTAAAGGAAGTTTATCCGGACAGAAAGATTATTGCAATTGATTCTCTTTGCGATTCGGCAGGACTCGGACTTCTCATCTACCTTGCAGGCAAAAAATACAGCGAAGGCGCTACAATTGACGAACTAAAAGAATACATTGAAGACACCCGTATAAAAGTATGTCATTGGTTTGTTGTTGAAGACCTTGATCAACTCAAGAGAGGCGGTAGAATTTCCTCTGTTTCCGCAACATTCGGCAAAGCTTTGCAAATTAAACCGCTCATCAGTGTTGACGATGAAGGTCATCTTATCAATGTTGCAAAAATCAGAGGTAAGAGCAATGTTGTTCCGGCTCTTGTAAAACACCTTGAAAGAGACGCCGAAAATCTCAAAGACAGCGTTGTTATGGTTGCCCATGCGGATAATCCGGAAGGCGCCGAAGAACTTAAAAAGGCAATCAAGGGTAAGTGTAAGGAAGTTGTCATGACGGATATCGGTCCTGTAATCGGTACTCATGTAGGTTCGGGAATGCTGGCAGTCCTATTCCTCGGCACAAGAAACCTTAAATCATAATCAAAATACAGCAAAATATGTAATAAGCGTGCAGTCTGAATTAAACTGCACGCTTTTCTTTTGTCAGTCCCTTGTGTAATATAAAAGGCACATTACACTTACGCCGACAAATCCGCCTATAAACAATCCGATAATTAATCCTGCAATCAATAATTTACCTCCTGACCATATTTTGACAATTATTATTTTCCGCTTGTGAGATAATAAGCAAAGGTAATAAATTTAATGGAAATGTTATTAGAACAGCATTCCGCAGGGGGAATAAAATGAAATCTGTTTACATAGATGTACTGATTACCGTAAATGTTTTCATTGACTTTATACTAATTTTATGCACCAAAAAGGCGCTTTGTATCAACACTTCGTTTAAAAAAATGTTGCTTGCGTCGCTTCTGGGGGGAGTGCAAAGTCTTATTGCACTTTTCCCTCCCCTGCCTTTCTTTTTGAATATACCTATCGATGTTTTATGTGCCGCCGGAATTGTGTTATGTGCATTCGGCAGGTGTCCGTTTAAGTGTTTTATCAAAAGAATATCCGTGTTTCTTTCTCTCTCATTTTCATTCTGCGGAATTATGATGTTTCTGTACAACGCTTTCAAACCGAAAGGTATGGAAGTATACAACGACACAGTGTATTTTAACATTTCGCCCGTCCTCCTGATTATTTTAACTCTTGTCTGTTATTATATTCTCAAATTGACGAAAATATTGACGAAGGGGGGCAACGGTTCGGGAGTTTGCAAAGTTGAAATCAAAGTTAACGAACAAAGCTATTTTTTCCCTGCAAAGATTGATACTGGTTGCAACCTTGTTGAACCGTTTTCGGGAAATTATGTCATTATTGCAGAACAAAATATTTTTGATGACTATGTTCCCGATGAAACCAAAACAAGGATTATTCCGTTTGAAAGCCTTGGCGGAAACGGAATTGTAAAAGGATTTCCTCCCGATAAGGTTAAAATTGACGGCAAGGAAATCTGTAAAAGCATTTATATAGGCATATGTAATGATGTATTGAAAGGAGATGTTAAGGCAATCATACCGTACGAACTTGTAAAAATATCAGAATAGGAGCAATGTTATGTTTTTAATGAAGGTTATTCAGAAAATCCGATTTGCACTCGTTATTGAAAATGAAATATTCTACATTAACGGCAGTGAAACTCTCCCCCCACCGCTTACACGAGAAGAAGAACAGCATATTATGGAGAATATTGCAAAAGGAGACAGTAAGGCAAGAGAACCGCTTATTGTCCACAATTTAAGACTTGTGGTATATATTGCAAAAAAGTTTGAAACTCCGAATGCAAGTGCGGAGGATTTGATTTCAATAGGCACAATCGGGCTTATCAAGGCGGTGAACACCTTTTCTCCCGAAAAGAATATTAAGCTTGCAACCTACGCATCAAGATGTATTGAAAACGAAATTCTGATGTTTTTACGAAAATCATCGCAACTGAAAAACGAGGTATCGATTGACGAACCGCTGAACACGGACTGGGATGGCAACGAACTGCTCTTATGCGATGTTCTCGGAAGCGATCCTGACACGGTAAACAGAAATATTGAATGCGAGCTTGAAAAAAGTCTTGTTTTGCAGGCAGTTTCAAAGCTTCGTGACCGAGAATGTCTTATTATGGAGTTACGCTTCGGGCTTAACGGACGAAAGGAACACACGCAAAAGCAGGTTGCCGACAAGCTTGGAATTTCGCAGTCCTACATATCAAGGCTTGAAAAGAAAATTATTCGCCAATTAAAAATTGACCTTGACAAAGCAGTATGATTTTTGTCTGAACCCGAACCAATAACATATTTCGTATAAAAAACGAGAGCAACAGGCGCAATTTTGTCCTGCTGCTCTCGTTTTTTATAAAACAGTATCTGAGGGATTGGTGACAGTATCAGAGTCATTATTATCTCCGTCACCCATAATATCGTCAATTCCGTCTTCAATTTCATCCATCATATCCGAACCCGAATTTCCTGTTTCATTTTCTTCGTTACCGATGAAACCGTCGGAATCTGAAACTTCTCCGTTTTCAGTCATACTTTTTGAAGTTTCCTGCGTATTTGATGTTTGTGAAGTCTGACTTGTTGTGTCAGTCATACTGTCGTTTTTATCATTGCCGCAACCAGTGATAAAACATACTGAAATTAAAACTACGGCAAACAGACCTAAAAATTTTTTCAAACTAATCAATCCTTATAAAAATAAAATGGTACTGAATCAACAGCACCATTATTATTTACGGAATTTTTCGTAATATTTAATTTGGAATTTAATAATTTTAATCTTTGGCAATAACAAGATGAGGGTACGGTATTGTGATACCGTTTTTATCAAACTCTTTCTTGACATTTTCTTGCAGGAAGAAATAAACCTCGTAGTAATCATCAGGAGTTGCCCATGCAAAAACCTTAATCTGCACTCCGCTGTCAAGATGTTCACCGACTCTTACAGTAGGTTCGGGATCTTTTAAAATCATCTCATTTGTTGCCATAAGGTTGAGAATAATCTCACGCACCTTGTCGATATCATCATCATAGCTTATCGAGAAAGTACAGTCAACCCTTCTCTGCTCAACCATTGTGCAGTTTACAACATTGTTTGATGTGAGTCTTGAATTAGGAATTGTCACAAGCTTATTGTCAAGTGTATGCACGGTTGTTGAGAAAATATTGATTTCCTCAACCGTTCCCTTTACTCCCTCAAAATCAAGAATATTACCCGACACAAACGGTTTGTTTATCAAAATTACAAGTCCGCTGACAACATTTTTCAGCAAATCCTGTAATGCAAGACATGCCGTAAGGGCTGCCGCACCGAGTGCCGTAATAAGCGACGCAACATTCACACCGATTGTCCCAAGTGCAGTTACTGCAACAATGAAATAGAAAATCACCTTGAGAACGGACAATACAAAGCCTTCGGCTGTACCGTCCATTCGTGATTTATTAAGGATTTTTCGGAGAATCCCTATAATCAACCTGGTAATTATATATCCGATAACAATTACAGCTACACACACAAGAGCCTTTGAAAGATATTCAAGCAACTTTTCTTCAGTGATATTCATATCTACACCTCTGCATCAACAAGAAATTCGGAAATCTTCTCTCCGTTCTCATAAACAGAAACCACTATATTGCCGTTTTCATCAAAAGAAACGCTCTTACCTGTGCGAACACCGTTTTCATAATTGCTCACATCAATAAGATTTCCGTTTCTGTCAAATCTTGCACCATAGCCGTCAGGAGTATTATTATCCCACTTGCCCGCATGCATTGTACCGTCACTCAGTCTGTAACCGACACCGCCGCCGTTGCGTGAATTATCGGTCCAGTTTCCAACATAATTTATACTGCCGTTGTTATAATAGCAAACACCGAATCCGTTGCGCCTGTCATCAAGGTATTCACCGTCATATGAGGTCATACCGTCAGGAGAAACCGTTCTGCCTCTGCCTGTTCTGCAATTATTTTCATCAAGATTACCGAAATAGGTGTATCTTCCTGATTTAGTAAGAATCACCACGTCACAATGGGGTTCTTCTTCATTTACAATTTCAGGATTTTCTTCATCGGATTCTTCTGTCGACACATCATCTTTATGGCAATGTGTGCCGATATTAGATTCAACATTTTCAAAATCAGTTTCTTCATCTTCGGAAGCTTCACCGGAGCTGTCAACAGTTACAACACTTTCGGAATCTTCTGTATGTTCATCTGATGTTTCTGCGACAGCGTCTGTATCATCTGCAATTTCATGTTCTGAAATTTGAGAATTTTCTTCAACCTCATCATCCGAAAGCTGCTCGTCTTTCTCGCCTGTTACAATTTTAACTTCCGCCGGTTCAAAATCTTCTTCGGAAGTATGATTTATAATTTCACCGAACAAATCCTTATTTGTTTTGTGAGCCTCAACAAGAATTTTCTCGATAATATCGTATGCCGAATAATCTTTCTTACTCACGGGTTCAGCCGTGTCGGAAACATTTGGAATATCTTCGTTCGTAAGATAAGTGCAATCTTCTAGATTATAAGCATTTTCGGGAACAAAATCATTTTTGAACAAATCACTGTTAAACACAAATCCGCTGTTGCCGTAGGATTTTTTCTCCGTAAACGGCATATCTGACGGTAAAAAACTTGCATCATACCAGAGCATACCCACATTTGAATATATCAAAACCCTTGAATTTTCGTTTGACTGCTTATCAGACGGAAAAAGAGTTTTTACGGAAACAATCCCGTTATCGTCAATATCTTCGGTGACAAGAGTTATAATTCCGCTGACTTTGCGTGGATATATTCTCGTGATAAGCTTATCGGCAATGCTTCTGTTAAAATATTCCGTGCGTAACCATGTATGATTACGGTCAAAAAATTGTCTTTTGAATACAATTCCCCTGTCATTGTAAGTTATAACAGAATAAACTCCGCCTGTTGCCCTTTTTACGGACTGATAAGGAAGATTATCCCTTGTTACCTTCCACGAAAGCGGTTCATTCTTCGTCAGCAGACAAGACATCTTGTAATCCATACCGTGAAGTTCGATTTCGGTAATTTCTTTTTGCTCTTTGCAGCCTGAATTAAAATAGTTTGCACGGACACCCGCAAGTGCATCATTCTTAAAATCAAGCTTTTCATAGTCTGAAACAAGAACGGAATATATAATTAAGCCGTCAGTCAGCTTTTGAGATTGTTCAAGCATTATGAATTATTCCTTTCAAGAAAATTCTGTGTAGCGTAACCCTAAAAGAAAAGAAAGGGCGAACAATGTCCGCCCTGAAATAATCGAGTTATATTTAAATCAGATAGAAATTGTCATAGCAATCTTGTAAAGCTCTTCATCAAACACACGAGGCATATCAAGTGCTTCGTTGATATCAAGATCAATAATCTTGCCGCCCTGCATTGCAACAACTCTGTTACCGATATTCTGTTCAAGAAGTTCAACAGCCTTAAAGCCCATCTGGCTTGCAACAACTCTGTCACGAAGTGTCGGAGAACCGCCACGCTGTACATGACCGAGGACTGTAGCTCTTGCCTCGATACCAAGACGCTGTTCTACATACTTTGCAAGATCTCTTACACCGCCGACACCCTCGGCAACAACAACGATAAAGTGTTTTTTGCCTGTTTTCTGAGTGTTGATGATTCTTGCGATTACATCTCTTTCAATATTGTACTGAACCTCAGGAACAAGGATAGCTGTAGCACCTGTTGCGATACCTGTCTGGAGAGCAATATCACCGCAGCGTCTGCCCATAACCTCAACTACAGAACAACGGTCGTGTGACTGTGCTGTATCACGGATACGGTCAACCATCTGAATAGCTGTGTTCATGGCTGTATCAAAACCAACCGTGTATTCGGAGCAGGCAATATCGTTATCAATTGTGCCGGGAACACCAATACAGTTAATACCGGCGTTTGTAAGGCAACGAGCACCTCTGAATGAACCGTCACCGCCGATTACAACAACACCGCTTACACCGATGCTTCTGCAAAAATCGGCAGCTCTCTGAATACCGGCAGGAGTAGCGTACTCTTCGCTTCTTGCTGTGTAAAGCATTGTACCGCCGTTACCGATGATATCAGATACACTTCTGAGATTCATTTCCTCAACATCACCGTTGAGCAAACCATTATATCCACGGTAAACACCGTAAACCTTCATTCCTTTATTTATACCGGCACGAACTACAGCTCTGACAGCCGCATTCATACCGGGAGCATCGCCGCCGCTTGTTAATACTGCAATTGATTTCTGTGTCTGTGACATTATAATCTACCTCCATAGGTTATTAACTTCTACCATTATAATACAATTGTTTTTTGTTTACAAGTGGATTTTCGCAATTTTAAAAAAATAAAAGATTTTATTACAAAAGCATTTAATTCTTTTTACCGTTTTGTTACAAAAATATGTGAATTTGTTCATAAATACACTGTTTTCACCTCTCTGTTTCGATAAAATAACAATATTTTGTAACAAAGGCTGTAAGTTTGTTGACTTTTATATAATATGGTTTTATAATTATCCTTGGATAAGAGACAGATTTTGTGCCTGTCTTGCGACAAGTCACCTGAGTGACAATTTTTCGGGAGGATAATTTATATGACTAAGTTATATCTGGCTATTCCCTGTTATAACGAAGAAGAAGTTCTGAGGGATTCGGCGGAAAAACTGCTAAACAAATACAGCACGATGATGGCAGAGGGCAAAATTTCTGCCGACAGCCGTATTGTGTTTATTGATGACGGCTCAAAGGACAGGACATGGGAGATTATTTCAGAACTCCATACAGAAAATCCTATTTTTCAGGGCATCAAGCTTTCAAGAAACAGAGGTCACCAGAATGCACTTCTCTGCGGTCTTATGACTCTCAAAGATAAGGCTGACGCTGTGATTTCAATTGACGCAGACCTTCAGGACGATATCAACACCTTTGATGAAATGGTGGCAAAGTACGAGGACGGTTGCGATGTTGTTTACGGTGTTCGTTCTAAAAGAGAAACAGACACATTCTTCAAGAGATTTACAGCTGAGGGATTCTACAAAATTCTTAATCATATGGGCGCTAAGGTTATTTTTAACCACGCTGATTTCAGACTTATGAGCAAAAGAGCGCTCAACGCTTTTTCATTATATAAGGAAACAAACATATTCCTGCGTGGTATGGTTCCGATGATTGGCTTTAAGTCTGATATTGTTACATATGAGCGTTCCGAAAGACTTGCAGGTGAAAGTAAATATCCGTTAAAGAAAATGCTTGCACTTGCGTGGGAGGGTATTACATCTCTCAGCATTCAGCCAATCAGAATGATTACATGGCTCGGTGCAATCGTGTTCGGCATCAGCCTTATTATGATTATCTACTCACTCATCAGCTTTTTCTGCGGTTGGACTGTAAGCGGTTGGTCAAGCCTTTTATGTTCAATTTGGGCAATCGGAGGACTTCAGCTCCTTGCAATCGGTGTTATAGGCGAATACATCGGAAAGATTTATATGGAAACAAAGCGCAGACCAAGATTTATTGTTGACAAAGTTCTTGATGACGATGAACAGTAATAGAATCACCAAAGTCCTGACCGGAATTTTCGGCGGAGTATTTACGGTTTGTTTTGTTTTTCTGTTTGTAAATATTATCATAATCGGCTTTGACGGAAATGTTGACAGAAGGTTCGATTCATTTTCAAAGATGTTCATTCTTTTGATTTTTGCCGTTTTGACCGTCGGAATATGTGCATTGTATTTTCATTACACCTCCGATAAAAGCTGTAAGAAGATTAAAGCGAAGTCGAGATTTGAATTTAATGATAAAAATACCAAAAATGTTATTTTTATCGGATGCGGTATTCTTCTGATTGTTGAAATTATTTTTGCGTTGCTTACCGATTTTGAACCTGTTGCCGATTTGCATAACATCAAAAGGTATGCAATGTATTTTTCAACCCATGGCAATTTCAACCTCATTGAACAGGATTACGCAAACGATTATCAGTATCTTGTAAGATATCCGAATAATATGGCATTGCTTTTGATTGTGTCGCTTGTTGGAAGATTAAATTACCTTATATTCGGTCATTATGTTGATTTTGCACCTGTTGTTGTAAACATTTTTGCGATTAATATTTCAATAATGCTGACGGCATTTACAGCAAAAAGACTTTTCGGCAACAAAAAGGCTCTTTTTGTACTTGCTTTTTGTGCATTGTTTTTACCTTATCTCACCTATCTGCCGTACTATTACAGTGATTCAATGTCGATGCCGTTTCTTATCGGAGCTGTTTATCTCATTGTTTCCGCATTACAGGTTGACAACAGAAAGAGTATGTACGCAAAGCTTTGTGCTGCAGGTGCATTGATTTTCCTCGGATATAAGGTTAAGGGCAGTCTTATCATACTGTTCGCAGTCGGACTTTTATTGTTGTTCTTGAAATTCAGATTAAAAAAAGCAATCTGCCTTATTCTGGTGTTTACGGCAGGGTTTGGTGTGATTGGATTCGCATACAATACAGCCGTTGACGCTGTCAATCCGATCACGAAACAGCAGTATGAAAAATATGAATATCCTGTTACTCACTGGCTTATGATGGGGCTTAAAGGTCTTGGAAAATACGATGAGCATGATGACTATTACACTCGTTCATTTCCCTCGAAAAAAGAAAAACAGGATGCTAACATTAAGGTTATTAAAGAAAGAATAAAAGATTACAAATTTAGCGGTTTGTATGAACATATGATTGAAAAAGCTGTTTGGACATGGCAGGACGGTACATATTACATTTCATACCATAACAGAAAACCAAAGAATGATAATATTCTTATGGATTTTCTGCATATTGACGGAAAGTACAACAAGGCTTTCCAAAATTACAGTTCGGCTTTACAACTGTTCATTTTATTGATGATTTGTATTTCGGCAGTAAAAACTCTTATCAAACCTAAAGTTGATGAGATGCTGTTAATCAAAGGAGTTGTATTTGCGGCATTCCTTTTCTTCCTGTTATGGGAAACAAGGTCAAGATACCTGTTTGATATGACGCCTCTGTTTATTCTGCTTACGGTTGACGGTATGGATACCGCAAAAGCTTTTCTTGATTCATTCAGAAAGCCTAAACAACAAACAGAAAAACAGGCATAATTTAATAAAGTTTTCAAGTGACAGCTGAAACTGTCACTTGTTTTTTGTCATAAAATCAATGTTACAACATTACAAACTTTTTCATTAAAAATCAATATTTTCGTTTGCAATCTATTGTAATGATGCCTAAATTATGCTATTATTACTATATGTGCAATGATTTGCAAATTTCAAGCTTGAAAGGTAAAAATTATGGATTATGAAAAGCTGAAAAAGAGGGATACCTCGCTGGACATTTTGCGAATAATCGCAGTCTTTACCGTTTTATCGGTTCATTTTTTCCTACACAACGGATTTTACAGCCAAACAATCGAAGGGACACCGATGTATGTTGCTGTTGTAATGAGAACCCTGTTTTCCGTTTGCGTTCCCTTGTTCATGTTGCTGACAGGTTATTTGATGAGTAAAAAAGAACTGAGTAAAAAGTACTATTCGGGAATTACGAAAACACTTGTTGTTTTTGTAATCTCAACACTTGCGTGTATGATTTACAAAAACATTGCACAAGGTGATGTTTTTGACCTGAAATCTTTCATACTCGGAACGCTTGATTTTACCGGTTCAAACTACTCCTGGTACATTGAAATGTACATAGGGTTGTTTCTGCTTGCACCGTTCCTTAATCTTGCTTACGGAAAACTTAAAAGCAAAAAGCAAAAGCAGGTACTCCTTGTAACGGCTGTTTTTCTGACAATCATCCCCTCGTTATTTAATATTTTCAATTTTGGTTCACTTGATTGGTGGACTAATCCGACTTCATCTGATGAGTTTCAGAAACTTGTTCCAAGCTGGTGGCAGGGATTCTACCCCGTTGCATACTACTTTGTGGGGTGTTACATAAGAGAATACGGATTGAAAATGAAAACAAGAACAATGCTTGTACTCTTTGTTTTTTCACTTTTCGTATTCAGCACATTCAATTATTTCAGAAGCTACGACACAACATTCAAATCGGGTACATACATTTATTGGTATGGATTTGAACCGTTTGTTTTATCTGTACTGCTTTTTCTCTTGATTAAGAGAATCAAAACCGATAACTTCCCGAAAGCCGCTAAAATTGCACTATGGAAAGTTTCTGACCTTGCACTTGGAATTTATCTTATTTCCTTTATTTTTGACAGCATTGTTTACCCCGTACTCTGCGAAAAAGTATTATTAATGCCTGACAGACTTCCGTATTACTTTGTTACGGTTCCGATAGTTTTTGTGCTTTCCGCCGCCGCATCATTTATTATGAATCTTGTTGCAAAACTGCTTATTGACGGTTTTAAATCGCTTGCAAACATAATAAAGGATTTGCGTTCAAAGCCTGACAAAGGAAAGTGGCAGCACATAATTTTTGCTGTGCTTATGGCTTTTGCTATTGGATTTTCACTTTGGAAATGCTATTACGGTTTTGGCGGTAACGACGAATCGTTTTATCTTACAATTCCGCACCGATTAACTCTCGGTGATTCGTTACTCGGTGACGAATGGCACCTCACACAGCTTTCAGGATTTTTACTTTTGCCGTTCGTATGGCTCTACACAATGATTACGCAATCTACTGTCGGAATAATCTTTGCGGCAAGAGTTTTCTATGTAATCTGTCACGCTGTTATTGTGTGCGTTATCTATTCAAGACTTAAAAAGTACGGATATTTCTCAGTATTCGGTTGTGTGCTTTATTTCCTCTTTACACCGTTTGACATTATGGCATTGAGTTATAACACAATGGGACTTGACCTAATTGCGCTCACGGGTGTTTTAATGGCAACAGCCGATTATTCAAAAAAATTACCGCTCATAATCAGCGGACTTGCATTTGCAGGCGCAGTTCTCTGCTGTCCGTACCTTGCGGCAGTTTATGTAATGTATATTATTGCAATAGGAATTCACTATGTAATTAAGAAAACTGCCCTTAATAAAAATTTGTTCAATTCTGAACTTTTCTCGATTAAGACTTTTCTGTGGTTTACCTTGGGAGCAGGAATACTTGCGGCTATTTTCCTTGTATTTGTACTTTCAAGAGTAAGTATTAATGAGATTTTCTCAAATCTTCCCTATCTTCTTGCCGATCCCGACCATCCGCAAATGGGCTTTATGGCAAAGATGAACTACTACTTTAAAACAATCGTAGAATGTCACACTCATTTTAAATATGTACTTATGGCATACGGTGCTACCGCAATTGTTATGTTGCTTGACAGAAAGAGAAAACAACACCGTTCGATTTATCTTATTCTTACAAGTGCAATCGTTATTTTGTCGCTTGTAATGTTTATGCCGACAATGACAAGCGTTTACTACAATGCGATTATGTTCCCGATGATTTTCATGGGCATCACAGCGTATGTTCTTTCTGAAAATAAGCAAAGAGAACTGTTTGCTTCACTCTTTATTCTCGGAATTTTTTATTCTGTTGCATTGTGTTTCTCTTCAAATCAGTATTTTTATGTAACTGCAATGGCTTGCACCGCATCAAATATCGCAAGCTTTGTATTCATCGGCAATCTAATTAAGGAAATGAAAGCAAATCCCGATAATCTTGACTACGCTGTTCCGTGTAAATATTTAGCATTTGTGATGACTGCGTTTCTGATTATTCTGCAGGCTTGTTTTCAGATTACCGTCAAGGCAGAACATTGCTTCTGGGACAGTGAACCGAAACAGCTGACACAGACAATTCAGAACGGCCCTGCAAAGGGTATAAAAACAACACCGAATAACGCACAAACCTATGAGCAGATTTATGCCGATATCAGTCAGTATCAGAATCTTGAAAAAGGAAACATACTGTTCCTTACGCAAAAAACATGGACTTATCTTGCGGCGGAGGATTTTCCTTACGGAACACTTTCGGCATATGTTACGGGTGAAAATCAGAACAGTCTTGCAAGACTTCGCTCATATTATTCGGTAAACAGCAAAAAAATTCCGAAATATATCTACATTCCGAAGGACTCAGAGTGGGATAATCTTCAGCAGATTCTTCTTGAGGCACAGCAGAACGGTTACTCTTTGAGCGAAAACGAAGTTTCGTATAAACTTGTAAAATAAATAATATTTTACAGATTTCAGACATAAATATCACGCAGGGATAAAAATTATGATTTCTGCGTGATATTTTTTTGTTTTTCAGCACATATTCTTGAAAATGTACAAATAAAAAACTTGTTTTTTTTTGTGAATTATGGTATAGTGAATTATGATAGGCAAGAAGGGCTTGCCACAGAATTTGGTCGCATTTTTGTGAAAATTTTAAGTTGGGGGCATAATCATGGATATTAAGCAGACTTATAACGAATGGCTTGAAAACGCAGTTGAGGACAAAGACCTTAAGGCAGAGCTTGAAAGTATAAAAAACAACGAAGATGAAATTTATGATCGTTTCTACACAGCTTTAAAATTCGGTACCGCAGGCCTCAGAGGCATTATCGGTGCAGGTACTAACAGAATGAATATTTATGTTGTTCGTCAGGCTACACAGGGACTTGCTAACTATGTGCTTAAAAAGTACGGCAATGGTTCTGTTGCAATCTCTCACGACAGCAGAATTAAAGCAGATTTATTTATGAATGAGGCGGCAAGAGTTCTTGCGGCAAACGGCATTAAGGTTTACATCACATCAGAACTTCAGCCTACTCCCGTTCTCTCTTACCTCGTTCGTTACTTTAAATGTCAGGCAGGTATTATGGTTACAGCCAGCCACAACCCTGCAGCATACAACGGCTATAAGGCATACGGTGAGGACGGTTGCCAGATGACTGATGTTGCCGCAAACACTGTATATGACGAGATTTCAAAGCTTGATATGTTCAAGGATGTTAAAATTGCCGATTTTGACGAGGCAGTTAAGAACGGCATGATTGAATATGTTGACGAAAGCGTTTATGACACATATCTTGAAAAAGTTATGGAACAGCAGGTTAACCCCGGCGTTTGCAATGGTGCAGACCTTAAAGTTGTTTATACACCGCTTAACGGTACAGGTAATAAGCTTGTAAGAAAGGTTCTCGGCAAGATTGGTGTTAATGATGTAGTTGTTGTCCCCGAGCAGGAACTTCCTGACGGCAACTTTACAACATGTCCTTATCCGAACCCTGAGATCAAAGAGGCACTTGCAAAAGGTCTTGAGCTTTGTGAAAAAGAACAGCCTGACCTTCTCCTTGCAACCGATCCTGACGCTGACCGTGTAGGTATTGCCGTTAAGGATTATGACGGCAGTTACAGACTCATTTCAGGTAACGAGGACGGTGTAATGCTCACCAATTACATTCTCTCTTGTAAAAAGGCAAGCGGTAAGCTTCCTGAAAAGCCAGTTGTAGTAAAAACTATAGTTACTACAAAACTCATCAACAAGCTTTGCGAAAAATACGGCTGTGAACTCAAGAATGTTCTTACAGGCTTTAAGTATATCGGTGAAGTTATTCTCAACCTTGAGAATAAGCATGAAGAAAACAGATATCTCTTTGGTTTTGAGGAAAGCTACGGCTATCTTTCAGGCACATATGTAAGAGATAAGGATGCTGTTGTTGCATCAATGCTCGTTTGCGAAATGGCAGCTTACTATAAGAAACAGGGCAAGTCACTTGCTGAGGTTATAGACGGTCTTTACGAAGAATTTGGTTACTACCTCAATCAGACATACTCATTCGAGTTTGACGGTGCCGCCGGTATGCAAAAGATGTCTGATATTATGACAGCTGTAAGAGATAACACACCAAAGAGCATTGCAGGCTACGATGTTGTTAAGGTTTCCGACTATTTTCTCAGGAAAGAAACAGATGTTGCAACAGGCAGCGTTACCGACATTGACCTTCCTAAGTCAAATGTTATTGCTCTTCACCTTGCGGATGACAACGCTGTTATTATCCGTCCAAGCGGAACTGAGCCAAAGATTAAGCTCTATATTACTTCAGTCGGTAAGGATAAAGATAATGCTGCAGAAATCTGTGAAAAGCTTGTTGTTGCAAGCAAAGAGATTCTCGGCGTTGAGTAATTGGAATCGACATATAATAGTTGCACCTAAAGTTAAGGGGACAGATTTTTCTGTCCCCTGTTTTTATGTGTATTTTATCAAAAACGCAATTCCCCTATTTCTCGTGATAATACATTGTATAACACGCAAAACAGAGGTGACTGCTGTTGCAGTCACCTCCGTAATCGGTTGATTTATAAATAGCAATTTTTAAAGGGGTATGTTGTTATTTTAAATTAAATAATATGCCCTTTGGACTCATCTCCAATATCGGATATTATGCCCTTGACAATAATAACTTTGTATTACATTGGACTTATCTCCGTTCTTAAATTTGAATATAAAAGTCTTTTGACCGTTAAAATTCATAATATCAATCAGTACAAAGATTGCTTAAAAGCTTATCAACTTTTCCTCTGAATCAATTGTACCTGTCCTTAAACTAAGTCTTTGGAACTTTGGACTGTCAGCCTATATAGTCATCGGAATTAACTGCTTTTACTTTAGCTTCGACTAATTGTGTTTATACATCTGAGTATGTATACTACAATCAAACTATAAGACCTAAATTCTCATTGGAATAATCTCCTGTTGTTTGCAGATTTCTATGTCATCCCGACATTTTCTTTACTGCTAATCAATGCTTTATTTACGACTTATATTAACTTTTCGTCAAATCAATATCAGTAACCGTATACCGTCAATTCCAGTTAATGGATTTTATTTTTGACCTTGTATCGGTTTAAAATCTCAAGCATACATCGGAATATCTCCAATCTTGTCGCATAAGCGAGATTTAATTTAAGTTCTTATCTCATCGGAATTATCTCCTGACACTTTAGTTTACCTTGAATTTTAGAAATCAGATTGAAATTTACGGTTTCACTCTGTATCATAAGTTTCCAAATTTACATTCCGTTTGAACTGCTTATTAAATTCAGCCTCTTACATTCTTTAAATTCAGACTACTCTGTGTGCCGTTGTATAAGCTGTTCATCCATTGGTTTTAGTATTAATTTCCATTGGACTTATCTCCGTTTCGGACTTATTTTGCTTAAATAACGATTAAGCTTTCATTGGACTAACCACCAATTTTTAGATTTCAATATATATTAAGTTATAATTAAAATTCCGTTCTCCCGAGTATTAAATTCGATAACCTTTAATGCTTAATTGGACGAATTTCAATCATAAGATGTAGATTGCTAAAGACGAATTCGGAATGCTCTTGCGATTAAAAATTAATAAATATGTTTTTATAACATCAAAATAATCAGCTGTTCCGACAAAACAAGTAAGAATTAGAAGATCATCTCTTAGAATACACGGGCTGTAGAGTTAGGTGGCAAGCTCCGCATATAATCTCTGATTTGTTTGAAGTAAGGTTTTCTTGCTTTCATTTTTAAAACCTCCTTAAGTTCTTTTCTTTGTCTATATTATACAGTTAGTTGTCCACATTGTCAACACTTTTATTAAAAATATTTATAATTTTATTTTTGGAAAATCTCTTGAAGTAAAATTTACATTGTGTTATAATGAAAATGTTGGGGTGCTTATCAGTCGGCAACTTTTTTGAGTGCCGACTTTTTTTTATATACTTCAAAATGCCTAAAATATTGATTATAACTAAACTTTAGTGTATTATTATGATGTCATAAAGTATTAAAGAGGTCATAATTGTGAACGATAAATTGCATATCAGAACGGCACAAATAAGCGACGCCGAAGAATTGCTCGCTATATACAAACCATATATTGAAAACACGGCAATAACATTTGAATACAATGTTCCAAGCATTGAAGAATTTGCAAATCGCATAAAAACTACGCTCAAAAGGTACCCTTATATTGTAGCCGAACTCAACGTAAAAATTGTCGGCTATGCGTATGCCGGAGTTTTCAAAGGCAGAAAAGCGTATGATTGGTCAGTTGAAACAAGTATTTATATCCGCCTTGATAATCACGGAAAAGGAATCGGCAGAAAACTCTACGAAAAGCTCGAAGAAATTCTCACAAAGCAAGGTGTGACAAATGTAAATGCCTGTATTGCGTACACTGAACATGAGGATAAACATCTGCATAACGACAGTGTTTGCTTTCACAAAAAACTCGGTTATAAAACTGTCGGCATTTTTCATAAATGTGCATACAAATTTGATAAGTGGTACGATATGATATGGATGGAAAAATTTATTGCCGAACACAATGCTAATCCGAATGATATTATCCCCTACCCTATGCTGAATTGTTAACAGAGCCATAAGATATAAGTATCCCCGAAAAGTTCGATAAAAACTTTTCGGGGATTGAATTTGTCAATAAAAATGGGTACTGTCTTAATATTGCTTACAATTACTATAAGCTGAAATTTTTAATAATATCCCACTTAATAATGCAATTTAGAATTATTTTTCAGGCTTTGCAAAACTGTCTTTGCAGACATATTCTGCATATTCTCCGAGATCAATTTGCTTGATATCGTGACTTACATGTCTTTCGCTTACAGGAATCATTTCCATATAGTCCCCGTAAAGATACTTCAGGTACTTATCATATTCTTTAGGAATAGGCAGTTTTGCATTTTCAAAATCAACCCATATCGCCTCATCAAGCCATTCGGCAGGGAAAGCTCCTCTTGAAACATTTCTTCCCATACTGTCAAACAGATATTTCGGATTTTTCATATTCTTATGAAGTGAAATAAGTTTGTTTTGAACCTTTTGCAAAAATCCAAGCGGAAAAATCTTTCTCAGGATATTCGCACACAAAGAAGAAAATCTGCTGTTTGCATTTACCGAAGTGCCTCTCCACTTATCAAGCACCAGCCATCTTGAGCTTGCAGTTGCTTTCATATGAATTTTTCGTAAGAAAGCATTGTTTGAAGTATAATCCTGTGCAAGCACATCAAGAAAAATTCCGTTATGAATATTGGGAAATCTTGATGTAAACTCAGTAGAAAGCAGAGTATCGTTTATTCGCAGTTTTGTAAAAGGAAAATGGCTGTCTTTTTCATTTTTTTGAGTCTGTGCAAAAAGATAATTCGGGAGTTCACTCGGCAATACCGAAAGAAACCTGTCGTAATCTTTTCTAAGCATCATAACATCTGCATCATCGTCCCACGGAATAAAGCCTTTATGCCTTACTGCACCCAAAAGACTTCCTCCGCCCAAGAAATACTTTATGTTATGCTTTTTGCAAATTCTGTCAACCTCAAGTAAAAAGCCCAGAAGTATCTGTTGAATATCATTAAGCTTGCCGTCATATGAATCGGAAAACATAAATATACTGTCATCATCCATTACCTCGTGTCCCGAAATAAGGAGTGCGTCCTTGTAGTTGACCATTGATAACCAACCAAGCTTTTTCAGTCTTGTGCAGTCAATGGCACAGCCGTCCGTAGAATCACCTGCAGAAGTTATGTTAACCTCGCACTCATCAAAAGCGTCCGAAAGCGTAAGTGAAAATTCCGCCGAATTTACGGTTGAACTATCTGAGCAAGCGTTATACACCTGATTGTTCTCACCGTTACAAAGAACAAACAGAACAGCAGAAATCAAGTCATTAATACTTATATAAGACACTTTGGGTGATTTGTTCTTAACATTCAAAGATTTTCCGTGAACAGCCGATTCCAGCATATTTCTTACAAAATCGGAACTTGAATTTGCAGATATAATCTTGCCGCTTCTAACTGCTTTGATTGAAAAATCATACATATGAGATGCAGAAAAATAAAGATTCTCAACAGACTGAATCAGCATTGCTTTTAATGAATCAGAATTAAAAGCGGAATGTGTTTTTTCTTTTTCGGAAATAACAAAATCTTTTCCGAGTGTTCCGTAAATTGAGGCGTCTGACACAAGAACAATTTCTTTTATCTTTAACGCATTGACAGCCGAGATAATATTATTTGCCCTGTTAATATGATTTTTAAATACATCAACACCTTCAACTCTATCAGAAAGCAAAAATCCCGTTTCAATGAGTATATCTCCGCATTTATTAACCGAATTAAGTGAAGAATACTTTACGATGGAAAAATCTGATGAATCGATATAATCGAATCTCCTGTCATAGCTTTCGTTATCCTCTACAAGCAAAAATACAGCTATGCCTGCTTGTTTTTTTAAGTTAACCATGCGAAGCGATGATACAAGAGAAAAGGCGAGTTCTCCGCCTCCCGCTATAAAAACAGATTTTCCGAATAATTTACGGATGTTCAAATTCTTATAACGCAAAGCTACAAGTGCTCTGTCCTGTTCAAATTGGTTAAGTAACAACTCAGACATAACTGTATTCCTAATTTCTGTTATTAATTTTCTTCAAGAATTCCGACTGCTCTTCTTATTCCTTCTTTAAGGTCAACAAGAGGCTTCCATCCAAGGCTGCAGAGTCTTGAACTGTCAAGAATTTCGGGGGTTTTTGCAAGAGCGGAAGTATCAACCTCAGGCTCCTTTTCATCTTCGGGATTGGCAAAAGCCAAAGTCATATTTCTCTCAGGGAAAACCTCACAAGCTGTCTTTGCAAAATTTCTTATTGTTGTATCTGATTTTTCATAAGAAATGTTATACGGTGTAACATTTTCACCGTTAAGCATAATGTATATGAGAGCAGAAACCGTGTCTGTAACATAGCAGAATGAACGGTTAGCCGCACCGTTGCTCTTGAGAAGAATATTTTCGTGACGAACAACATTTGCAATAAACTGCGCCCAGACACGATCATCCGTAAGACTGCTGGCGCCGTAAATATAGCTCGGTCTTGCAATCTTTACATTGAGTCCAAACTGTTTGCAATAGCTTGCGGCAAGAGTTTCAGACGCTCTCTTACCCACTGCATAACAATTTTTATATGAAGTAAAATCAATATAACCGATATCATCTTCGGAAATACTGTTTTTACCGTTGTGCAAAGCACCGTACACTTTAAGGCTTGAAACAACAAGTACAGACTCACTTTTGCTTTCAAGAGCAAAATCAAGAATGTTTGATGTACCGCTGAGATTTGCGTTAATAGTGCCTACAGGATCGGTTTCAAATTGAATGTTACTTGCCTGACTTGCGGCATGAATAATAAAATCTGCTCTCTCACATTCAATCTTATTTGTAACATCGGCAACAACAAGCTCAATGTCATCTCTTTCAAGAAGAACGCCAAACTTTTTCTCGGCTCTCTCTCTGTTTCTTACGAACGCAAGGAGCTTGATGTTATTGTTATAAAAGTCATTTCTTGCGAGAAATGTGAGTACAAGATAATAACCGATAAATCCTCCTGCACCGGTTATAAGAACAGTTTTACCGTTAAATCTGTTCCAATCAACATTTGTATTTGTAATTTCTTTAATATCGGAAAAAACCGTCTTTTTTATATTACTTTGAACATTATAATCCATATTTAAGTTCTTCCTTTGCAAACTGCTTGTAGTTTTCATAATAGAACTGTGATCGCAATGTTGTGAGATCCTCAGGTGTTGTTACCTTAATGTTGAATCTCTCGCCAAGGAAAAGATGAACCTTTTCGCCGAGCTCAATAAAAAGTTCACTTGAGGAAACAGGGTTTGTAATACCTCTCTTGTAAGCTTCTTCGTGAGCCCAAAGAATTCTTTCCATTGTATATCCCTGCGGAGCCTGTGTAATGTACATTGTACTTCTCTGGTAACTCTTGCCGCAGGTTTCTCCGTCCTCACTGTAAAGAAGTGAATCAATACTCGGAGTAACAGGAACGGCTGTTTTGTACTTTTTTGTATCCTTAATACAGTTAGTGATGAGTTCTTCGCTGAGCATAGGACGAACACCGTCACAGATGAGGATGATATCCTCAGGATCTTTTGAAAATTCGGCAGTAGCCATTACGCCGTTGTGAATAGAATCAAAACCGTTAGCACCGCCCGGAACAACAGCCTTTACCTTTGGAACATTGAATGCCTCAATAAGCTCATTAAGGTAGCCGATCCAGTCAGCCTTACAGGCAACAACAATCGCATCAACCTTAGGATGACGGGCAAAATGCTCCATTGTGTGAATAATAATCGGCTTTCCGCCAACCTCAAGAAACTGTTTAGGCATATCGGAATACTTCATTCTTGCACCGATACCGCCTGCAAATAACATAGCTGTAACCATAGTAAGACAATCCTTTCAAAACACAAATCAGACTTCACTTTACAAAATGCAGTCAAATTTATTTTTTTAACAGCAGAATTACGCAGTAAAAAACGCATCTGCACTTTGATATAACTATTAATATGATACCACATTAATGCATTTTTTGTCAACAAAAATACTTTGTACGAATGTTTTAATCGACTTTACCGGTTTACGGTGAATTTCTTATACCGTATTCTCAAAATGCTTTTTATTTAGGCACATCATTTTGACGCACAATTTAATATTTTTCATACCTTATAAAATTAATGCGGGAAAATGCGGGAATGAGTAAAATTGTTTTATTCTTTATTCCTATTTTTCTTTTAAGTATATATAAATACAGAAAATTTTGATAAAATAGAAAAAATTGCAGAAAGCTGTGTTATTTATGTTTGACAAAAATTTGATTGATTTATCGGTTATGTCTACCGAGCAGATTGACAAAATTATCCGAAAAGCTAAAAAGATTATGCAGAGTCCCGCCGACTATCGACACGCCTGTGACGGCAAGATTCTTGCTACTTTATTTTATGAACCGAGTACAAGAACACAGATGTCATTCCAGACGGCTATGCTTAAACTCGGCGGAAGAACAATCGGTTTTGACAATCCGATGAATTCATCCGTTTCAAAGGGCGAAAGCCTTAAAGATACAATTACAATTGTCGGCGAATATGCCGATATTATCGCAATGCGTCATCCTGTTGAGGGTACTGCCGCTGCGGCATCTCTCTATGCAGGTGTTCCCGTTATCAACTGCGGTGACGGCGGTCACCTTCATCCAACTCAGACGCTTGCCGACATTATCACTCTCAGCTGTGAAAAAGGCAGACTTGATAACCTCAGAGTAGGTGTATGCGGTGACCTTCTCAACGGCAGAACAGTTCATTCGCTTATCAAGACACTTGCAAAATATCCGAACAACAGCTTTGTACTTATCTCAACAAAGGAACTCAGCGTTCCGCTTTATGTTATTGACATTCTTGAAAAGAACGGCTGTAAGTATGAAATTTCTCATAGCCTTGCAGATGCAATCACAGACCTTGATGTTCTGTATATGACAAGAATTCAGCGTGAGAGATTTGCAAGCGAAGAAGATTATCAGGCACAGAAAAATGTTTTTGTTCTCGACAAAGAAAAACTTGACAAGGCAAAAGAAGATATGATAATTCTTCACCCATTGCCGAGAGTAAACGAAATTACAGTCGATATTGATGATGACCCGAGAGCGTTGTATTTCAAACAGGCTCAGTACGGTATGTACGGCAGAATGGCACTTATTCTTCTGCTTTTGCAGGATGATGAGTTCTTTGTTGAAAACAGACCGTTTGTTGTATCGAATCATCACTGCAACAATCCGAGATGTATCACACAGCAGGAGCCATATCTTCCGAACCTCAGCTACGAAAAGCTTGGTATGGTAATGTGCGGTTACTGCGACAAGAGAATAGACTGAGGTGTATTAAATGAGTGAACATAAGAAAAAGAAAAATCCGGCGGCTACTATGATGATGACCTCTCTCGCCTATATCGTACTCGGCATTGTGACGGTTGTCTTTCCGCAAAAGGTGCTTGATGTTTTGTGCTATGCACTCGGCGGTGCAATGACTGTTTACGGACTGTTCAACATAATTTCTTTCTTTGTTGACAGAGAAGGCGGAATGTACTTTGAACTTGTAATAGGCGTTATTTCAACCGGATTCGGTATATTTGCTTTGTTTTCACCCACTTCAATTGCGGCAATAATCAATATTCCGATTGGCATTATCATTATTGTTGACAGCATTATGGATATGAAACATTCGCTCACGCTGAGATCGCTCGGTATGAGAAAATGGTGGATTCCGTTTATTATAGCAATTGTAATGATTATGTTCAGTCTTACAACAATTTTCTTTACAAACATTTTTGGTGCATTGCTTATGATTGCACTCGGAATTGCGCTTATTTATGAAGGTGTTTCGGGATTTTCACTTATTATTCTGCTCAGCCGTTATCACAAAGAATACGACCGCAATCAAAGAATGATTGATGCAGAAGCAACCGATATAAACTGAATATGATTAAACCGTCCGCAGATTTTACGGACGGTTTTCTTTTTATACGGTAATGTATGCGCCGAGGTGGATACTGCAAAGAATACATTCTTTAACGGTAAGTTCTTCGGACTGCTCCATCGCCGATTTGTACAAATCAAGTTGCTTCTTGTAAAGTCCTGCAAGTTTTGTTATATCTTTTACCCTGTCGGTTTTGTAATCGACAATAACAAGCTTTCCGTCCTCAACAAACGCAAGATCAACCGCACCCTGAATTATTACTGTTGCATCGGTTTTTACACCTTTATATTCATCGAATACTTCCGACGGTTTAAGCCTTGCGGTAAATCGTTTTTCACGCATTACAAGCTGTGATGCAATTATACGGTCAATTAGTTTGGTTGACAGAAATTCATTAAGTGTTTTTCTGTCAATCATATCAACCTGTTCCTGTGTAAGTTTTCCGTCATTTAAAAGACGGTCAATTTCAGTGTCAAGACTTGCTCTTGCCTGTTCAAAATTGCAGTATTGCAAAAACTTGTGGTGAGCAGTACCTCTTGCAACAGGAGCGGAATTTTGTTCAGCTATGAATAACGGCTTTGAAAGAATCTTTTCAAAATAATCACTGTTCTGACTGTGTGCAATATCGGATGCACTGACCTTTTGAGGGAGTGAAAGAATATCCCTGTTTCTGTATTTGAAATCAAGATTCTTTTTCAAAAGTTTTGCATAATCAAAAGTATCATCGGATACATCGGCAACCTGTAACAGATTTGTTGAAGTAATATCGTCCTCAAAGACATTATCCTTATCAATCATTTTTTCATCAACGATAATCTGCAATTTCCAATCTGATTCTCCGTTGTGCAAAATTACCTTTGAACCCGGCATAATATCGTTACGCAGATTATTGAGTGACGGGTGAACTAATGCACAAAGACAGAGCCAGTCGCAATAGCTTTGACAGCTTGTGACAGTATAGGGTTCAATTACACTTTCGGACACAAGCTTTGAATACAACCTTTCAAGATAATCACTGCACTTCTTTACTGCACCGACACAGATAAGCTTTTCCTTTGCTCTTGTGAGTGCAACATAAAGCACACGCATTTCCTCGGCAATAAGGTTTTCTTCAATTTTAAGCCCTGTTGCAAGGCGTGGGAATGTGTTATAAACAACACCATTGCTCTGAGTCTTGATGCCGAGTCCTGCCTTGCTGTCGAGAAGAATATCGTTTCTAAGGTCGGTTTTATTGAATTGGTGGGTTATGTCGGCAATAAAGCAAACCGGAAATTCAAGTCCTTTTGACGCATGGATACTGAGAACTCTCACGGCATTTGCAGAGTCACCCTCATTTTGTGATGATGCGTCAAGGTTTGTCTTATTGGCAATAAGCTTGTCGGTATATGAAATAAAATCAGAAAGGGTTTTATAGCCGTTGCTCTCAAAACTTCTTGCATATTCACGTAACAGCTCCAGGTTTTTAAGTGACGAGTCATTACCGCTGACTGCAAGAGAAATAGACATAAATCCCGTCATTTCACACGCTTTTGAAATGAGAGCGTCAACGGAATTTGTACAGGCACAATCACGCAGAATTTTAAGTTCATCAACAAATTTTCTTGCCTTATCGTTTGTTTTTGCATATTCACAGACAGAAGAGTAAAGCGAAGATTTTCTGCTGTCACAACGCATTTCGGCAAGCTCATCGGGAGTGAACGCATACATAGGACTGCACAAAACCGACAAAAGCGGAATATCAATCCCCGGGTTGTCAATTACACGCAGAAGGTTGAGCATAATTTTGATTTCAACTGCATCAAAAAAGCTTGACTTATTCTCGCTGTAGGCAGGAATACCGCTGTTGTTCAGAGTGTTGACATAAGTTGCGGCCTTTCCGCTTGGACTGCGAAGAATTATTGCAAAGTCGCCGTAACGGGCTTCACGCATTATATCTCCGTCCTTAACTCTAAAGCCCGAATTAATCATATCGTGAATTTTATCCGCTATGTACTTTGCCTCAATTTCTTCTTTTTCAAGGTCTGAGTTTTCGGATTCAATCAATGAAATTTCAAAATTGCAATCATCAGACTTTGGAAACTCAGCACCGTTTACCAGCCTTTCATCGGAATTATATTCCATTTTTGCGGATTCCTTGGTCATTATTCTTTCAAAAATAAAATTGACCGCATCACACACCTCAAAACGACTGCGGAAATTTCTGTCAAGAATTATAGTTGCAGGATATTCGGGATTTTCTTCATTGAATCGTTTATATTCGTTTTTGCGTTCAATAAAAATTTCGGGCTTTGCCTGACGAAATCCGTAGATGCTCTGCTTTACATCGCCAACCACAAAAAGATTGCTTTCATCATTGCTTACCGACTTGAAGATAAGGTCTTGAACATCATTTACATCTTGAAATTCGTCAACCATAACAGCATCGAATCTGTTTGAAATCTCCTGAGCCTGAACAGTTTTGGTATAGCCGTTATCATCATCGGGCTTTGCAAGAAGTTTTACAGTAAGCGATTCAATATCGGCAAACGAGAGAATATTTTTCTTCGCTTTGAGTTCGGAAAGCTTTTTGTCATATGCACGAACAAGTGTAAACAAGGTAGATATGAACCTATGAAGCTGTGACAATTCAAGCCTTGCATCTTCCTCACTCCAAAAAAACAATGATTGGAGTTTCTTCACCGTTTCTTTGACCTCATCTCTGTTAGATGAAACAGAAATTTTAATCGGATTGTCCTTGTATCCTTTCGGACTTTTCATTCTTCCTGTTTCAAAAGAAAATATTGCCTGTCTGATTTCATCCCATGATGAAGAAACAAATTTTGATTGAACATGGGTAAAATATGCCAAATCACCGACAAGAAGGGGTTCAACTGCATCCTGAAGTTTTTCGTCATCTTTTAATCGAAGAATAGAATTTTCAGTCAGATTGATTCCGTGAAGCACGGCACTCAGAGCATAGTCGATTATAATTTTGCCCCACACAGTTTTTTCAATATCGGTTTCCAAATAGTTTTCGAGCATATCATCAAGCCATTTATCGGGGAACGGCTGAGTTGTAAGAAACTCGGATATTTTAAGGACTGTTTCACGCAGTTTTTGGTCGCCTTGTTTTCCTTTAAAAAGATCAAGCAAAGAATAAAAGCAGTCATCTTCGCTGTCATAAAAGCTTTCAAATGTATTATCAAGTGCCTCTTGTCTGAGAATTTCAAGCTCACCCTCATCGGCAATACGAAAATCTCTTGCAACATCGAGCGTATGAAAATATTCACGGACAATATCTCCGCAAAAGCTGTCTATTGTAGAAATATTTGCACTGTACAAAAGCTGTCGCTGTGCAAGCAAATGAGCGTTATACGGATCATCTTCAAGAAGTTTGTTGACTGCCGCCTGTATTCTTTCACGCATTTCGGCAGCCGCCGC
>ENA-OPWC01000633-OPWC01000633.1-human-gut-metagenome-genome-assembly--contig:-NODE-633-length-28657-cov-3.181526_pt1 | contig 28657 bp, 31 predicted proteins | sample MGYA00241504_ERZ502000 | MGnify/ENA primary metagenome ERZ502000 (study PRJEB25962, sample SAMEA2042005) | human gut metagenome | biome: human gut; feature: human-associated habitat; material: faeces...
AGTTTTGCTGAGTTTTTTCATCATACACCTCACATATAACTGAATCATAGCCTGAAGACAGAATATCACAGCGCCTGCGAAGTGTCAATATATAATGAGAGGTATCTGTTATTCTTTCTAAAACCTTTAGATATTTAGCATAAAAAAACCGGACTTTTCAGTCCGGTTTGCAAATCAGGCCATTACCTCGGGTTTAGCACGTTTGCGGGCAATCGGGTCAAGAATTCTTTTGCGCAGACGCAGCGTTTTCGGGGTAACTTCAAGCAATTCGTCTTCCTGGATATAAGACAGAGCCTGTTCCAGCGACAGTTTGCGCGGCGGAATCAGATCAATTGCTTCATCTTTACCGGCCGCACGAATATTGGTCAGCTGTTTGGATTTGGTCGGATTGACTTCCAGGTCGTTTGACTTGGTATGTTCGCCGATAATCATGCCGACATAAACCGGAACGTTGGCATCGATGAACATCGGGCCGCGGTCTTGCAACTTCCACAGGGAATAAGCTATGGCGGTGCCGTTTTCGGAAGAAATCAGCACGCCGTTGCGGCGGCTGTCGATTTCGCCTTTGTAGGGCTCATAGTCCTTGAAAATGCGGTTCATGATACCGGTACCGCGGGTGTCGGTCAAAAATTCCGAATGGTAACCGATGAGGCCGCGGGAAGGCGCATTGAAAATCAAACGGACTTTGTTGCCGATTTGGGAAGGAATCATTTCTACCAGTTCGGCTTTGCGTTGGCCGAGTTTTTCAACAACCGTGCCGGAAAATTCTTCATCAACGTCAACGACGACTTCTTCAAACGGTTCGAGCAGCTGTCCGTTTTCGTCGCGTTTCATTAAAACGCGGGGACGGGAGATAGACAGTTCAAAACCCTCGCGGCGCATGGTTTCAATCAGAACGCCGAGCTGCAATTCGCCGCGTCCGGCAACTTCAAACGAATCCGAAGAATCGGTGCGGGAAATTTTAAGGGCAATGTTGCCTTCGGCTTCTTTGCACAGACGATCCCAAATCATGCGGGAGGTGACTTTGTCGCCTTCTCGTCCGGCCAGCGGCGAATCGTTAATTGAAAAGGTCATGGCCAAGGTCGGCGGATCAATCGGCTGTGCTTTGATTGACTGGTTGACGTCGAGCGCGCAGATGGTGTCGGCAACGGTGCCTTTAACGATGCCGGCAACGGCAACGATGTCTCCGGCATGGGCTTCTTCCAGAGCGACCCGTTCCAAACCGCGGTAAGCCAAAATCTTGCTGATGCGAACACGCTCAAGTTCCTGATTTTCTCCGTTAAGAACTTTTACCGTGTCGTTTACATGCAGGGTTCCGGTTTGGATTTTTCCGGTCAACAGACGGCCGATAAATTTGTTGGCTTCCAAAGTGGTGGCCAGCATGGAAAAAGGCGCGTTGAGGTCGCAGGACGGTTCGGGAACATAGTCGAGAATCAGCTGGAACAACGGGCTCAAATCTTTCTTTTCGTCGGTCATTTCCTTAACGGCCCAGCCATTGCGCCCGGAAGCATAGAGAACCGGGAAGTCAAGTTGCTGATCGTTGGCGTTCAGGCTGACAAAAAGGTCGAAAATTTCATCAAGAACTTCATCAACCCGGGCGTCGGCTTTATCGGCTTTGTTAATGACGACAATCGGGCGCAGGCCGAGTTTGAGGGCTTTGCCGAGCACGAATTTGGTTTGCGGCATCGGGCCTTCGGAAGAGTCAACCAGCAAGACGACACCATCCACCATGGAGAGAATGCGTTCGACTTCGCCGCCGAAGTCGGCGTGGCCCGGTGTGTCAACGATGTTAATGTGGGTGCCGTTCCAGTTGACGGAGGTGCATTTGGACAAGATGGTGATGCCGCGTTCGCGTTCCAGATCATTGCTGTCCATAACGCATTCGGCAACTTTTTGATTGTCGCGGAAAGTTCCGCTTTGTCTTAACAGGCCATCTACCAGCGTGGTTTTACCATGGTCAACGTGGGCGATGATGGCGATATTTCTCATACTCATTTTGGAATTCCTTTGCAAAGGCAAATCATATGATAAATTTGTTCTCTTTGTGCAGCTGTCTGCACGGACGGTTCAAATTTATTTCCAGCGTTACCTTATCAATAAGGAGTTCTGGATATTTTGCCTGAAATCTTTATGTATAATTCGCCTTAACATACCAAGTTAAAATTATTTTTCAAGAAAATCCTGCTGTGAAAACGACGATTTTTACGAAAAAGATTTGCCGTAAGCTCTGAGACGGTTGCGGGCAAAACCGCGCAGCGATACTTCGGCACGGGCGCCGTAGTGACTGATGATTTCCGCCGCGGCAATGCCGCCGATCATGGCGCAGGTGCCAAGGCTCCGCCCCTGGGTGTAGCCGTAAAGGAATCCGGCGGCGTACAAATCTCCGGCGCCGGTGGTGTCAACAACATCTTCCACCTTTTCGGCTTCGACGAATATCTTAACCCTTTGGTTGACGATGACCGAGCCTTTGGCGCTGCGGGTAATGGCGGCGATTTCGACTTCGTTTTTGATGCGGTCAAGGCATTTGTAAAAATCTTCTTCCTCATAGAGCGATTTGATTTCTTCTTCGTTGCCGAAGATGATATCGACATGGTCGTGAATCAGTTTTTGAAAGTCGGCACGGTGACGGTCGATGCAGCAGCGGTCAGACAGGCTGAAAGCAATCATCCGGTCATATTTATGGGCAATTTCGCAGGCTTTCAGCATGGCTTCACGGGCTGATTCGCTGTCCCAGATGTAGCCTTCCAGATAAATGATTTTAGAACTTTTGATAATGTTTTCATCTACATCGTCAGCGGAGAGTTTTTGTGCGGCGCCGAGATAAGTGAACATAGAGCGTTCGGCATCAGGGGTAACCAAAACAATGCTGCGGCCGGTTGACGGACCCTGCAACAGCGGTTTGGTGAAGAAGTCAACGCCGGCGGCACCGATTGAACGCTGAAATTCCTGTCCGAGTTCGTCATCATGAACTTTGCCGATGAATGCCGGCGTGCCGCCCAGCGAGGCAATGGCCGCAACCGTGTTGGCGGCGGAACCGCCGGAAACTTCCCGCTCGGGAATCAGGTCGGCGTAAATGGTTCCGGCTTCGGCAGCCTGGAGAAGAGTCATTGCGCCTTTATCGAGGCGGCGTTCGGTCAGAAAACCGTCGCCGACTTTGGCGAGGACGTCAACAATTGCATTGCCGATGCCGACAACGTCGTAAATAATGTCATTTTTAGGTGTCATGATGTTTATCTCAAAAATTTGTTAAAACTTATTATTGTTCATAGCGCGAATCAGTATAATCCGCAAGAGTTAAATTTGCGTCAATGTCCGTCAAGCCGGCAACAAAAAAAGCTCCCCGGCAAAGAGGAGCTTTTTTTAATGAGGGAAGATTATGCTTCCGGCCATTCAGCAGCTTTTTCGGCATTGAACGCAACCCATTTCGGGTCAGCGTCGGCATCGTTGCTGATGGCTTCCTGCGGGCATTCGGAGATGCAGACGCCGCAATCAATGCAGGTATCCGGATCTACAACCAGCTGGCTGTCGCCTTCACGGAAAGCGGAAACCGGGCAGACTTCAACGCAGGATTTGCATTTGATGCAGGAATCGTTAACTACAGAAACCATTAATTTAACTCCTAGTTAGTTAGTCATTTGTCAGAGCCTAATCTAGCCGGATTTGTTATAAAATCAAGCAAAAAAACACCGTAAGGTGATTATTTGCGGGCAAACCCTTGCGCAGGGCGGTTTTACTCCCCATATTAAGAGTAATTAATTTAACCGAGGAGTTAAAAATGAGCGATAAAATGAATTTTCAGGCCGAAGTCGGCAAATTGTTGGATATTGTGGTTAACTCGCTGTATTCGGAACGGCAGATTTTTTTGCGGGAGCTGATTTCGAATGCCAGCGATGCTTTGGACAAGCTGAAATATATGGCTTTGACCCATCCGGAAATGTCAAAAGAGGCCGGTGAGCCGAAAATTAAAATTATTCCGGATGCCGACAAACGGACACTGACGATTGAAGACAACGGAATCGGCATGAACCGCGATGATTTGATTAATCATTTGGGGACGATTGCCAAATCGGGAACGGCCGAATTTGTTAAGAATGTCAAGGATAACGGTTCGGCGGTTGATTTAATCGGTCAGTTCGGCGTCGGTTTTTATTCGGCGTTTATGGTGGCGGACAAAGTTGAGATTACACCCCGCCGTGCCGGAGAGGATAAAGCCTGGGTTTGGATTTCCGACGGGGTCGGCGGTTTTGAAATCAGCGAAGGCAAGCGCGACCGTAACGGCACGTCCATTAAGCTGTTTTTGAAAGAAGACGCCAAAGAATTTACCGACACGATTTATCTGCGGCAGATTATCCGTACTTATTCCGACCATATCGATTATCCGATTGTGCTGGATCTCGGCAAGGCCGGCGAAGAAACGGTCAATACCGGTTCGGCGCTGTGGGCAAAGCATAAGTCGGAGATTACGCAGGAGCAGTATAAGGAATTTTATCACCATATTTCAAAAAACTTTGACGAGCCCTGGCTGACGCTGCATTTTAAAGCGGAAGGAAACATTGAATATACCGGGCTGTTGTATGTTCCTTCAACCGCCCCGTATGATCTGTTTCAGCCGGATCGCAAAACCGGTTTGAAACTCTATGTCAATAAAGTGTTTATTTCCGATAAGGTTGAGGAACTGATGCCGTCTTATCTGCGTTTTGTCCGCGGGGTTATTGATTCGGCCGACTTGCCGCTGAATATTTCCCGCGAGATGCTGCAGCAGTCACCTCTGATTGCCAAAATTCGTTCGGGAACCGTTAACCGCCTGCTGAAAGAGCTTAAAAACCGCAGCAAAGATTATGACGATTATAAAAAATTCTGGGATGCGTTCGGCATTGCTTTTAAAGAAGGCATTTATGAAGATTTTGCCAACCGCACCGAAATTGCCGAGTTGTCGCGTTTCTATTCGACGAAGGATCCGGAGCGCCTGACTTCGCTGGATGAATATATCAGCCGGGTTCAGCCGGAACAGAAGGCTATTTACTACATTACCGGCGATGACGTTAAGACTTTGGTCAACAATCCGCAGCTGGAAGCCTTTAAGGCCAAGGGAATTGAAGTTTTGCTTCTGGTTGACCCGATTGACGAGTTTTGGACCCAGACCCTGCTGAACTATAAAGATTTTGCGATTAAGCATATTTCGCAGGCAGATATCGACCTCGGGCTGAAACGGGAGGAGCCGAAAGCCGAAGAGGGCGCTTTGAAAAAACTGACAGATTTGATGAGCGAAATGTTTAAAGACGAAGTCGGCAAAGTGACGACAACCGACAAACTGACCAAGTCTCCGGCAAGTCTGACGGTGGAAGACGGACAGATGAGCATTCATCTGGAGCGACTGATGCGCAACCATCAGCAGCAGACTGCCTTTGCCAGCTCACGCGTTTTGCAGCTGAATCCCTATCATCCGCTGATTATCAAACTCAGTGAGGCTCTGGGGGACGAAGCCCTGCGGCCGAAAGTTGAGGAAATTTCACGTATTTTGCTTGATCAGGCAAAGATTGCCGAGGGGGAAGCAATTACCGATCCGTCGTATTTTTCGGAGAAGTTGAGCGAGTATATTCTCAAAGCGATCTAAGATGAGTTTCATAACCGGCCGACAAGATTTTACGGGTCGGGAAACAGCTCGTGTGTTTCTTTATGTGAAAATTCCGGAGCGGGTAGCTGCTTCGGAATTTTTTTTAATCAAATCTTATTTTTTTAGGGGTAAACTGGCGGCAACAGACAGAGGAGAATCGTTATGAGTTACATTTTCTGGGGTTTTTTATTCGGCGTTTTAATTCCTTATATGGCACGGCGTTTTGCCAAATTTATGCCGGCAACGGCCGCGTATGCCCTTTATCGCCTGCTGTGGCCGGTCAAGACGGTTTCCGATGAACGGAAGCGCGCGAATCCGGCTTATCAGAAACTGATGAGCGCTTATGTGATGCGCAGTTTGGGATACGGAATTATTACCGCCGCGATTTCTTATGCCGCTTACTGGCAGTTCGGAGCGGCGCATCTTTGGTGGTATCTGGCGTTTATCTGGATTTTGCTGTTGTTGACCGAAATCGATTATAAAACGATGTATCTGCCGGATATTCTGACATTTCCCCTGCTGCTGGCCGGTTTTCTTTATGCCGTTTTGGTCGGTGTGTGGGTCGGACCGGCGGAAAGCTCAATCGGTGCGGCGGCCGGGTATGTGCTGCCGGTTTTGGCCAGCTTGTTTCTGGTTTGGAAACATAAAGACGTTTTCGGCGGCGGTGATATCAAGCTGTTGTCGGCCGCGGGAGCCTGGCTTGGGGTTGAACTTCTGCTGTATGTTATTTTGCTGTCCTGTCTGGTGTTCGGCATTTATGCCTTAATCAGGCGGCAGCGTGCAGGCGCTTTCGGGCCGGCAATTGCAATTTCTGCAATAATTGTTGCTTTTTGCTTCAATTAAGCTACAATCAGAATCCGTTAAGCCAATGCTTTGAAGAGGAATAAGACAATGATTAAAAAAGCCTGGGAAAAAGATAAACGCAAGGTCAAAAAACTGGTCGAAGGCAATAATTTCGACTATTTTATTCTTTCCTTGATTTGTATTGATGCCGTGGCGCTCGGATTTATGACGTCAGACATTACCAATGTCTTTTTTGACAATGTTTTGTTCATTCTTGACCGTTTGTGCATGGCCATCTTCATTATGGAAATGCTGATGAAGCTTTATGCTTACGGCAAAGGTTTCTTCAAATCCGGCTGGAATGTGTTCGATTTGATTGTGGTGGCGGTTTCCTCGGTGCCTTTTGCCAGCTATTTTATCGTTCTGAGAACTTTCCGCCTCTTCCGCTCTTTGAAGTATGTTAATAAATTTTCCCGTCTGAAGTCGATTATCAATACCTTTATTGCGCTGTTGCCGATTTTTGTGGCAATGCTGGCGGTGTTTGTCATCTTCTTTTATGTTTTTGCAATTATGGCGGTCTGTCTGTTCGGCGATATTTTTGTTGAGTTTGCCACGTTGGGTGATTCTTTATTTACGCTGTTGCAGGTCTTTACGCTGGACGGCTGGGCTTCCAATATTGCCCGTCCGGTTATGTCGGTATTCCCGCATTCCTGGCTGTTCTTCGTCTCCTTTGTCTTCATCTCCTTCCTGATTGTTATCAGTTTTCTGCTCAGTGCAGTCGGGGAAGTGGTAAGGCGGGAGTTTCAGCTCAAATCCCGGTTATAGGTTTGTATAATGGGCTATTAATACAGAAATCTCAGGACGGAAGTGTCCTCATGTACTAAAGTGTACACTCCGGTACTTCCGCCTTTATTTCTTATTACTAGCCTCATTCTCCAAACCTATAGAAAATGGATGCTGCCTAAATTTTATGGGTTGAGGTATATATCAAAAAATTTTAAAACAATAAATCCCCGAAGATGAAATATCTTCGGGGATTTTTTGGGGATCAATTACTGTTCAGACGGCACATTTAATGTCCAGCTGAAAGAGCATTTTTACGGTGTTCTTTGCTTCGTTGTAATTAAAACGGTTGGCAAGCAAGCTGTTGTTAAAACAAATCATTGTGCGGAGAACAATGCATATTGTCTGGCAATCGACGCCGCAGGTCGTTTTGCGGTGGTTGCTTTCCGTTTCGATATCCGAATCCCAGATGGCGTGAAGCATCCGGTATTCCGCATTAGAAACATCTGCCGGCAAAAGAGTGTATGTTTCCGTTATCTTTTGGACGGCTGTCAGGTATGCCAAGGCGGCCTGATAACCAATCAGAAACGGCGATGATGCCTGTTCGGCTATTTGTTTCTGCAGTTTTTCAATGTCGTATTTTAACTGCATTTTAGCCAGCAAACGGAACTCATTGTATGCTTTATGTCGGCTGTTGCTGATGATTTCCTCCTGCGTGCTGCGGTCGGAAATAAATGTTTTCATCAGCTGTTCCATTTCGGAGTTTTTTCCGAAGCGGACGCCGAGAACATCGAGATAACGTTCGGTTACTTTTTGACTGAATTTGAGTTTGTAGCCGATGGCCTCAAACATCATTAACTGTAATTTTTCCATTTCGATAAAAAATTAATAATTAAACATAATTCCTAGGATTTTCGGCTTTTAAAAATACGCTTTTTGCTTTTTTTGTCAAAAACTTTTTTTGATATTTTGCAAGAAATCACCGCCTCCGGCTTGACAAGCCGCTTTTTGATACCTAACTATGGTACTAGACATATAAACTAATTCACTAATAAGGAGTTTACAATGAAGATTAAACCGTTGCATGACCGTGTATTGGTTAAAAGAGTGGAAGAAGTTACCAAAACCGCCGGCGGAATTATTATTCCCGATACCGCCAAAGAGAAACCCAGCGAAGGCATTGTTGAGGCGGTCGGAAACGGTTTCCGTGCCGAGGACGGCAAAATCGTGCCGATGAGCGTTAAAGAAGGCGATAAGGTTTTGTTCGGAAAATGGTCCGGCACCGAGGTTAAAATCGAAGGCGAAACCCGCCTGATTATGAAAGAATCCGATATTTTGGGTATTATCGAATAGTTTTGAACTTATAACAAAGGAAAAGAAAAATGGCTGCTAAAGATATTATGTTTGGGACCGACGCCCGTTCAAAAATGCTGAAGGGTGTTGAGACTTTGGCTAAAACCGTTAAAACAACCCTGGGTCCGAAAGGCCGCAATGTCATTTTGGACAAGTCTTACGGTGCTCCGAAAATTACCAAAGACGGTGTTTCGGTTGCCAAAGAAATCGAACTGGCCGACAAATTTGAAAATATGGGTGCTCAGCTGGTTAAAGAAGTTGCACAGAAAACGGCCGATAAAGCCGGTGACGGTACAACAACCGCTACGGTTTTGGCCGAAGCCATTATTAAAGAAGGTGTTAAGGCTGTTGCCGCGGGAATGAATCCGATGGATTTGAAACGCGGTATTGATATGGCGGTTGAAGCCGTTGTTTCCGATGTTAAATCCCGTTCCAAGGATATTAAAACTTCGGAAGAAATTGCCCAAGTCGGTACCATTTCAGCTAACGGTGACCGTACTATCGGCGAGTATATTGCCCGGGCGATGGAAAAGGTCGGCAATGAAGGCGTGATTACCGTGGAAGATGCCAAAGGTCTGGAAACCGAATTGGATGTGGTTGAAGGCATGCAGTTTGACCGCGGCTATCTCTCTCCGTATTTCATTACCAATCCGGATAAAATGAATTGCGAGTTCGAAAATCCGTATATTTTGCTGTATGATCAGAAGATTTCCAATCTGCAGCCGCTGATTCCGGTTTTGGAAGCGATTGTTCAATCCGGCCGCGCTTTGCTGATTGTGGCAGAAGACATTGAAGGCGAAGCTTTGGCTACGCTGGTTGTCAACCGTATTCGCGGCGGCTTGAAGGTTTGTGCTGTTAAGGCTCCGGGTTTCGGCGATCGCCGCAAAGCCATGCTGCAGGATATTGCCATTTTGACCGGCGGACAGGTTATTTCCGAAGAGCTGGGCATGAAGATTGAAAATGTTACTTTGGATATGCTGGGTTCGGCGAAACGAATCGAAGTTACCAAAGATGACACGACTATCATTGACGGTGACGGCGAGAAGGATTTGATTGCTGCCCGCGCGGCTCAGATTCGTAAAGAGATTGAAGAAACGACCTCCGATTATGACCGTGAAAAGTTGCAGGAAAGACTGGCTAAAATTTCCGGCGGTGTTGCTGTTCTGAAAGTCGGCGGCGCTTCCGAAGTTGAAGTTAAAGAGAAAAAAGACCGTATCGATGATGCCCTGAATGCAACCCGTGCTGCGGTTAAAGAAGGCGTTGTCGCCGGCGGCGGTGTTGCTTTGCTTTATGCGGGCAAGGCTTTGGACAAGCTGACTCCGGCCAATCAGGATCAAAAAGTCGGTATTGACATTATTCGTAAAGCCACGCAGGCGCCGATCCGTCAGATTGTTGAAAATGCAGGTCTGGACGGTGCGGTTGTTGCCGGCAAGCTGCTGGAAAGCGAAGATACCAATTATGGTTTCAATGCTCAAAACGGCGAATATACCGACATGGTTAAAGCCGGCATTATTGACCCGACCAAAGTGGTTCGTACCGCTTTGCAGGATGCAGCTTCCGTCGGCGGTCTGCTGATTACGACCGAAGCTATGGTTACCGAAGCACCGAAGAAAGAATGCCATTGCGGCGACGGTGCCGCTGCGGGAGCCATGGGTCCGGGCGCAATGGGTTTCTAATGTCTTAGAGACTTTACTCAAAGGAATAAAAAGCCTCCCGAACTTTCGGGAGGCTTTTTTAGTGTTAAATTAACCGATATTTATTATTATTGTTGCAGAGGTTGAAATGGTTGATTTTGATAATTTGGATGAATTGAAGGCCCTTCGGGCCCGGGGGGCGGTTGACGACCGGCAGTATGAACTGTTGCGGCGCCGTCTGGCCCGACGGATTATCAGCGACAGGCGTGAGGCCGCCTTTTCCAAAAGCGGTGCCGTATATATTGTACTGGCATTTTTTACCGGGGCTATCGGGCTGCATAATTTTTATGCCGGATATTATAAGCGCGGCTGGACGCAGGCGATACTGACCATTGTTTCGCCGCTGTTTGCTTTTCTGCCGCTGCTGGCAACGGCGGCTTGGGCTTTCGGGGAGTTGCTTTGGGTTAACAAAGCGGCGAACGGAACTTTTTTTCGCGGCTCAAGAAAAGTTATCTGGCTGTTGCGAATTTTAGCGGTGGCAGTTTTTGTCTTTATTTACAGCCGTGCCGAATTGGTAACCGAATCTTAAGTCGTTAATGGCATAATCGGCAAAAAACGGGAAGGTCTTTATGAAAAAACATTTTTATATCTTCCGTCACGGGCAGACTGTCTGGAATGCCGAAGGACGTCCGCAAGGGCAGCATGAGTATCCGGTTCCGCTGACGATGGAAGGACGGGAACAGGCTCAGAAACTGGCGGATAAACTAAAAGATAAAAAAATTAAACTGATTGTCAGCTCGGATTTGTTGCGGGCACAGCAAACGGGAGAAATCGTTGCTCAGGCGCTGAGAGTTCCGCTTGAATTTGACCGGCGTCTGCGCGAAGTCGATTATGGTATTCTCAACGGTTTATATACGATTGAGAGGGAAGAGGTTTATCCTGATTTTAAAAAATGTTATGAAGACCCGAAAATTCCTTTTCCCGAAGGGGAGAGCCTGCATCAGGTGGCGCTGCGCTTTATTGATGCGGTTAAGGATATTTGCAGCCGCTGCAGTTATCGGGCGGTCGGCATATCTTCCCACGGCCATGCGATAACCTCCCTGATAGAGGAAGTTTTCGGTTACCAGGTTCAGCGGGTGGAAAATTGTGACTATGTTCATATTACGTATGATCCGGTTAAAGATAAGTTTGAAGGTGTTGAGCTGCCGCCTGAACGAGAGATTTTTAAAGCGATTATTCCGAATTATTAACGGGAGTTATGATGGTTTATTTGTTTTTGTTTATTGCAATTTTGTGCGAGGTTACGGCAACGACGGCGTTGAAGGCGGCGAACGGCTTTACGGTTCTCATTCCCAGTGTTGTGACAGTAGCGGGCTACGCCGGCGCTTTTTATTTTCTCAGCCTTTGTCTGAGTTCTATTCCGCTGGGGGTTGCTTATGCCGTTTGGTCCGGGATGGGAATCGTTCTGGTTTCGGTACTGGGATGGTTTTTTTATCATCAGTCGTTAGATTGGGCCGCAATAACCGGTATTGTGATGATTTTGGGCGGTGTGGTGTTTATAAAATTATTCTCTAAAACAATGTAAAAGCTGAGGCTTGTTATTTTTTTTGAAAAAAATGAAATTTTATGCTTGCAATTTTTTTTGAATATGGTAATTAATATCTCGTTCTAGCGATGCGGGCGTAGCTCAGGGGTAGAGCGCAACCTTGCCAAGGTTGATGTCGAGGGTTCGAATCCCTTCACCCGCTCCAATTCAAGGCCTTGTTTTTACAAGGCTTTTTTTTTTATGTCTTAAACTAAAAATCTCTGAAAATATCTTGCTTCAAATTACTTTTAAAAACCTCTGAAAGCCGCAGTTTGCCGTTGGAAACTTTTGAAAACTTGGCAAAAATATGGCAGTAAAAAAGAGAGACATAAAAGCTTTATATTCTGTTCGTAATGTAGCATAGCTGGCTTTCAACGGACGGGATTATCCCTGTCTGGCTCATAAGTTCATTTTATTCACTAACTCGCTGCGGGCACTCTGTTTGTAGTGCTTGCGGCACATCGCTTTCGCTTGTTTGCAAGCGAACAAACATTCGCCTGTCGTCAGAAAACAATTCACCGGATTGTTTTCTTTCCTTCAGCCCACTTCAATTCGAAACCACCTTGTAAAGGTGGCTTTTTTATTTTTATACTTACATTTTCTCCCATATAATAAACATGGTAAAACAAAACAGCAGATAAATTATCTGCTGTTTAAAATTTTGTTTTTTAACGGAAAACGGAACAGAGCCGCGGAAAAAAGTTGCCGCTTTTTTAGATATTTGATTAGAAGATGATACGAACGCCCCCGGATACTTCACTGACGCCGTCGTAGAAGTCGGTTGAACCGGAATTGAGGGAGGTGTAGTGGAACATGGTTCTTAAAGCGATGTGCGGAATAATTTCATATTGCAGGCCGATACCGAATCGCGGGCCGTTAACGTCCTGGTCATATTTCCAACCGTTGGGCTGAGTGATTTTAAAGGTATATTTGGCCAAACCGATGGAGACGATTACCGAGAAGCTTTCGGAAAGCGGAGCTTCTCCGACTAAGTCGGCACCGTAGGCCGTCAGTTCGGATTCGTAACCGTGTTTGTTTTCCGCTTTGTCGGAAAACATATACCAGGCTTCGAGTCCGACGCCGTAGGAACTGAAACCGATAACCGGAGAGATACCGTTGTAGCCGTCATCCATTTCATAGAGGGTGTTGTTTTTGTATTTGATGTCGGAATAGACGTAGTCGGCTCCGAAGTATATTTTTGAACGAGTGCTGTAAGCAAAAGCCTCCGCTGAAATGCAGAGGGAACAAACACAAGCCAAACCGGTTATTGCTAACTTTTTTATCATCCTGCTAACTTCTCTATTTCGAAAATTTGTCTAATCTTAGACGAATTTGACGCCAAAATCAAGACTTTTTATTTTCGACGAGGTTAATTCTTGAAAAGTTATCATATAACCAATACTTTAATATATAGTTTAATTTTGAAGAAAAGGCGGCTGATATGAAAAATAATTTTTACGAAGCGATTGAGAACCGACGTTCAATTTATGGTTTGGGGAATCATGAGGCTGTTTCTGAGGAAAAGATCGTATCTTTGGTTAACCATATGGTTAAATATTGTCCGTCGGCTTTTAATTCGCAGTCGGGACGGGTGGTTGTTCTGTTTAAGAAAAATCATCAGCGCTTGTGGGAAATTGTCAAAGAAACGCTGCAAGAGATTGTGCCGGCGGATAAATTTGCCGCAACGGAAGAAAAGATTACTTCTTTTGCCAAGGGGTATGCTACGGTTTTGTTTTTTGAAGATCAGGATGTTGTGGCGAATCTGCAAAGGAATTTTCCTTTGTATGCCGACAGTTTTCCTTTGTGGTCTTTGCAGTCGAGCGGTATGTTGCAGTATATGGTTTGGGCGGCTTTGGAAAATGAAGGAGCCGGTGCCAGTTTGCAGCACTATAATCCTCTGATTGATGACGCGGTTGCGGCAGAATGGAAACTTCCGGCCTCGTGGAAACTTATCAGCCAGATGCCGGTCGGCAGTCGTGAGGCTCCGGCAGGGGAAAAAACTTTTGAGCCAATCGAAAAAAGAGTAAAAGTTTTTAAATAATGCTTGCAAAATATCACAATTGTCGATATTAAAAGGTGGTATTACGGATGAGTGGCAGAGAGGCTGAATGCGAGCGACTCGAAATCGTTTATACGGGGTGACCCGTATCGGGGGTTCAAATCCCTCCTCATCCGCCAGTTTATTTGAAAGGACGCTTTATAACAGCGTCTTTTTTCGTATCCGGCGGAAACATGGGTTTTGTGAGCAGTTGACATTGCTGAAATGACTATGGTAAGCTCGTTTTATGTTGGAAGATGCAAAATTTTCGGCAGTTACATACAATGCAGATTTTTGCAAAGTCACTTCAGACCTTAAAATTCACAATCGAGAAGCTTCTGTAATTTAGCATTTATATCGTGATTGTTGTTAGAATTTTTTGCGGCTATATCAAGAGCTTTCCAATAATTAGATGCGAGATATTCTGCAATATTACGGGCTTCTGTAAAGAATGTTGGTAATGATGACATAACAATAAGGTATAGTTGTTCAAGAATGTGGATTGATCCGCTAACTATGAACATAAAATCATTATAATAATACATTGCTTTATCGCCATCTAATAAATTATGGCACAAAGCATCCCGAAATTCTTTTATCCTTTTTGTTTCTTCTGAATTGAATAGTACATCGTAATCAGCTTTTAATGCTGTTTTTTCTTGTTCTGATAAAAATGAAAAATCTGGTTTTGTTGCTAATTTTACAATCGAATCAATTGTAGTTTTATTTTTACCAGAGGGCTCAATTAGTTTTCTAACGGAAAGCATAGCTCTTTGCTGAAACGCATAAAAAGTATATCGGAACATAAAGGTATTTTTGTTTTCGTGTTTGTACGCCTCAGGAAACATAAGCATATAAGTGTCAATTAGCGCATGAATAGTTGCGCTACACATAATTTTTAGCTGCTTTTGAAGCTGTTTATAATATTCTTGTTGTATTTCACTCATTATAGGATCCATTAATTTATTATTATAATGAATGATATTCTGAAAAATTTTTAATGTAAATTAAGCTATTAAATAGATAACATCTTTTCTTGTTCGTCAAAGCTTAGGTTTTTAGAGGCGATATCGAAGAGGGTTTGCAGATTAATGGTTAGGGTTCCGGAGAGAAGTTGGTTGACTATTTTGGGCGAGAGGTAGGCAAGGTTTAGGTATTTATAAATTGTGCGCTTGGTCATCTTCTCTTGTTTCATGATATCTTCCATCCGAACACCTTTCTCATATAGTTTCTTAAATTTCCATGCATAGGCAAAAGCTCGGACAATGAGGTGATTGTTGTCATTAACACTCATCAGTCCAACCTTTCCGGCATTATAGACATTGCTTGACAGCCCGCGGTTGATAACTATCTGTTTTTCATAGATGATTTGGTTGTTGGTATTATCGGTAATAAACTCCAGCGGGTTATTGTTTTCGTTTAGCGAATCGCCGGTATAGGCTGAAAGGGTTATCGGATCAATATTAAAAAAGAAAGTTAAGCGATCTTTTTGATAGATGATTTTGTTAATGAAGTTGCGGATAAAATTGTGTTGCGCGAAATAGTTCATATCGGTAAAGTTTATCAGCTTTAGAGCCATTGTGCTGTCTTTGTTTAAGCCATTGAGATTGCCGTTAAGAATCTCAATAATGGCATCTTTGGCGAGCTTATCAATTTGCTCCGTGGGCAGGAACAAACCCTTAATAGAATAGTAATGTCGTTTGGTAGCTTTCTTTTTGCTGTTGGCTTGATTGGTAAAAATTGTGCCATTGGCATCAAACAGTTTTCCAGTCAGCAGATTATTGTTTCTGTTCCTTGTATGATTAGAGCTGTTGTCATTATCTTTGAGTTTGGCTTGTACCTTTTCCCATAATTCTTTTGATATGATGGCCTCATGCTGTCCTTTAAATGCTTGTCCAGTGCGTTTATTCTCAATCATGCCGAGGTATAATTTTTCATGCAGCAAGCGGTGGAGCGCGGATATTTTAAAAGGTTTACCTCCTCTCTGTTCGCCCCTGTTAGTTACCCAGTTTTTCTGTTTGAAACCTTTTATTTCAGCAAATTTCTCAAGCTCCGCCAGCGAGCTACATTGCAGATAGTCTTCAAAAATACTGCGTACTTGTTCGGCCTCAACTGGATTAATAACCAATTTTTTGTCTTTAATATCATAACCAAGTTTTGGAACACCGCCCGTCCATAATCCTTTGGCTTTACTGGCACGGATTTTATCGCGGACACGCTCTGAGGATACCTCTCGCTCGAATTGAGCAAAGGACAGCAGCATATTTAAGGTCAGCTTACCCATGGAGGTTGATGTATCAAAGGCTTGGGTAATCGAAACAAAGCTGCAGCCATATTTATCAAATTCTTTCATCATATTATGGAAGTCCATAATTGAGCGTGATAAGCGATCAACTTTGTAAACCACTACCGTTTGAACTAATCCTCGGCGGATGTCTTCAAGCATTTGTTTTAAAGCTGGGCGTTCCATTGTGCCGCCGGAAATGCCGCCGTCGGTATAGGTTTTGAAATATTCCCAGTTATTAAAGGCTTGAGACATAATATAACTGCGGCAGGCGTCTTCCTGATTATGCAGGGAATTAAACTCAAGTTCCAAACCTTTTTCGGTGGATTTACGGACATAAACGGCGCAATTTACTCTAGTCATGAGCCGCCTCCTTTAATGCTCGTTTGTTATTTAATCCGAAGAAGTCATAACCGGAAACCTTTATGCCGCAGATTTCTTTGGCAATGGCAGACAGAGTTTTATAATGCTGCCCCTCATAGATAAAATCATTTGCTTCCGCGATAGTAACCTTATATTGTCGGCCGTGATAGGTTTTGATGATTTCGGTGCCGGGATGCAGGTTGTATTTAGTCTTATAAACCTTAACCATACACTCATCGGGGTTTTCGGCGTATTTTTCCAGCTTAGTCAGGTGCTTGCGTTCAATCTTAAGATTGGCATTTTCACAGGCGATATAATACCACAGTGTGCGAAACTGTCGTTCATAAGGACTGTTATGATACCGTGCCCAAAGCTCAGCTTGTTTCTGGTGACTTAATTTTTTTAATTCTTCAGCGCTTCTTGGCAGATAAATCTTCTTCCTCATCAGTCAACTCCTTGTTTTTCCATATTTTACAAGTTCACTAACGCTTACATAGGACAAGAAGTCAACTCTAATAGATACTTTGGACAAAAAATAAGACATATAAAAACGCGTGTTTGTATAAGATGCTATCCACTTAATGTGTTGAAAATAAATAAAAAGTTTTTTGTATATTATATACCACGTTTTTCTGAAGAGGGAAAACCTTGTTTGGACAAAAAAGAAGGGAGAAAAAGCATGTCTGACACGCATATAAAAATTGAATATACAGCCTTGGAAAATCTTAACCCTTATAAAGGAAATCCTAAGGTTCATGACGAGAAACAAATTCAGCAAATTGCTAAATCGATTGAAAGATTTGGTTTTAATAATCCCATTTTGATTGATGAAAAATCAGAGGTAATTGCCGGTCATGGTCGTCTGTTGGCCGCAAGACTGTTGAAACTGGAAGCAGTTCCGATAGTTCGTCTCATACATCTTTCTGAAGCGGAAAAACGGGCTTATCGCATAGCAGACAATAAATTATCGGAGAATGGTCGATGGGATACGGATTTGTTAAAGCTGGAATTTTCAGAAATTGAGAAACTGGCTCTGAATCTTGAAGATGAATTGAATCTGGATATTACCGGGTTTGATTTCAAGGAGATAGATGTTCTTTTGGCCGATAATAAACCTAACGAAAAAGCGGATGAAAAACTTAATTCCGTTCCGTATGTGCCGGAAAATGAAATAGTCAGTCAACACGGCGATGTCTGGCTTCTGGGAAAACACAAAATTATTTGCGGAGATTCATTAAAAGAAGAAACATACCAGTGTTTGTTTAAAGACGTTAAAGCCAATATGGTCTTCATGGACCCACCATTTAATGTGAAAATTCAAGGACATGTTTGTGGTACTGGTCAGACAAAACATAACGAGTTTGTTTTTGCCTCTGGTGAGATGAATGAGGCTGAATTTATTTCGTTTTTGAAAACATCAATGGCGAATATAGCCAAATATTCTGCTGAAAATTCCGTTCATTATGTTTGCATGGATTGGCGGCACATATACGAGCTTACTTCAGCAGCGAGGGATATTTATCCTAAAATGCTGAATATGGCGGTTTGGTGCAAGAAAAACGGTGGCATGGGTAGTTTTTACCGATCTCAGCATGAGCTGATTTTTGTTTTTCAGAATGGCAAAGGTTCTCATGTTAATAATGTGGAGTTAGGCAAGCATGGCCGCTATCGAACAAATGTCTGGCATTATGCCGGTGTTAACAGTTTTGGCTCCGAACAGAAAAATCTTAAAATGCATCCGACAGTCAAACCGGTAGAATTAGTCCGCGATGCGATTTTGGACGCATCTAAACGGGGCGATATTGTGCTGGATGCGTTTCTCGGCAGCGGAACAACGCTGATTGCGGCTGAAAAGGCCGGACGTGTTTGTTACGGAATCGAGTATGAGCCATTGTATATTGATACGATTATTCGCCGATATTATGAATTAACCGGAAATTGGGCTATTCATCTAAGTTCGCAAAAATCATATGAGCAATTATTGCAGGAAAAATTGGAGAAAATCAATGAGTGAAAGTGGTTATAAAAATCCGCCCAAACATTCGAGGTTTCAAAAGGGATGTTCGGGTAATCCGACAGGGAGGCCGAAAGGAAGTAAAAACACGCTTAAACTTCTGGATGCTGTTTTGGAACAGAAAATTAAAATTCAGCAAGAGGGCAAAACCATCAGTATTACCAAAAAGCAGGCGATGCTGATGCAATTGGTTAATGCTGCGGTAAAAGGCGAAATTAAGGCCATTGCGGCGCTTTTTCCATACATGATGCAGCTGGACATGAAAGAAGAGCAATCCTTGGAAACAAACAAATTGTCTCTAAAAGATGAGGAAATTTTACAACAATTTTTAGAAGAAAATAAACAGGAGAGTAAAAATGACTGATATAAATCAGGTTAAAAATGCGATATTACGCAAAAGTTTTTCAAGCTTTGTACAGAAGTGTTTTTATGAATTAAACCCTTCGGAGACATTTATAAAAGGCACGTATATAGACTTATTATGCGATCAAATCCAAAATATGATAGAGGGAAAAAATCAGAAACTGATAATCAATCTTCCTCCAAGATATTTAAAATCGGTTATATGTTCTATAGCTTTGCCCGCGTTTATTTTGGGGTATAATCCGTCAACTAAAATTATGTGCATCAGCTATGGCGAGGAGTTGGCTTCCAAATTAGCGGCTGATTGTAAGAGCGTTATGGAGGCGGATTGGTATAAAGCGCTTTTTCCTGAGACGAAAATCCGGACAGATAAAAAATCTGTTATGGATTTTGAAACGACAAAACACGGCGGACGGTTTGCGACGACAATTTCAGGAGCAGTCACAGGACGCGGCGCAGACTGGATTATTATAGATGACCCGCTAAAACCGGCTGATGCCCTTTCAGACGTGGTTAGGGAAAAAATTAATGAACTCTATGGAAATACTGTCAGTTCCAGACTGAATGATAAAAATACCGGGAGAATACTCGTGGTCATGCAGCGTTTGCATGCGCATGATTTATCCGGTTTTTTGTTTGAGAACGATCCTGATTTTAAGTCTATCGTCTTGCCGCTAATTGCTGAAAAAGATGAAAAATGGCAAATAAAAAATCGTATTACCAAAACGATAACGACATATGAGCGGAAAAAAGGAGAATTGTTGCATCCGGAACGCGAAGGCGAAAAAGTTGTAAACAGTTATCGCAATTCGATGAGTCCTTTTGTATTTTCTGCGCAATATCAGCAGAATCCAATGCCTATCGGCAGCGGAATAATCAAACAGGAGTGGATGAAGTATTATCAAACACTGCCGTCAAGATTAGATAAAATTATTTTATCGTGGGATACAGCGGCTAAGGCTATGGAAAATAACGCTTATTCTGCCTGCGCGGTTGTTGGAATCGGAAATGAAAATGGTCAGAAATATTATCTGATAGAGGTGTTTCGCGGCAGACTTAATTTTCCTGAATTAACAAAAAAGGTTCAGGAAATGTCTGATAAATATGAAAGAATTGCGCAAGGGCGGACTATAACTTTGATTGAAGACGCCTCATCCGGAACTTCTTTATATCAAACGTTGAAAGGCAGAATCGCAAGCCTGAAGTCTGTTTTTTGCAAAGGTTCTAAAGAGCAGCGCTTTAATATTGTCACGTTAAAAACCGAGCAAGGGGACTTGTTGTTTCCGGGCAAATATGAATCTTGGTTCAAAAATTTTGAAGATGAGTTCTTAACTTTTCCGAATTCTTTATTCAAGGATCAATGTGACGCATTGAGCCAAGCCCTGAATTATAGTTTGGAAAATTATAATCAGGTTTCGCAAAATATGCCGTTAGCCGTCCGCGCGGATATGATGTGTGGTATGGGCGGTTATAATACCGGCATAGAGGAACTCTATAGCATGAATAATATGCCATATAAATCTAATGGGGGCTATGCTTGGTGGAATGGTAAATCTTAAGACGTTTTACTTGGCGATTATTTCAAAATTGTCAATCAGCTTTAGCAGGGATTCCTTTTGAGAATCAGTCATAAGGTTGAGTTTGCGGATGATTTTGTCTTTCACGTCCTGCTGCGATATATCTTCTTTCAAATCTTTGGTAATATCAATGTCCAAAGCGAAAAGCAGTTTGTACAGCGAGTAGGAGCGCGGATTTTGCTTTTGATTCTCAATCAAGTTAATAGACGAATAATCCATACCGCTCAGCTCGGACAATTTTTCACTGGAAATTTTGCCGGCTAATCGTCTTTTTCGAATAGAATCGCTGATAAGCCTTAAAAACTCTTTTTCATTAAGCATGCTTCACCCCTTAAAAATATATTGGGATGATACAATAGCTTTTTTGATAAAAGTATTGCGATTAAACAATATAATTTTATTGACTAAACAAAATAATTAAATCAACATATGGAGAAAGAAAATGGCGTTAGTTTACGTTACGGACATTGAATATCAGGCAGATATAAAAGTATTTGCCGTTAATGAGAGGTATCAGGCTGATTTATGTTTTTTCGAGGTTGATCGAGATTACAAGGCCAATACGGAAGCAAAATGGTTTTTTGAAGATAAGGACTATAAAGCGACGGTTAAAATATATTGGGTTGAACATGAGTATCAGGCAGATTTGAAAGTCTTCCGGGTTACGCAAGAACACCTAGCCGGTTGGCAAAAGAGCCACCGTTTGATTACGCGATTGGGAAAATACACATATTAAAGGAGATAAAAAAATGACAGAAGAAGTTAAAAAAGAAACCCCAAAAACAAAATTGCCAGGCTTGCCGCCGTTGGTTGCGTTTATTTATGCGGTTCTCATTTTTATTATGACCATGGGGTACCTTAAGGTATTTCTTATTATGGGTTTCAGGATGAATCCTGATGAAGCCGGAATGTTGTCATTTTTTGCGGGAGCGTTTTTTGCCTATATCGGCAACAGAGGCGTTAGAGCCATGTTTAAGCTGAGAGAACTGTCAAAATAAAGGATTTAGGTTATGGTTAGGATATTGCGCGCAGCAACTTGGAACTTTGGCTACGGTTCTGTTGGTTCACCCAGCAAGAACAACAAGACGAAAGTTCAAAAAGCCCTTGAATATCTGCGGAAAAATAATGTGGATATTGTTTTGGCGCAGGAAATTTTTGATCCAAACGAGTTGCGGTGTCTTTATCCTAACCAGATTTATTCTGACATTCCCGTTTATAATCCGCAGGGGCAAGGATTATGGGGCGCGATAGATTTTTCGATCGATACGCGCAATAACAATAGCCGCCCTAAATGGGGAACGGCGATATTGGCTGCCGAGAATGTCAATTTGAACAAAATTGAGTTAAAATATAGCACGGCCTATCCGGGAAGCATGACTGTTGCACAGATTGCAGGAACGGATATTGCTGTTATTTCCATGTATGGCAAAAATGTCTGCGATTATGAAAAAGTAACGGCTTTTTCGTATCTGGCCAATCTGCATCGCTGTTTATCCGATACCGCACCGCTGCTGGACGGTTTTTCTTCTGCCAAAAGATTTATTATTGCCGGCGATTGGAATGCCGGGCCGCAATGGGATAAGGGGAAGTCGCGCAAGAATTTTAACTTTTTTGAGCGGCTGGCAACCTTTGATCTCAAAGATTGTTTGGGGCATTTTCCTGACGGCGGTTATGAAACAACATTTAAACATAACGGCAATCGACAAATAGACTGGATGTTTGCCAGCCAGGCGTTTACTGTTCATAATCCGCATATTGACTATGTAGCGGAGATTGAGGATTTGTCTGATCATTACCCGATAATTGCGGAATTTGAGATATGAAAAAAGGTAATGTAATGTTTTGGAAATTCTTATTTTTAAGCTTTATTGTGTGTTTTCCTGTTCAGGCACAGGAAAATGCAAACAGTGTTAGCGAACGGAATAATTATGAGCTCTTTATTATCGGTGTTGCGATTTATTTATTTTTTAAGGCGGTGGGGGTTATCTGGCATTATCGCTGTCCGAAATGCAAAAAATGGTGGGTAATGCGGCAGGAAAAGAAAGAACTGTTGAATACGGATGTTGTGACCGAATCCAGAAAAGAAGAAATAAAAGACAATAACGGAAATGTGCTGCGGGTAGAGGAAGTAGAGGTTCCTGTATTGTTTCATCATTATGAAATTTGGCGAAAATGTAAGCATTGCGGACATCTTGTTAAGATTTTTGAAGATGAGAAGGAAGAAAAATATAACAGAACAACGCTTAAATAATGAGAGGAAACAGATATGCGGAAAATCAGTTGGCTGGCGATTTTGTTGATAGGCGGATGTACTCTGATAGTAGAACAGAGTAATCTTGTTTCCTTAAATGATTCTTCAGAATTCCGCTTTTGGGATGAACAGGTATTCATTCGCTCGTGCCGTCAGCTCAAGGAAGAAAGTTATGATATTTTCTATGCGGCGGAAAATCAAAAATGTCTGGAAGAGAATGCCAAGCAAATGCAAAAGCTGTCCGAAAAGATTGAGCAGACGAATGATTTAATTAAGAAAGAGAAACTTCTTGATGATGTATTGGCAAGTTCTGAAAAGTTTGATGCCTGTAAAATATCTAAGGGGTTAACTGTTGCCGGTTTTGCTGAACAATCTAATGACAGCGCTGTTGCATACTGGAAGCGTGATAAAATAATCGCCTATTTTACCCAAGTCTATCAGATTTGTGAAAACGGAGAATATTTTAATAAGAATGACGGAAACCGTATTGTTGCGGATTATCAAACTGTGGCGCGGCAAAAAGAAAAAAATACGCCGAAAATAGAAAAATTTAAGGAATTAAAAAGCGAAATTTCCTCTCAAAATCAGATGAATAAAAAGATTGCGGCACTTTTATCCGGGGACAATCCGATTATAAGAAAAATGCAGCAGGCGGCTCCTGATTTTATGCGGGTATACGATGATGCACCGTTGGCTGGTGCTTTTGATGGAAAATATGCGCACATCTCTGTAAATGATCGATTTTTACAGACATTATGCTTCGTAAAACAATTAAATAAGGACGCTTATTTATCATTTAACTGTGTTCGTAAAAAATATCAAAAACCATGTATTAAAAGTTACATTCTAAGCACAGAATTCAATCTTGAAGATTATAAGTAACTATTTTTAGAAATGTTAATAGATAAAATCCCTGTTCTTTGATCAAAATATCCCTGATAAATTTGTGGCTAGATAGGAGCTATTTAAGAGAAGCTGTACATTTACGGAGATTTTGCGCATAAAATCTGATTAAATATCCCTGTAGATTCCCTGTTATTGCAGTGAGGCAATGGTACATTTGTGATTCGGGGATAGAAAAGATTGGTGGCCATCAATATAAAATATTAAAATTTGTTATAGTATGACTTATAAAACAGATATCAAATACAATAATTCCGATTGGTATTAAAAAGATGGTAGGAGGTGAGATGTCTTATTGTTATATATGTGGTCAAGAATTAAAAAATGAGAATGATGAACATGTAATTCCCAGTGCTCTTGGTGGACGTTTAAAGACAAAGAATATTATATGCTCTTTTCATAACAATATGCTTTCGGATTTAGATAATTATCTTTGTCAGGATTTGGCCTTTTTAACAAACTTTGTTAATCCTCACCGTGATAATAATAAAAATACGATTCCAAAAGTTAAAATGGAATATGAGAACGTTGATTTGTATAGGGAGTCTAATGGAGATGCGAAAGGTTTATATTTTCGAGCAGATGAAGATAATGGCGTATTAACTTTAGATGTAAAACTTTGTCATTCAGCAAATTCTGAAGCGGAAAAGGATAATTTGCGTGAATTGAAGAAACGCTTAAAGGGGGTAGCTAAGCAATTTCAAAAAGATAATGCTTGGGTGGAAATGGCTTATGAAAGAATTTTAGCTGAATCATCAGTATATTCGGCAACGGAACCTCTTTTTTCAAGTTTTACGATAAATAAATCTAAGAAATTATTTTTATCATTTCTTAAAATAGCTATAGGATATTTTTTATATGTCGGTGGTAATTATGTAGATATTCAGAATGCAATTACTATCTTAAAGAATAGAGACATTGAACAAGTACATAAAATTGCTAATTATTACTATAAAAGGTATTTTTATCCAATAAATTGTATATGCCATACTCTTATTCTGATTGGAGATAGTCATTTGAATAAGTTGTATGTCTTGATTTCTTTGTATAGTACGATGAATGTTATTGTTATTTTAAATAATCATTATGAAGGAAATGATTTCTCAAAAACATATAGCTATGACTTGTATCAAAAGTGTGAATTGCCATGTCGCATTTGGAAAATAGAAACACTAGAAGAAATAGATGAGATATTAAGATATAACCACCTAAAGAAAGGTTTTCCAAATGAATTTATTGAAAAATATGAATATTTTATGTACTTGGTATATAAAAATAGAGAAATTGACGAGCTTTTTAAATTACTAATGAAACGTGTTTTTTAGAAATATGTTACTCTTTCGTATGCTCAATACCGTTGAGGTTTACTACACCGCCATACACAAATCCCCTCGTAAAAGAGGGGATTTGTGTATGGAGAATAAGAAATGGGGTTTGAACCCGAGAGGTGACAGTTTGTTAATGAGCGAGCAAGCGATAGCAAAGCGAATGAATGTTACAAACGAAACTCAAGAATTTCTCTTCATCAGCTAATAGCAAAAAACCTCCGCTATGGGAGGTTTTTTTATTGATGTGTTTAAACTTTGTCCGGGTTCATTGGGATGAGGGCGAGTTATTGTATTTGATATCAATGACGACAAATTCGGATTTTGTACCGGTTTTGAACTTGATGGTCCAGTCGGAGAGGCCGGATGTGACGATAAAGTTTGTTTGTTTTCGTTTTTCATATCCATAAGTTTTATCGTTTGCACCAATCCATTCGCCGACTTTATTCAGGGGGAAGAGCTGTCCGCCGTGAGTGTGTCCGGAGAGGACAAGGTCAGCTTCGGCATCGGTTTGATTGTTATAGTCATTGGGTTGGTGATCGAGGATAATGGAGAATTTTTCTTTATTCAGGCCTTGCAGCAATTCATTCATGCTTTGGCGGGGATTGCCGCGCAGAATTTCTGAGAAGTCTTTGCGCCCGATGATATAAAAGCGGTTGTCAATCAGAGTATTTTCATCCTGAAGAACTTTAACGTTGTTCTTTTTCAGTTCTGCCATTAAATCATCACCGGTGAAACCCCGGGCGGCGGGATCGTGGTAGCCTTTGTCGTGATTGCCGAAAGCAAAATAAACGCCGTAGGTTGTTTGCAGGGAGCCCAAAGCCCGGCAGGCTTCAACCATCTGCTGACGGGTTGTTCCGTCGTCAACAAAATCACCGGCAATCAATACGATATCCGGATTTTGCCGCTGCATTTCGCTGATATGTTCGGCGAAACCCCGGGTATCAAATGTTGTTCCGATATGCGAATCGGCGAACAGAACTATACGGAGGTCTTTTATTTTTTTTGGTGTTTCGATTGTGTAGTTTGTGGTCCAGACATGGTGGTCAAGATACCAGCCGGCGCTTAATGCGGCAAGGCTCAGGAGGAGGGCGGCCATTCCGGCATAATCGTGCCTGAACGGTTGTTTTCTGAAATGTTGGATTATGGCAAAAACAAAGTCGCCTGCCAAACAGAGCACAACGATATGCAGCAGGCAAATTACCGCGTTCATCAGATTAAGAGTGAGAGTGAGGGCGGTAAAAAGAAAAACGGCGGCGGCAGCACCGAAGATTTTCCGCCGTTTGGACGTTTCTTGTCCGAGCTTTGCGGTGAAAGGGGAGCGGGCAATCCGGTTAGCGAGAAAAAGCAGTCCGGCACAGGTGACGGCGATGGTTATTGCCAGAATGATATACCATATTAACATTTCAGTCTCCGGTTCGTTTATATTTGCGAGCGGCAAAAAGTCCCGCCTCAAACAGCAGATAAGTCGGAATCGTCAGCATCAGCTGGCTGACGATGTCCGGCGGGGTGAGTATGCCGGCAATGATTAAAATCGCGACAAAAATATAAGGTCGTTTGTTTTTTATGCCTTCATAAGAGGCAATGCCGGCACGAATCAGCGAATAAGTTATCAGCGGAAACTGAAACATCAGTCCGAATATGACCGACAGCATCAGAGCCAGGCCGATAATGTTGGAGATGCCGAAAACCGCCTTAATGTCCGGCGTGGCAAAACTGATGCCGAAATTGATAATCAGCGGCAGGATAAAAAAGATGCAGAACAGAACGCCGATGATGAAGAGGCCGGAAGAAGCGAAAACAATCGATTTTATAAACCTGCGTTCGTTGTCGTAAAGCGCCGGGAGCAAGAATTTCCATATCTGACGCGCAATATAGGGAAAACAGATCAGTAAATCCAAGACGACAGCAATTTTAATCTGGAGGATAAAAACTTCCATCGGCGAAAAGTAGTTGAGCGAAACGTTATTGTTGCCGATAATGATTTTTATCAGTCCGTTCATGCCGTAAGGGGCGGCGAGAAACATCGGGAGCAAACCGACGCCCAATGCGACAAAACATTTTATCAACATGGTGCGCAGAGCTTCCAGATGCAGAATCAGGCTTTCGTCTTGTTCTTGCATTATTGGTCTTTGTTTTTCTTTTCTTCTTCTTCCGCCGCTTTTTCGACGCTGTCTTTTAAGTCTTTGGCTTCATTTTGCAGCATTTCTTTGGCTCTTTTGTATTCATATTGTGCTTTACCGAGCGCTTTGGCCAGTTCGGGAATGCGTTTGCCTCCGAATAAAACCAGAACGACAACTAAAATGAGGGCGATTTCGGTTAATCCCAATGACATGTGTTTTCTCCTTTACAGTATTTTTTGTTGTTCAATCGGCATGACGGTTATGGCTTTGACCGGGCAGGCGTTTTGGCATGCGCCGCAGCCGATACATTCATCTGTGTTAATCAGCGGAAAACTGCCGTCTTCTTTGCTTATTGCTCCCCGGGGGCATTTCATGACACAGAGGCCGCATTTAATGCAGGTGTTTTCATTGATGACGGCCAGGCCGATTTGTGTTTTCTGCTTTTCAGCCAAAGTCAGCCGTTTGATTGCGCCGGAGGGGCATATTTCCGAGCATTTACGGCAATCATAATCGCAAAAACCGTCGGTGTAGTCAATATGAACAGCCGGGTAATCCCCGTCGGCTTTTTTGATGATTTGCATCGGACAGTTTTGAACGCAGAGATTGCAGTTCAGGCAGCGGTTGGCGAAGTCTTCCGCATTTCCGGCGCCTGCAGGCAAAACGGTTTTTTTTACTTTGGCGGCAACGGCTTTGCCTAAGTCAAAGTTAAACAAATCAGACGATTTTGACAGCCAAAGACGATTGGGCAGATCCCGCGAGCCGCCGATAACCATCCGGTTCTGATGAAAGGTTACCGATACGGGCCAGCCGCGGGCATCAGAAAAGGCGGCCTCGGCCCAATCGTTGGTTTTGCCGGTAGCACTGAGTTTTTTGATGACGGTTCCGGCAATATCCCGCGGACCTCTGACCTCGGTTATTTTAACCAGTCCGCTCTGATATTTCAAATAGCTGCCGACATGGGCGGACAGAAAAACGTCGGCATCCGTCGCCATGGTTATCTCTCCGGAAGTTCCGCTGGCCCAGAGCTGGGGCTTTTTCTGATAAAAATTATAATAAGGCATATAAATCATATCATCTTTGGTATAATATTCCCAATCGCTGATCAGCCAGACTTCATTGTTGTTGCGGGTAACCTGTTTGGGCGGAACATCGGGATGCACCAGAAGCAGCGTGTCGGCACTCTGGGTATAGTTCAGCTGAAACAGCTGATTTCCGCTCCAGGGCGTTTCCAACTCGGCAATACACCGGTCGTCTTTGAAAACTTTCATCTTATAATCACTCAGGCACAGCAGATAAATCTGCTCGGTATTAAACTCGAAGGGAAGCAGGCGGGTCGCCTGTTCGGCACGGCAGATATATTTTAATCCCCGGCGGCGCGATACGCCTCCGGTAGGGTGGATAATAACGTTCTCCAGCCGGCGTGCCCCGTTTTCATAAATCTTTAAATCGCCGCGGCCCAACAGATTAGGCGAGACCTGCCCGGCGGTAAAATTGGTTTTGACTGAACCGAGATTGTTCATAAGCGTGCCTCCATTAACGAAAAATCTTCAAACGTCCGCGGACTGCCCTGCTGGGCATCGGTCAGGCGGGCTTTGGCAATTGCATCTTCCGCCAGTTTTCCGAGCAGTTCGGCACGACTGGTGCTTTCCGTCAGCGGCAGACAG